>Ga0116231_10001630_pt1 | contig 46355 bp, 41 predicted proteins | sample S1TSphgellanicum_2_FD_89695 | JGI IMG/M metagenome (GOLD analysis project Ga0116231, IMG submission 89695) | Host-associated microbial communities from peat moss isolated from Minnesota, USA - S1T2_Fd - Sphagnum magellanicum MG | ecosystem: Host-associated > Plants > Peat moss > Unclassified... | reverse complement strand
GGGGGGGGGGTGGGGGAGGGGGGGGGGGGGGGGGGGGGGGGGGGGGGGGGGGGGGGGGGGGGGGGGGGGGGGATTGGTTCGGAAAAAAAGAAATAATGGGTAGTGTGGGGAGAGTGCCGGTTATAATTTTTTTAAAAATAAATTTTATTATTCCGCTTCTTGTTGATTTCTGTTTGCCGGCTTACTACTAGTAGTAGTACTACTCCTACCCCAAATTTCCAGGGGGGGGTGGGGGAAGGAAAAGAAAAGTAATGGCGAATTGTTCTCATTGTTTTCAATCGCGGTTTCTGGTTGTACCCACGTTGTTAATGACGAGTAGTAGCAGCAAAAGAATTATTAGATTTGGGTGTTTTTGTTTTCGCGGATTTGTTGGTCATGTGTTGCTGCATAAATCCGATTTCAACGACGACGTTTGGGGCTTTGGGCCCAGCAGCAGCAGCAGCAGAATCAGCAGCGGCATTGAAGAAGTGACGACAGTCGTCGTCGTCGTCGTTGCAGTAGTTGCTGTGGTAGTAGTAGTAGTAGAAGAAGAAGAAGTAGTAATTAGAGTTGTAGAACAAGTTGTACTAATAGTAGTGATAGTAGGAGTAGTAGTGGTGGTGGTCATGCCCTTTGATGGGTATCGTCAAGATGAGGAGATTGTCGTAATCCATGCGATCATTAGGAGTAATAAGATTGGTGGTGGTTTTGGTGGAGTTGTTGGTGGTGGTGGTGGTGGTGGTGGTGCGAGAGAGACGCTTGTTGTTGCTGTCGGTGGTTTTGGAAGGCGTTTTTTTAATTCCTTGGCCCGCGGGGAGAGTGGAAGGATTATTGGGATCTTTGGGGATGCTGGTAGCTTCTTGCTTGCCTATGGCCGCATTCGCAGCACCAGCCTTGTCGGTTTCTTTCAGAGCATTCGGGAAACCCTAACGCGAGCAAACGTCGAGGGAAAGAAAGGGAAGAGAAGGGAGGATAGGAGGAAAGCAGCAGCGAGGGTTTGTCTTGTGTTCGGAAGCCGTGGATCTGGAGGCGTTGTGGGGAGTTGGAAGGGAAAAAGGAGGAGGGGGAGGAGGCGGAGGAGGAAGCGAGAATCAAAGGCAGGTTTGTGAGATGTGTCCGTTTTGTTTTTTTGGGTTGTTCTTTGGAGCTGTGTGTTTGTGAAGATTTTTCTTTGCTTTTTTTTGTTTTTAGGTTTGTCCGTGAGATGGGGTTGGGGGGGAGATGAGAGAAAGAGAGAGGAGGAAGAGAGACGATCTGAGTAGCGACAATCGGAGGTTAGTAATGTCGTTATTGGTATGTGGTATGTTGTAGTTTGTGTTTTTGGTTTAGTTGTGGGCTTGGGTTTGTTGGCTGGGGGGTGGGGGTTGGGAGGAGAGAGAGTATGAGAGAATCCACAGGGGTAAGGTTTGGGTTGATGGGGGGAGGAGAGAAGGTAGAATTGTGTTTGTGTTTTTTTATGATGTGTGATGCCTTGGCATTGGTTATGTTTGTTGAGGGTTTGATGGTTTTTTGCTGTTGTTGGATGGTGTGGTTGCCAGAGAATGGAGAGAAACTGATCTGGGGATGTTGCTGTGTTTCTTTCTTATGGGTTGATGATGATGATGTATTGCAGTCATTTTTGTGTTTTGTAGAGTTTTGTATTTAATTTGAGTTCTGGTAAGAGAAGAGTGTGGGGAGATAGATAGAGAGATGTTGAACATGTTTGTAGCATGTGCTTGGTAACAAAGAGAAGAGGCTTTTCCGGAGTTGGTAGGCACATGATCCTAGAGAAAGAATGTGGGATTTTGGGCTGTTGGAATTGGATTTTGTGCACCATCCTGACAATATACCAATTTGTTCTGTATAATGTGAATGCTTTCTTCTTTCAACAAGGGTGGGGTAAATCTATGTGCGGAGGTTTGAAACCAGGGAACCATATGAATGTCTTTGACAGTGAAGCCTTTTGCATGTGATTCTGACTGGAAATGGGTTACCATCTCTGCTATTGCAGATTCTTGCTTCATCTGGCAAGGAGAAGAGGCAGTGTTGATGCTGGAAGCATGACAATTATTCAAATGTTGGAGAACAGTAATCCTTCTATTGGGTCAAAAACCTGTTGTGGGAACTGAGCTCCTGAACGATTTTCTTGAAGGTGAGAATGGGGAACCTAGACATCAATTAGGGTTTGAAAGAACTCCAGTGCTATGTTCATCGTCTGTGGCATTCAGCATGACAGTGTCTCCCATGGTCATTGATGATCAAATTCAACAGTTGGCATCAACATTGGAATTGAGCTGTGCTCACAAACATAATGCTTGTACAAAGATGGCAGCTGTGTGTATGCATGCTTCCATTATTGTAGTAGATTGCAGTCAATATGCCAATACTGAGTGTTATGGAAAAGGATTCCTTTTCATGAAACTCCTTGAGAGGGTTCTTGTTCTTCTTTTGTTCTGGAAACTCTCAAGAAAGCTTAAGGGACTCGTTTTATGACTGCAAGATTCAATTTCTGGGAATCCATAGTCTATTTCTAGCATCTGTCATCTGATCTTGTATCAGGCTGTTCAAAATGACATTAGTCTGGAAGGCCATAGATGACCAAGCCATAACCATTTGAATTAGGTCACTTGATTCTTGACACATTTACTCTGAGAACCCTCTGTCACCTTCTCTTGTCAAGAAATTTTTATTGCTTCTGTGTGTATTTAGCAGCCTTTCCTTTTTACCAGAAGTAAACCTCATGCACATGACTGCTCACCAGAGATACCTGTGTAAGTGCCAGAGAAAACTCATCTCAGATTTGTTCTTAAATTGTTATCTTTCTGGAACTTTAGCGTGGCAGTGTTTTTCTTGCCGGAATCAATGATGGCTTCAGAAGAGAGAATGCGGTTATCTCCTGAGGAGACAAACTTCAAACGAAGGATGAAGACTCCAGTACAGCTTGAAGCACTGGAGAGAGTCTATGCAGGTGCAGTAACATCACACACCTTCTGTTGTCTGTATGTGTGTTGCGTTGCCATGTATGTGGATTCTACAATTTGTTTCTTCTGGTCGTTATGCTCCCATGGCCTCATACTACCTTCAGGACACTATGCAATTCAGTTCTCAAGAGCATTGAATTCAGTCAAGTTTGTGGTGGTGCAGAGGATCGATACCCTGTTGAGTCAGTGCGAGCTGAGCTATCAGCCCAGCTAAATCTATCTGATAAGCAGCTTCAGATGTGGTTCTGTCATCGACGTTTGAAGGACAGAAAAGGGAAAGATGAAGCCAGCTCTACCCCATCCGTCTCTCGCAAGAAGGCCAAAGTTGACAACAGTACTGTATTACAATACCCCCAAGCTGTTTTGGCTTCAGACACTGGAGATGCAGTCCTCCTCTCTGGAGATCACTATGGGCAACAATATCTATATGAGGGCCTGCAGCACTTTACTCCTGAGGTTAGTTTAATGGCTGGCCAAATCTCGTGGCAAGTCTTTACTTATTAGCTCAGGATTACAACACACAGTTGTCAGCCATGTCTAATAGAATCCTCTGTGCTGCAATTCACAAAAGTGGGTGTCTTACAGACCTTTTACTCATTTCACAATGTTTCAGAGTTATTATCTGACACCTTTGTCATCCCAGCTCCATGGATTGTCTGTATCTGCCAATTTTGCAATAAGTATGACTGGCCAGGTTGTAAGCACCTTAAGTCTCCTGGTACTTGTTGCATGTCCATGTTCCTGAGCAGGAGGTTTTGGGCCAACTGAACACTATTGTGAGATGTCCCAGCTTGATTGGATGTTTTCTTGGTCTGTAACAGGAGCCAAAGGCACGCTCAAAAAGATCAGTGCCAAGGGAATTGGAGTTTCTAGGCAAACAGAGAAGTCAGGAGCTGGCTGTTAGAGTTGCTGTAGAGGCTCAGTTGGGTGAACCTTTGAGGGAGGATGGTCCTCCCTTAGGCACTGAATTTGATCCTCTGCCTGTTGGTGCTTTTAGCATAAAGGGTAAGCCCAGTGCAGATTTCCAATGTGTCTTCTGCCCACACTTCATCTACAGTCTCTATGAATCTAGTGGTGTAGTAGGGTATCCTCCCATTTCTCACAATAGCAACATATGATTCTCCTGGAAGTGTTTTGCTGAATGATTCTATTACACCTAACATATGTTTCAAGGTGACTAATGTTGTGGTGACCTTCTTGTTTTTCAGGGGATGTACTTGGAGATCCAAGGCAGTTCATTGGTCAAGATCAATCTGCTCATGGTGATAAACACTATGACTATGCTCAGGAGATGAAACTGAAAGGGTCTCTTCCGGTATGTCATCTGTGCTTAAAGACTTGTCTAATGCAAAGATCAGTCTGAGTGGATGCAAGAATTAGTATTAATTCACATGGCAGCATGGATACTTTTCCTTTGTCGTTGGTGCCTTGTGCATCCTGAATGGTGGTCATAGTGAATTCATTATCCTTGAGTTTTTTTTGCAGTCTCTTGCATTGGGTCTTCCTCCTCCATTGCCCAACCCAAGAGGGTCAAAGCGAAAGTCAATGGCACCACCAGCTCCCCTTCCTGTTCAGTTTGAACCAAGACCTCTTTGTGAGTATCAGTTCCTCCCAGAACAGCCTGTGCGGTTGGAGGAGAGTCAATTTTATGAGAGAGCAACCAAGCAACTGAACCTCTTTCCAGGGCCTGAGAGGTCATATGAGATACTTGCAGCATCTCGGGTTCGTTCGTTCATTCCTTCTTTCCTTCCAATTGATACCTTCATTTTGGTATATTCCAAACAGGTGGTGCTTCTATGGTCTTACATGAAGTGAGGAAGAGTGAGTGTTTTCTTAAAGCAAGTTGTGCTACATGAGTGATATTGGTACTTTGATGCTTTCCCACAGATGGAAGAGGCCAGGTTGCAAAAGGAAGTTGAGGCTCAGGAAAAGCGGATACAAAAAGAACTTGAAAAGCAAGAGGCTTTGAGACGGAAGGTGATTACACTGCTCCGTTTGTTGTGTACTGCTTTATAAGTTCTTGTCACTCAGCTTGCTAGATTTAGTAAATCATCAAACAGCTCAAAGGTCCTTCTGAGGTATTGCTGTTCCTCATATCTGGAAACACAAATTTTTGATTGGCATAAGATTCTTAGTGCTGATCACTTCATACCTTTGATCCTCCACAGAGAGATGAACAAATGCGAAAAGAACAAGAAAAGATGGAACGGGAGATAAGGAAAGAAGAAGAACGGGTCATGCGGGAACGGATGAAGGAACAGGAGCGTATTGAAAGGGAAAACAAAAAGGAGGCTGAGCGTCAAGAGAAGTTGCAGCAGAAGGAACTCAAGCGAGTGAGTTTTCATTTGCTTGCATCAAACTTGCTCTGTAACCATTAGAATTGAGGATCATAGTGGCAAGTTGTTATTAGGGTACACTTTGGGCTGAGCTGATTGGTAATGTTGGTCTCCTTGTTAAATGAAAGCATGCCTGCATCTTTTGTAGATGGAAAAGCTGCGTCACAAGGAGGAAGCACGCAAAGAGAAAGAAGCAGCAAGAATTAAGGCTGCCAATGAAAGGGCACTTGCAAAAAGGTTAGCTAAGGATGTGACAGACCTCATGGATGATGAACAGCTGGAGCTTATGGAAGCTGCCACAGCTGCAGCTGCTCTGAACCATGATTACCTTGATGGTGATGGCACTCTCGACGCTTCTCAAAGTGGGTGAATTTCTTTCTTCCACTAAGTCTGCTTGTTGGCTTTCTCCTTTTTGTGGGAAACTAGCTTCTCTTTCAAGTGTGTCTTTTGCTGAGGACAAATAAGCACATACTTTTCCCACCATTTTGCATGATATTGGTGAGAATTAAAGATCACCACTGGCCTTATCTGTGTGCAGTACTGCTGAGGCCGTTCCCACCTGCAACAGTCAAGATGAAGCCACTTCTCTCTGTCTATCCCTGGACAGATTCTGATCAAAATGTGGGGAACTTATTGATGGTATTGATAAGACCCTTTCTCTGTATATTTAAGTTACATGTGACCTGGTCTAGGAACAAAAGGTGAATAATCCCTGTTAGTCATGCTTCTGAGTTCTACATTTCCTATGATTTTGTTCTCTGGCTTTTGCTTTGGTTTCCTCACAACTGAAGTTGGATTGTGAACAAGTTCGAACCATGCCCATCTTTTTGTTCCTAGCTGCCTCATTCATGTGTTTTTTTATCCAAGTTAGTCATGCTCCAGTGGTTTTGGAATCCAGGTGTGGAGATTTCTGACAACATTTGCTGATGTAGTTGGCCTGTGGCCATTCACTATTGATGAACTTGTACAAGGATTTCATGATTATGTAAGTCTGCCACTATGAGCCAGGCACATTTCTCATCTATCTCTTAGTCAGGTTATCTGTGCTGGGAACATTTTCCTGGCCTAGCTTGCTGTATGTGCATTTTCATGCTTCATGTTTGCTCTTGGTCAATTTGTTGTCTTCTTTTGGTGTAGTTTTGTTCATCTAGAAAATGACATTACTGAATCTGTGTTCATGATAGCCATTTTTGGGGGCAGTTCTTAGGTATGTCACTCATCACTGTTTGAATGGTTATGACCTGCAGGACTCAAGGCTACTTGCCGATATTCATGTTGCTCTTGTAAAGACTATGGTAAAGGATATTGTGGATGCTGCACAAGCTGTTGCAGGTGGGACAGTGGGCCAAAGGGACGCCATTGCCATGGCAGCAGGGGGTCATCCACAGCTTGTGGAATCTGTAAGTAGGAAACCTCAGACAAATCAAAGCAAATCTGCCTGATTCTTTAATACTGGAAGATGGTGTCAACAGTGGTCCTGTGCTTAAGATATGCAAATCCCAAAGACATAAGCCTTGGGTTTTGTTGATTAGACCTCCATTCATCATACTGAGGATTTTTTCCTCATTTCCATCTTGATCAGTGGGAGATTTTGTCTTGTCTTGCACAAGCTGTTCAGACTTGTAAGCACCTGGCATCATGCTATTGATGGCACTGAGACTTTGATATGGAAATGTGCATATCAGGCTTATGCATGGGGCTTTGACATACGAGAGTGGGGCAAGCATGTGAATGGTCTGACATGGCCAGAAATACTACGCCAGTTTGCGCTGGCAGCAGGCTTTGGGCCTAAATGGAAGAAACAGAAGATGACATCAAATGTCTCCAAAGATGAACAAGAGGTCAGAAAACAAGCACCTGTGAGTGGGAGCTTGGTTGCTTGTTTGTAGTCATCAATTGAAAATCTTGGTTCACCTTTTGATTTGCAAACCTCTTTTTATTCAACTGATATGTTGAGGTAATTTGCACTGAAAATATTGACATTTCATGACCTTGGTTGTCAAGCAGAAAGACAAAAGAGAAGATACTGTTGCCAATCTTCGGTCTGGTGCAGCAGCAGCAAATGCTGTAGCTTTAATGCAAGGCAAAGGCATTGGCACCTCTCGCCGGTCTCAATTTTGCCTTACACCTGGCACTGTCAAGTTTGCTGCTTTCCATGTGCTCTCACTGGAAGGAGATAAAGGCCTCAGCATTGGAGAGGTGGTGAAACGAATCAAGGTATGCTGTTTACCATATTATATTCTTCCTTCTGGCTCAAATGTGTGTGATGGGAAGCACATCCAACATGTGCCACTAAGCAAGCTAACATGTGCTTCTTTGTCATTGTAACAAACCTGACATTTTTTTGTTGATTTGATAGACCTTGGGCCTGCGTGACCTCTCTTCCAGTAAAACACCAGAGGCATCTGTTTCTGCTGTTTTATCCCGTGACAGCAATCTGTTTGAGCGGATTGCACCCTCAACTTACACAGTACGGCCAGCTTTCCGCAAGGATCCAGAGGATGCTGATGCCATCTTGAGTGCTGCACGTGAGCGAATCCGGCAATATCAAATAGGGTTACTGGATGGCAAAGGAGTTGAGAAGGAAGGTGATGATGCTGATACAGAGTATGGGTCTGAGGGCCAGGATGTTGAGGATATGGAGGTAAGGCAGAGAAAGGGGCTTGATGATGAGCATTGGCTGAAGTAATGATGTTCTTCTTGAACAGGACTGCAGCATTAAGCTTTATGAAATATGTGTGGCAATGCATGTGTTCATGAACACTGTTTTTGTGACAGAGATGTTATTGCCATGTAGCTGTATGTTGGTTAAGATAGTTCCATATTTTTGTCTGTCTTTGTTCAAACTTTCAGTTTCATGCAACTCAGGAGTCAAGGCATGCACACTGAGCCTTAGCAAAATTCTTTCTTGATGGTGCCAGGATATGGAGAAAGAGGAAGATGAGGAAGATGAGGAACCTGGGAGCTCAAAAAGGGTGAAAGCCAGTGGTAGAGGTCAACGCTTACTGATACAAGATGGAACATCAGGGGATTCTGAGTCTCCAGTGGCAGATGGGAATGGAGCTGTGGAGATAGAAGCATTTGAAGACGTAGTAAAGGAGGATGAAGAGGAGGATGGTGGCAAGGAGGGGCTCCAGGGTGCCAAACCTTGTGAACAACCTGAGGATGAGACAGAGCTCGATGAGAGTCAGGTTTGTAGATGTATGCTTAAGGGAATTTTTTAATTGCACTTGGTGTTTTGGCTCTAACTTTTGGATCAACGGATGATGCTTAGTTGGTTACCTGGATGTTTGTTTGGATAACAGGAGGTAGAGCTGTGGGTTCAAGGCCTGGTGGAAGGAGAGTATGCAGATTTGAGTGTGGAAGAACGCCTCAATGCCTTGGTGGCACTTGTTACTACTGTCAACCAAGGCAATGCCATTCGTGTGGCACTTGAGGTACAGATTGGCCATCTGGGTGAACTGTTCCATGAGAACATTGGTGCTGTTGTCAATTTGGAAGGTGGTTGATTTTGGTGTGGCTTTATCTGGAATTCTCCTTTTGGTTGTAACTATTATATTTCTTCTTCTTTTGCTCTGCTTAAATTTTCAGACCTAAGTGTGCATTTACTTGTGCTCTGTAGGAGCGACTGGAAGCGGCTACTGCCTTGAAGCGCCAAATGTGGGCAGAAATGCAGCTGGAAAAGCGTCGTCTAAAGGAAGAGCAAAATTCAAGGGCTCATGTTGTTCCAGCTGGTCCAAGGTTGGAAGGAGAAAGTCCTGACATGCTGGCAGAGAATCCGGGAGCTGGAGCTTCAACAGTTGATCCAAAGTCTGTAGGTACAATTGATGTGAACTTATCAAACCATCACATCAGGACCCAAGGAGACTCATTCGCAGTGAATGGGCGACCTTGCAATGGGATGACAAGCCTACAGTCTAGTCATGAAGCAGGCTCTTCCATGGCCCACCTAAGTGAGAAGTCTCGGGCACAAACAAAAGTTGATATAGGACTTCGTGCTGAAGAGCTTTATGTATTCCGCTCACTTCCACTTGGTTGTGATCGGAGGCACAATCGCTATTGGCAGTTTGTGACTGGTAATGGAGGCCAGGATCCAGGTTGCGGACGTCTCTTTTTCGAATCGAACTCAGATGGATGCTGGTCTGTCATTGACAATGAGGAGGTAATGTTTTAGCATCAATTCATATGGTCAGTTTGTTGAAATGTGGTTTCTAAAACTGATTTATTTCTAGACTCTCTGGTCTGTGTCAGAATTTCTGTGGCACAATTCACTTCTGACTTGTCAATGACTGAGTGTGGTGTGGTTTTGGTGAACCTCTCCAGGACTTAGATGCCCTGATGACATCACTAGACCCACGGGGTGCTAGAGAAGCAGCACTTGCTGCTATCCTTCACAGGTTGGAAGGCACTTTGCGACGGGCCATGCGATCTAAGGCTCTTGCTGATGCACAGCAGCTTTCAAGACTATCAAGCACAGTAACATGTCCTTTTCCTTATGGGGAGAGAGGCTCTGGATGGAAAGGTACAAGCTTGAATATGAGCATGTGTCAAATCCTCAAGAAATATGCAAGTCTAAAGTAATGGAAATTTCCTGTACCCTACCAATGTCATGGCCCTCAAGTACGAAGTGGTTGTAATATTGCATGTTTGTCATCTATGGGTCTATGACACCCAAATTTCATGTGCATTTCAGGGTTGGAAGGAAGTCCAGTTAGTGGTATTTCAGGCTTAGAGAGTGACCCAGTGGAGACCAATGCAGCAATATCTGTGGAGCTGGGTAGAACAGGCAGTGAGAAGAGGCGAGCACTTGAACGTTATACAGATGTGGAGAAGTGGTTTTGGTCAGAGTGCTTTAATGGTGAAACGGCAACAAAAGCAACCAAGTCAGGGCTTAAGAGGGACACAGATCTTCTTGTTTCATGTAATGTTTGCCATGACTGCTACTGGCCCCAGGACAAGCACTGTCGGTGTTGTCACGCGACCTTTGAATCATCTTCTCCAAGAGCACATTCCAGATTTCTGGACCACAACTATGAGTGTGAAGAGAAAAGACGACGAGGTGATCCAAACTGGAAGTTGAATGGTTCCCTTGCTTCTATGCCTTCTCGCTTGCAGCTGCTCAAAGCTCAGCTTTTAGCAATTGAGGTGAGTGAGAAGTTCCTATGGATTGTCTCTGGTGGAGGTTCTAGGGGTACTACTTTATTTTGTACAGTATAATGAGATGCTATTCACTTGCTGTACAACATTATGGCAGTTTTTGATTAATGTGGACAACAGGGGGTTTTCCCAAGTTCTTCCTTTGTATTTGATGACTTGCTAAATGGTGTGTAGCTTGCCATTCCTGCTGAGGCTCTTAATGAGAGGTGGACTGAGCGGCAGCGAAAACTCTGGGCTGGTTCTTTGAAATCTGCATCTGGGCCTAGTGAGCTGCTCCAGGTATTGTCTTGATCCAGTTATTCACTAAATATCTATGAACTGAGATCATAGTATGTAGTTGGGGATAAGAAAGGCACAAGAGATTACTGTCTAGTCCTGAATCTTTGTTTCTTGGTGTGGTGTACTGAAATCTCTGGAATGTAATTTTGGGATGGGAAATGGCACTTTCCAGGATTGCTTTCACTAGAGGCTCCAGGTTATGTGTGATGCTTTGCTCTTTTTGTCTGATATTGTAAGAGTTTACTAGTGGGCCCTTGTGCTGTTGGCCCAAGTATATTAAACTTCTTGTAAGGTCATCCAACCTAATACTATTCTGGTGGGAGTGGGCTTAAGGTCAGAGTTCTTAAGGAACCTTGCTAAATTAAAATTTTAATTAATTTCCAGAGATGAAAATCACTCTAAATTGGTTAATTTTTCTTCATTTTCCTGAAAGTTGTAAAACAACAATGACTTGTCAAGGGCTTTCCAGTGGTACCAAAGGTGGAGTGAGGGACTGCACAGTTTGGGAGGGTTATGGTTTGGTTGCATCTGAACAAAACAAACAAAGAAATAAACACCTGTCTTAATATATAAGAGTTTATATGAAAGAAGAATGGTTGACAATTGGTTTTTTCTGGGTGTTGCAGGTGCTTATGACTCTTGAAAGTGTAGTTGAGCGAGATTGGTTGGCTTCCACATACGAGACAATGGAAGAAATCCTTGAAGTTATGGGGAGTGCAAGTTGTGCAGAGGGTCAAGGAGCAGTCCCCCATTGGGTGCCCCTGACTACAGCTGCTGTAGCTTTCAGGATAAGCTTGTTTGATGATGCTCTGGCATACGATGAGGAAGCCAAAAAAGATCGAGAGAAGCAGGAGGAAGAAGATGAAATTAAGGAAAAGAGTGTAAGCCTCACTCACTCAAACCGAGAATAGTAGTTGCTGGGGCAGTGTGTGTAGTAGAAGAGGGTAGTAGATTTGATTATGTGTTATGCTATATGATTGAAAATTGCTTGTGTGTGATGGTTATAATTTGCAGCAGGCTATGCATACAAAAGTGGGGGTGTCATCTCTCAGACTTACACCTGAGGGACTACCATGTGATCCTGATGAGGAACGCCCGAGAGAGACATTGGAGGGAACCACTGGTGGAAAAGGTCGGAACCGGATGTCTTCTCAGGGAGTGGGAAGGGAGAAAGGCGGACGAGAAGTGAAACAAGCAGGGCAAGTTGGGGGACGACGCAGAAGCACCATCAATGGAGGTGCAGCATCCAAGTCCAGAACCAGGGCCTCAAGTAGTGGACCCAAAAATGCAAAACCAAAGCGTAAACTGCAGTTCCTAGAGAGAGAAACTGAGACATTGGTTGGTGATGGAAGACAAGTCAAGGCAGGTGCTGGGAGACGCTGCAGCACAAGGACAGTTGCTGGGCGTACTGGACAGGGAGCACGAGCACCTCAGAGTGGAGGTCGCAGTAAACCAGCTGTGCGTTCAAATGGGCGTCGCAGTCAGACCAGCACACGGAGGCCTGGACCCAAGCAAAGGAATCCGAATGAATTGATGTTACCAGTCTCTCAAAGGCCAAGTAAAGTGAAGTCATCGGCAGACTCTCAACTGCCTGAGCAGGACCCAGAAGAAGAGGAAGAGGAAGAAGAAGAGGAGAGTAATGCAGGTGGTTCACAAGCTGGTGGTCATTGGGAGGCATCTGATGAAGGGTCTGAGGATGGAGACCCCTATGATATAGAGGAGAACCAAGAAATTGAGGATGATGAAGGACGAGAGCAGAATGGCTCAGATACAGGTGAAGGGGAGGAGGAAGAGGAGGAACGAATGTATGATGAGCAGGCAGAAGGAGATGGGGATGAGCTTGATGGCAATGGTGAGGAGGATGGTGAAGATCAGGATGAGGAAAACAGCTCTGATGCAGAGGAGGCTGGTGATGATGAGTCTGGGCAAGAGAGAAGGGATGTCAGTGACGATGGCAGGGGTGAAATAGAGGATGAAGAAGATGAGGAAACAGGTGACATTGAAACAGAAGATGAGGCAGATGCTAAGGAACCTGAGGAGAGGGATTCTCCAAGTTACTCGGAAGAAGATTGAGATTCAATTTGGAAAATTGAGAATTCTTCAACCTATCATGAAGATTTTTACTCAACATTGAATGCTTTCCTTTATTCAGCAGTGCTACATGGGATCATTGGTGGTCTTTGGAGGAAGTATGGGTTCGTGGGTGGGTTCGTCGCTTGTGAATATTCAAACTACCAAGAGTGGAAATCTGCACGAGTAACTGGGCTATCATTTTCACTTTGATGTGCTATTCTTTGTGGAAGCTCAGTTAATGATGCACACACTTTGCCTCTCTGGGGCACCTCCCCTATGGTGAAACCTCTCTTTGTGTGGCCTTTTATGGTACTTCTGCTTATATGCATAGGTGCCTTTGATGTATCCATACACGAAATGCACAATTGGATTTGGAGACTGAGGACAGTTGGCATTTTGCTCAAATGATCCTTAAACCAGTGTCTGTAAGAAATTGAGTAAGAATTGATAAACCTCAGATGAGGAGAGACCCTTATTCACAATTCTAAATCAAGACTGTTTTCCTGAGGTCTCCTTTTTGTCATCTCATTACCAGCAATAGTTATCTGCCAGTTGTAGGTTTAGGTACATACTGTTGAGGGCAGTTGTAGTATTAGCTGAGATCAACTAGGTGCTCTCAATTTTTTTGCTGTCATGCTCTTTGTCATGGGGTTGCACCCACCCACCATGGCCATTGATCTTGATATTATTGGATATGTAATACTCTGCAGGATTTCACTGATGATCATGTGTCATATGATGAAGGAGTATATGACAACCAATTCTGCTGAATGACAGGAAACACAAGAATTGAGGAACTTGTATGATAATGCTCAAGAGTTTTTAATTTCCACTTCCTAGGTTTGCTTACAGATGAAACAACTTGTGCATGTTTTGCAAGCATTCGTGAGGAAGCAAAGTTTCAGCTTCCTATGGTTGATTGCAACCTTTCATGCAGATGGTGACCCTACTTTTGCTCTCTGTCTGTCTTTACTTACATGTATTGCTGCAGACCATGATAGCCTTGATGGGGGAGGTGAAGAGTTAGGTAACCTGGACTGTTCTTATGTGATTTTAAATATGTAGGTTGGTAGCATAGAATAGCGAAAGAGGTAAGTAGCAACTAGCAACCTTGACTATGTACAATATTTGCCACCTTTTGCCTGACTACAACAGCTTTTAGCCAGGCCTAAGATGAACTAATATTTACACCGCAATGCACACCTGCACTACTAGAAATGGATGGTGTGCATTATGCCAAAACCAGATGGTAGGTATATAGATAAATGTGAAGTGAGAATGCAAAAGAAAATGTGCAAATAAAAGGAAAGAACAACAAACATGTGAAAGATGCAACTCAATTTGTACAGAGAGAAAAGAAAATTCAGATTCTGTTTTTTGTCGGAAACTCTTTGTTGCATTTTGTGGGCTCCATCTCTTATGCATGTGTATGACCACTGTGGTTGGCTATGGGACAAGAATACAATGAAAAATTGTTTGGTATCTACAGACCGTCCATCCTGCATGGTAGATGCTGTTTTACTCTGCTAGTTGTAATGGCTTGCGAGGGCGAATATGGAGGCCCATGATAGGGCTTCTATATAGCAACTTAAAACTAACATCCAATATGTACTATACAAGGATCTGGTTCCACAGAGGAATGCGGTGAACATGTTCCGTTGAGTGGCATTCTGTAAGGTGGCAAGAGTGGTCAACCAGGCTATGTTCCAGAGTGTGACCTTTGACTCAACTCTCCACCATTGATTCATATTGTTGAAAATTCTATACATAAGATTTTCTTTGCATTTGTGCTACATTTTTGCTTTTTGCAATGAGTTGGTTCCTGAACCAGTGGAACCTGCAAACCACCACCACTCCAGTATTTTTTTTTGTTTCTTCAAATTTTTAAGGTAGCCAAAGTGGCCGTTCTCCACAAGAAGATTTAGCCAAATTTGGCTATAAACAAAATATGAATGTAAATGCTTTAAAAGCATCTTCCTATATATTTTACTACATATGTAACCTATAGAAATCTGGCAATTTCTGTTACTTTTTTTTCCCCTGAAAAACTGGTGATTTTTGTGATAAAATGTTGTTTTTTTTGGGTACCTTTTATCCAAATGTGTTTGGTGATTAATATGTCTTTGGATATACATCACAAACTTAACATTTCACAATTTACTAATAAAAATCATGCAAAATTCATTCATTTATAAGTTTGTATTTCATCCGTCAACACATTTATTTGTGTGTTAAATGTGTTTTTAATACATGATATTCATGTGTTAAATGTATGAACTTATGATGAACAAACTTCGCACAATTTTCATTATTAATTTATCACATGTTAAACTTGTGATGTATTAATTGGGTCTTGAATCTAAACTAACAACTTGATTATTTTTTGATAAATAATGTGTCCATTAATAATAATGGACTTTTGAAGTTCGAAAATATGGAGTGAAAATTTGATAGCAACATTAAAAAATGGATATATTTGTGTTGATTTTCATTCTTCTTGTTAGTGATTTAGTATGTGTTGACATAATATAAAATGATGAATTCATATCAATAACCTTTTCTTTGTTGACCTTAGCCAAATCGTGGTTTGAGACTTTTGAATGGTCAAAATTGGACCATATTTTCATAAGTCCATAAGAGTTACAATTTATTAGTTAAATAACATTTGTCAATTAAATATTACAAAAATGACATAAAAAAAAACTATTTGAACATTGTTTGGACATTTGAACAATTTTTATGCCCTTGATGACGAGTCTAGTTTTTAGAAAAGTTTTAAAATTTTCAATGCCACATTCCATTTTCAGATTAAAAACATTTCCATTCTTGCCTTCTTTCAATAAACTTTTTGGTTTAAGTAATGATTTTCTATAAACCAACTTGAACTTCTTTCACATTCACATTTTTCAATTTATTAGAAACTTCGTTGTCATTTGTAGCATATTAATAAGCTTTAAACGTCACATGCCCAAAACATGTACCATAATAAACTCTAAGAATCTTCAAACATTCACAATCAATGATGAACTGTAAAGTTGTTGCCATAATTATCAAATTAGTGCCTTCATCATTTACAAATGCAAGTATTTGATGTAGCAAACCACACGTCTCCAACACTGTTGAAGTTGCATAGCCATGGATTTGCCCGGTTGTCTCCTTCACTTCAAACAACCCTACTCTAATATGCATGGGCACCCAGGTTTTATTCAAAAAATTGAGAACGATTTAACAAAAATATCAACATCACAACAAAACGTTCAAAGATCAAAAATGGTAGAAATTACTACAACAAATGCGAGATTTGGCAAAAAGATGTTAATCCATTGTCTTTTTAACCATGGTAGGCAACATATCTTTCACAAAAAAAGTACTGAGAAAGAAATTATCTGCCTATTTAGGATTTTGAAAATGCATATGCAGCATTTAATTTAAATTTGTAAAAGAATAATACGTGACAATTGGTTACAAATGAAAAAACTTTTTTAAAATGGAAATTGATTTAGCAATTCCATGTAGCAAGTACTTTACAAAATATAACATGATTGAGAATTTCCCAACAGGCCCATTACCAACAGAGTCCTCGTATTTTGAGGGATTCTACAGATGGTTTCTTTTCAAAATAAATTCTGAATTGCAAAATGAAGATTTTCTGATTGGGTGAAAAAACTTTCTTCTGTCATAAGGGTCAGCTAACCTTTGAAGTTGCAAAACTATGCATTGACCATACCTTTCATCCATCATTTGACATTAAAAGCTATTGAGTGAAAACTTCAAGATTCCGTCAAGATTTGAACACCTACTAGTGAAAGAGCATTGTTGACCCGACAAGGGAGGGGATTGCAGATGTCAATCCAACAGGTGTATGTTAATGAAATTGAGGTTTCATTAAACTTTGGCTGCAAACCTCCTTGCATCTAGATTTACCATTGGATGAAAGTTGGATGATCTTGGAGTCATCAAGAAATATGGTAGTACGTGTGGGAAATTGTTTTTTTTTTTTTCATTGAAAGATTTGGCCCTACCTTCTATTTCAGCTGATAATCTTTGGCTGACTTGATAACAACATGCTCTTAGTAGCATTGGCTTAAGCTGGGGTCTTTCCTTCTCTCTCACTATGTCTCTTCTTTTTCCATCTTGGTGATGGAAAGGGAAGAAACAGATATGTCAAACATAAGGTATTGCTACAATCCAAAGTTGGGGGGGACCGGAGGGAAGATGGAGGGGACCTAGTCCCACCCTTTCCCACAAGATCATCCTAATTCCCAGGGCAACCAAACATTCATTTGTTGTTTTGTTTGTATAAGAGTAACAAGTTGTGATCCAACCGTGTGTGGCTTTCGTCATTTGAGGACTTGAATCCAATCAAGAGCATTGGAGAACATCACGCTAAGCGTGTGGACCCGGTCAAAGGAGAGGGGGCCCAAACGTTGATATGTTCACAAGCTTAATAACTGTTCACCAAGCCTTTTCAATTAAACAAATTAAATAGAATTATGGCTGAATCATTTCGAAGTTACATTACACGCCATTTTTTGACATTCATTCAAAATAAAAATGAATTGTGTACTAGATTTTACTTGCAAAATATTCAGAGATACATTTTATTAGTGTTTGCATATCTAACTAAGAAATTGACACTCATTTTTAGGTTTACTTTTTGCCATTAGAAATATACCTTGAACAAGTGGTTGTTCTTATCCTAAGAATAACTAAATCTATGTTTAAAAAAGATGTTTGAAAATGAAAAGACAAATGTCCATTGCAATTTTCATTAAGAGCAAAAGGATTTTGTTCTTCTTTTTACCTTCTGGATAGAATTGTCTAAAAAGGTTTCTTTTCTATCTTTGAACAATGTGAAACCACCAAGTATACATTTTAGCAATTAAGAATATTATATGTATGTGTAACAATGGTTTGAATTATTTTGAATTATTTGTTTATCTAGTGGAAGAGTAGGCTATTATGGAAAATATTCAATATTGTGATTTGAACTCATAATCACTTGAATGTGCTCATAAGTCTTAATTACCAGGTTAGTGGTGCATCAATGAAAATTTCGTATCAATTGGTATAACCAAAAATCTCAAAATCATTATAGGTATTGGCCATTGTGTTAGTTCAAAAGTAAAGTTAAAATACAGTGTAATTAGAAGAATTTGAGTTTCAGGGTCATTCAAACTTCAAACATTGAATCAAATGATGTCAATTTGGAAAAGAAGCCAAAACTGATTCGATTTCAGGAAACTCTTAAATTACTCTTATATAGCAAGGTACACCAATCGTCCATGATAATGTTAAGAAGCAAAGAGTATTCAAACCAAACTCTATAATGAAGTTTGAGACTCAATAATGGATTGAAATAACGAGTCAACAATTAAGGTAGGATTGGTCATGTTGTGAGTCAATCCACCACTCAGAATCTAAATATGACATTATGAAATACATGTGGAAATCAAACACGCTTAAGATTGGGAAGACTATGCATGTTGGGTGCGCAATTCGATACACGCTTAACAAAAGTGAGATATAGCAAGCCAGCTCAATGTGTTAGTAGAGTCTGCTGAACATAGTGGATAGTACATTTCTTTATTCATACATTGGACCATTTTAAGAAAACACAATTTTCTTGCCTCGCCTTTTCTTTTCACAAGGGATTTGGTCTCCTGACAAAAGTTGATGATGGGTTGATGACCCATTCAGTGGGTCATTTTGACCCATTTTATTTCAACCTTCAGATTTTTCTCTTGTCCATCTTCACCCAAGTGTTTATCCCAGCTTCATAATACAGGACAAGCTGCATTTTGTTTCAAGCTTTACATCACAATACGATTAAAGATTCCGAGTTATTGTGGTGGTTAATTTTTCTTCTTCACCCACCCAACCCACAAACCCAGTGGTGTGCAGGTGAAACTCCTGCCAAACCTTGGCCAATGAGCTTGACTTGGGGGTGCCAACAGTTTGTCAGGTCGGGTCTGCTGAACTGTGCTTCAAAAGAGAAAAAAATTAAGAATTCAGTATGTAGATGCATGTGGATGGTTAGTACATAGCTGACCACTATGGTTTAGCTCTATGGGATAGGAATACAACGAAAAAGTGAATTTTGCTGTGCACACTACCGTCCATGGTGCATGGTTCGCTGGTGAGTGCTGGTTCACTTGGCCTGAAGAAATAGCTGATTGATTCCCAACACAGAAATTTGCAAGAAAGAAGAAGCTAGGTAATAAGCTTAGAGGATGATTTTCAAAAGATCCAAAAAAACATCAACAGTGCAGCAACAAAAGTGTGTTAATTTCAATTCATTTCTTGTACCACAATCCTTCGTGTAGTATATATGAGCTACTAGTAGCAACAACAACTAAAGCTACTGCAACTGTTGTATCAAGCAATTCTCTTGTTTTAGTTTCATTCAGCACTCAAGTTTGCTTGAAACTGTTTCCTGTCTTCCTTCAATTTTCTTTTTGCTCAAAATCCTTCATACCCATCTTAAGGTTTTCTCAAAAAAACATTTCTCTTTTCATTTCTTCATACTTTCATCTGTTGTATTTGTGAAAACAAATGATTAAATTCTGGATATAGTCACAAGTCGTGCTCTTCATGGATGCTGGGTGTTCGGTGCTTTGCAGTTTGGTTGCTATGAGATTTTAAGCAATTTTTTGTGGCTCCCGGAGAAAATTCTAGAGTTAGCGAATTGCAGCTATCCAATTTTAGAGAACGAGCTTCTGTAAATTGTGTTAGTCATGGATGTTGAGTTGCTTTCGAATTTGCTTGCTGTGAGATTTGTACAGTTGCTTGTGCGAAATATTGTAGAGCTAGGAGGATTGTAGCTTGAGTAGACAAGCCAATTTCAATGTTTGGCAAAAATTTCTGTTATTTTGTATACACGTAATTTCTGTCGATTTTTAGCACAATTTTTTGTTTTTGGAACACTTTCTCCTTCAGCAAGCCGAGTTGCCTTGTGCGAGCTGATAGCGCAAACAACTCCGAACTTCGAAGTAGCAGCAGCAGCAGCAGCGAGGATCATGGACTACACGTCGATGGAAGATGTACGTGATGCAGCACCAGCAGCACTGATATCAACTTTTGTGTGTTTTTGTTTTCTGTGTGCTGTGAATTTCCATATGTGTGGTTGTTGTGGGATTCGAACTGTTTTCTAATTTCTTTTGTGGTAGTGACCTGGGCATTGTGACGTTGAAGAAGATCTCTTGAATTGCTGCTCGTGGCTCTCAAGTCCATATACTTTAGAGTTTTGGGATATGAATCATGATCATGCTTTGGTCAAGTCATACAATACAATTTCGTGTTTTGTGGTCTCGATATCGGAATTGAGAAGTTGAAGCTAATCTTTGAATCGCTGCTGGTGGCTTGTAATTGCATTTTTCGAGCTTTGGGTAGCTGTTATGATTTTCTCTGAAAACCAGTTGATATTTTTTTTGCGTGCGCAGTGGTTCTATGGACCTCCCGAGCCCGTATGGATACGGCCCAGCTACTACTACCCTCCATTACCTCCGCTGCCTTCTGTGCCGGAGTCGAGCAGAGTGTATGTGAAGGAAGGTGAACCTCCGCGGACTTACTACCGAGTGTACCCCAAGGTTCAAACAGTTGTCGATCGACCTCCGCAACACACACCTCCCGAGGAGTCTCGAGCTCGAGTCGTGGAAGGCGGAGGACCTCCTGTCGTTGTTAAGGAGGTCGTGAAGACGCCACCTGCGATTTCTTTGAAGAATCTAGTAGGTTTCTTCTTCTCCCTCGGGCTCTCTCCGTATGAAGAGAAACCGCCCCTATTCTGGCTACTGGTTTTGTTGCTTCGCTTTCTGGCGCATCATCTCTGAGTCTGCGTCTGTCTGTCTCTCCTGCGCTTAATTTCCCATTTTTTTTGGAACCGGATTTGGTTCAAATCATTCCTCTGCACCTTGCAAGTTTGAGAAACAAATTCACGAGTTGTTCAGATCATATAATCTCAGCTTGTAGTAAAATCAAATCCTTACGAGAAGAAGGTAGAGAGAACTCGCGTAGAGAGGTTCAAAAAGAAAAAATGTAAATTGTCTCCTTCTTCTTCTTCTTCTAATACTCAACTCGATTGTTTTTCACAGCCCATCGAGTTGAGAGTGCCCATGTGTTGTGAGAAATGCATGAAGAAGGTGACTGAAAAGCTTCTTGACTTATCAGGTAGAAAACCATTTCACATGTTGCTTCTCAGAGTGATGACGCTATTGCAGGATCTTGTGATCATTGGACATCTGCAGAGGACATGGGACTCTAGAATAACTGTCTAGATCAATAAATCCTAAATGAATTACTCAATCTTCACCTTCTCTTACAATTGTTGAATCTATTTGATTCGAGATTGTTCAAGACTCCTTGCGCAGTGGATTGGCTATAGACTGATCTATTTGTGAATGAAGCTTAGCTTCAGAACCACAGCTCCACGCTTGCTCATGGCTAATCGGTGTTTTCCTGCTCGATTGATGTATGGCTTGTGTAATTACTAGGTGTGGAAGGAGTGATGACAGATCAATATAATCAGAAAGTGATTGTCACCGGCACTGTGGATCCTTCGAAAGTTTTGAGCCGCGTGAAGGACGTCAAGAAACAGTCCGTCTTCTGGGATAAAACTGTGGACTATAGCCTGGCATATCTGAAGAAGAAAAAAGATAAGGAAATGGCAATGAGCCAAGCTAAGAAGCAGGCAGATTCGGCGGCTGCTGCAGCAGCAGCAGCAAAGGACAACAGTTCAGGGCCAGTGATCAAATCTGCAGAAACTGCGAAGGGACCAGACAATAGTGTGACGACTGTGCTTTATCCTGAGTATGGCAAATGGAGAACACCTTATGAGATCCGCCGAGACAGTAAGGGTCCCAATGTGCAAGTGATTCTTCCGGGGCCTGATGACATACGTAGAGGCAGGTACCACCAATCTGATCAAGCTCCTTGGGTTTATCCCCCGAGGTATCCGATTCCTTAAGGGTTCCAGGAGCTCTCTTAGGTTTGTCAAAACCGACGTGACAGGTCAAATTTACTTAGGTTATCAGTGAGAACGTGTCGCACGCCTCGGTTATTCCGTCAGACCTGACGCCGCGCATCGGTTAGACCGTCAGACCTGATGGCGTGACAAACGATTGCACCACTAGCGGGATGAGCATCCCAATTGCAAGCAGAGTACGAATCATACAACTCGCATGTCGGGAAGTATAGGCATCGAGCAGTTTTTTGCATGTGAATCTGCATTTTGTTTTTGCACAAATATGTCCACTTTTCAAATAGACTTTCTGGCATTCTTTGCATCTGAATCTGCATTTAGCACCACTTTGTCAAATTTCAAAGAGACTTTATAGCTACAAAGAAAAGTCTCATATATCAATTCTTGTCCAAAAGCAACTCCAGACTCTGGAGAACAATTTCTTTACGTTTTTTTTTGACAAGTTGAAACAAAGAGAAATCATGGTGGGAATGTTTGCTCAGCTTTTGATACCCGTGAAACTGCAATAAAGTGATGTATGTACATTTTCAATGTAGAGAGAGAGCAACAAGGTAGATACATAATTCGTGCACACAGATGTCGAATGTCAGAAATCTACATGAAAGCATTGATCTGAAAGAGATCTTGTCTGAGCAATCTGCAATGAAATTGAATTTTTCTTTCAGCAATATCTGCATAATAGCATTGATTCAGTTGACAATGGCTACCCAATTTTGTTACTTGGGAATAATTACAAGCAATCTTGAAGCAAGTAAACATGGGAACAGAATTGAAAGATTTTCTCAATTATGCATTGTGTCGGGAAGGAAAATGTACTGAACTTTTCATTCAGTGAATGAAAATAATCAGTAACCTCCTTCGCAAAATTGTGATTATATTTGCTCCTTCATCAGCTTGTACACTCATGTGTGCAAATACCGTGTGCCATCAGCCACACTGTATATGGCTTTGAGATCAATCTCCAAAAGTGACTAAATTCCCTCCAAAAGTCACAAGTTCAGAAAATCATCTGAGACCAAGTATAGGGTCTCATTTATGTTTGTGCATGGTAAAAAAAAAGAGTTGTTGATTTAAATGAAAGGATTTATTTCACTTAGACTTTATGATTGACATATCTGGTATTATTTTGACTTAAGCATTAGATTTTTATGAGTAAGAATATGATAGGCTAAGTTTTCATACATAATTTAGGTTGAAGGTTCTATGGAGGTTAGGCACAAATAATGCTACACCCTTGAAGATTTTTTTTTTCCACTTCTCCTGAAGACACTTCTATCAAAGGATTAAGAGTTTAAGATGTATTATTTTGGAGGTGTATACATTTTGATATCCGTATAGAACTTGATAATGCACATGTAAAATATATATCTTACAATTCCTTGTAATGGAGTTTTGCTAAAATTCATTTTGCCCACTGGGGTGAACTGTGATAAATAGGGCCAAAGCTAACCAACACCTACTGAGTCCTGACATATGCTCCATTGGAGGACTTTTATGACTTGGTGTGTGCCAACTCTAACTATTAGCGTTGTAGAAATGTCTTCTTCACTTTCAAGAAAAAATTACGAGACCTTACAACAACAACTATGACCTTTCTAATAGGCATCCTCTCCTAATAAAGTATGAAATAGGTCACTTAACAAGTACTCCCTAATCATAATGTTCTCTCTCTAGCTAGAACCAGACATTTTGAGAATTCAGGTTCAAATTCCAGAATTGTTAATCCTGGCCATTTGGCTTAAAGGAGTTCCTTTCTGGTTTGCATGCTTGGGAAATTTTGTTGTTTTGAGCACCCTGGTAAACTATTCAACATCTGAGTGTTTGAAGCACTGGCACCACTCTGATGTATCAAAACTTGTCCCTGGTGCAAAATGTACATTTCAGGTTTAAATTGAACAATCAAAATCATTTTAATCAAAAGGCTAGGTTCTAGATTGTGCTATGACATACAGATTACATGATTGACATGTATGTAGATTTCAGGTTTAAATTGAACAATCATAATTATTTTGATCAAAAGGCAAACCAATTGTTCCTAATTTCATTACCACCAATAATTCTCTCTGTTCAAAAAAGTGTGTATGTTAGACTCTAGATTGTGCTATGTAATAGCTTACATGATTGGCACATTTCTACATTTAAGCTTTAAATTGAACAATCAAAATCGGATTATTTGAAAGGGCAAACTGATCAGTCCTAATTTCTCCAAGCACTGTAACCATGACAATCAGCTCCCAACAGTGCCTATAATTTTCTTTGTTCTTTACATGAAGATATGAGGAAGAAGTATCTGAAGGATTTCCAAGATCAAACTGGTGAACATACGTCTCAGCTTCTTCATATAAGGTGCCCATCAGTTTAATCTTCCTAGGAATGCACAAACTCATTGATTTGGTGTCTTAGTGTGTTAACCAAATTGTTTAGTAAACCTAAGGACAGCAATGAAAACTGGGGATTCACTGTTTCAAATTATCTTTGCAAACTATTATTGGCATTCTAGATTTTCATCCCTATTGCACATCTCCAAGCAGAAAACAAATTTGAGAGATGACCCAAATCTAAGTCTAAAGAGAACCAAGGAGAGGTTTAAATTCACATGCATGTTCAAAGACATTCACCAACTATTAATCAACTGCCATAACATCCTCACTAACTTTATCAGCTCCTGGCAGTGGGTGGAGGTCAATGTCATACATTTCACCAAACATACTGGGGTTAGATTCTATGACAGGAGAGAGGAACACCAAAAAAAAGATATGAAAAGATGTCAACAGAGAATGAGTACCTGAGGTTTAGCTTTCTTGTAATTCTTTTATAAACCTAAGCTCTTATCCTTCTGCTGTGCTTTCTGCCTGATCATCTTGGAAGATCATGGGTTTGCATTGATCACATCTTTACAGGCTTGCTCAAGCATTGATAGAAATAGAGACTAACTTTCCTCACCTCCTCCATGACGACCCTTCTCTGCCTGTGCAGCTCTTACATTCACCTCTACTTGCTTTGCAAAGGCCTCCATCAAGTCCTGAAATCTATCTTCAGAGAGGTCAATTCTTGCTGTCTTTTTAGGGGCCTGTTGTTCAGAACCTGCAAGCATACCACCTGGTGCATACAGACCCTTGCGCAATTGTGTCTGGATCTGTTGTAATCCATTTACTAACCTCATCACAGAAAGCTTCAAAGCAGTTACATCCAACCCACCAGTGATTCTCACATTTGATAGCTCCATTGTCAGTCTTATAATGACTCCCATTCCCATTTTCTTAGACCTGTCAGCCTCTGTTGGCTTCTCAGTCCTCTTTGCAGCACTCTCCAGTGTGGCAGGTTAAAGCTGGTTTCCGGCAATTCCACTGGACTCTTCATGTTCCCCATGCTGGTCTTCATCTGCTGGCCAACATACTTATCAACTCCCATGATTTTGGGCACATTGTCTGTCATCCTGCGCTTGTTATCATCTGCTTCAGAAGGCAATGGGATGTCCATGCTATTACATTGGAGAGGATTTTCTGTTCGAGCAGCACAAGCTGCCTCAGATTTCATGATCTCCTGGATCACAAAATGGAGAAGAGTGGTTTTCCCATCAGTGCCCTTTGCGTCCACCAGTCTCAACAATGTGTCCAATATGAAGGCCTGAGCATCACCCTGAAAGGTCCCCACGTTCAGATGATCTCCTGTCTTCAGCACAGTTTCTAGAAGCTTCTGGAAGGTTCAGCTCCCCTTCAGCTCCTTGCAAGCTACCTGTTCAGATATTTATTGAAAAATGAGCAACTATTTTGTTTCGATTAATGTGTAGCATCCAAATGTTGACGGCAACAACACCTTCATAGACCAATACTTGTCAATCAATGCAAGACCATTGAGTGATGCAGGGTCAGGAAGCAATGTACATCCAATGCCACAATTGACTCCTGAACTCGATGAAGCTTTTCGTTGTTTTGTGCTAAGTACAGAATGGCATGAAGGTGGGACAATACATTTAGCACCTCAAAGACTGCAAACAAAAATTGGTCTGCTGGACCAAGATTTGAAGGATTGCCTTGGTAATTCTGAAACCACCTCTTATCATCATCAGATGGAGTGAGCCAATTTCACCAATGTCTCCAGGGTCTCCATATCTAGGCCATCACTCAAAGAATTATCACCAAAAAACTTAGAACCTTAAACACACACTCCAACAACTTGCTCAAGTCATTCCAGACCATTGGCTCATTAGGCAGAGCATTCACTTTGTCCCAGTGAAGTATTCTCAGCTTGGCAGATGGCATTGGTGGTAGTGCTTCCTCCTTTCGCATACTTGAATGCTGGTCAGTTGATAGAGCAGTACTGACTGGCTTCATTGTAGATGGTGGTTCTGAGGCACCCTTTTTCAAACTCAGTCCTTCAACAGGTCAAGGTGGAGCAGGAGGAGGGGGAGGAACTCTACCTTTTGGAGGTGGTGGTGGAGCAGGTCAAGGAATAGCACCTTGTGGAGGGGGTGGGGATAGTATTGGATGGGATGATGCTCCTTGAGGACTCAGAGGTGGTGGTGGTGGAGGGGTCAATGGTCCTTGAGAACCTTGAGGTGCTGGGCGAGGTGGACTTGAAGAGGTTTAGAAGGTGATTGAGGGGGAGAAGTTTTCCTTCCTCTAAAAGGAACTGGAGGAGGGGGAGGTGGTGGAAAATTTGGAACTATAGTTTCAGACCCTCTGGTCTTGGGGATAGAAAAATGCGCAAGGGTGAAGAATCTGCAGAGTATTGACATGGGTCTGGAGTAGGCAACTCACATGGCCATGAAGCTTCAGGAACTACAGCAGCAGGCAGGGTGGCAAATTTAGGAGTAGGAGGAAAAGGAGGTGTGCCTGGAAAAGGAGCAACAAAGCTTGACTTAACTGGAGCCTCTTGCTGCTTAGGTTAAGAACTCTCCTGTCATGGGTTCTCATTTGAAGAGGACCAATAGCTTCAAACTGTCTATATTGAGCTGCATCCAGAAGTTTTCTAGGTTGTTAGGAAGGCAGGTTCTGTACATCATTTGGGTCCTGAGGAACTGAAGAAATGTTCAAAGGCAATGGAAGAAGAGAGGTTGTGACAAACTTGCTTTGGAGATGAGCTATTCTGAAGCTTTTAGTCAGGTGGAGTGGTGGGGACAAATCCTCTTGCTTTGAGGAAGAATTTGGTACTGTGAAGAGGCTTGAAAGACTGTTTTCAACATCTGATTCTGCAAAATCCTCTAATGGCTCATTCCCTGGATCCAGACCCTTTTTTTATTATAGGAGGGCATGATCACATGCCTGAACAACCAAATCTGTCTGCAACCACTTCAAGCTTTCTCAATGAAATGTCTTCCCAACTCACTAGGAAATCCTTCTGTCACAGCATCCTCTGAGATTGCTATGTTTTCCTTGTTTTGTGCTGCTGCATTGACCATATCTTCCTCCAGTTGGCAAGCCTTTGTCAGAATGTGTCCTCTTTGTGGTTTGTGAGATGAACCATGACAGGAATGGAACTTTTGCAATCTTATTGCCTTGCTGATCATCTGTATTCGAGCCATCCAAGGGAGCTGACTGCAACCCAAAGGGAGCTCCTTCCATTTTGTTGTGAAGACAAAGGACTTTGACTTGGATGCAAATGGTGCTTCTCACCATGCCAACTCTGCTGATGCCTCAACTTGCAGTACAGAAAAAGGGCCACAACCATGATGATTAATAAGACAACCACACTTGCTAGAACCACAATGACTGCAACAATTGTTGGGCCTGGATGCCTGAAACTTAATTGTCCAACATGAGAATCCAGCAGTTCCAGACACTTGAACAATAGACATTTGAAGGTGCATTCCTGATCAAGAAACTGGTTAAGGGGGAGGATAACCTTAGCACAGAGGAAGAGAAAGAAGAAGCCCATAACAATCACAAATTTAGCTGGATACTACACAAATGAGTAGTCCAGTTGTGTGCCTTGGTTCTACTCACCAACTGGAGAACTAGGATCATAGTATCATTGCCTTTGGAGGAATTCATGAAACTAGTGTGGAAGATGGCAGATAGGAAGGCTTCTTTGTTGCTTCTCTGCATCCCTCCATCCTCTGTGCAGTAGGCATAGCCTGCAAAGCCGCAAATAACCCTAATTATGAGAAATTGTATGTAACACAGCATTCACAACGACAATAAAATCTTCCAGAACTCTCAGTCTAATAGCAAAACCAACCCTCAAACTTTGATGCAAAGATCTGCAAACAAGAAGTTCACAACTACAGCAAATCATGATTCAGCTTTGCAGGGAAAGCTGCCGCAATGTTGTTCATCAATGTGTATGCAATAAGAGAATCCTTTTGTACCTCCAATCTAAACCTCAAGCAACCTCTTCAAACACTAAGGAAAAGCAAAGAGAAGAAGAATCTAGCATGCGAGATCGCAAACCTCAAAACGTCTTGTCGCATGCTTGATCGCCTTGGAGAGCAAAAGTAGCTTGTTGAAGTTCCACTATTCTTCCATCTCCTGAATCTCCATCCTCGTTGCATCACTAGTACAATTGCGTGGTGCACGAATTCCTGCTGCAGATATATTGGGAGAACATACGATGCTTGCGAAGGGGCAGAGTAACTCCCTTTCTCTGCACAAGGTCCTTCCCATGCCCACACGGAAAAGAAGTCGGTTTCTCTGTGCTTCCAGAGTGAGCCGGTATCCATCAGCTCTCGCTCTCTCTCAACTTTTGTTTCTGTTTCTCCATTCAGAGGAGAACACTTAAACTTGTAATACGCTCTTTCTTCTCATCAGTCCATATCTAATGTGTTCTTTTTCAGAAGGGCATCTATCGATCGTCTACGATGTCTCTCTTCGTCAATGCCAACAAGGTCAAGCTTTGTTTAGATATCACCAATTGTCACCTTCCACGTAAGCGTGTAGCAACAAGTGCAGCGGAATCACTTGAAAGGTCTCGTTTTCAGCCAATACGCGTCGGCCAGTTTTGCACTCGCTCTCATTGGATCCACCCAATGCAAGCGGCGGCGTTGGGAGTTGTAAATTCGAGACAAATGGCAGCACTTTTTGTGGGGTCAAGATCGGTCACACATACCCTGTGACCGAACGTCCTGAAAGAAATTTTCTTATCATCTGGTGCAAATTTTCTTATCTGGCACCAAATTTTCATCAGAAAATTTGCACCAGATGATAAGGAAATTTGGTGCCAGATAAGAAATTTTGTTTCAGGACTTATTAAGTCGAGACTGTAACACAGGCCTCACAAAAAGCTCGCCAGAGAACTCGATCGAGCTCCTGCTACTAGATTGAGGTTGAATCATCGCAAAGAACGCGAGAGAGAGCTCAGCTTTTGTGGTCTCCCCAAGTTTTTTCTGTGCGCAATGACCTGGAGACCGACAGCTAAGTAGGGACGTAACATTGTGCTATCGATCTACTCTCGAGAAGGAATCTGTTGATTCGAATCACTTCCAAAGTCTTGAATCCTGTGGAAAGACAAATAATCTTCTGTTAGTGACTCGTATACTCTTCGCATATTGATCGATAGCTGCAGAGATGCACAGTGCTCGAACTTCCTTGTCAATTTGTCTGAATGGCACGATTGAGAACCTCTGTTATGCTGTGGTATTTTCTTCCAAATGGATGCGCCTGAATTTGGGTTTTGCGGTAGTGCGTTTGTTCCAAAAGCTACCGAATGGAATTGCTAATTTGTGTGGGAAGAATCACAAGCATGCCACTGCTACTAGCTTCATTTTTTGGAACATTGAGTTCACCCAATTCACTTCAAGGTCCATTACATCGAGTTCCATCCATGAGTGTTGTGAATATTATAACGTGCCACATTTTATTCTAGGTGATAGGCACACAAGAAGCAAAAGAGTGGAATCCTTGTGGCTGGTTACATAATAAGCTATTAGAAAGATCAAGAGACATACATTTTTCATAGCATACATATATAAGTGTTTGATGTTTATCTCAGTACATTAAATAAAAGTTACCTTTGTGGATACAATTCTTTTGCTCATGTAGTTTTCAACATGATATTAAAATTATTAGCTCATTTAGATGACTCTTCAAGAAGTGGGTGAAAAAAAAAGTTTTATCAAAGAAATCAATTTAATCAAAATGGGGTATAAATGACAAAATACTATGTTTGATGAAGTTAATTATTAAACATGGAATACTACCTTTAAAATGTTTTTTTTAAAGGAAGATTTGTGAATTGTTACAAATGGAACTTCATTAAGACCAATTACACCTATTCATCAATCAACATGGGATTCAAAGGATCAAATAGCAAGGCTACTTATCTATTTAGAAGAGAAATTTGTTGACATATAATTACTTGAATAGATATACCTTTTCATAGTTTAGGGTAGTGTCTAAAACTTTTAACTACATTTACATTGTTTTGATATTTAATTTATTCTTCTTGCAATACAATAGAGCTTTGTCTCTCATTCCATGTATGTTTGTAATTCATAACATGGTATCAAAGTAAGGTTGAAATTGCATGTAGAATTGAGAAGAACCAATGTTTCCTTCTTTTATTTGTCTCCAACGATAAAAATTGAGTATGGTTACTTTCACATTAAATGCATTTTCAGAGTCTTTCATTCCATTACTTACCAATCACAATTATTCCATTTGGAATTGCAAAATGGAAATATTGCTTATGGGAGCAAATTTGTCTTCAATTGTTGATGAAACTAAAATTGATCCCGATGGTACAAATCTTGCATTACAAATTGCATGGAAAAATAAAGATGGCCAAGCACAATGTTAGTTCACATTGAACATTGGTGATCAACAAGTTTAACATTGTGTAAAAACATTGAAAACATTGAAGGAAATTTGGGACAAACTTGAAAGCTATTTACTAACAAACAAATGTAGTTGCACAATTCACATCATACACAAAGTTGATTGAAATTCACATGGTTGAAAATGCAAATGTGATAGAATTTTTGGATGAATTCCAATGTCTTGTTGATGATGCCGTAATTTTTGATTTGGAAATTCCAAAATGCCAATTGCTCATCCTTTTATTGAAAACACTCCCTTCTTCATGGTGTGTTTTCATCACTACACAAGGAAATCAAATCAACATGACTTGATTGGCAACTTTAATTAGTAGAATCAAACAAAAAACACCATTATGATTTTCATCAATTCATAAAAGAAAATGTTCAAAACTTACAAGTTTTTCTTACATAACTCAAAGGAGGTCCTCCAAGGATCATAGGAACAATGCAAGTCAAAATGAAAAAAATTTCACATCAAACTCCAAGTTCAAATACAATCCCAATGCGACTTGTCACTGTTGTGGAAGAAATGGCACACTATTCCAAATTACAAGGATAAAACACAAGATCGTGTTAATGGGTGTTCACATCCGATTCTAATGTTGCTTCAAGGTTCATTGACCTCTACCACTACTAAAAAAAGTGATTCTCCAAACAGTTCAAGTTGATTGACTTGTCCTTTTGTATTAATGGACATCATTTTGACTAAAGGCCTAAAACATGTATTTTTTGACCAATCAACTTGACTAGAATGACTTATTTGACCAATACATATAATCAAATTAAACAACCTTAATCAAAATGACCAATGGGTGTTAATCAAATGGGACATTTAATCAATTTGAACAAAAATAATTGACACCATTAGGGCATATTCACAATTAAAATACCCAATAAGATGGTCTAACAAAAAAAAACTACAAAAAAACTATTTTGATTTTTTATTACATATATTATTTCATGATTATAATGGATTAATATATGATTATAACTAGAATGATGTCATGTTAATCTAATAAAAAATCTAGTAATAGATTAAATATAACATAAATGTCCTTTTGAGTCATTTAAATCATTTGAATCCTTGTCTTAACTGTAATTTTCATTTTAAAGGAATAAAAAAAATTAAACAATGCAATTAACTTCAATTTTCTTTCATGGATAAATAATGCATACACATTTCTTTGGCAATGTTCACATAATGCTTTTGATTAAATAATATACGATATTCAAAATTTTGAAAGCTGTAAAATCCATTAAGAAAGGACTATTAAAAAAATATTTTTATTTTTTCATTTGGTTGATTTTTTGTATTTTATAGGTTAAAAATTTGTGGCCCCAAGTGTCAACAAAATGTGCAAGAAATTTTCATGTAAGAAAACATGTTAAATTGTATATAAAAACTTATGTATTCATTTTTTTCATTTTAAATTTTTTACCAAAATATTTATGCAAAATTACATACACATGTGAAAAATCACCACCACCATGAAAATTATCATAATTTGAATTATCCAATATTTTTCACTTAAAAATTTATTCCATTTAAATTCTGTTTTTGGAAAATAACCAAAACAAAATCCTTGAATCCTATGTCCAAAAAAAGGTACCTTGATTATGAATATGCCTATTAGTCAAAATAACCAATGTTTTTTAATCAAATGGGACATTTTATGTTTATTGCATACATACCTACCTACTTACTAACCCACCCACTATGAGGTGACTTTCCGTCCCTCTACTCCTAGTTCTACAAGGTGATTATGCTTGAAAGCACAAATGTTATTGATGAAAGAAAAAATGCAAATTTATTTCAAGATGTTAGATTGCGTTTGTAGTTGAAATTAAGTAGCTTGTCTCCTATGCATCATTTACGATTAAAACTGATAAATATATTTTTTCAAGCTCACACACTCCACATTTTAGGACTTTATATCAAATTGTCATTCATTTAAACTAACGTTTAAGGACTCAACACCATGTCCAACATAGTTGTAGACCATTAGTCACTTGAAATATTGTTTCTAACGCATAAGCTATTCAAATCCAGCTTGCCATAGCTCATTAGAAAACTAACTACAAGGCGCATCTTGCTACCAAATTTTAAGGTCTGCAACTAAACCAATAAGAAGTTATGTTACGAAACTCGAGAGGGTTTTACAAAAGTGATAATTCAACTTAACTACAAACCACCAATCATTTGAAATATTGTTTCTAACACATAGGTTATTCAAATCCGGCTTGCCTTAGCTCACTAGGAAACTAATTACAAGGCGCACCATCTTACCAAATCTTAAGATCTGCAGCTAAACCAGTAAGGAATTATACTACCAAACCCGAGAGGGTTTTATGAAGGCAGTTGGTTGAACTTGACTGCAGAGCATCAGTCACTTGAAATATCATTTCTAACACATGTATTATTCAAATCCGGCTTGCCTTAGCTCATTATAAAACTAATTATAAGGCGCAACTTGCTACCAAATCTTAAATTTTGCAGCTAAACCAGTAAAGAGTTATACTACCAAACATGAAAGGGTTTGTGAGATCTTTTCTAAAGTTCCAACCTCTCTATACTATCACTACTCATTTCCATTCCTCCCAAATTATTACAAAATTTTCATTCTACTTTTCTTATTTTCCTCATCTGCTAAGACTAATAATTTTTTTCCTCTTCAAGAAGCTTATGGGAACAAGTATTCAAGATTGAATTGAAAATTATGTCCGGGGAAAAAAAATGAACCCCCAATTATCCGAATCCGCCTTTTAAAGAGAATGAAAAGGGAGGTGAAGGTAGATCCAAAGCTTGGTGGCCAATGGAATGTTCCATGCTTGGTGGCCAATGGAATGTTTCATGCTTAGTGGCCAATGGAATGTCCCAAGCTTGGTGGTTAATGGAAAGTAAAAAAAACACATTTTCACCTCTTCCCATTTTCCCCTCAACAAACTTCACTTAAACTTTCAATTTTTTCCTTTGACCTTATGGTTTTACTTTACCATGGTTCTAGGTCGTTACTCTCGTTTTTCTTTCTTTTTCCTCGATCTATAAATTACGATTTTGCACCTTAATTTAACAAGTCCTTCACACCTTCATTGTTGATTTGATTTTGATTGAAGATCTGACCTTTTTCCTCTTTTTGAAATTATGGCGTCACGCATGGTCACATCTTTCGGGCCCTAGGCCGCATAAGTGAATGAATAACCGCCTCCGAAATCATCTCTAAATCTGACCCTAACACAACATCCTCATGATGAAAAACCCGAACCTTGAAAGGTATGTGGTCATCTTGAAGTTGAACCCCTTCGAGCCTAGTACTATCATACTTCTCCAAATTCTCGCACCCTGGTGATCTTGCTGCAAATCGACCCTGCTTCTGGTGACGAACCTGAGACCATTTGTGAAGGTTATTATGAAACTAAATATACTTCTATCTTCGCATGGTCTTCAGTTCCCGGCGTTGGACACTATCGTTGGTTACGCGGTCCGATTCGTTAACTACCTCTTAATAGCAAGGCGGACTACCTAATTCACACCATCCAACACATCCTAAATTTCCTGCATTATGAATTATCACTATGGCATAGCCCAAGATTTCACATGTACTTACAGCTCCTTGCTGAGTTCATTCACAAACTAAATAAATGTTTCAATTATTATGAGACTCCTGTTGCCATTGGCACACTATTATATTATCTATTTAATTTTTAAGTTGTCACGAATTAACCTTATGTTTAATGGCTTGAAGATTGTTCTATCTCTATTAGACCTTTCATTAACATTCCTTTAATTACTTCAAGAATTTTTAACATCCTTGTTGTTCATTAAATATTAGAACAAGACCAATGTTGCGCTAAACACCAAGAATTCTAGTGTTTACTTCTACCCCCAACCCTCTAGAAATTTCTCACCCCTAATTATGTAACAAAGTTCCCAAAACTATGGTTAACAATTTTTTGTTGAAGAAAAGAACTAACCCAACACTTTATTCATTAATAATGCACTTCATAAAAAGAAACAACCCCTCCATGCACCAAACGCATTCATCAGTCCCTATGAAGTTGTTAAAAGCCCCTAATAACCTTACCCCACTCAAATAACCCTAATGCAACTCTTAAAAATCGAAACTACTGCACATGGTTGTGTCGGTATGGCTCACACCCACCTACTTAAATGTAATACCTACCTACCTACATACTACCTACCTATCCACCCACCTATAACCTACTTATGTATGAACTACTTACCTACCTACCCACCCACTTAGATGTACTACTTACATACCTACCTATCTACTTGCCTATAACCTACTTACATATTAACTACCTACTTACCCACCTACTTAAATGTACTACTTGTTTACCTATCCACCCACCTATAACCTATTTACGTCCTACCCACCTACCTACATACATATTACTTACCCACCCATTTGATATAAGGAACTCTTCAAACCAATGGGTTTTGACCCCTGTAATCGCTCCTTAAAGATTTAGGAATCTTTCGAGACTTCAACTCCCCTAGTCAAAGTTGCCTTGGGAGTGTGAGGGTTCATTCTCTCACACTCTCCTGCACTCCCAGGAATATAAGATGTGTTTCCCAGGTCTCCCTCTTGTCTTGCCCTTTTACAAGCCCTTGCTTTGGTCACGAGCCCAAGGTTACGGTTACAACATTATGGTTTAGAGAGCACCATATCTTAATAGTTGCACGCATTGTCTAATGAACACATTGATCATGACCTACTTAAAAATCCATTTGATTAAGTTCTCATTTCTATTCCAAGTCCTTCTATATTATTTCCTTCTTTCACTACTCTACTCAAACTACAAAGAGGAAAACTACCAAATTAAAAAAAAGATTGTAAACTTGGTGACCATTTTAGATTTTCAAATTGATGGACCAACCACGATTCATGAAGCCTTGATTGGTTTAGAAAGGGAAAATTGGAAGGAAACTTTGGAATTTAAATATGATGAAACATGTCAAAACTTTTTTTTTGTGGTTTCACTTTTGGTGTTTATGTTTTATATTTTGATTTTCACAAAGTTAATCATATTTAATATTATTTGAAAAAAAACTTGAAGTATTAAAGTCAAGGAATAATGGGTATATTTATGGTATATGTATTATAATGGAACTTGTTTTTTTATTTTAGACTACATTAGGTTTTGGTTAAATTAATTAACCAAAACAATTTTGAAATGGAATTTTAAAAAATGGCTTACCTCACATTTCTTGTCATCTTTCATATGAAAGTGATTATTTGTCAACATTTTAATTTACCACATATTTATGGTCATCACCTTGAAAAAAACCCATTTGTGATATTATAATTATCAAATTTTTCACATGGTTCATAAACTTATAATTCCAATCATATGGAACCACAATGTTTATTAAATACTATAAATTTCATGAAGATTAAAAATCATTTCTTGAATATATTTTCATTTTCTAGCATGATGTGATATACATTTATTTTACATTAACATATTTTAACATCACATCATATGAAATTTAAAAAATAGTTTTTATATCATTCACTTCTTTAGGTTTTGACCTACCATAATTTATGCAAAAACATTGTGAAGATCCTTCATAACAATGACATGGTTAAAATTCAAAAATGGTACCCTTAAAAAGCAATACACATTGTGATAGCAATCTTGGCCCTTCCAAATGCGTTTTCACCCAAACATTTTCACCAATTGCCAAAATTGCATCATTAAGAATAATGATTACACTTACAACTACACATAATCTTTCACATTCACCAAATGCATGTAAAGACAACATCCCTAAATGGAACCCCAAATGAAAAAAATTACATGCTTCAACCAAAAGGGTTTGTTCACCCAAATCACCTAGAAAAGGTTTGTAGACTTTTCATAATATCTTATTGTTTAAAACAATCATCACAAATGTGGTATGAAAGATTTAATTCTAATCTTTTCTAAACAAGGTTCACAAAATGTGTTGTTAATCCCAACATTTATATGAAACATGTTTCAATTCATTTTGTTTGCCATGGGCTTTATGTGGATTATTCAATACAACTTGTGAATGATGATGAACAATTCTTACATGGCATCCAATTAGACTTCTCCAATACATTTGAAATGATTAATATTGGCCCCATCAAAGTTTTTTTCAAATTCAAGTAAATAGGAATGTCATAAACCATTTCATTCACTTGTCCCAAGATAAATATCTTACATATATCCTCAAACATTTTGGGGTGTTGAATTGTAAACTTTTTATTACTCTTTTACCAATTGAACAAAACCTCACAAAAGATATGGGACCAAAAGACATATTTGAAACAAACTTGATGAAAATCATGCCATACATTAAGTGTTTGGTTGTTTCATGGATGCAATGACAAGTATTCATCCAAATCTTGCTTTTCTTCTAAGACAAGTTGTTCAATTCATGGAAAATCTTGGATTTGTTCATTGGATAATAGTCCAAAACCCATCTTTTGTTACATACAAGCCATCAAAGATATGGGAATCAAATATGATGGTAAAGGCTCAAATAAAAGTATGTTAAAGATTCAAAGATGGATTGATTTTGACTAGGTTGGACATCAAAACTTTAACAAGTTTACATCTAGATACATATTTTTACTTGTGGGAGATGCAATTTCATGGCAATGTAAAAAGTAAATTACTATTGCCCTTTCCTCAACACAAGCAGAGTACATTGTAGCTACTTTAACAACAAAGAAAGTCATATGGCTAACATAATTTATGAAGGACCCTGGATTACCTCAATTGCAACCTATTCCACTCATATGTGATAATCAATCATGCATTGTGCCTTCAAAGACAACTAAGAAGGTCATAATTGCACCAAACACATTGACATCAAAATTTATCATTCCTTGTAACAAAAGGTTGCAAGCTTAAAGATCAAATTTAAATATTGTACTATAGAGGAATGCTTGCAAATGTTTTAATAAAAGCTAACTCCAAGGAAATTTTTATACACTTAAAATGAAAGATAAAAAAGATGTAGAAAAGTAGATAACTAAATTTTGGAATCTACTAGACTAATTGACCATAACAAAAGCAACAATTTTAGAGATGGAAAAAACACATTACATTTGTTAGGCTCAATGCCTTGAATTCATTTGCTTCATTAGTAATGGCAAAAATTAGTAAAGTAGGAACAATGCAAGAAGTAATTAGCTTATTGCTAGAAAAAAAAATGAAATGAAAAAATGACAAAAGTGAAAAAAAGAATGGTTCTCTTGGAGACTTCTAAATCTACATTTAAGAAATCCAAATGAAATGGAAAATGTCATATATGTGGGATCTATGGAAACTTTGCAAGAGAATGTGCTACACTCCATCTTACTTAAGAAAACAATTTTGTGCAACAAGCCAACCTAACGGGGTGAAAGCATAATAAAATATACAAAAAATGTAATTATCTCCAAGGTAGTCAAAAAATGGTCCAATTTTTGACATAAGTAGAAGAAAGTAGATTAAAAAAATATAATAATGGTGTTTTTCTTTGAGTTTATAATGAGATGATTACAAAATTTGAAAAACTTTGGCACAATAAAAGTAGATAACAAATATGTTTGAAAATGATTGGTTAAATTGAATTTCAACCTATTTTTTCATTAGAAGTTTGATGTATTTTATTGTAATATTTAAATGTTGAGAACTTACAATTACATTTTAAAGCTACATTGTGTTGAAAATGGAGAATATTCAATAATTCATCTACTTTCACCTATTTGTATAAATTTGAATAACCAAAAAAGTAGGAAAAAACACAATTATTTTTTAAAATTTTACTTGAATGCATATTAGATATGTGATTAATCAACATCATTATGATAAAATGAAAGATTATTCTCATGTTGATCATTAAATTAAAAAATATTTCTACTTTCAATACATTAAAATTTATTTACGGTTACTTGGTTTTTTTTGTGACAAGGATAAAAAAATTGTTCACTTTACCATGCTTTCACTCAATGCAAAATGAAATGCTTTAATCATATTTAATCAAATGACTAAAATGATCTTTGAAAAATGTTCAAGAAGAGTCAAATTGTGAAAATTATGAGATCATGAAGATGGAATACAAATTTGCATGGATCATGTGTAGAAATAACTTAGTCACATATGAAAAGTCTTTTGCATGTGTAAAGATCTAGAATAATCATGTTGAAGGGGAGTGTTGTGGATATTACCACATGTCATATTTTAGGTGATAGACACATAATAAATGAAAGGGTGCAATCCTTGTGGTTGGTTACATAATAACCTATTGGTAAGATCAAGATACATGCCTCTTTCATAGAATAAAAACATAAATGTTTGTTGTCATATCTCATTAAATTAAATAAAAGGTTACCTTTGTGGATACAATTATTTTGTTCATGTAGTTTTCAACAATGAGTTCATGTAGTTGAACTAATTAACTTTCCTTAGTTTTTCTACTTACAAATTATGCTATAGGGGTTCAATGTTAAAATTTAAACATATCATTTTTATTAAACAAATAGATTATTGACATTCTTCATTAGTGCAAAGGTTTACCACTATAATTAAACTCAAAATTAGATTCATCTATTGGTTTGGAAAATGGTTTATCCAAACACTGGACTATGTATCCTTGTCAACCTTAGAAGGTCCATGACAAACCTTGATATGTTTCAAAATGCACACCTACTTCACAAATAAATTTACCAATGTTTCAAACTTGTTGGGTGTAATGACAAATGGAAGACTTGTCTATTTATTTCACTTGACTTGCAATCTTATTATCATACTCATTCAATCCATAAACTTGTTACGTGAATGACATGGAAATGTGCAAAATGAATGATGCAATTTACTGGCAAAGTAGACAAGGCACCCACATCAATTTGAATATTGTTGATCAAATGTATTAGTTCCCATTCCTACGTATAAGGAGTTGATCCATGAACATCCCAAAATACATTGAGATAAAAACACAGTCAAAGGAGCCCCCCAAATTAGTGGACATTCATTAAAACTTGTTTTTTTGTATGTTTGAAAGATCACAAGGGAAATATAATAGTTTAGATTGTCATAAAAGTTCTTGGAATATTTTCCATTAATTGCAAAGTTTATGTGCTCAAAAATTGACACAAATCAAAAAAGGTTTTGCATGTTCAAAACATTCAAACCTTGAGAATGGACAATCCTTATTTTTTCAAACATCCATGTTTTTTACCAAATGTGCACATCCTTCTAAAAATTAAAAAGGATTTTAACATTGATTATTAGAAGGGAAAAAAGAGTTGAACCAATGATTTTTTCTTATATAACCAATTTTAACACATTTGGTTCAAACATGCTTTTAACCTTGAAAATTATAGATTTTGAAAATGTGGCTTTAACAAAAGTTGTTCATATTTATGTGATAAAGGGCATGAATGTGTAATATATATGTTACAAATCAATTTGTAATCAAAATGTATTTATATCTAATATGCAGTGTGAAACTGGATATTCAAAGTATTAAAATTTTAATTATAAACCAACACAAAAATAACATGTTTCATGTGCAGTCCTTGGAAAAGGGGAAAATGACTTTTACCTTTGCGCCCTTAGTTCCTTTGATTATGTTTTCACTCATTAAACGTTTATTTATTACATGTTATGTCATTTTCACCCATGCAATTAATATGAATATGGTTGTTGTGGAACACATGTACAAGGATTAGTCAAAAACCTCATACTTGAAATGACCCTTATGATATGGTTAACCCTTAAACATCAAGGCAAATCAATTTGGTTCGTTCTTTTGTGTATTTTTGTTTTTCTTTGACATTTTAATGTTAAAGAGGTTTTTCCAAATGATGTAGTGATGCACTCCCAAGTCCCGGGTTGAAGCCACTTGAAGGTCCAACTATGTTCAGTTGCGGAAAGTTGGGACTTGAGGGGCGCTCTCGACTTCCAACACTAAAAGGGGGTAGAGGGGCGTGTTAGAAGTCCCGGGATTAGACTAGGAAGATGGACTAGAAGATCAAGCTTGAATCTGCATCCAAAACCAACCACAAGAGGGTTAGTTAACATTCGGGAACACCCTTGGGTGTTGGGACAAGCCACGGGCACTTTTACACACAAGACTCACCACGGCCTGGACTCGGGGGAAGCCACCACCTTCCCCCATATAGTATATTCTGCAGCTCTCCGTCAAGGCTACATCCAAATGGCTCTTTTTCCCGGGACTCCCAAGTTGGAGTCTCGAAACTGTCATGGGTTGGAGTCCCGGGACTTTGGACGATCAGAGCTCCTCGCCCCGAACTCAAATTGGGACGAGCTCTAAACCAAAGTTGTAGCTTTCGTTGAGAGCTTTCCAACGTCATGTTGCACTTCTTGAGGCGACGTCGGGAAGAGGTCGACTCCCGACTTTTAGTGGTCGGGAGTCAAACTGGCAATTTGACTCCCGGCCCTTCTTTTGCCCATAACTTGAGCTGAAAATTTTCAAAAGGGCAATGCAAGGCCATTTTGGGCATCTACGTTTCAAGAGCTTTCCATTGATATAAAGAACGCACCAAGACGAGGAGATTTGACCCCTCAAATCGTCTTCTGAATTTTCGGGACTCCCGGAGGACTCCATTTTCCCACTTTTGGGAGTGTGAGTTGCATTTTCATTCTTAGCCCCAAAGTGGGGTTGCAACATGTAGAGTTGGACAACAAGACCTTTTTTTTTAATGAAGAAAAATGTAAGAGAGGAAAATACAACCATGTAAAAAACTGAAAAAGAATGAAATAAAAATAGAAGAGAATTAGTTCATTGTAAATTCAAAAAAACATGTGAATGAATATAGTGGCAACCAAAAGTCCACTTGTAAGGGCAATTCTAAATACATGAAAATCTCACAACTACACAAAAACTAAGCCTTTATACTATTCCAACATGATTCCACCTAAAAAGTGTGTCCATTATATGATGCATATGGCAAGCATTTTGGTTCATTTGGAGTAATAATAATTATGAATTTCAAATGACATTATGAGAAAAAGGAATGTTTTGCAATTAGCTTTGCAACTCAATTTTTGAGTTGTAATGACCATTTATAGTTCACCATATTTTTATGCTATGAATGTTATTGAACAAGTTGCATGAATTGCAATAAACTATAAGATGGGTCAACTCAATGCAACTCAATTACAACTCTATCAAAACAACTCATTTTTAATTACTATGTAACTCCATTACAACTACAACCATAATGTCATGTTGACATTATTAATTTTCATTCATCCATTAAAATTTGGCATGTGGCATTTTAAATTTTTTTGGATTTAATTTTTTTTTTGGGAAGTAATCTTCATTGTTTATTATGATTGTTAATGATGGTCCAAAACTATAACACATGGAATAATAAAAAAATTGCCACATGGCATATTAATCAAATTTTGAATCAAAATAAATATCTATTTTAATAACTAGGTAGGTCTATACATAATGATAGGTAGGTAGGTAGGTTGGTGGGTTTTACATACCTACATTACACATGTAGGTAGGTAGAAATAAAAACTTACTTATTTACATAAGTAAGCAAAGTAGGTAGTAAGGTACAAAACTAGGTGAATTAAAGAATAGTCATGTAAATATTTTTTATTTATTTTTTGTTTTACATTTAAGGTTAAACTTTTTTGAATTCATTCCAAAATGGCACATGTATTTTAATGGGAAAACATAAGATAAAACACCTTTTTTATATAGTTTGTGACATGGGATGCAAAAACAAAGCATATGGGTTAAAACTTGAATCCTTTAGTTGTTTTTTAATTGCAAATTGAATTGCAAATTGAGTTGCTACCATAGAAACTTTTTTCCACATACTTTGTGCTTCTTTTTTATTACGTAAGTCATACAATTAAATTAATTATCATTTGATATTTATATATGTGAATTAATTACTTAATGTGTGTGTGTGGGTACAAAAAAACATAAGTTCAAATGACACTGTGTCAAAAAAATTGTGTATATAAATATGTTAGTTTGTCACTTGTTCCTATTTGTGAGAAAAAAAGGATGATAGTTCATTTTGGGTGATTTTGTGTGAAACCCACCATGCATTGTATGAAAGGTGACTACACAAGCACAAGGCACAAAGGTGTGTGATTGAACTTTGTTACTTTTTTGAGGTGTTAAAATGCATGTGTTTATCAGTTTGAAGGGGAATTTTAAGAATTGTTTTGAGATTTTGTGTGAAACCCATTATTTCATGTAATTAATGCAAAACTAGAGGTCATGGGTTTGCATGTTTTAATAGAAATGTCTAAAGAGTGTGATGGGGAAATAACTATTTTTTTGGTGTTGAAAATTTACAATAAACATTTTGGAAAAAATTGTGTTTTTAATATTTTTTAATGGCTTTGAACATTAAAACATTATAGGTCAAAGTTAAGATTTTGAAGTATTATACAAAAAAAAAAATCCTAAAATATTAATTTATGTGAAATTTTAAAACAAAATGCAATGCATTTATTTCCATTATTAAAAACTCAAATTAAATAGGTTTAAACATCTTGAAAGAAGAACATTAATAGTTGTAAGCAACGCTTTCCTTTCACATTTAAGAAGAAGAGCATTTAGGGGCCATTGAGTGGCCACATAATGTTTAAATTATTTTTTTTTGTCTTTCTTGGGCAATTAAGGAGAACTATCAAATTGCTTCCCAATGCATTTCACCCCATGTCTAGAAAGAAGATGAGTAGGTGGCCACTCGATGTTTAAAAAAAAAAAATTCCTCTTCCCCCAAACAATCAAGGAAAAACATTAGGTGGTTGCATGATGTATTTCCTTTACCATTTGGGAAGAACATCATTGAATGATTGCTTGATTTTCATTTATCTTGGGTAATCGAGGAGAAACATTGAGTGGCCACCCTACACATTTCCTCCCATCCACATCTAAGAAGAAGACCATTAGGTGGCCATTTAATGTTTCTTTTTAAATTATTTATTTATTATTCATATTTGTAATTTTGGAATTATATTCTTTGTGCATTCAAAAAAATGCATTTGGTAGTTGCTAAATTGTTTTCCCTACATCTAGGAAGAAGATTGGTATTTTGATTGTATCATAAAATTGAAAAATAGATATTACTCTTCGTGAAGCCAATTAACTCATAATTGATTTAACTTGAATCCATAAAATTAAAAAAATTATAATTACATTTTTTAGTAAGATTTCATGTAAATCATTATCTAAAATATAGCCTTTTGTGTTAGGGTTGTTTCTTACATATGTTCAATGACCTTCAACATTAATGGGTGTATTAATGACTAATTATGATAATTTGACATCATCAGATCCTAGCAATGTATGTATAGGTCAATGTCATACATTCAAATGCATTGAATTTTGAAAAATCAATGTTGAAAGTTCGAAAATACAATAATGGGTTTCAACTTTTTATTATGTATTTGAAATTATCATTTATTATGATTAATGTTAATTTGAAATGACCCAATGAAAGGAGATCATCTTTCATTTAACTTTGATGCTTTATATACACATTGACTAGGCATATTCATGGTTAGGCTACCACTTTTTGAACACAAGACTTTAGGATTTCATTTTTGTTATCTACCAAATAATTTTTTTAGATGGAATCAATTTAAGGGTGAAAATTTGGATGATTCAAATTATGATAGTTCATGTGGTGGTGGTGATTTTTCCCATGCATATGTAATTATGCATCAATACTTTGGTAAAAAAATTAAAATGCAAAAAAATGAATACATGAATTTCTATAAACAACTTGACTTGTTTTTTCGCATGAATATTTTCTACATGTGACTTACACTTGTGACCACAAATTTTAAGTCTATTGAAAACAAAACAATTAACCAAATGAAAAAATAAAAATAAAAATTCATTATAACCTTCTTGGAATGAATTATGTAACTTTCAAAATTCTTGTGCCATATATTATTTAGTCAAATGCATTTAATGAACATGGTTGAACATAGATGTAAACATTGTTTATCCATGAACAAAATTGAAGACAATTGCACTATTTTATGATTTAAAAAATTTCTTTAAAATGAAAATTATAATTAGAACAAAGATTTAAATTATTTAAATTTTCTTTAAAAAACATTTACATTGTATTGAATCTATTCTTAAAATTTTTAATTAGTTAAACATGCCATTATTCTAATTATATGCACACAACAATTCACTTTTATTATAAGACAATAAATACTATTAAAAATTCAAAATAAAGAAAATAAATACTATAAAAATTCAAAATAATCCTGTGCATTTTTTTCATTAAACAATCCTTTTGGGTATCCTAATTGTGAATGTGTTCAACCATTTATCTTGTTGCTTATATAAAATAAAATAAAATAAAATAATGAATGCTAAAATGCAAGGAGATATTGCAAGAAATTAATGTTAATCTCAAAAACAACCTCCTTGTCTTTGGATTAACATTGATTTCACTAGCATACATTCTAGGCCAAGCGTGTGTTCACCAAACAATCAATGTTGATTTCCAATTATCAATGTCGATTTCTTTAATTTCTGTTGAGATAAGCACTGGTTTGACACCCATTAATATGCTTTAAATATGTTTTCCCTCCCATGTTAGAGGAGTGCATACTGGTTTGCACATAAATTTCCCTCTCCCACTTGATGAACAACTTACTAGAGGTGTTAACTGGCTGGCTAAAAACAAAATCCATGTACAGAGGGAAATTAAACAAAAACTGTAAGAAAACCAAGCAAAAGGTTTTGTGAGTTCTGCCAAAAACCAAAACGAAAAGAGATTTTCTAGTGTCTATGGGGTTAACATTACAAAGTGGAATTCGTCATCTACAAAAGGAGGGCACTTTGAAAATCAGGAGTCAAGGTGTCGCTTTTGAAAATGCGTGCCCTCTTTATTTCCCATGTTTTCTTGTGATACCCGGGTCTGGGAAACACACAAAAAAATGCGAAAAAAAATCTCATAGGCTGAATAACGCCCTCGTAGCATGGCATTCCTGAAATAAGTGGCCCCCTCAGCTCTGCCTCAGGCAGGTGCTTATTTCTGTGGCATCATCACCCTACACAAACATGGCAAGAATCATGGGTCATGGTCAGATGATTTGTGAGTGCCACTCACAACAAGGTGTCAGACCATCATCTCCATCACAAATAAAAGTGCATAGTACACTCTGACTTCATCAGATCCCAACGGTTGCTGTAAATAAATAAATAATCAACCACGCAAAATCTGGGGCAAACCATTGGCGAAATCCATGTCCTCAGTTTCTGTAGTATTTCTGAAAAATGAACAGTAGGTCATGATGTTGGCTCGCACTGGCGAGACACAGCTAATCAAGAAACGGTAGTGCAATCATTGCAAAAGGGGTTCATGGAATTGGTAGAAGCAAAGTTATCACCATCGCTATTGAAAAGCTTGCAAAGTTAGTGATCAACATCAAGCTATTTAAGAGCTTGCAAAATTAGTGATCAACATCAAGCTATCAAGCTATTTAAAAGCTTGCAAGATTAGTGATCACCATCAAGCTATCGAAAAGCTTGTCACAACCAGGAAGGTAACATCCAACACAATGCAAGAAGGAATTGAAGAAGAAACTAGGGCTGCAAAGCAGCTTGATCCAAATTTGAGAACGAACCAACCATTGGTGGTGGAATGTCAACGAGTTGCAGCTGCACATTCCATTCAGTGCAAGAGGGTTCACCGAATTGGTAGAATCAAAGTTAGTGATCACCATCAAGATATTGAAGAGCTTGCAAAGTTAGTGATCACCATCAAGATATTGAAGAGCTTGCAAAGTTAGTGATCACCATCAAGATATTGAAGAGCTTGCAAAGTTAG
>Ga0116231_10001629_pt1 | contig 46357 bp, 28 predicted proteins | sample S1TSphgellanicum_2_FD_89695 | JGI IMG/M metagenome (GOLD analysis project Ga0116231, IMG submission 89695) | Host-associated microbial communities from peat moss isolated from Minnesota, USA - S1T2_Fd - Sphagnum magellanicum MG | ecosystem: Host-associated > Plants > Peat moss > Unclassified... | reverse complement strand
CAAAAAAATTTGCGAGTCATAATTCTTCGCAATACTGCAAAAGCCAAAAGACCAATAATACCATGTCACAGACATCGCTACACTCTTGGGGGTAAAATCATTCCAGAACACGTTTGCGAAATCATAGATTTTGCAAACTTTTAGCGGCATTCTGAGAATCCCAAAAAGTTTGCATGGTTTCCAATATAAGATCTAACGCAAACTTGTTGGGATTCTCAAAATGCCGTTAAGGGTTTGCGATGGACCTTATTTCGAAAACCGATAGACTTTTGAGTCGATTCGCCAAGTCGTTGCGACGATGGGTTTGTTGCAAATAGTTTCCGATGTAATGTCAATCGCAAACGGTATATAGAAGCAGTTACAATCGTAAAAGGTTTGCGATTGTATCAAGTTCGGGAGTTGTGAAGCACTTGCGATTGTATGGGTGCGAATGTTGTAATATCGCAAAGGCTTAACAATTTGCGAGGAGTTATGGTTCGCAAATGCGGGTTTTCGGAAACTTCTTTCTTTGTTGTTTGCAATGATATGTGGATCGCAAAATAGCCCCCTGTTGTTGTAGTGAATGGCACTAGTTTTGGACTTGTTAGGCAAGGTTGAAGGAGTCAATTTCATATGATTTGAACATGATAACATACTAGCAAGACTTGATGTTTGTGTGTGCTCATAGTGTGTTTTGCCAATGGAGCTTGTGTCACCATACTTGGTACATCTCACCTTAGTTATTGCACCTACAACCCAATTGTTAAAACATTTTAGCCCACAATTGAAACTCAAGTTTCTCTAAACACATAGTAATGGTACAACAAATTAAATAAGAGAAATGCATGTATAAAAACATGGATATTAAAAGATGTTCTTTGAGCTCTCTTTTTTGTCCTCCAAAGTTTTCATGTAGACCATACTAATCTTTCTCATGCCATGTTTGAAGTCTAATAATCTGTCCACATCCTTCATTTCCTCCACATTTGTAAGTACTGTAGTAAGATTTTGTTTTCCAAATATAAATGCATATGAGTCCAAGTTTCTATGACTTTGAGAGGTCACTCCTCCTTGCCTTTCAGATTTGTCACTGCAATTTGAACTATTAGTAGAACCTTTTAACAATGAGCATGTGCTCACACATCATGCCTTTTTTCGAATAGTAACAACAACAACTTCTACCCAATTAATTGGATGGCCTTTGGTTTTTGCTATCCAACCCTTCATTAACTACAAGTATAATTCATTATTTGTGATATGGCAAGTGCCATAGACTTTCCAATACAAATTTTCCAATTGTTTTATTTGTTCCTCTGATAACAAAGGATTAATGATTCAAAACTTATTAACATTGCCAAAGACTTGTACAATGTCAACAATGGTAATTGGAACATTAGTAATTTGGATTTAGGATCCATTCCTTTAACTAACAACTTCTTAACCTCCTCAAAAAAATTCACATCCTAGAATTTATAATCAACCTAAGGCCATGTGGGGTACTCAAGGTCAATATCTTTCTTGCGAGGCTTCTTCTCTTTTCCTTGGTCCTTCCCCATCATGAATTTGGGACCTTCAAAATTTTTTTTTACAAACAAAGAATTTATTAGTCTTCCTAATGGAATAGATCCTAATTACACCTAGCCATACTTGTATTAATTATAGTACAAATCATTTACAATTGGTAGCCAAGAAGATTATTTATGGCATTTGGTTTCCCAATTTACTTCAATAGACATCTATTGTAATAAAAGCCAAGTGCATATTATAATTCTATAGGATAGAATATGACCAATTGTAGCACCATGACATATGAACATAATGAACCCACTTAGAATGGAAAACACAAGACCAAACTGATTGCATGGTGTTTTAGATGAAAGAATAACTTGCCTTCAAAAGATTTTGTAGCTTGAAAAACTTGATGGTACAACTAGATTGATATTGGTTATAAAGATCAGAGCTTTGCAAAGTGAACACATAATCAATTAGGTCTTTTTGGCATGATCAGTTACAAAATTGATTCAATGTCCATGAACCAAGTCAAAGCTTTAATTGGCAAAAAATTGTTGACTTACCAAGAACAAGGCTCTCCTTTTGGAATTTAGAAGGATAAAATCATAATAAGAACTCAAAGTTCATAGTAACTCCTACTTATTCAAGTAAGAAAAACTTGATTAAAACTTCTTTTTGGAAACACATATTGTTGCCACATACACTAGTAGAAATGAAAACAAAGAAAAATTTGGTTTGTCCTATGCTTGGGATCATACAAAACCTTGCCTAAAATTTGCAGCTCCTTGAAGAGTTTTATGGTATAAATAGATGAATATCCACTTGTAAAGATCCAAAATTCTACAAAGTGTACACACAATTCATTAGATCTTGCTATTATTATCACCTATGGAAGTAACTTAAAATTAATATAGATCAATCAAGTAATATTAAAAGTTTTGTTGATACTAATTTTGACAAAGTAATAAAACAAAAATGAAAACAAATTTGAATAGAACTTGGTTCATCCAATGTTTTGGATCATATGTAACAACTTACTTGAGCTTCTATAGTTTTGAAGATGTTACTTGATGTAACAACTCCGGATTTCTAGATGGAAAGGTCTAAAGAGATCTGAATAACACACACATAAGTAATAAGTTGAATCCATATAAGGCATTATTTCCATGACTTACACCATCAAAGAATTTCGACTCAAGTTTTCAACTAGCATTAGAAACAATCTAGTGGTGAAGAGTCCTTCTACTTGACAAAGGTTCACATTGTGTAAACTATCATTGACAAAAGACAAAATTAGTGCTCGCTTTTGAAAATCAACTAACAATATAGTTTATAAAGGATAGTTAGTGCTTAGTTTTGGAAATTAAAGGACGATGTAGTTTACAAATTAAGACAGTCACTACTTGCTTTTGGGAATCAAAGGACCATGCACTTCACCAAGGACAATACTTTAACATTAAATGCCTGCAACTAAAAATCAAATGACAATGCACATCAACAAAGACATAAATTAGGTAGTTAGTGCTTACATCTAAAACTCAAAAGACAATGTGCTTCACCAATTAGGACATACATCGAGGAATCAATACTTACACCTAGAAGTCAAAAGACAACATGTGCTTCACCAAGGACATACATTCAGCAGTCAGTGTTAGCACTTGGAACTCAAAGGACAATGCACTTCACCAAGGATATACATCCAATAATTAGTGCTTGCACCTGGAAATCAAAGGACGTTGCACTTCACCAAGGACATACAACCAATAGTTAGTGCTTGCACTTGGAAATCAAAGGACAATGCGCTTCACCAAGTCCACATATAACCAACAGTTAGTGCTTACACATGGAAATCAAGGGACAATGCATTTCACCAAGGAAGTGATCTAATAGTTAATGCTTACACTTGTAAATCAAACGACAATGCAATTCACCAAGGATATACATCTAGCATATCATAATGCTTACACCTGGAAATCAAAGGATAATGCATTTCATTCAGACATGCATCTAATAGTTTTAATGCTTCCAACTAGAAATCAAAGCACAATGCATTTCACTAAGGATAAAATTTCAATATTCACCATTTACTTTTGGAAATCAAAAGATAATGCAATTCAATATAAGGTTCATGGCAATGCTCAATATGGAATTCTTACTTTTGAAGGGATTGGAAAATGCATTTAAACATTTAAAACAACAAGGTGCTGAAAATAAGTTATATTTACCCTTGAAGAAAATGAAGATCATTTTTTGGAAACATGAAGGGTCTAGCGCCTCCAACATGTCCACATGTGTAAGCCACATAAGAACTTGTAGTTGCTTTAGATTTTGTTTTACAACAAATCAAATGCATCATGTCCTTAAATAATATCTATAGAATTCATACAATTAAACCTATAAGATCTCAACAGCATGTTTGCTTACAAACATAAGCAATGATCTACAATGAACACATGTGAGGTTTGATCATAAGTACCCAAGAAGATTACAATTTAGCTAAATGAAACTCCAAACAGCCATTGTTCTTATAAATTTTTGAAATAATTTCCATCTATTCTAAGCTTCAAAACTGTAATGGCACAAATATGTTAATCAAATTAATAAGGTGCATGCTTAACTAACACCAAATACATTTGTAATGGGTCACACTAATAGGAAGTGGCCAAAATGTAACCATTATATTTGCAACTACATGTGACTATTAGTTATTTGCAACTACATTTGGACATTTTTGCAACTATTTCTTGTGTTGGTCATATTTGCGACTACAATGCAACTACTTTGCAATTTTTTGGTGTTCATCCTTCCATGTGAATAACATTTAGTTTAATTTCATCTAAGAAGAATAATTTATGTCCCATTAGTTGCAAATGTGACCAATTTAGTTGTAACCTTATGAGTATACAAAAGTGTATTTTGTGAAATATAAGGAATATAATTGAGTGTATTAAGATTTATAAATGTATATTTTGAGTATATTAAAATTTTATTTAATATATTTGCTAAATATTTTATGCCCATATTAAAAGTTTATCCACGCCATCTTATTATTTTTTTAAAAATTAGTACAAATGAATAATTTATTATTATTATTATTATTATTATTATTATATATTTATATTAATTACATGTAATTAAAAAATAATTATATTATAATTATATTATTTTCAAATGACTAATTTACTTATTAAGAATTAATTTTTATTTATTCAAAAATGAAAAATAAATTAAAATAAATCATAATACCTCTAACAAGTCACATAATAATATATTATAATTATTATAATAAAATAACTACCTATGTTAACTACAAACTACACTATTATTAGATTAATATAATAATTACTAGGAAATATTATTATATAGTTTTAAATTTTCAAATTTCAAATTTATAATTGATATTTATTAACCATTAATAATTCAACGATCATAATAAATTAATGATATGTACTTTTTATTTTCAGTTTTATTATTTTATAATAACTACCATATTAGTTAAAATGGAAATCTAATAAATTATTATACAAATGCAGAAATTATTTTCAAAGGAAAAATATACTTACTAAAAATATAAAACATTTATTTTAATAGTCCATAAATAACTTTAATGAGTGAAGTAATAATATGAATAATAAAAACAAAATAGTTAACCTTGGCTACCAATTGGTTACAATAATCATTGAATTAATGTTATTGCTACTATTAAATATTTACATTAATATTTATTATTAACTATATAAATGAGAATAATAATGGGAATAATTATAATAAAATAGTTAGCCTAGGATAGGTTTTAATTATATTATTAGATATTTAAAAACTAATACTCAGTATTTATAATTAATAATTAATAATTATTAAATATTGAATATTTCAGTAATCATAAGATGTTGATAATTATTAATATAAATAATCAGTTAGGTGGATAGTTTATAAAGTGAATTAATTAATTTTTGGTCTAGTTGTTAATTAATTAATTAGGAAATTTATTTTTTAAAATTATATTGTATTCATTAAATCATTACTAATTTTATTAGTTAATTAGTTAGTTAATTAGTTATCATTTACCTATTTAATTATATTCTTTTCAAGATGAGAATGAAAGCCAAAACATATGGGATAAAAATTTTAGTTACAAATCATTTGTGACTAAAAATGTTTAGTTGCAAATGACTTGTAACTAAAATTTTTATCCCATATGTTTTGACTTTCATTCTCATCTTGAAAATTATATAAACAAGGTGTTTTGTTTCACATTTTTATATTTAAAAAGATGGGCATATGGGATGAGTCAATAAAAATGACTTAACCCAAAATAAAATATAAATATTCATGTACTTACACCTAACTACTTACTTCCCTAACTTACCTACCTACTTTTTAACCTACCTACCTACCTAAGTAGGTATATAGGTAGGTAGGTACCTAGTTTAACCTACATACCTAAATATTGATTTAAATTTAATTTGGAAAATTTTAATTAATACGCCATGTGGCAAATTTCTATTGCACCACGTGTCACAATCTAAACCATCCAAACATAAAAACTAAATGTCTTAAATTTTTCAAAATAATAATAAAATATTTTTAATTATTAAGAGTTGGGACACGTGGCAACACATAACTTGTTCCCATTATTCACTAAAAAAGTTGCATTTTAGTTGCAAGCGACAATACATATATGACCATTCAAAGGATGAAGGCGTATTTCGTTGACTTTTTCTTTCATCCAAAATTTGTTGTCGTTTGCGACTAGTGTCAATGTGTCTTGTCCAACGTGACCATTGAGATTTTAGTTGCAAATGTTGCTTGTAACTAAAAATTAGTCGCATGGACTAGTTACAAAATGGCCATTTTTTACTAGTGTCATGGCAAAAAATGCAAGAGGTATTAGGTTGTTAATGACAAACCTTGCCTGAGCTAGTAAAAGCTTTATAAGTAGTCTTGAAAAACTCATTGCTCCAAGTTCTAGAACTCTAATTGTAAAGCTTGGAAGGTCATTCACCTTCATTGCACCAACGTGCTCTAGATTTGAACATTCAAGAGGTTACTTGCCACCTACAAAACACATGTGTGTATAGAAAAGATGACTGTTGCAACCAAATTACCACCTAGAGGGTTCCCTATCAAAATCATACATCTAGTCTTTTGAGGTGTAGCTTTCAAGCCTACGGTTTTCCCACTCCTCCTTCTAATGCTTCTCGAAGTTAAGTTTATCCAAATAAGATTCAGTAACATGCACACACCAAATCCCCCAATCCTCACTTTTATCAACCACTATCTACCAAACTTTATTACATAAATGAAGACTTAAAAACAATGCAACTTTGTCATTCACTGGAAGAATCTTGCAAATACAAGGAAAAATGTTTTCCACGACTATTTTATTAGGTCAAAATTTTTATTAAACTCCCCATTGCAAGCTCATGTCATCTCTAGAGGACCATGGGCATGCACAACTAGAACATCTACTTAGCCATGAAAATAGGGTTAGAAAATTTCACTTAGTTGTCTATTCAAACTACACCTTAAAACAGACATGAGTTAATAATTAACTTTAAAATAATGAAACCTCAAAGATGTTGGATTGTTTCTTTATACAAAGTCTTATAGAATATAGAAAGCTTTAGAGTTTTCATGGCAAAAATTGTCTTACCTTAGTAATGGCGTGCGTGTACAAGTTCCGATTGTTTAAAAGAAATGGCAATGGAGCGTGTGCAAATTAAGGTTTCTTGAAAGAGACTGCAAAATTAGGTAAAAGACGAACTGATTATAAGCAAGGTTACTTACTACCTATGAGTGTGCATAGGGCATGTGAACGGGTTTGTGGGAAAATTGTCATTTATTTTGAATTTTTCATTCATGTACTTTGACTGTTAGTTGACTTTTTAAAAACCAATTGTTAGCTACCATGTGTCTAAGCCAACAACAAGCAATCATTACCCAGGAGAAGAACCTTGGACTAGGTGGTTCCTCTTAACGTATTTGGACCCATCAATAATTGCTACCATTTTTATGAAGAAGTATACTTCCAAAAAAATGTCATAACTATTAGTATCCACCACCATACAATTCAATAAACATTGCACATTTCCAATTTGTATAGGCAGTTCATTGATTATACCAAAAGCTTGAGTTATAACACTTGATGCGGTCTTGTAAGATTCCGAGCCAAAGACAAATGCATGATGCCAAGTTTTTGTATGATTGTGGTTGACATTATTGACATAGAAGCACGTATGTCAACCAAACCTTTAATCAAATTATTATTTATTTCCACCAAGAGATGCAGTGTCTTGTTGCGACAATTCTTATTGATGTTGATTTTTTGTATGGCATGTGATCCTTCAACCTTGGTCAAGTTGATTGTCTTCAAACCTTCATCAGGATTTTTCCTTGTCAATTTTACCATGTTCTCCAGTGACTCCAGCTCATCGAGTATAGCTAATATAATCTCTATAGGAAATAGGAAAAAATTCCCTTTGATGAAATGATGTAGTATTTTAGAACAAACAATCAAATTCTTGGTAGAATTAATATGTTCAATTTCCCTTTCATCTACAATCTCCACATCTTGTATCTCCATAGGTAATATCCTCCTTGGTATCCTAACACCAAAAAGGATGTCATGCTTGGTGTCGCATAACTTGTTTAATTGCTCCAAAATAGCCTCTTCATCATTCACCAAAACCTCCAAATAATTGTTTGAGGTTGATGTGATCTTCCCATCCTTTCCCCACTTCCAACATTTGTCCTTAGTATGTCCCATACTAGAGTAGTATCCACATTTAACCCCACAATTCTTCATCTTATGTGGTAGACCACATTTAACACATTTAGGCTTTAGGTTTCCAATATGTGGGGCACATGGTGGCAATGTGATCATTGGACTTGCAGATTTGGCACACACTAAAACTATTGGCTCTTGGAAAATGGTTTCCAACACTTAATGATGCTCCTTTAAAAAAATTTAATGACGGATTCATTGAGAGTAGTAACTTGCTTTTCAAGAGCAGTGTTTATATTCATGCCTTCTTCTTGCTCTTCCTTGAAAGGTTCAAAGGGTGTTTGACCAACTTCACCCAAAACCCTTTCTACTTCCTTAACTGCTGCCAACATTTTTTCAATATTGGCATAACTTTTCACCATGCACAACTTCTAGATTTCATGACATAGGTGAGCAAGAAACTTGCATCTCTATTCCACATCCTTTATCTTCCTTTTCCTACACAGTTTTTCCAGTCAGTCAAAGTACAGTTGGACCCATTGTCTAAGTTCATGTTTAACAATGTCCATTTTCATTCTTATTTCATCTAGGTCTACATCACCGAACTTTTGTTACAATCTTGTTTTCATTTCATTCCAATCTGTAGGAATAGGTTGGAGTTTCTTAAACCAGTCCTTGGTTTTCCCACACAAATTAAACTTTGTAATCTTAAAAAACTTTACCTCATCATAGTCACAAACTTCAAATGCCATCTATAACCTTTTTGTCCAATCCAAAATGTCTTCAAACTCTTTTCCCCAAAATAGTTTGTCCATTCCCATAGGATTAGTCATAATGCAGGAATTGATTAATCCCAAACTCTTGTTAACACGTAGTTGCAAATCCTAATCATGGGAAAACACAAAAGTCTACATGGTCTTCAACTTCCTCCAACCATTGATGCAACCCATTCTCACCAATTTCCAAGATCCAATTCAGCAGTCGCAATGTTACACTAGCATGTTCAACCCTAATTAATTACCCCCATGTCGAAATCATTTTTCTAGCCCAAGTATGTAAATCTTTAACACTTCTACCAGGATCTATAAGTAGTGTCGGTACCTAAATGTCTTCGACATATAGGGGTGGTTTTTAGATTTCCAAATGCAGAAAAGTAAATGGTTAAGAGTTAGGAGGTTTATCGATAGTAGGTCCTTTGTCTTTTCTTTGGGTACTACACCCCATTCCATCCTGGTTGTGAATGTTTCTTCTTCAATGCATAGAATTTCAAATCTTGGAAAAATTCAACCTACACTCCTCTTCAATCTCTATTGTTAGAACCATGTTACCCTCTATTCTACTGTTGAAACTTATCTCATCAGCACCTACATAAATCCATCTTAATATTCTATCTCCACTTTTGCATAATCTCCAACTTAAAACACATGTAGTAATTCCAAAAAGCTCCACTCTAATGATCCTATCTCCCTCCCTAAACTCACTACTATGTTCAGGCTTGAAAAACTTTGCACATCCTCCCAACAATGGTGGGTCTACATGGAACCATATATTTCCTAGTCTAGGAATGCTATTAGGGTTTTCATGAATTTTGCGAGACCTTTCATTTCTAATGATAAGGCCATTTAGATACATAGAAGAACCTGGAGTTATTGGAGTTGATGAAGACCCATCCTAGTCATCTTATGAAGTCTTCAACCATAGTGTTACTCTGATGAAAAATCTTGACAAAACAACTCCAATTACAAGGTCTCCTTGCCTTGCTTCTTTGGGATCAAATCCTACTATTTCAATTATGGCAAAACCAAAAATGTGGATCACCAAAGTACTTGGAGGTGGATGCCCTTCAAAAGATGTTGATCAAACTTTGAGATTGTGGTTCTATTGTTCATTTTGGCAGTAGCACTTTTCCATCACATCATAATCCTCCAATGCTTCCCTTCGATTGTCACCAACTTTAATACCAAAAGAGATAGATTGAACTACTGCAAAACCCCATTCAATAATATAAAGATAAATTTTACAACATCAAAGTTCTGTTATAACACATATGAATAGCATCATGTGATCATCATGAATTTGATCCTAAGCACCACTACATCATTGTTAACCATAATTTAATGGGTCTCTAGGAATTAGAGCTCTCCAACCTCATTCTCTTGAGCATCACTAGGTCATGATCAAGTTTTTTTTTGTCACAAAGCCCACTAACAACCACATAGGTAAATATACACACAATACCCATTACACAATTTGATAGAAATCTATTGGTTACTTCTCTTAGTCATTCAACATCCTAATCAATTCATAACAACAACATTGCACAATAAAGGAATTCTTGAACCCCATAATCAATTTTAAAATCTTGGACAAGGAAAATTGACACCTCTCAGTAATCACTTCAAGGTATAATTTACTATAAAGGTCCCATACTTCTCATAAAATGCCTAGAACATTAGGTTTTCTCTCTCTCTTTGTGGTTTAAAGAATTGACAAATTGGACAAAACAAATAGACTCACACAAACAATGGTACACTTCACAATCGTTCTCAAGATCCTTGTAACTTTCATCCTTTTCTTGTCATCAACCCATATCTATTGTAATGCATCCTTCCAAGGTGAGACATAGCATAACCAAATAATATTTCTCCTATAGAATGCAATCCATCAATCCCCTCTTGAACAAAAATCACTTCTTTAATCCTAATGCAACCAAATCCACTTAACTTTGTTGTCCCCTTTGAATTAGTTGCATTCTTTTATCTCCATCTAGCTCCATTATTTGACATATTGCCATCAAAGCTCTAGTGAAAAAACAACCACACCATAAAAAATGCATCCAAGGGGAGCTCCTCACCACATAACAAGCGCCGTCAATAGTGAATAACCGCCTTTCTCATAACAAGCAAGAAACAAAGGTCATGAACACAAATGCCACATAAAAATAACTTCACGCTTCACATCACAAACAACTGCTGAAAGTTTTGTCCTTTTCAACTTTCAAATATTGATAGTGTTGTTTCATTCGTGTAGGGCTTCATCCACCCTTCCTTTTCATCATAGGCTTTCCTTGACCCATTCAGTTTCTTATTTTCCTAAAGAGTTAATTGACATGCAGATTGTGCATGTTTTAGGAAACCCCTTCATAATGATGGAAATGATAAGTCAGGTTTCTTTGTTGTGTTGTATTTTGGCACAAGAAAAAATGGGTATGATACTCATGACCCTGACTTCATTGAACAAAGGTCGCCTAATTATCTCCCAATTGCCTTGTGGACATATATTTAGTGATTGGAAAACACCATAAATTTCCACCTTTTGCTAGCATTTTGACCAACGGATATTAGTTAAAATGCTCAATTAAAGAGTTCTTTAAGTAAACAACCTTTTAAGGTATCACATGCATTTATAAGCTTGACCTTCATCTATTCTTTTTGTATTTGGATTCATTCCTTTTTTTTCAAAGAAAGAAAAATGAAAAAAAAGTTTTAATTGAAAGCAATGATGTGAGACAAATGTTCTCAAGCCCATATATCTCTAGATAATAGTGTTTTTTTTTCAACTATTTGACATTGTCTCAGTTGCGAGCCTCTCAAGAGGGATTTACCAATGAATGGCAACACATCCTTCTCTAAATAATGAAAAAAATTAAAAATGATGCCAACTCAAAATGTGGCAAAATGTTTTCAAAAAATTTCCCCAAAAAGGGGATATGTAACATAAATATTTTTATTTTTCACTTAGTGCAAAATTACTCAGAAAAAAAGAATGTTTAACAACCACATAATGTACAAAAGATATATTACTCCCCTTTTTTTCTAAAGAACACAACACAATAGATTCAACCTAATAAGCCATTGGCACCTTGAAGTCAAGCTTAATGGCAAAGAGTTAATAAGACTTTCATTTACACACCAATGGGTTTGCACCTAGACCCTTTTCAAGGTCCCAAGGTCCCAAACAAGGGTTAGACCACTAAGTCATCACCCTTGAGGTAACATACTATTCCTTTTAATATTTCATTCCATAGAACTCTGTGTGGTACTAAATTCGAAACAAACATGTAAATTGTATGTACATTTAATCCAAACTATGTTGTGTCAAGTGTTGGGCAGGCATTCAATTATGTTTTTGGAAAAGAAAAGAAAATTAAAAATTAGGAACCATTAATTTTTGAATTTTTAATGTTGCGAATTGGCCCTTGTATTATAGGTTGGGTAGATTGATGTGGCAAAGTACTAGGTGAAACTATTGTTGACTTGGTTATATTATTTTTTTGGTTGTATAGTGATGATGATAGTTTTTGTTTAACATTTGAACTAAGTGGCAACATGAACTTGTTATGGGTACATCCAAGTTTGAGAGAGATGTGTGAAGGTTATAACGATTTGACAAATGAAAATGAAAAACTTTAATTTATTCCAACAAGAAATAGTAAATAAAATATATATACAATCTATTTTTCAATTCAACATGTTCAATCAATTTTAGACTACAATCTAGCTTGTTAATTGGCAAGGATTGAAGGTTTGTAATGGTCCAACATTATCACACATAGTTTGTATTATGATGCATTTCAAGCAAGAATACACAATTTTTTACCTATGTTTCCATGCAAAAACTATGCTATTTGCATGCATATTATGCATACAAGGGTCAACAATTTCCTTTGAAACTTGGTAATCTTTACCAAAGTTTTGATTAAGAAAAGAAATGCCTATTCAAGAATCTCATCCTAGTAGTGATTTGGCATTTTGGACCTTGTTGATTTTCAACATTGTTAACAACATTGTAGCAACCATAAATTTGAATCACATAATGCATGCACACTATGTACAATAGTTTCAAGTTCAATCATGAAAATCACTTACTATTAGTTTAAGCTAACCCATTAAACGAACCAAAAGAGTCAACTAGAAACAATAATTTTAGAGAATAATGAGATGTGAAGTTAACATTGACATTGGATGATTGTGTATCCTACAAAAAAAAATCATAGCAAATAACCTAAAAAACCTATAACCTTGTCATGTTATGCTCATCACCAATGGTCATACAATTCTTAGTCTAAAAGAAGTTCCAAATGCAAGAATGTGCAATGACATCATAAAAAATATTTCACAAACACACAAGTGCCCATGCAAACACATTTGGATAGGAATAGTTATCCTAATTCTAAATAAATCAACCAATTGCTTGTTTGCCAAATGCATCAATTTAAGACAAAAATGCAAATTTCTCAAGCAAGCCTAAGAGAAAAATGCAAGTTTTGTTCAAAAGTTAGATAATTACCAAGGGTAGTAAGGTGCATTCATGTTATTAGAAATCAAAAGTGCCACAAAGACAAATTCCTTGGATACATTCAATGTTGGGTTACCTTATTAAGAGGAACTTATAGGACATGCAAAAAGTCCTAAAAGTTCATTTTAAAGCTTTTCTTGAATTAAACTTCATTTTTTATTTAGAAAGTTGGATATTTTGCTTTGATTTTCTTTATGGGCTTTAGCTTTAACAATGTTAAGTTATTTGCACCTTTCAAACCATAAAGTGACCAAATTTAGTAGTTCTTAACTTGGTGACCAATATTCTTTAAAAATATTTACTTTTTAAAGTCCTTTGTGGTAAATATTGATCCATGTATTCTTCTAGTAGATTACATAACTAAATATGGCCTTCCTACACTATATAAATCCATAAGATGAAGGATTCAATTGTTATGCTTAGCCACTTGCGTCTTACAGTGGTCAAATTTTGGTGAAAAAGTTAAAATAATAACCCAGATTTTTAAAAGGCCTTCACATTGCCATTTTTATTTTTGCATTTTGGCAAATTTTCACCAAAAACAAATGCTGATCAGGAATTGCCAGTTCCAGGGTTTTTTTTGAAACCTCAAAGAACCGGTGATTTTCATGAAAGACAAAAATCAAGAACCAGCGGTTTTTAGGCAGTAAATTTGGTGTTTTCAAGATTTTAATACCCTGGTTATACATCAGAGCCAGTTTTTTCATTTTCTGAGAACCACAGTTAAATGAACACTACAGACCATCCTGCTCACCATGCGGGGTGATGCAATTGCTGATACCTGCCCATCACTGGTTAAAACTTAAAACCAGCAAGTAGGGCATCCTAAGAGAGTTTTTCACAAGCTCCAAAACACTTGTTGTCTCATTCCTGGCACGAGTTTCTACCAACACCATAGAAGGATTATGTGACCCAGTACCCACCAGCGCACCATCCATCAGAATCCCATTATGACTGAGTCATGGATGAATCAGAACTGAGTTACCAAGGTCCCAAGGTTACTAAGCTTCCACTTTGGTGAACCTTGGTAACCTATTCTGTAAACCTTCCTACTTCCACCTCACACGACCTAGGTAACTAACCACCTATGTAAGTGGGTAAGTATAAAAACAAGTTGGTAGGAAATGTAAAGTGGTTACTATTTAGGTAGGCAGGTAAGTAGGTAAAGCACTTGGTGACTACTAAGTAGATACGTAGATACATGTTGATGGGTAAAGTACATAGGTAACCCCACCTATGGGACAGACGGTAGACACAACTAAAGAAAAGTGTCCTGTCCTCACACCATCCATCCTATGTGGTGTTCTGGACCCCTGGTGGTGTTGCTGGTTCACTTGGTGGCAGCATGGTTGCCCATTACTTTCAGTGTTGTCTAGGAGGAGACTTCTGACTGTCCCACACACTTGAAGCGTGAGAACTTAATAATGTGTCGCTCAGTTCAATTACTGTGGATGATAACTTCTTTCTGTACATGCACCGCATTAGTACCTACCTCAACTAGGGCCATACATGCAAAGAAAGCACCATGCTGGGCTAGATTGATTTCTTAGGGTGGTACCATGTCAGCACAGTTCCAGTGTCTAGATTCTACACGTATGGGCATTGGGCATTGTCTTGCTTCTCACAATAGCGTTACCTGTAAAGTGACCTTCCTTTTGGGCCTTTCTTTCATCTTCCAACCCTTCTTTCAACCTCTAAATATTGTTATTTGCAAAGTATTAGATGCCCAAGGTTTGAAATGATTTGTACCTGTAGTACACACAACAGCAGTGATTGATTGAAGAAAAAAAAAGACTGGATGAAAATGATATTCATCTGAGTTTCAGTCCTTGTTTAAACCCAATGTCCTTTTTTCGCTGTTTTTAGAAATCTCAACCCCTTTATGACCAAACATGCGTACTGGTGCTGTGTTTTTTTTAGTTTGCAGATACCTTTAATATGTCTTCATCAGGTTTTTTTTTCCCTTCCCTTTTCAAAATTTTGATATGGGAAATGTGGTCAATTTTTCCAATAGTTTTGCAAAATTAGTCAAATTTATGGTAGGAAACAAAAAAATTGCCAATTGTTTTGATCAAAGAAAGGCAAAAAATTTCAGAATTTTTTTTACTGATCTTCACTTGCTTGCCTTGAGCAGATCCAAATTCTGTTCAAGTCTAACTCCACAAATGACTCCCTTGGAGTAATAGCATGTCTGGATTGGATCCAATGGGTGAAGTTTGAATGCCCACAAAAATTCATAGTTATATTTTCAATACCATTTAAAGAAGAGGCAATTGCCTTGACTGATCCCATGTTTAAAAAAAACTACCAAGCAGGGATTTTATTTAATTTTTAAAATGAGCTTGAAAAATTGGTGACATTTTCCCCCAAAATAGAAAATTTAGTTGAAATTATACTAAAAAACAGATTTGTCCAAAATTTTCTCCAAAAACTAATCATCAGGTACCAAAATCTTGCCCTGAAAAAGAAAACTGTTTGTTTCAAGAATGAATAATAATTATTCATTTGTTTTTTTTGCAATAAATACTTGACAACCACCACAAGGGTTACTTCTGAAACTGAGGATTACCTTCCTTAACCTGGAAGGCATTAGTGTCACATGAGCAGAAATGTATACTTGTGAGCAGAGGTGTGAGAAAGACATCTTTGAGCTATTTAGCTATGTCAACGTGTTATTCCAAACAGCTTGAAAAACAAACTAGCCTCCAAATCCACAACGTTAGGAATAATGTCAAGGACCTAGACACCACCAACACATTGTCTTGCAATCACATGATCACCCAAATACTGAGAGTTTAGGCCTCTACAGTCAGGCCACAGAAATCAATTCTGAAAAGAAGGTTGCCATAGAAGACGCTACTTGTTGAGTTGATTGAGCTCAATTCTGACGTCGATTCCTGTACCACAGCAATTGATTTGCCCAGGAAAAAACCTTACTATGAATTTACCACATAATCATCAATGTGTGAAAAATTCTTATGCCATAATCAGATTTATGCAATTTATTTGACCAAAATCCAGATTACTACAAAATAAAAAGGGTGTGCCAAATAGAAGGTTTCAAAGACTAATTAACTGCCTGTGGTCAAGAGTCACCAGACTCTAGGATCACCAGCTACAGAATATAATGATCCTTCAAATTTGGGCCTCCCAACATCTGCTCCTTACTAGTTATCCAATTGTGATCATGCTTGGCAGGAAGGACTCATAAATATAAATAAATTTATATACACTTTGTATTCCATGTCCAAGGTGCTAGGAATTGGGTGCCTCCACCTCAAAGCTCAGCTCTCGAGGAAAGAACTGGAAGATAGTTGGAACAGGGTTGATACATTTCAGAGAGTGATTACATACAAATTGAGAATCTCTGGCAGAGAGCCTCCTAAACCTTGGACTTAACCTGTCAATGCTGAGCTACAAATCGAAATTCACAAACATGGGCCTTGTTGTTTGTGCATTGAAGGTCTGGTGCATAGTTAGTGCTTTTTTGCTAGACCCTAAACCTAAACCCTAATTTTGGAGCTTGCATAGAGAACCATGGCACATACTTAGTTTTTCTTCGCTAAACCTAAACCCAAACTGTAATTTTTGGATCTCACCTGCACAGAGGACCATGGAGCATACTAAGTTTTTCTTGCTAAACCTAAACCAAAACCCTAATATTGGATCTCACAGAGACAACCATGGTGCATACTTGGATTTTTTTGCTAAACCTAAACCCAAAACCCTACTTTTGAAGCTTGCCTGCTTAGAGAACCATGGCACATACTTAGTTTTTTTACTAGACCTAAACCCATATCCTAATTGGAGCTTGCCAGCATGCAGAGAATCTGAACTATGACACATACTAATTGCTTTTGCTAAACCTAAACCAAAGCCCTAATTTTGAAGCTTGCCTGCACAGAGAGCCATGGCTGAGCAGCAGCAGCAAAGATTGTTAAACTCAACAAGAAACTGGTGGTGGTGCTTGCAGATTTGAGCTGCTTCTGCTGCTGCCTAATGTGAGCTCTAACTCATCTGGGACCCTTGTTGCAGCCGATACTTTCTCCGACTCTGCAAATGCACGATGATGATGGTGATCCAATGAACACTCCTGTACAACATCATCTGTGCTGATGATTTCTAGGTCAATATCAAGCTTGCAGTCTGCTCTTCTGCTACTAGAGCCAGGCCCCAGATTCAACAGCCTTGCAGGTGCCATTCCAGGACCAGGCATGGTGCTTGTTGCAGCTTGTGGTGCGGTGGTGGGAGCAGCAGGGGAGCCACGACCAGCATGCCAAGCTGCATTGCAATAAGGACCTGTCTGCAGAGCTGGTGTTTCAGATTGGGCACTGATCATTGTTGTTGTTGTTGCAGCAGGGAAGCTGCTGGGACCCAAACTCATGCCACCGGAATCCTTAGTCCCTGATGATGTGGATGTTAACCCTAGAGCTGAGCCTGGTGGTCCTGTGTGCACTCGAATCCCATTTGCCCACTTGAAGCTGGTCGACCTGCAGATGATGTGTGGAAACTCTAGAGGAAGAGGAGCTGCTGTTGTCGTTGCTGCAGAGAAATCTGATTCCACTTCATGATCTGCTGGGGTGCGGCAACCGTCTGGAGTGTCACAGTAACTCGCAGGCTGCAGGTGATGGTGGTGGTGTGATTGCAGGTTTGATGCTGCTGCTGCTGCTGCTGCTGCAGCACTGGCAAGGAAGCTGCTGGGATGGACTGGTGGATTACATGACCAAGCTGCATTGACAACATGTTTAGAGAATGCATGTGTGGGACACTCAGGAAGACCATCTTTGGCAATGGCATCCCAATCAGGTTTCACAGGAATGCCTCGGGCAGTAGGAGAACTGAGAGGTGGTGTGACTGGTGCACTGCCCCCAGAGATGCCGCTGGAGGAGTTGTTCATGTTGTGGTGGTTGCAGCCTACCTGCATGGTTGTATGGAAAGGTGGTAAGCTTGCAGCAGTGCTGCTGCTTACAGACTTGCTAGCAATAGTGGCAGTTCCAGCACAGCTGCTACTACCAGCAGCTCCTCCTGCACCTGGACCTGCAGAAGCTGAAGACAAGCCTTTGAGCCATGGTATGAGCGATGTGCAGCCATCATGTTGACCAGCTGCTGCTACTGCCCCTGGATATGACGACGAGGTTGGACTCACTGATGGCGATGGAGATACAACGTCCATTTGCTGATCTTCAGATGATGGTGGTAGTGGCTTGCTTCCCTGCAGCATGCAGCAAGCAATACATACACACCCATAAAGCTCCATTTCCTTGTCTACCAACAAAAAGCACAAGATTCACATGAAAAGTTCTTGAAGCTCAAGCGGCAGACCGAGTTTGTGAGGGGAATGCATATTGCAGCGTTCTACGCATTCTACCCACAAACCCTAGGAGAAGTTTTTGGCGGCACTAGGGTGGAAGAATGGAGTGAGGAGGACAAGGGTGGAGATCAGCTCCAGGGGCGCGTGCGTGCTTGCCTTGCGGTAGGTGTTGCCTTCCTCGTCTACGATCCAGCCAGCTTCCGCACACAGTGCCTTGAGGACTTCATTGTTGTCGCAATGCTTGGGGAGCTTGTAGTTCCCGTACGAGCGCAAGCCCGCGAAGATCCTGGCCGCGATGGCTCGTCGACGCCGCTCCCTTCTCTTGTTGTTCTCCCTCTCCTTCCAAGTCGGTAGCCGCGTTCCTGACGTCATGATAAGTTTGTAAATCCTTCTCCAGTAGAAAATTTCAGGCAACTGCAGTACTCGATGATCGATCAAGCGAGCTCTTGATCTCTAGAGTTCTCAAGCTCGCCTTCTTCGACTCTGCACATGATTCCTCCCCCCGGCTTGGCTTTGTTGGTTCTCCGCCTGATCAATCTTAGCTTCGACGGCGGGCAGTGGACATTCGGAGACGAGTCTTCAAGCTCATGGGACTTAACCCTCGTCTCGAGAATGCTGCTGCTGTTTGCATCCCCAATTACGAGCTTCAACTTGTGATTCCTCAGGAGCCTCATCAGCTGTGCACTTCCCAAGGAGAAAAACAAAAACTCGTTGATTCAAGTGTGATCATGAGCGTGCTGTGCGATGGAAGATGGGAAGTTGTTTCTTGCGGCCCGTCGTGAGCAGATGCTGCTGCTGCACTCGACTGAACGGACAGTACTGGAATGAATTGCTGCAGCAGAGACAATGTATGCGCACGGTCAAGGCGGAGACATGAGCAGGCGGTAGCTAGCTCCAACTGCTTCAGAGAAATTATTAGAGAACCAAAGAGATCCCCAGTTGAAGCTGCTGCTGCTGCAATTACGACAAACTTTGACCGACACACAAGCAAAACATGAGGAAGAGTTCACAAAGCGAGCGGAGCATGCACTACTAACTGACATCAGAGCTGCAAACCAACAAAAACCTTACGACGAGCAGCATGCAGCACTAGACAAAAATCCAGCAACAAAAGATGCAGACGAAGAAGAACAACAACTCCACAACAGCGGATAAGAGTCGTTAATCCGCCAGAGTTCCAACCCACTCACACCCTGGAGTTCCGTTCTTCGGTCCCTTGTCTCCCTGGAGTTTCCCAAAAACAAAGAAAAAGGAAACAAGGGAGTAGCGCAGCAGCAGTTTACCTTATCAGGCTGCAGATTGCATGCGTGCACACAGATCAAAGCAGGAAGGGAGAAGGCCGAAGAGACCTGAGGAAAAGAAGTGATGGCACGGCTACAGCAGCGCATGCGCGCACGCACTTTCTCGAAAGCTTTGCAGAGGAAGCGAGAATCATGGGCTTCTTCTGCTGGGTTGCCATGGACGGCCGCATGCACTGAGGATGCAACGGGAAACGCATTTCGGTGCTACTTCTTCTTTAGCGTTGGGCCGCGGGCCGATGCGGGGAGAGAGAGGGGGGCAGTGCGCGCGCTCTCTCGCGCGCGTGTGTGCGCGTGCGGGCGTGGTGCGTGCGTGCGGGCGTGCCGGGGCTGCAGCCAAACATCGCGGCCGCGCGTTCTCCGTATGGGAACATGAATGCGTCAGGCGTATGTAGCGCGGGACGACGGGTGGGCCGGCCGCCCTACCTAACGGAAAAGAGCCCTCGACCTACCTACCTAGTTAGTAGCTACTGTTTTAGGTCGGGGTGGCGGGGAACCGGAAAAAAAGGTTTAAAAAAGATACTTCCGGGCATACTACCGTCCGGGCAGCTCACCCTCCTCCTTTTTTTGTTCCCCCACCTGGTTAACTTTATGGGTTTTGGGAAACCGGTTTTGGCGTGTGCCAAGAGTGGCGTTTACGAAATGCAAGTCAATGGTCGCATAGAAGGGAGGGCAAATAATGAGCACAGGAAATGGAATTGAATAGTGGGGGCAAACAAGTAACTCATAGTAACTTCGTGCTAATAAATAGGTCTCAGGACTTAGGAGTTGAAACTTGAGGGAGTGTTGGTAAGTCTTTTGAGCAGATTTATTACTTGTCGGTAATTAAATACTAGTGGAAATATACACTGGAGACTTTATTACTATCAGCCCAGTTGGTAAGTGTCTCCAGTTTTACCCTTTCGTGTGGCCTACCTGATTGGTAAATATTTTAGACTTACCCAGTTTCCTAATCAATGCATACCTTTTTTTTCCTTTTTTTTGGGGGAGGTTTTCCTTTACTCGAGGTTAGGTAAGCTGTTTTGAGAAGCAGAAAAGTAGGGAATATTAGAATCATTTGATAACACTGGAGTTACATATGGTGGATTTGTTCGACTTTTTGGGGCTAACTAGACATTTTAATGTTAATTTCCCATAACAATTTGGTTTTATTTTCCCATTGCACTACCTACTTTTGAGTAAGATTTGTAGACTCTTGAAACCTAATTAAATTCAATACCCATTTTCCATGCTAGGAATGTCCCTTGGGAATATTTTGAATGTCATGTTGAACTAAGAGTCCAGTTCCTGCCACCATAACAAGCATAGTCAGTCACACATGGAGGACATGCAGCAGCCTTCTAGTACAACTAGTGATGGATACTGTCGGGCCAGCCTTTTGGCATTGTAAGTATGATCTTATAAGCCTTTGTTAATCCACTACAAATTATGTGTCTAACACACAACTTTGATGTTGTGGCTTTGGATTATATTGACCTAAAATATGTTGGTGAGATGCAAAGACAACTTTGATGTTGTCTGTTGGACTCTTTTGACAGAAAATATGTTGGTGAGGTGCAAGGACACCTTTGATGTCGTGGGTTGGATTCCTTTGACCTAACATATCTTGGTGAGATGGCAAAGGTCTAGAAGCTTTTTGGAATCTAGAGTAAGAAAGGAAGTACTCATGTAAGAGAGGAAGTCCATTTTGAACAAAGGCACGTGTGCACAGTTAGTATGTATCATAAAATAAGAAAGAAATTCTAGACCTTTTTGAACAAACCATTACAATGTGACGAAACCCTTCACTTTTTCTCTACCATTGTAAAGTGTGTGTTTTGAGACATCAGAAAATGTGCTCATTCAAGAGCTTTTCAATTAAAAAGTGCAAAATTTCCATCTCCAGACACTGATATTTGGTAAGGGCTTACTAGCTGAACCACAATGGGACAATCCAGTCAAATCCTTTTTAACACCATCTACAACCATTCTCCCATATATATATGAAAGAACATGTTGATATACCAGGAATGCTGAAATATCCTGGTGGCACCCCATTAAATACCCGGGTATTGATTTCACCCCTAAGAAAGATTCCATGCCGCAAAGAAGGGTTCCAACCTTCAAATCTCTGGTTACTATTTAACTCCATTCTTTACACCAATAGAAGACTTTTGTAACCCATTCTTATGTATTTACTGCTCAAGATGAAAATTTTCTTGAGTAGAAGCATAAAGCGTTATGGGCATTTCTGTTCCATTGTAGGAAAAGTTGTGCACAATAGAGAAGAACCAGTGTGTGGTTATTTGAATTTATAAAGAACCACAGTTGTGAACCCTAAGGACCACCCTGATAATTGTCAGGTATTTCTTATAATTGCCCAACACTGACACGAACCTCTTGTTTTTGCAAAATTAGGGCCCAAATGCGAGGAGGATAGAATCTCAACACAATGGAATAAAGGGCATTATGTGCCTCCTTGCTCCAAAATTGGTCAGAACAACCTCCAGTTCCAAGTTTTTGAAAGTTTTCAAAGAACGGGCAGGTTTCATGAAAGAGTCAGCCAAGAATTGGGTGGTTTAGGGTAGGTTCCTTGATTTATTGTTTTAAATCGTCAAATCAGGGATCCATATACCTTTATAGTTAGGTATTATTTTAAACTAGTTTTTGATCTTGATAGCTATGTAGACCTTTATTTTAATTTGTTGGAAAGCTTTGTACCCATGCAATCTCTAGCATTGGGGAGTGTGTAATATGTACATGGAATTGCACCTGATTTTGGAACGAGACTCAAAGGTTTAAAATTTGAAATAATTAGGCTCAAACCTCCACCTTGAGAACCTGCAAATAAATTTAACAATGCCAAAACTAATATCAAAGTTATCTTTAAAAAGGAAGATCCACACAACAACTGATCAAAACCACTATTTTGTTGGGGTTCATGGTTCAAACTTGACTGATAAACAATGCATTTGTTGACAATGTGTTCATTTGGTTGTTCAACTTGCAAACCAATAAGATTTTGAACATCTTAGTTTCATGTGACAATTGTGACCCAACTCTCTTTCCGATTCATTAGAACTAGTGTGGCCTGTGCCATTGGCCCACGTGTGAACCCATTACAAAATGGGGAAACTCAACATGTGAACATTTTTTTGCGACGTATGTATGGATTTTTTGAATAGCCAAATATGAAAGGAAATCATGCTTGAATTGAGTGGTAAGCCTTCATGTGTTACCACATCTTCCACTGAATTTTCCTTCCAAAACCTGGTTTTTTGGAATTTATTTGAATTTTCAGTGGCAGAAATCACTTTAAAATCAATATCTGCCACAATCTAAATCCAAATCTTACCAAATAAATTCCATTAAATCCTGCTCATCACGATCTTTCGAACACCACCAAAAGCACATTCCAATTCCTCTGAAACTTTCAGCTACAATTTAATTTAATTTTCAGTGAAGAAATCATTCAACATTCAAGAACTTTTACATCGCAAGTCCAAACACCATGAAAACAAGCTGATGCACCCCTCCTCATTGAGAGCTTTCCAAAGAAACCCTGAACACAATCTGAAGCACCCCGGTTTGGTGGATCTCAGAAGTACAGACAACACAAAACAAACAAACTACCTTGCTTCATAGATAGACTCTTCAACTTTTTAGACAGTTGGAAACAAAATTAGTTTTTCAACCCTTCTCAGGTATGTGTTAGGCATGGGAAATTGATGATACACTATCAAGACATCTCTGCCAAAACCTCTTTGAGACTAAATGAACATAAAGGGTTATATCAGTGCCCATCTGATGGGGTTTTCCTTTCTCAAATTCCTCAATTTGGTCCACTGGCAAGGATCCCAGCGCTAACTAGCATAACATGGCGAATGTCCTAGGTGGCCTATTGCATTTTTACAAAAGTGTTGTCACAAATGGTGACCTAGGAAGTGCCAAGGTCCAGATGTGGCTAATTAAATTATTTTTATTTCAAAAAATGGCGAAAATTCCTAAAGATCACATATTTATATTCTTGTTTTTCTGTTTTTTTGAAAAAAATCACCAAATTGCTAAAATTTGCAAAAACAAAAACACCAGTGCCCATTATCAATTCAATTCTAGTTCTTATTATTTTGAGTTGGGAATGGTGGTTCTAGTTTTAGGGGTTTCTTGGGGCGCAAGGGCAGGGGCATAATGGGAGGCAGCACCATGTGAACACAGCAGCCATAACCACACTGGTGTGCATGTGCATGGCCACTAAAGATCTAGAGACTGGAAGGAGGGGAACTTTAGCACCCACATTACACTACTGCCAAAGTGCCAGCCCAAAGGAACATTCCTATTGCTCAAAGGCTCAAAATTGGGCCCATTGGCTTTGCACTAAGGCCCAAGCCCAAGAACCCAAGAATGATATGCTCACCTACATGGCTTTATTTTCATATCACATTTTCTTGGTTCCACTTATCAAACAAGAACGTTCATACAATAATAACCCAACTTTTTGAGCTTCTCCTAAGAAATTGTGTCACTAATTTATTCATTAATTTTTCAATTATAGCCCTTGGATGGAATGAATCTTTCATAATGTGAAAGGAAGGGGAGGAAGAGGTCACAAGGAGAACGTCCTCACCTTTCAATAGACCTAGTGTAGCTTGTGCTGTTCACCACATTTTCGAATGTTGATTGAATTTTGAAAGGGAAAATGGTACATGTTAACTTTAGCCTAAGTTTGAAATCCAATTTTGATTCAAATTTCAGTTCTTTTATTGAATTTTCAATGACAAAAAAAACTCAAAACTCAATACATTATGCATTTTAAGTCAAAAAGTTATGAAGTTGCCTCCATGAAACCTTTCACATGAAGTGCTTTCCAACAATATCAAGAGCATGCCTCAATTTCCTTGAAAAGTTTGTTTTAACCTTGGCAGGTTCTTGAGACCCAAACCTGAACTGGCAACTCCTTGCTAGATGGAACCAAGATTAGGACTGGATCATGGGACAAGCCTTTTGTAAAACATGGAACCAAACTTAAAGCCCTGAATATATCTATTTCAAAACATGTGAGGTTCTTTAAGTAGGAAAGTTGATTTTTTTCTCAAAAGTTAGCAAGTAGGCTGAATATTGTAAATAGATAATCTAATTTGCTATAAAACTTGCTACCTTTACAAATCCAAATTTGAATTGTTGTAAAATTCAATACCTATACAATTTTAAACCTTGGATTGTGTAATACGTACATGAAATCAGACCCGATTTTTGAAGCAAGCCCAAAGGTTCTTGAATTTAAAAACTAGTGCCAAAATTGGAACTATATGTTTTGAAATTTGAAAAACAAACCTCAAACCCGGACCCAAAGAACCAGCAAAAAATTTCTAAGTGTGAAAACCAGGATCAAAGGTTCTCTGAAAAAAGAAAAACCATAAAACACTAGTATACACTCCTCACCAATGAAAATGTCCTCACCTTTCACAAGTGGGAGGATGGATAGGATGACAATAGAAAAGGAGAGGATCCCTTCTTGAGCCTATTGGTTTTACATAACCCCATTAATTTTACATGACTTGCCCTTGGGCTAGCAAATTTTACTTTAATATGGGCTCAAAAAATGGTAGAAGAAGTCACCATGAGCTAGTTATGAGCCTTGAGGGTTTAGAGATTTCTTGGGCTTTGGGCTTAATGTCAAGTTGCCAAACTTTTATACCAATCTAGTATGGCCACAATGAGTGTTTAGGGCTGACAACTAACATCATTCTAACACCAACAAAGTGCCATGAATCAAAATATCATAATTTCTAACATTGCAATCACCAACGATCCCTAAACATTATTTCAACATTTTCACACTTGATGCAAATTAGTAAATAACATTGAGTTTTTTTTAGAGTTTGACATCCATCCACACCTACAAAGCAATCTTTCACTTTGTTTAAAAGAGAGAAAAAGAAATAAGGATAGAAGGATGCATGCTAAACATTGAGTTGATTGAGTTGATTTGTCACTTTGTGAGACTTTAATTAACACCAATTTTTTACTTTAAAATCTATTTTATTCAAAAATTTAACATTAGTTAACAATGGTTACTAATGTCATCTTTACATTGATGTCACATCATATGCCCCTTAATATTTAATATTATTTAACATTAGCTGTGAATTTTGATTAACTTTAACATCCTTAACAATAGTCTAACACTAAAATTAATATAGAGCGTGACCATATTTTTAAAGTTGAGTAGGCATTTAAATTAAATACTAATATCCCTTCTATTGGTCGCATCTCACATTTTTTTGACAAAAAGTGGACCATCTTCATTGTTTACATGTCATGCATACTACATTCGTGCCTAACCCTATCCAAAATAATAGAGTTGCATAAGAGAACATACAAAACAAAACTCCAAAGTCATTCCATTGGAATAAGCCCCCTAGCATGGAAAAGTCGAATCTCATTCAGACTAAATTGTGTTCTAACAAAAAAAATTGTTCTACAAACCTTTAAACATTATGTCGTAACTATTTAACAAATATAACTATCTTTGGATGGCATTTTGGGTGTTAAAAAAATTTCATTCCTTTGAACATTAATGGTTTAGAATCTCTTTAGCAATGAACCTTCAGATTTCCATTTCTTTTCTTCAAGTAAAAGTGGTGAAAAAAATCAAGAATTCTGAGCTTAGATTGGGGTTTAACCTTATAGTTTTGAAAGGATTGAACACTTGTTCTGGTGGCTTAAATAGTTGATGTGGTGATTACATTTAAAATATTTGAACATGTTTGTGGGTTATAATGAAGGTCAATCCCCTAGTTGTGTACCTTTAGACAAACATATAAGGCGCCCAAAATTGCACATTCAAGAATGATCATCCAACTTTACATCGCAACAAAAGAAAACCAATCCACCATTTAGATTATAATATATAATTAGAAATAAAAGGAGACTAAAGCATGGACAAGTTTGAATGTTGACCTTATTAGATTCATGATACAATCCAATGTTCATTTTTCAACTTTATTTTAAAATTCAATAATGTTTTTGTGTTGAACTCTATCCTTTGATTTATTGTGATTTACATTTTCTTGATATGTTGCTTCATCCAAGGAATGATAATTCCCTATCCATTTGTTTTGCTCACAATTGCCTAACTTCAAAACAAACGTAATCATGTTTAACATTATAGGGTTTGATTATTGTCACAACTCATTAGCTAGCTCAAAATGACAAAAGTACTTTGAGTTATTATTATTTTGTTATCATATGCTGGAGTGAAACTTATCGTGCATTCATGAAGGTGGAGAGTTGCATGGTTTGTTAGCAATTTTACATGTTTACAATGTTGGTATGCAAGTTACAATGTGGAGGAGTACATTTACAATAAAGGTACCACAATAAAAACCAGTAACAAGTCATGACTAATTAGTGTTGTCCTTTTTTTTTATCCCACGATGGTCCATATAAACACAACTTTTTTTTGGTAAATAATGAAGATGTTTGGTTAATCTTATTGTCAATTTGTGTTATAATTGGTGGTCAAGATGATCTAAACAGTTTTGACATGTCTCAACCAATTTAATAAACATGTTAAGACTTAAAGGATTTCAAGACTCCATGTCATTCTAGTCTAATATTGTCACTTTCTAAGTGCCAAGAGCCTATTCAAAAATTTAAATAATGATTATTATTTTTGTATACACATGTGCTTGACTTCCTTTCAAACCTTGAAAAATTAATTAATTTTTTCTAAATGAATATAAATTTCCTTCTCTTTGCAACCCCAAAACCTAAAATTTTCAAGGTTCCAGCATCACTAAATTTGTGAAAATTAGTGTTTTAATCATTTTTTTTGTCACCACATAAATGTATTGATTTATTTGTAGTTAAAATATGAAGATATTTGAAAAGGTATTGTTATTCTTTTAATGAAAGTCAACATTAAATTAAGGACACATAACGACATTTTTTAAACATTAAAATTATGATTCTTCTTAACCATAATGATTTTAATGTAAATATTCACTTAATGACTAAAAGGTTTTAATTATGCATTATGATATTCATAATGATTACCTGAAGTTGAGGTTCATAATGATATCAGAGTGAGTCCATCCTTCTAGTGATCATGCTTATAAATTATATGCCTAGATGAGATTTGGAACAAAGATGAGACATGATAATCAGTAGTCAAAATATGGCTTGTTTTTATTTCAATTTGGATGCGTTGCATTCATACTTGTTTTTCATTTAGTTTAATGAAAGTACTAAAGTATAATTGATTAAATATTTTGGTAAACATAAGCACTTTGAGTGGATTTTGAATACATATTTTGTTTGGCAATGAAGAAAATTATTTCCCAAAATTTGGTCCATTGTTTGTTGCTACAATAGAAGTTGCATATTAAAGACTTGTTCAAAAAAAAAATTATTTTGCCATTTTGCCTTTTGGACCATTAGTCTTTTATGCTTTGATTTGTTGTAGAAATGAAATGTGTGAAATAAATAATGTACATGCATTGTATATAACATGTGATTTTGGTGGTGTTGTCAAATTATAGTTCATTTTGTTAAGAAATGTGTTTGAGTTATGTCTAAAGGGTGGTTGCTTCCAAAATATAAGGTGCAACTTGATGAAATATATATATATATAATTCACTTCAATGTAAATATAGTGCCAAGAATTGAACTATGAGATTGTGTTTAAAATATTCTCAATTTTAATAAAATATTATTATAATTTTTTATTATTTCATAGCATACAAAAATACCCCATTTTTCTCATGTACTAATGTTGTGAACATCAAACTTAAATTGAGCTACTGTTGGGTTTGATTGCTAATCAATGTTTATCCTGGATCAATGATCATTTGCAAAATGTTACTCAAGGGAATGATGTTGTTAAAAATATTTTATGTTGAAGAAATTTGTAGTGTCATCGTGAGATGGTATAGTGTGATTTCCAATTGCTTCAAAAGATTTTAATGTGTCAAGGGTTATGACAAACTACACCAAAACATAGTTAAACTTTAACCCAACTTTTCATAAAAAAATGATCTTGAACAAGGACATGAAGTATAAGAAAATTATTAAACATAAATTATATCTATAACATGAAAAGACGTGGAGCATATTGGACCATTCCTTGTTGCTATTACTGGTGGAAGGATCTCCTTATAATACTATATACATTAATTTTTCTTCAACATATTCTTTAGATATGATTATTTATAATTCCAGTGATGAGAGGAACAAGGAACTAGTATGCAAGGGTGATTTTTTGAAATTTATTGTATGTTCATCCTTGAACAATTCCAAAGACAATTCATACTTACCTCCTTTTCAAGTTTAACTATCTCAGTCCTTTCCTCTTTCCATCAAAATGGATATAAAAAGGCAGATTAGCATATGCCTTTTTATGTCCATGATATTTATACTAAATTAAATTAAATTAAATTCAAGAGTGACATAAATAATCATGAACTATCGAAAGCCATATGGGCATCATCACATATTGCATAATCTTGTTGGCAAATTAAATGATGCATAAATCCTAATATTTGAACCCCGAATCCCATTAATCTTGACTAGGGTAGAAATACCCCATGGTTGTTATAAAGGTAATGACTTTACATTCTCCTATATATAGTCCTATATATGCTAACTATGGTGGTTAGCTATGGGACAGCATTGTCAGGAACCCAATGAAAAACAAATTCCTGGTCAGCCACTATCCATCCAAATGGTGTGCTTGTGGGTGTAGGGTAACTATGGCCCTGTATATCCATTTGTCAATACATATATGTTGATGGCAAGTTTGAAGAGTATAGATAGGATCTGTAAGGATGTGTGGACGCACCTATTCCGCACATTACAATGGTATGGACAGCATAATTGAGAAATGTTGTCCACCCAGATATGTATATTGGTATCCTAGTCTATAATCTATTGCTATACTGAGAGGGTATGCCATATCCTCCCAACACTTGATGCTATCAAGCAAAGATTCTTAAAAAAATCACAACTGAATTATCCATGATGAAATATTGTTTCATATCTGACAAATTATAACAAATGTAAATACCATAGTACTAGATCAGATTTAGTAGTTGGGCTGATTTATTTGTTTATTATTCATTAAAATACTTTTTTGGCATCTAATATATATTTCAAGATTTTTGGCTTCCATTATATAAATATTCAGTAATTTTTGGCACAAATAAGAATTTCAATAATTGTTCATCCATTTCAATATGTAACATTCACTATGTTTCTTTATTTTTGTTTGCATAGTTGTTGATTCTTCTTTGCCCCCTTTGGTGCACCTCTATAACGTTCAAGAGACCATAGATAGTAGTACAATGCTGGAAGATTTTGAAGTAACTTCGTGTCCAAGTTGGATGCTTTAAAAATGATATGCACCAAACATGTGCAGTTCCACCAAAGTTGAAGGTCATGTTGTTGGGTTGAGTAGAGCATCTACAAATACAGTGATGAAGAAGAAAATATGAAAAACATGCTATTGATTAGCACTTACAACCCCTTAGGTTTCTAAAACTTTCCACAATGAGCAACTTGAATTTCACAACTTTGCGCAATGAAATGTTCAAAAAATTGGCAGTTTAAGAAAATAATCTAATTACTGCCAAATCCTAACAAGTACAACTCTTATATATATAAGAAGGGAAGGAGAAGATTGAGAAAGAGTTGATTATCCTCCAACATATTTTTTTCCAGGAGGTTTGAAAAGCTGTATGACTATGTATGTCAGGGACAAGGAAAGTATATAAGTAGGTGCAAAGGATTCGGACAGAAAGACATCCATATTTTTATTGTATAGATGTTGCATCATCATGTTAGACAAAGCAAAGTGAAAGCCTCTCTTCTCCTCCCCCATTGTCCAGGCTGCCAAAATCATGAAGATCTTCCATACCCACAGGCTATCCAATAAAATCTGAATAACATGCGTTTGGTTGCTGCAAGCATAGGTTTAAGTATTGCAGCAATGGATTCCTTTAGAAAAATTCTCAACGGATTCTTGAATCACAAGCAGATAAGAAGCCCACCCTCAACCTCAACTACCCTGTAAAGGCATGCAGCCAACCAGCCAGCAATAGTACTGACTTCTCATAACAGTTGGGCAAGAAGGATTCAAGAAATCCATTTTCAGGATTTTCAAATAATTCTGAACTCCATAACACCTCATACCTTACCCATGTGATTGAAGAAGGGAAGGAAAGCAGGTCACGTTAGGTGAGGGATCAAGACAGTGCTGGGCGGGTATCAGGAAAAAAAGGTGAGAATCAACAAGTGTTTCAATTCGGTTTTCACCTTGAATATCACCGGGTATTACCTTTCATGATTCTTGTTTGAAACCTGCCCCATCAGTTCTCATTGGGCTGAGAACTGGTCACTAGAAATTTGGCTTTTTTATTAAAAAATTTCATACCATATCAGGGTATTAATGAGTAATAAGCCTAGGGGTCTATGCTAGTGAGTGGGATGTAGAGTCTAGTGTTTGGGGTAGTAGTTAGGGTTTTTAAATAATAGGTTTCGGGGTTTGAAGGTGAAAGTGGTGTCTCAAAACCTTTGTTTGCACGGAGGCTTCTTTTCCATGATTCCCTCCTTCGCTCTTCTTCATTTATCATTTTCCATTTTTTTTGTGCTTTGTGTGGTTTCTTTGTGTTTATAGGTCCATGGACCAATGTTGGTTTGTGATTTGCATTTGCATTTTTTGTTTTCTTGCTCAATTATTGTGTAACAAAAAAAAGAATGGGATAACTAAGCAAGTTTTATTGGTGTAATCTTATCATCTAGAATCATGGAAGTGTAAAGCAATAAGATGCAATAGAGATCTGGATTGTAATATAACAATGATTACACACTTGCAAATTGTTCTATCAAATCTAAATTATGGGTTGTAAGGGATCAACACGTTTTGACTTCCCTCTCATTAAACCCACTAATTATTTATGGTAGTTCAATAGTTACAACACCCTTTACCAAACCCTAACACATTTGTTTCCCACAAAAGTACATTGAAACACATGCCAGACAGGACATCATGATTTTGAACAATACAAATGATTCAACACGATCCTACATAAAACATAATTTAAATCTTCTAGACCTCAAGATATTAACCCCCACAACAAAATAATGAAACAAAATTCACACACAAGCACATGGAGTTGGACAAAAAAGAAACAAGGACCTAGTTAGACCAACAACATTTTACATTGCACACCCAATCATTTTCAAGAACCACATTTCCCTTTAGAATTCCCATAATAGTGAATATTCTATCCTAATTAGATGGGACCATTATTCACCCACATGACCATAAATAACTTACTATCACATGAATTGCTCTCCAAATCCTTGTGGTGTTTCATCATTTCCCTTAACATAACCCCTAAATACTATTGTTACATTTGCTTCCTTTCCTTTGAGGCTAAATAACGAAAAAAACACTAATTTAGAATCAAAAAAACAAACAACAATAGGCCATATTGTCATTCTAATGCTACTAAACCTTGCATATGATCTCTACCATCAAAGCAAAATCATCAACTCTAGAAGAAAACCCAAAGAAAATGAAAAACTTAACTTTTGTCCCCATCTCTAAGTGCCCTTCATATATGGTGAAGCTCTTTGTTCCATAATTCACATACTCCAAGCAAACATCATAAGCTCACACCACAAAAAAAACTTTTCACATCAAGAACTAAAAAACACAAGATAACACCAAGTGCCATCAAAATACCAAGCCACAATAAAAATGCCACACTCCATAAACTGCAAGAAACAAAATCAAGCAAAAGCTAAGCATCATGTCTACAAGTCCTTTTCCCCATCACCATCAACTACTCAAAGCCTTGTGTGTTTCAGCTTTCAATATTTAATGGCATTGTTTGATCCAATTAGGGTTTCATTACCTTCAATCCATGTCATAGTTGTTTTTTTCCTTCCGTTGTTGCTAACGCATTTTTTTGTTCATTGTTACTATTCAAATGTGTCTTCTTGTTGTTCATTTGACGTTGCATTGATGTTCACTTGTGTTGTTTGGTGGTGCTTCATTGCAATTTGCTACTATTATTCCATGATGCTACATTCTTACTAAAAAATGCCTCCTTGCTACTCATTATTATTGCTCAATGGTGCATCGTTGTTGCTCCTTGACCTTGTTGCTACTATTACTTAACATTTCATTGCCTATTGTTTGTTTTTGTTGTTCCCCAACACCTCACTATTCATTTTGACTATTCCCCAACACTTCATTGCTACTATTTACTTTTGTTACTATTGTTCATTTTCATTATTACACATCAACACAACATGCAACACACAAAATTAACTACATTTTGACCTATTGTTCCTTGCCAATGTTTCATTTCTACTCATTGCTATTATTTACTTTTGGTTTTATTCCTCTTCAATTTGGTACTTCCTCTTTTCTTTATAAATGCGGGAAAAGGAGCTTGAAGTTTTGATTTTTTCAAATTAAAACTTCTTCAAGTTCTTTTCAAATTCAAATTTCTTCAAGGTAAGTATTTTTTCCCCCTTTTATTTATTTTTGAGTTTGTTTTGGTTTTGCATTTGTTTATTATTGATTTTTTTATTGCATATGTTTTGTATGTTAATCATTTGTTTCTTATTTGTTGTATGCAAGACTTACTTTTCATACATTGTGTTATTTTTTTCATACATTATAATTTGCACATTATATTTTTTGTATGATGAAGATAGGAAAGACAAGTGAATTAACTTTACATTGTAAATGCTTGTAAATATTTTGATTTGACTTTCACATCATAGATCATTTAACTTAAACATAAAAATAAAAATTACAATTTTGGTAAAACTTTTTTTAGATTTCTTCACCATGTCATGTAATTTTCTTATGGAAGATGATGTAGTAAAGTGAAAATGAGAATTTAATAAAAATTAAAAATGAAATGAAAATTTATCTCAATGGCACAATTATGGAAGAAGAAACTATGGAAATGACAAATAATCCAGGTCTCTGAATAGAAAATAGTATATCAAAAGGAAATGCAAAAAAAATAAAACAAATACATTTATTACCAGAAGAAATTTGGAAACAAACGACTACAATTTCAGTTGCAAAAGACAAAATTATAGTCATAATAAACACATGCAACTACAACCCTATAGTCACCTTGGACAAGTGGCAAAAGACAACCAATCACAAAAATTCCATGTGGCATGTATAGTCACCCCTTAGTCACATATCACTTTGCAATTGTAAAGATTTTTCATCCATTGACTAGTTGTAAAACTATGCAACTACAAATACAACTATGTAAAATATTAGGCATCATTTTTAAATATTTTAATATTATTTTAAATCACATTTAATAATTAAATTATATATAAGTAATGCAATATAATAATTTATATTATTGGTTATTTCATAAATTTTCAACCTACAAGTTGTTGACCCATGTCATTGCCTAGGCTAGGCTAAAAACTTAATTTATGTAGCTAGGTAGGTCACTTAGTTTAGGTACTTAGGCAGGCCTAGGTAAGCACCTAGGTTAAGTAGCCTAGGCAACATATGCAAGGTACATATGGTCAACATACCACCATTGACCACAACTATGTCATTTGTGAAGTGTGATTATCCTTAAACCCCAAGGATGGATGTCAACTCTTTTGCCATCAAACCACCCCACTCGACTGGAAATATAATGGAATGCATTATATTTAACCCATACTTGAGTTTAAACATTACACAAACTTCAATTTCAATATTTCATATTTTATTGATATTTGTTCAAATGAAAAAAAATAAGTTAATTTTCAAAGTAGTTTCAATGACATACATAATTAATTATATTTTTTCTTCCAAAAATGTACATTAATTTGATTCTTTTTTTTCTGAATTTTGTTAAAATGAATTACAACATTGTAATGATGATTTGCTAGAGTTCTTTTTTCAAACACATGATGTATGAATGAAAAACATTCTACAACTAATATTTAGTAATTAATAAATAAATAATTTATCTCCAACATATTGATCTTTCATTTCATTAAAAAAAAATGTTATACAATGTGATTATAATATATCATAATTTTAATTAACTTACATGTAGTTTTTATAAATGGATAATATATCTATCACATTTCAAAAAATAATAATTAAAAAAATATCAGTTATAATATTTATGATGGATAATATTTTTCTATATTTTAAATTTTAAACTAAATGACATTTAATAATGTTAGATAATTAATGAATTTGATGGAATTTTAAGTTTTAAATTTTTACAAGTATAATATATAAAATTTATCTAAATTTATGGTAAAAGTCTTATGATCAAATAAATGAAATATTATTTAGACATCTTAAACCTCTATTTGATTTTTAAATGTATCATATTGATTATGATTATAACAAGTTTTAATTTTACCAATAAAATTTAATTTTCATTTATATTATATAATTTAATATTCATCATATATAATATTTGTAAATAGATCATAACTCTTATATATTTGATAAAAATATAATAACTTTTATTGTCAATGCCAATAAACAATAAAAACTATTAATAAACAGTTAAACACAAGTTGATTATCAAACAAATATTGCAATTCCAAAGATGCCACATATGTTTTAATCATCAAAATATTGTAAATGGAAAATTTATTGGCCTTAGTTGCCAAAACAACTATGACTAGTTGAAAAAACAGTTAGGTTTTCATCCATCCAAGATCCATCCACAATATTGGATGAAAAATGTGCACTTTCATTTTACTTTTCCGTCTAAACATGGAACAATCACAAATTATAATCACATTTGCAACTTCATTCAATTCTATCAATAATATAATCACATATATGAATACAATAGTCACATATATGACTACACACATTTACAACTAAAATGACACATAGGACTAATCTAACTATAGTTGTAAAAGTAGTTGATTTGGACACTAGTTGCATCTATAATCATAACCATATGGTTGGAATGGACAAGATTTTTCTAGTGTATAAAAATTGCATGCTCAAAGGAAAGTATGGAAATGGCATAACATAATTGAACTATGTTGGGCCTTTTATTATGTTAATGATGAAAAAAATGTTGAAGAGGGGAATCTCCAGATCATGAAATGCGTCATTTGTTATAAAAATCATGTGAATACACCTAATCCAAGCACTTAAGAAAGAAAAAGTCTAATAATATAGTATATGACCCATGGAATAATTGCTTTGAGAACACTTGAGTGTAAATCATGCCTTATTGCAAAAAAATTGAAAAGGAAATCAATAATCCAATGAGAGAAAATGTGAAAAAATAACTAGCAAAGAAGAAGCTTAATGTGTCTAGTAGTGCAATAATTAATTTTTTTGGTGTCTAAGATACTTTTCTAAATAATAATGTGTAATAAAAAGATTTTTTCACGACCTTGGCCTTTTGATTATGAAGAATCAATTGCCTTTACAATGTGTGAAGAATGTATGATTCAAATGTTTAGTTTTACATTTGTGTTTATAAGTTATTTTCCCATTCAAAAAAATAGTTTTGTAAAAAAATATTTGCCTAACTTGGTGAAAAAAATGAAACAAAAATATGTTTTGTGAAAATTGACAAATTTTATTTTTGTAATAACAAGTTTTCACTTATGGATGTTTAAGGGGGCACACAATATATATTTTTTGTTATTAACTTCAATTCTAATTGATAGCATAAATAGTTATTAGTTTGTTTGAAGTAACAAAAATTATTAGTCAAGCCTTAACCAAGAATTTGATAGAATTACTTGATTAATATGACTTGAAAAGAAAAATCATTATTTATGTCAAAATGAAAAGTCAAATTTGAATACCCCTAACAATTGTTTTGAAATCTATTATGACGTGTGAAATTATAGCTTTGGATGAAAGATTTCAATGTACTTCTTTTGGCTATGTTTTCTTTAAAGCATGTTGGTATGTTACACATGATGAGAAACTCTGCAAAAATCTCATATTTGTTTTAATCAAATTTGCACAATCAAAATTCTATAAATGTATAATTTTGGCTTAATGTTTTTGGGAAAAGCAAATAAGAATGGCATAAGCCTTATGCAAATTTTAATCTTCACTAAAGAAAATTGAATACCTTAATGAAAATAAGGTAGATTTTTATTTTATTATTACTTGCACATTTTTTGAATACTTAATGAAAATAAGGTAGATTTTTATTTTCTTATTGCTTACACATTTTTTGAATACCTTAATGAAAATAAGGTAGATTTTTATTTTCTTATTACTTGCACATTTTTTGTGCAAGTTTTCTTTTGAATTGCACCATTTGAAAATACTAACATTGCATATATATTTTTGATTGCAAGTTTGCAAGCAAAATCATTATGTTCCAAAAGGCTTTGCAATTTAAAGATGTTATTATCCTTTGCTATGATGGATATAATACTATCAAAATCAATGGGAGAGTGCCACTTCTTTTTGCCTAGAACATTTTTGAAATAATTGTGAATTATTTTTCTTTGTTATGAATGCTTGTGTTTTGAACTAGTCAAGAAGCCACTAGTTATTTTTAAATACATTGCAATCTATTATGTATGTGCTTAAAGTTTAGGGAAGAAGTTACAACTCATCAACCCAAATCAATTTGACTGACAATGATTTCAGGGTTGTTTTTGAGTTGGTTTTGCTTACATCCAACATCAAAAGGGAAGTATCTAGTGTTTTGGAATGTTTCCAAGTTTTTTTGGAAAGACATATGGAAAAAAAAATCTCACAACATATTGTTTTTGATGCTAGACTTTACATTTAAAAACCTTTGACTAATTTCCTTTTTTATTGGCCATGAAAAAGGTGTGAATATTGTTGAGGAATATGATAGGAGATATATATATATTTTATGTTTTTAAAGTGCTATCATCATTTATATCTAGTGGAAAAATTTGAAGTTGGATGTGCAAAGCAAGTAGTTGATGAAGATTGCAACTTGAATATATTTTTAATGGACTACTAACACAAGTGAGCTAATGAAAAACTTGTCACTAGAAAGTTGCTAAAAATCAGATGCTAGCAAGTGGATCCCAAAGAAGTCAAGTGTCATTTTCAATGTTGGGGAAGCATGAAACCATGTTTTCTACAATTGCTTTTCTAGCTTGCCAAAACCTATGCATTTTAAGATCACAAATTGATATCAAAAGGGTTTTTTCTTTAATGGGCATACTTATTAACCTAAAGAAATGTCATTTCCAATTAGAAAATCTAGAGAAATTGATTTTTGTGAGAAAAATTGGCCAAGTGATCTAGGGTTAATTGTAAATCACCATTCAATTTAGTAGAATTAATTGAGAAGGATCCAAAATTAGAAGAGGAATTTGAAATTTTTGAATGTTCATTTAAATACATGGAAATTGTGGAACGAACGACAAAAAAAGATTTAGATTATTTTCATTATTTATTCATTTTACCATTTTTGGTATTTTGTAATTACAAATCAAATACATATTGAAATAATTGAACTTTTGATAATTGATTTGTGAAAATTACTTTTGAAAATCAATTGGTATGAAATGTGTGAGAATTGACATTTTGAGAATTGGTTGAAAGTGTTTTCCCAATATTTCGAAACCTTGTCCAGTTCTCTTGAAGATGAATTTGAACAAAAAAAAACTAGAGGAACTTTTACAAGCTCTTTTAAAAATTGAAAATTGCCCAACATTGGTCAAGACCAATTGTAACCAAAAGACAAGGTTTAAAACAAAGAAACACTTAAACATAGAATCTTGGAAGCACTCTTATTATGCTACAAATGAGAATACAAAAAAACTCACAATAGTAACCTAAAATTCCATATCCATCCTTAACATCAAGAATAACTACATTCAAATGGTTTGCAACAACTACAAGATAAAAAGCTAATCTATAAAGTTGTCTACAACACTTTACGCTACTATCGTGCATTGTGGATTTGCACATTAGATAATGGTCAATGGAGATTTAGCTTGAGATCAAAACCCTCAATGTCCATTTCGTCCATTTGAGCTACTAATATCCCCACCCCACGACTATGCATTGCAAACTATGTTAAAACATACCTACACCAATCCCCTGTTTTGCCTTTGTTATCATGATGTAGCATCTAGTTTCAAGTCTGGGTTCAAACACTAGTTCATTTAAGACAATTATAAGGATGGGTATTAGACATATCTGTAAAGTACCCCAAACTGGGGCTACTGGGCCCTAATTTTGCCTAAAGTGGGGATGAAATGAGAAGTCAGGATGAAACAGTACACAGGAAAAAGAAACAGGGAATCAAATTAATTTTCTCACCTAAATTGGTTCTCAGGGGAGCCTTTACCTGAACCTTCCAAGACTGGGAATGAAATGAGAAGTCAGGATGAAACAGTACACAGGAAAAGAAACAAGGGGCCAAACTAGTTTTCTCCCTGGTCCTCAGGGGAGTTTCACTTCCAGTTTTGAATTTGTCTTACCTGCACCCTAACTACTGCTCATATTCCGTTCGTTTAAATCAAGCCTTGTCAGAATATGATCCTGCAAATATTCTGAACTGATACCCGGTTTCATGAAACTATACCCAATTTTGATCACTATGCAACTACATGCAAATTGAGGATGAAACAGGGATTAGAGGGTCAAACTAGACCCCAAAGACAGGCTGACTTTACTGATAGCCCTAATGTGTAATGCATAACTTTTCTTTCATTGTAGGCATCTAAAGGGGAACCTATGTGAGATGAACCTATGTACCATGAAACTAGCATGGAAATGTGCACAAAGAATGTGTGCAGGTGTAGTAGGTCTGGTTTAGTTCCACAGCCTAAGCTCTGGTTAGAAACCACCAGTGCTGGAAATGGCTTGATATCATCTGAGGTAAAGTATTCTGCCTGATGCGATTTTGCAGGTTTGTCCATCCCTCTTATTAGTCCAGTGAAATTTTACAAGTTAATAAATGGTCAGTATCTTTGCCACACCTGTTATGCATGTAGATTTCATGTTCAGAAAATCACCCTTGGTCATTGCAACCCTATCAGGCTTTCACGGAGGTAAGACATTCCTTTATGCATGAATCATCCAGAAAGACACTGCTCACCAACATCCACTCTGCACACACAAGTGTTGAGCTTGACTTTTGAACATATCAGCTGGAAATGGTATTGGATCTTTCATTTTTTAAAATCATACCAGCCTGATATTGGTGTTGGATTTTTTTTAAAACCTTCATGTCAGCCTGGTCCTGGTATTAATGTTGAAGCTTGATTTTTGGTTGGTGCAAGGCCAGTATGTACTATGTATGTGATGTTGAGATTAATAGAGCTCTTGTATAAAGCTGGTGTTACCCCCAAGTGCCTACCAGGCAAGTATTGGTACGAGGTTGGTATTACTTCATGTTACTACCAGGCAGGTATTCGTACGAGTCTGGTGTTGCCTCAAGTCATACTAGACTTGTCTGCTCTTTAATATCAGGACCAGTACCAGTCTCTATACCAGGGTTCCAGCCTGGTATTTGCCCAACACTGGTGCACACATGCACACCTTGTGAATCATGTTATGTTGCCGATAAACATGATATGGACAGAATCATGCCAGCCCAAATTGCTTGTATAAAAAAGGACTGCATTGCAATTTGCACCAGGTCATTCCAGGTATGTGTGAATTATCCTTGTAAAATCCCACTTCGTACAGAACCAGTTGCATTGTACTTTTGGGTCATGCTTTCTCAGTTTTGTTCAAAATCAGACCATGTGCTCGCTACCTTTGGAGATATCTGATATAAGCAACCAACTCATGTACAAGTGTGTTGGGCGATTCCATCTTCCTGCATTTACACTGATTAGACGACCAGCTACTGAGAACAAGTACCATTATTTTTGAGAACTGACAAATGGGTGTGAGATCAGGCGTTCTCATACCATGTTCAAGAAAGGGAATTCTACGGGCTGGGATCCCTTTCTTATTGCACGATCCGTTGGTGATTTTATGAAAACATTGGGAATTTATTGTGTGCCAAAGATGAGATCCCTAGTTTAGGTAGATCAGGGAATTCCTAAGGTGGAAACTGTCTACAAGCAAGCATTCTCATTACATAGGCACCCAAGATGAAAAAAGGACCATTATGGCCATCTTGTGACCTATGCAAGATGTTTTGAATATCAGGAACAAACCAGTGTTGTGTGGTTATCTTTCAAAGAAAGAACCCATGAGAAAGGCCATGGACACAAGCTTGATCAGCAATTCTCAGAAAATCAAAGAATTGATTTTGACGTTTAACCATAGTTCTACAAAAAACCAAAGAACTGAGCAAAAAACTTACCCCAGACCATCCATTCTTTGCCACACTACAAGAGAATGCAATTTTTTTAACACAAAAAGCCACAGTTCATTATGCATGTGTCAGATAAACTTTATAGTTTCATCCATTACAATGTACAATATGTGATGTTTATTATGGCATACATCGCATTAATAATTTGACATTAAGTAATGCCAATTTGATATTTGGTGATTGGTTGTTCATTCTTTTTCTTTTGTATTGGCTTTTCAACTTGAAAGAACGGTTTTTCAATTTGAAAGAATGGTTATGGACTGGGTAACCAGTGAAAGATCATGGACTATCGGAAATAGTAAAGGCATAGGAGTGTCAAAGTTATTTCCAATAACCAATGACCTTGAGCTAATTACCAGACACATAACCTACCATTTAGAGGTTCAAGAGCAGCAATGTAACCCTCCTTTCAAGCGATGGATTAAAAGTCATGTAACCCTCTTCTCAATGGATGAAAACTCATATCCAACGACCTGTCCTAACCATGCATGCATGGGAACGGAAGGGTTAGAGGTTATGCTTGGTGAAACGTGAGAGGAGGATCAATCAAAAAGCTCAAGGAACCCTTGGAAGGTAGGTTATGCCTAAGCCCTAAACGTCAGCCATGCCCAAATTGGGCTGCCTACATCTGAGTCTACCTATTCCCTAGTAGTAGACCGAAATTTCAACAACACTCTCGTTGAGCTGCCACGCGCAGCAACTCATCGCGCTCATGAGATTGACTTCTAGTGAGAGAATTCAGAGCTCATCGCGCTTGCAACTTTGAAGCACCGGCTACAAAAATGCAGCCAGCAAGAGTCTTTTTCCTACCCACAAAAAGAAGGGGCAGCGACGTTGCCAAAGTGTGTGTTTTATTTGGTTCACTGTGTTTGTAAATTGTTTGTAAACTTCTTGCTTTCTTTGGGATCTTTGTAGCACGCGCAAAGTCGCTGGCTGACACCCCCGTGTTACTTCACCCAAAAAAAGAAAAAGAGTTATGAAGCTCGTTGGGATGGTGTCCCGACTAACCCAGCGCGTCGACCTCCACTCGCGTGCTCTGCGCAACCGCCAAATCGGAGTACGACGAAACCACCCCCGCCCCTGTTGTTTCTTTTTCAATAAAAGGCCTCTGAGAGGCCTGGCAATTGCAGCCACGGTAGCCTCTGTGCGATTCCAGAGTGTGCACCGCATCTAAAACGCAAACCTCGTGGCGATGGCATCCCTTCCCCTGTCAACTCTTCTTTTGAGAAAAAAACAAAAAGGCTCCAGCGCCGTGATGTTGTTGGCTTCGACGAACCCACCAACGCAGCAACTGGTTCGTTTTTACTGCGACGTGGCTTTGCTACAGAAGGCAATGGCAAAGACTGACTGCGTCAGTCAATTGTCAAACGGAAGAAGCTTGCCAGACATTGTCAGGGAGCAATCCAAAACTGAGCCGATTTTATTTTTACCTTGGAAATCTGTATTCGGATGGTTTTATTTTTTTGAAATGGGTTAGGATGGCCATGTTTCACCATTAATTTTCTCTCTCATTTCAACTTTTTTTCTGGATTAGTTTATTTCTTCCCACATCATTCATATGGATACGGTCTCTTTACTCTAAAATTTGTATGGTCAATCAAGCATGCTAGCTCAACCCAATTCTCTAAAATTTGTATGGTCAATCAAGCATGCTATCTCAACCCAATTCTCTAAAATTTGTATGGTCAATCAAGCATGCTAGCTCAATCCAGTTCTCTAAAATTTGTATGGTCAATCAAGCATGCTAGCTCAACCCAATTCTCCAAAATTTTGTAACCTTGAAAGCTGCCTGAAACTAAGAAGATTCAACTTTCAATGGTGGCATTTTCCTATTTCTTATCCAGATTCAATTTTGTTTTCATTGAAATGCTCAGGTTGAAGTCCTCTATTATTCTACCTACCATGTCTAATTTTCAAAATTCAGAAGTTTTCCATAAAAATTGAGCTCGTTTGTGAGGAGTGTCCCTCTATTTGGATTAGGAGTGTTTAGGTCAAATGACATTTAAGAGTTTAAACACTTCATTGTTGCAAGTTTTGGAATTTTATTTTATTTTATTTTATTTTACTTGCTTTTCATTTCAAAGATTCTCAAATACTTTCAGATTTTTTTACTTGTTTTTTTCATTTGAGAAAACTCACAATACTACTTTCAAAATATTTGACTTGTTTTTCACTTGAAAGAGTTATTGGGGACCTGTTTCTGGGAAAAGAGGGAGGAAAATATGTCGTTTTTTATTTACAGTGATTACAGAACCCATGTAGTTTCATTTGGTCCCACATGCTGGAGTTCACTAGGTGTTAGGTCATGTGAGTTCAATTTTTGGGAACTTGATAGGAACATCTCCTATACAACTTGCTACAAGGGCCAGACCCAAGGCCTGATGAGCCCTTAGTTAATGAACTGTTCATCTTACAGATGAAACTGCAAGGCCACAGTGAACCAGCACCCACTAGCACACCATACACTGGATGTCCATAATTACTCGGTTGTGGATGAACCTCAACTGAGTTAATATTTGGTTTCATCTTGGTAACCAATTCTGTAGGAAATAGATCTCACATGTAGGCAGATAGGTAGGAAAATAGGCAACGTCTAGGTAAGCAGATGGATTATTAGTAGGTAGATAGAAAAAAAGTGACTGAGCTAACCACCATGGTTTTTTAGGGAACTGGAACCCAATAGAAAATTGTTTTCTGACCACTAACCATTCATCCTCCATGGTGCACTGATGGGTGCTGGTTCATTGTGGCCAAACTGCAATGCACAACATCTTCCAGGACGGACCCTATTTCGTTTGCTCATAGGAATATAAATGTATGTAAAACCTCCACTCTTTATCGCAGCCTGAATGGAGAGAGCCTTAAATGCTGTAATCAGACATCACCAGCCAGTGGGCATTTCAAAAAGTGAAATGCCTGCAGAGGTGGGTATTTCACTTTCGAAATGATCACATTACTTTTTTACCGTCATGCATGCAGCAGATACCTCAAGGTATCTTCGTGAAAAACAAATTAAGATCTAAAAGTGTGTCAAAGTTTTACAGGGGTTAACACCCCAGTCCCTACATGTAAAACTTTGTAAGACCAACTTAGCTCAAACTGGGGAAGTTCATTGGCAGAATGAGTGATGGTATAGAGAGTTTCTTAAAATTTTGCACTTTCCTCTCTGACCTGTAGCCAAATTTGGCTGATCCCTCTTACAGATGATCACCAGTCTGGCTACATCACAAAATTGAAGAAGAGGAGAAAAACATCCCCCCCAGATTCTAGGGAATAAAATTTTTAAGGCACGCCAAGAACTCCTTGAAAATTTATCCAGGGCTCTAAATAAATCAACATGTCAGTCCCTCCTCTTGTCAGTTAGTTTTTTAACAGAATTTAGTGATGAGGAGCCAGTCCCTCCTGGCTTATTTAGGTACTTGCAAATTTAGGCATTGTTGTAAAGTAACACATTTTGACAAATGTAGAGCTGAAGCACAAACATTCACTATCCTTATAATTTACATGGATAGGCTACTTGGTTGTCAGAGTCCAACAATAAGGCAAGGCAAAAGGGGGAGGGGGAGGAGGGGGATAGGTAGGCTTTGTTCGTTTCAGCAATAGTACCATTTCCTCTTACCACGCTTAAAAGCAGCCTTAAATTAAGAATTGCTGACATTTGCCACAACTAAAACTGCACAAAACAAGAGCTCCATATTTGTGAGTCTAACAGTAGAAATAACAAGAAGAGTTGTTCCTGTCAAACTGCTGATTTTGACTGCTCCAACTCTTTTGAGCAATTGACAGCCATGCTAATAAGTTAGTGCTGGCATTGTTTCATGGATGTAGTGGGCCAAAGGCTCACTTCACTCCAAGTGCCAAAGCTTGGGAGCAGCTGTATAATAATAATTGCCTACATTTGCCAGAAAGGAAGACTAAAACAAAGCTCCTTAAGACAAAAACAGCTCTGTTTTTGGCAATGCATAATAAATGGTGTCCATGGTTGGAGCTCTACCTAGTAGGGAGACATATTTGGCAAACTCATATGGTAAAACCTGCAACATACTTGTGGTCTAGGGTTTCCCCTTCAGTTCTAGTATCTACTCTTTAATACTAAGAGAATCCAACAAATTTCAGTTTAGACTAAAGATGGGTTACTACCTTCACCCACACCCATACCATGGTAAAAGTTACCAGTGTTAAAATGAGTGTTTCCACCAAGGGTCCCATACCACTGGCCAGGGTGAACAAGCACCCATTACTTACTGTACCATGCCAGACCTGACCTGATACCCAGCTTCAGCACAATGCCCCAGGCCAAGCTGGGCAAAAACAAAAAAACCCTCCAATTTTTTGGTTGCTTGCTAGTAATGTAAATATCCAGTTGTAAGACTAAATAAGCGTCTGTGCGGTCTCCAAGCTCCAAGTCTAAATTTAACATTTCCTGGGCTAAATATAGCTACTACTAAAAGAGGCCTCACTCAAAAAGATAAAGCCCCCTGTGTACTGGTTCACCTAGGCCTAATCATGGTACTCCTAGATGTGTCGATCCTTCACATGTTTTTCTGGACATCTTGGCCAGAGTGAACCAGCACCACCAGCTCACCATCCACTGGATGCTGGTTAGCCCGAGTAAATGTCAATAACCATATATACATTGTGTAAATCCTGTCCAAACTTTTAAATCTTTTATTTGTTGGTGTATAAATATTTTTACACTTACACTGTGCTGAGTCAATGTTTTCGAGTATGTAAAATGTATATATCATACACCCTTAATGACTATACTTACTTACAATTCATATTAATTTTATTCCAAAGTTAAAATGTTTTAAGGCTTTAATTTTATTTTGGCAATGGGTCACTTTGATTGGTTCATCACCAAAAACATTTTGAAATCCCCCCCCCTTTCCATCCCCCCCACCATCTCACATTACACCAAACAAACTTT
>Ga0116231_10001628_pt1 | contig 46358 bp, 31 predicted proteins | sample S1TSphgellanicum_2_FD_89695 | JGI IMG/M metagenome (GOLD analysis project Ga0116231, IMG submission 89695) | Host-associated microbial communities from peat moss isolated from Minnesota, USA - S1T2_Fd - Sphagnum magellanicum MG | ecosystem: Host-associated > Plants > Peat moss > Unclassified... | reverse complement strand
TGTTAAACACCGGTTTCCATTGGATCACACTGGGCCAGAGTGATTTAGCACCCGCTAGCACACCATCCATCCATTGGATGGCTGAACACCGATTTCCATCGGATCACACTGGGCCAAAGTGATTCAGCACCCACCAGCGCACCATCCATCCACTGGATGCCTGAACTTGTTGTGGATGAACCTGAACCTCTCCCATGCCCAGCCCGCCCGTGCTGGCCCATTAACTGTAAGTTGGGTATAGCCCTGTCACTGACTGACATACAAACTTGTTGAATTAATATATTAGATTACTCGCCTTTCATTCTTTCATGTGTATTATATAACTAGGTGCACTAGAAGTTTTCAAATTGCAAGTGTCATTCAAAGGATAAGCCAAAAAAAAGGTTAAAAACTAAAAGCTAAAACCCAAGATAAAATAAGATTTTTTAAAGCCTACTTGATTAACCTAAGCCTACCTACCTACTTCTTTAGGCTTAGATCTTATTTACTTATTCACATGTTGACATGATATTGACCTTAAATTAAACAATCCAAGATTAATTTGTTAATAAAAAATATTATATAGGGTTTAAATGCACCACATGCCACCAAATAATTTGCCTTCAAAAGATAAATGGACACAATTTATATGCCACATGGCACCAAATAATTGGCCTTAAAAATAAATGGACATAATTAGTATGCCACATAGCAAATTTTTATTTTGCCATGTGTCATATACTAAGACCATACAAAATGGATGATGTGGATTTTTCAAGATTAAATGAAAATAAATTTGAAATATCAAAAATTATTGACACATGGCAACACATCATTTGTTGTTAAGGTGACCAAATTAGTCACATGGTAAGCCACAAATGGTAATATGTATACAATAAGTCAAAGGATGAAACCATATTTCTTTAATTTGTTTTTTACATCCACAATTTATGTAACTTGCAACTATTGTTTTATGTGACTTATCCAATGCGACTAAAAGGATTTTAGTTATAAATGTTGCTTACAACTAAAAATTAGTCATAAAGACTAGTAAAAAAAAAAAATCTACTAATGATGGTATATTTGTTAAATTATGTATGCTTATTAACAAGTCTATATTGTCCACACATATGATTTTTCTTGGCATGCATAAATGTGGCTAATGCATATTTTTTATAAAAAGGCTCCATCAACCCTACTTCCAAAAGTTCTTTATGTTTGAACTTTAACCAAAACATGTTCCATATCACTTGTAGAGTCTTTGAGAAATGGAGGTATCATCATGCAAGATGATATGTACCTCTTGCCCCTTGAATTTACCCAACTCCTTGAGGTTGAAAACAAAACAATGAAAATAATCTTGTAACAATTGTTGCATATTGTGTGCTTCACCTCCTATTACCATGAAACCAATTTTAGATTCCCATGTTTTTGTAGTTGTCAATACCTTGGGCTTGGATGGTGACTGATCCTTAATGCATGAGGTTGAAGCTACACCTTGTAATTGCTAAAAAGTTGATATGGAGGCACTCCACATGAAGCCCCCATTCCATGTGCATTTAAAGTCCCCTTGGCTTCTTCAAACAAATCCAAAATCTTGGATGCCAAATTGCATCTGTCATGTATGTTCCCCATTTTAAACACTAAACCTCATGGCATCCATTACCATTTCCTTTCATGAAAAATCCCATAGTTGCCAAGGGTGCTTGGCGCATGTGGGATTATTGAATGTGACCTCATGATCATGCTACCCCACCTACATCAACACATTTGTCCCAAGATGAAATCACTAGAAGAAATCTTGTCTATTGCAACTGGTTTTTGTAATTAATCTTTGATTTATGCAACTAACAAGCAGTTGCATAAGCCAAAAATGAATTGCACAAGTAAAAAACTAGTTACAAAAATTGGTTATAAAAGCCAAGATTTCTTTTAGTGAATGTCAGATGGGATGAAATGAAAATTTGGGTGGGTGGGTGGTTAATGGACAATTGTTGTTGTTGAACTAAACCTTACAACTAATGTACAACTTTCATATGTGCAATTATGCCATGTGTATGCATTCCCATTGTCCATGATGTACAAGCTTTGTAATCGGTTTTCAATTATGAAGTATGTTTGTGTAGTTGGTTGGCCCCTATATTGCTACTAAATGGCCATTATTGTACTACTAGTTGGCCACTACCGTGCCACTATTGTGCTACAACTATGGCACTCGTTGTTACATATATATGGGTCATTATGGGGCCATGGTATTGTCATTGTTTTACAACTCAATGACCGGTATGGTGCCACTACTAAACCACTAATAAAATACTACCAATTCACTATCCATATTAAATTGGAATTTGTATACCTCAAATTGGATCCCAATGCCACATAAATTATATCAAAAATATTTATATTGGAGGTACATCAAGATATTCAAGTTTATACACCTAGAATTGTTTTTGGCTACATGAACAAATGCAAAATTGATAATAGTCGATCCTTTTGTGGATAAATCCTTGGCACCCACAAGGGTTGCATTGGTGGCATATTTAATATTTAATATATATAATTAATTAATTTAATATTAAATATTATTTTATGGCTTAATTGACTTAATTATTATGAACTAAAAACTATATTAAATAATTATCCCTTAATTTAAATTAATCAATCTAATTCAGAAAATTTGTGAAATTATTTAATTTAGATTATTCATTGTTGCATAATTAACTAAATAATTAATTCTTAAATAGTGTAATAAATATTGTAGTCTTATGTTTTGTGATTATTGTTCAATTGTTGTATTAATAATATTCCATTACATGGCAACTCATAATATCATGTTGGCATACATATATATCAAACCATAAAATTTCATAAAAGGTGAAAGTTTATTTTTGCATTATAATTAAAAGCAATGTATATATTCTATTAAACATTCAACAAGGGTGTACATATGGATATATCTTTATATATTTCAATCTCCTTTACTCAAATTCATGTGTATTATTTAATATTTCAAAATGAATTATTTGTTAATAATTTAATATTAATTAATTAATATGGAATATATTTAGTTATTACAAAATAATTAATTAATTAAACTGAATAATAAAATATTCATATGAATTCATTAATAAAATTTAAATAATTATTTTAAAAGTTGATTCATATAATAAATTAAAAAAACCTAAATTCAGATAATTTATTATGTAAATTCACTAACCAACGTTTTGTAATTTGATTATTTAATTCAAATAATTTATATCACAAACTTTGCTAATTTAGGCGAGTAATTACTGAATTTTATTTGAATTCAAATCATCAATTATCATAATTGTTATTTTGAAAATTAATTATCTGAATTATATTAATTAATTCAAATAATCAATCTAGATAATTAATTATCAGATATTTAATCAAATAATTATTTCATATGGTTAATTACAAAATTCAGATTAATTACAAAATTAAAATCAAACACAAAGCATGTGGGAATTTTTTTTGTTTGTAGTTGCAATTCAATTGCAACTAGGGTGCAACTAAAAGATTTAACCCTTATGCTTTGTTTTCAAAATCTCATCTCACAAACTATGTAAAGAAGGTGTCTTCTTTTGCATTTTCACATTAAAATACATATGCCATGTTGGGATGAGTTGATAAAAGCTTAACCCTAAAGGCAAAACACAAAACAACAATTAAAATTTATGTGGCTACCTTTTAGTTCACATACCCTTCTAATATTATACCTTCCTACTTACCTACTTGCTTACCTAAGTAAGTAGGTCTTACTTTTCTACCTACCTTAGTAGGTAAGTAAATAGGTAGGTTGGTGTGTAGGAGTTACCAATTTACCTGCCTATGGTTATGTATCGACCTACCTAGGTAATTGTATATACATTTGTTTCCAAAATTCAATTAATATGCCATGTGGCAACTTTTGATTGTGCCATGTGTCATAATCTAAGACCATCTAAAATGAATATCATAATGGACAAGGGATATTAATTTTTTTTAAATCACAAAAAAATCTTCATAGTGCCATGTGTTATATTTTGATGAATGGATGAAAAATGATGTCAACATAACATTGTGGTTGTAGTCATAGGGGAGTTGCATAGTAGTTGAAAAACAATTGTTGTGACATAGGTGCAATTGAATTATAATGAGTTGCATAATATATATGGTGAATTCCAATTCTTGCAACTTATGCAATTTGTCCAATAACACTCATAACATAAAAATATGGTGAGTTACAAGTGGTCATTCCAACTCAAAAATTAAGTGCAAGGCCAATTGCAAAACACCCTTTTTTTCATAGTGTGGTCTACCATTTGGGGATATATATATATATTTTTATACTACTTCTAACCATATGTGTCAATGGAGAGGTTTCCAACTTGTAGTCATTGCTGATTTGCTTAGTGGGAATTGCCCTTTGGTTTCACACAATCCATCACAGTCATTGTGTAATTAGTGAGTTTTGTTGGTTTTTACAACTTCAATAAAAATTTGCCTCTTAAAATTATAACCATACATTTCCAACTTATGTAGAATTTAGGGCACATTAAATTTGGTTGTTGTCATGTTTATTATGTAGCATTTTGCATGAGGTGTTGATATAACAAGAGTGCCCAACTTGCATTTTTTGTAAGGTTGACTTGTAGTTGTATAGTATAATTGAAAGACAATTGAGCCAACGTTGCAACAAATACATTAGTCCCTTGAACTACATTTCATCCATCCAACTAACATTTATCATCCATCTTTATGTTTTGTGACTCACCAAAGTAATTGAACACAAGACTCATGAAGTTGACACACCACTTCAAAAGGCACGACCATAGGATATGTCATTTTCCTGGTCAATGTTTCAACCATAATTCAATTATAAAACTCATAGGTGCCAAGAATATTTTGTGAATGACCCTTTAGTTGAGATTTACTTTCAATTGTCCACCAAAAAATACAAAATTCAACTTATTTGGTAGCCCCAAATTATTTTTTAATATTTAAAAAATTACAATAAAAAATGTAACAAAAAATGACATGTAGTCAAAATCGATTGGTTGAAAAAGGGGATTTATTACTAGTGATTTTTTTCCAATAAGTTATGAAAGGTGGCAAAATCAATTTCATGCGTGAATTTTATACTCATGGATAAAATTTAATGCATCATTTAATAACCAATGGCCCTTGGATTGGTTCAAAATAAAAGTAGATACAACAAAACCAAGGGAATCAACAATAAATTGATATATGTGCCATGTCAATGGAGGTGGTACTCTTGCAATCATTTTCACTTGATTCTATAACATAATATAATATCTTTTATAAACTACTAAGTTTCTTGGAAAATGATAACTTTACTAGCAAATCTACAAAAGCAAAAGAAAAAAATGGATTACCTATAGCAAAAAAATTCCAAAAAAAATGTAAACATAAAAAGTTCAACAAAAAAAAATTATTTACCTTGTTGTCACTATAGTATTCAATTTCCTTGGAGGAAGACTTGAATTAACACATGCCTTGTTCCATTCTTGCTTACCCTTTTAAATTTTTTTTGGCTTAATTATGCATTTCTACAAATCTCCTTGGGTAACATTGATGCATACATATCTTAGGCCTTTGCAAAAGTTTTCATCTATTGTTGCATATGAACATTTTTTAGAAAATGCATGACGAAAACAAGTTCTTTGAAAACTTTCTTCCAAACCCAACACATCACAATTTATGATTGATTTAGGGTTGTAGTCATAATGTTTAGATTATATCCCTCATCCTTGACATAAGCAACAATTTTCCTCCTCAATCCATAAATGTCCAATAATTTTGTTAAATTTTTATCCAAAGTTTGTCCTCTGATATCTATTACTTCAAAAAGGCCAACGGTAATGTGTTTTGGTTGCCAATTAGCCCCTACAAAATTGATCACCAATGCAAAAATATCATGTCCACCTTTTGACATACACAAATCAAAGCTTGTAGTTGCAAAATGACATTTTATTAAAGTTGGTAAAACATACAATTGTTTTTTTTTCCCCCATTAAACTGGTCAGTAATTCATGAAAAAACTATGTTCTTAAAGGGAAAAAAAGTCTTGGATACAAATGTATATTAAATTGTTTCAACCAAATACTTTCCACAACTTGCAAACAAAGATGGTTTTTGATAATTAAAAATCCAAGATGCTCCAAAAATTGTTTTGGTTACGGATTGTCTTTCTTGAAAGATTATTTTGCAACAAAAGAAAATGGATATGGAATTGGAAGACATATTTGGTCTTTTTTTTGCAGTTTGTTTTTCATCTTCCTTCAAAGGATTGTTCACTTATTCTTCAAATTTAAAATAATAATAAAATGGTCAACATTTACATGTTTTCTCAATGCAATTATATCATTAATTGTGTTATATATGATTAATCCTCTTATTTGAGTTTTTGGATTTAAATTCAAAACTGGATTATTATAACAAAAATACAACACATGACTTGAGGAGTTATTAGATCAAATTCTTTGTTATCAATAACACAATAAAATGCTCAACATAATGCATTTACGTAATTGAGTTTCTAAAAGAATCTTTGTGCATGTAACTTTCTCAAAAAAATTTCCATTTTTTCCTCATTATTTTATGGATTTCTACTTCCTTCTATTTGGACACTTCCATTTTCTTCAAGTTTTTACAATGGTTCATCTTTTATTTTTATTCCATTCATGAATACATCATATGTATTTTCATTTTTAGAGGATTGTTCTATGTTTAATTTTAAGTTACAAATTATTGTCTTGATGAATAACAAAAAAAACTAAACAATTATATGATCTATCAAAACTAGCATTTACAAGATGAAATTTATTTCCTAAACATTTACAAAAAAATATACAATTTCTAATGGAATTTTGTAATGAAATGTATAGGAAAATAAAAATTAAAAAAATTTCTGCAAAAAGACTAAAAAAACTTTTTAAAAAAAAAACAAAAAAGGTTAAAAAAAAAAACTCACCTCAAAGGTTTGTTGGTTAGTTTAATTTTCCAAGCTCCAAGCTGCATAGGGTAGTAGGGGGAAAATACCAAACTAACACTAAGGAAATAAGAACACCACCAACACAAGAATAATAACAACCAATGGTTGGGCCAAAAGGTACTTGAGCACCAATGCAAGAAGAAACACCATGTGAGAAGAGCAATAACACAAAGCAAAAATAGTACCAGCACAACATGGGAAAAGGGAAAAGTAGCAAAACCATGCGAGAAGAACAACAAAACCAACATGAAAAAAAAAACAGCAAAATGTGAGAAAAGTAGCATGAGGAATGTGACAAGAACAACAACACATACACAATAAAAACAACAAGACCACACAAGAAGAACAATAACACCAACACAAAAAAATAATGCCAATGAGAAATAAACAACACCGATGCAACAAGAGTAGCAACACCATGCGAGAAGAGGAGCATGACCATGAAAAAATAACAATAACACCAATGCGAGAAGAACAAAACCCACTCAAAAAGAGCAGCACCCATTTGATAAGAGCATCAACATGAAAAGAGTAGCAACTACAACCCAAGAAGAACATCAACATACAACACACAAAACACTTGAAAAAAAAAGAAGCAACACACTTGAAAAGAAAGGAGCTTAAACTCTTTTTATAATTGATTCCCTAACCCTAACCCTAAATAGTGCCTCCGTCTCCTTAACCAAAGGCTACTATTTAGGAACCTCAATTTAGCACATGACCTTGAGAATCAAATGTAAGTTCTATGAGGGAACCTGTCCGGTTCTCATGACCAGCTCTCATTCATGTGAAAACTTAAGGTTGGTTCTCCCTTTGGTTCTCACATGTAATGAGTTGAAACCTGAGTTGAAAACCAAGTGACCATTTGAAAACCGCCAAACATTGATCACTTCACCCCTCCACACATGCGAGTTTCCTCCTGAAGGCCAAGCAGTTCAAAAAACGAAATGTCTACTATCAAAATTTTCCCTCCCTTGGGTGGATATCATGGGTTAAAAATTTCAAAAGAAGAATCGGCTCAGCTCTTTATGCTCAGTAGGCCATGAGCTTTATCGAATTCAGACCTGTGCTTGGCTCCACCTCAGGTGAGCCCTTATTCCAGTAAAGCCGATTGCCTCAGGCTTTACCTTACATGGCCATTTAACTAAAAGTACAGGCAAAAAGACCAGCCATATATGGAAAAACACCTTTGACTTCCACAAAGAGACAAAAGAAAGAACTGCTAAAGGGCGAGAGTACTGAGTGAACCAGTAGCTGACACCCACCAGTGCAACAAACATGCTGGATGGATTCCATTGTATTCGTGTCCCACAGCCCACCAAAGTGGTTAGCTATGTACTAACTACTAAACCATTCACATGTACAATGCACAGCCTGCCTTGAAGGCAGACTTCACAGGCAATTTTCCTTCAACCCCTGCAGCAGCAGCAGCAGCAGCAGGAAAACAAACAAATTTGACGACTTATCATTGCAATGGGAATGAGGTTAGGCACCAGAAAGTGATTCACTGGGCCAAGCAAAGGAACAGTCAGAGAACACGCAGCATGGACCAGTTTGAACACTTTGAATCTTGAAATTATAGGCTACTCATCAAAGGAGAAAGAAAGGAAAAAAATAATTCATTCTGTCAAAAAATTCAATCACCTAGTTATGTTCATTTTAATATATCAGTCAGATAAAGGGGGAATATAAAATTTCAAAAAAAAAATCAGCCAGATAAAGGATGAATATAAAATTTCAAAAATATATATCAACCAGATAAAGGGTGAATATAAAATTTCAAAAATATATATCAGCCAGGTAAAGGTAAATAATTTTTTTTAAAAAATTCAAAACTGGGTAATGGTATAAATGGTTTGTAAAATTATCAATCTTGGTAAGAGTAAAGATAAATGATGAACATTTACCCTACTTGTAGGTTAAGGGTAAGGGTAAATATTTCATCATTTTACCCTATGTATATCATGCAAATATACCTGCGCGAGTAAATAAATGTAGGGTAAAACTGACATTTACATGAGTATGGTACATTTCAAAGTGAAGAAAGACAAGTATTCAATTGGCATTGCAAATATGAACACGTGTCAAAAAAAATTGTGAATTTTTTTGCACTATTGTGAAATCTGAAAATGAGTTGAGACACTCTCAAATGCTTTTTTGGGAAAATTTTGAAAATTTTGGCCAAAAGAGTAGGGGAAAAAAAAACCCTGAGTTCATCACATTTAGACTTTGTGATCCTATAGGTAGATAAAAAGTAGCCTATTCTAAAAAACTATTAGCTTTTTATCTATCTTGTAGCCAAATTTGGCTAGATCCTCCTATGGATAATTATTAATGTGGCTACATAACAAAATTGAAAAAAATAAAGTTGATGAAAACATGAAATTTTGAACATCCTATAATTTTTTTTAAATCAAATCAATCACTAGCATTAAAAATATATTGAAAATGTTTTTATAATGCAAAACTAGTAAAATTTAAATGGGTTGCATGAGCACATGATAAGAGTTTTTTCAATGTTACTAAAGTGATGGGAAAATTTTATATATATATATCATAATTCAAACAAATCCATTTTAACCACATGCTTTGCAAAACATAAAAATGCACATACAATCAATAATGACCTTGGCACATACCCTCTATTTACACTCTTCAAAACAATTACCCTCCCTCAAGCAAAGGTAAACCTCAACTATATACTAATCAAAGTAAAATAAAGACAGAGTAAATCTTAAACATGTACTGGCCGGATAAGGTAATTTAAAGGGTAACCTGAAAACATTTACGAGCCGGGTAGGGTATATGTATATGTATGCTGTTATATACTCATATGTATATCAGGGTACTGGATTTACCCGCCCAACACTGCAATGGACCACTTTGACAAGCTCTAGAAACTTCTGTTCAATTCTCCTCCATATCTTATTGGAAAATAAAGGGCCATTTTGCCACCAACAAAAAGGACTACGGGTTGGGTCTGTTGCGAGGTTTTATTTTTTCCAATTTTGTGATGTAGCTGAAGTGGAGATCATCCATAAGAAAATTTTAGCCAGATTTGGCTACAGACTAGATCTGAAAGTAGGAAAAAAAAACACAAGAACCCTTCTATATTCTTGGTTACCTACTGGAACTTATCATAAAATTCTGGCGATCTGGAAATTTTTTTGGGTGGAAATCTGGCGAATTTCGGCCATTTTTTTTTCATGCAAAAATTTTATCTTATTGAAATCCTTTGTGTAGGTCGAAACCATATTTTTCAGGTCGAAATTTGGCGAAATTTTGCCCCCAAAAAAACAAACACTGACTCTGTTGTGAGAGCCCCCATCAATCATTAGTCCTTCCATTGCCTGACTTATTTTACTCAAAGGAATCAAAGGAGAAAGCAGACTCCCTTCCCCTGCCCCTTCCCCCCCAATCTGGGAAGAAAAATACAAGCCCAGAATGGAAAACCCAAAAAAAAAATACAATCGAGGAAGATCATGTACCAACAACAGAACTTTATTGAATCCAACCTGAAAAAAATTATGTAGGTACCAAAAGGAGAGTACCTACATCCCTTTGGGTAGATTTTTTATAAAACATAATAATTTAAAAATAATTTATTATTCTTAATATAAAAAAATTATTATTCTTAAATATAATTAATAATTTATATAATTGTTCGTAATCACATATATGCATAATAGAATTAGTCATAGATTTTTATGAATAAATTAAGAGTGTTTTGGGTTTGAGTTTCAAGTCTTAACATTTTGCTTAGAACTCATTCAAATTTAGGAAAATTATACACAAAAAGCAGTAATTGGATTGAGGCAATGAACGCATAGCGTGGTCCTTTTCCCATTTTGCTGCACAAGGATGCATAGAGGTAGGAAGTTTTGGGCTCATTTGAAGATGAACTAGATGGTGAAGTTCTTGACTCCTAGAGTGTAGAAATCTTTTTTACAACCCAATTTTTTCATGTTCCTCATTCTCTCCAAAGAGAAAACTAAAAGGGTGTAGTTTCAAGTTAGGGCTCTTGATGGAAGGAGTGGCACCAAGTAGGTTATCATCACTTAGAATTGTGGAGTTTGATGTGATCTCTCTCTTTAGAATTTTTTTGATATTTTCATAAAATTACACATGCCACAATGGGTGAGAAGTGGCAACAATATGTTGTGAAATTGACACAACAAATGATGGTATACCAACACCTTTCACATCTTCAAAAACCAATCACCTCAGTTTTAATCCAATTGTATATAGGGTAGATCATTGGATATTCTTCCTTTGGAAATTTTGAATAATTTTCATCCAATATGTGTTGGATGAATTTTTAAAAAATGTTTACTTTCAGAGCTCAAAATTGATATAATTTTTTCTTTTTGCATCATATGTGAATGTTGCACCTCTTGCTTTAAAAGAATTGGGTTATTTTAAAGTTTGAACACTATTCATTTAAGTTTTTTCTTGACTTTTGCTCTATGATAGTAGATACAAAATGTGACATACTTCAGGCTTGGTTTGTGTTACAACTATAAATTTACAGATTGTAAATGTGGGTCCTTTAGTTGATCACATTTACCAAAACAACCTCAAAATTCTTAAATCATGGGCACACATAATAAAAACCTTTTTTGCACAATTGATGAAAATAAAAAGAACATATCACAGAAAGATAATTTAGAATTAGAGTGAATGTTTCAACAATTAATTCATATGAACTTGACACATGTTATGAAACAAAATCTAGAGAAAGATAAACATAAACAATTCCACAACCAACAAAACAAACACTTATAAAAAAGTTGAATGAAATACAATGTCATAACTTTACAAAAACCCATAAAAAATACTTACATCTCTATTTTAAATTCAATTCTATGGAATGGATACATATTGTAATTACATCTCCTACACAAAACATTTCACCTAATGACCAAACAATTGGACAAACAACCAATCTCACAGAAGGTAGAACTAATTGAACAAGTTGAGACTCCAAATGTTTGAATGATGAATGTGTTAATGTTTGGTAGCAAAAAAATTGTATTTTATTAGTTCACCTTTTCTATTTATGTTAAAATCTTGTTTCTCTAGTAAAGCTTCTTGATACCTCCTCTTGTTCAATGTGAGATTATTGACAACAATTAACACAAAATGGGTTGTTGTTCACCTCTTGTTTATCAAATCGGTTGATATGAGAAAAAAATGTCATGTTCAAATTGATTCTAATATTGAATGCAAATTTTGCTTCTCTATCACACCAAAGGTATTATAAACCCTTATTGGCACAACTATTGGTGGGAGGGATGATGATGGTGCATGAATGCTTGAGTGAGTTTTTCAAAAAACAAACTTGGTATTATTTGGTTGGTCTTTGTTCTTGCACAAATTATAGAAGGACGAATCACGTACAACTTTATTTACCAAAGTTGTTTTCATGAGCTTGCCCATGATGACCATTGAAATTCATCTCTTGTTTCTATCACTAGAACTTGTTAATGTTGTTGGTTGCCTATTGTCTTTTCCAACAATGACAACTCATGACTCCTTGTGCCAAGTGGGCTTGCAAAGGGGATTATATAACAAATAATCATTCCCACTAAAGTGTAATGATCAATAACCCCTCCAACAACTACACCAAAATATTCTCATTATTATTACATCCACGATTACATTTGCAATTATATGTGCCATTAGTGACTACTTGACTTTGTAATTGAATTAGACCTGTAACTTTGGACCTCTAATTGTAAACATGGTCATAATCATAAGGCCAGTACATGTGACTTCCATGACTATGGTCATCTTCAACATACAACTACAAACATGATTGGACATACAATGACATAGATGACATGTGGTGTCTTTTCATAATCCAAGCATGGTAAATTAGATTGCTAAAGTTCCTTGCAACATAAATGAAAAGTAACCATCAAGTAAGATTTGATATATTGAACTTCAAAATATTATTCAATTCAATGATTAACACCAATGTTTTTTCCAACTTTGTTCAAATTTTAAATAAAGACTACATGTTTAAAGTAAGTTTAAGTATATTCATTGAAATTCAAGCAAGCTCACAATTTATTTTCAACCTTTAAGTAGGTTGTAAGTAGATAAAATATTACATTTAAATTTTTTTTGAATTAAAGGAGTCCTAAAATGTACTTGAGACTTTTCACATTTTTAACATTCTAATCAAAATATATCTAGCTTGTAAGGTAAAAGTAGGTTTGAAAAAAATATTTGCTATTCAATTTCAAACATTCTTATTATTTACTTTTATTATATTAAACTTCTTCAAATTTTATACTCAACTTACTATAAACCCAATGAAAGCATAGATGTTTTCAAAATGAAACATAATTTTTTTTCCAATCTACTTTTTTGTGTTTATATAAAAAATTGTCATATTTTAAATCAAATTTTAAGCAGACATACTTTTTGGTCTAATTTATCATGCTTGGATCTTTTATCCTAGCCTAAAGGGCCTATGCATGTAAAAGAATTGTAAATAAGAGTTGAACCTTTTGCCTCCAAAATGAAAAAACCAAGTCCTTAACTAATGCACCACAAATTCATAATGTAATCATTTTTATCAACATATTATTATGAACATGTTTATTTCATATGCTTTTACATTGAGCTTATGCAGATAGGTAGGAAGGTAGGCAACATGTAAGTAGATGGTCAATATTCCAATACATTTACCTAATTACAATTTGCCCACCTATTACCTTCCTACCTACCAATCTAGTTCTCAACAACCCGCAACGTACATAACCTAGGCTTAATCTATGCATTATATATATATATATATACCTCAAAATGATCAATTTTACACATGTAATCATAGTTATGATGATGGTTGCAATTTGTTTCTTAGTCATGATTGTAATATCAATGTAACAATTAGCTTGCAACTGGCCTTGCAGGAGATAAACACATTCTCTCTGTGTGCTAATCATGTCTTTCTTCTATGGGCAGCAAACAAGAGCACCATCACAATTCATATTATACTACAGGAGAGTAATTCTTACCTGTTTTGTGTAAGCCTTGGTCAAGTCACCCAATTTGACCACTTTTCAGTACAAGTCTTGTCTTCAAAAGAGTATCAGGTCTTTCAGAGCGCCAACAACACCGCTCTCCAATATCCAGGATCATACATGTTGCACTGCATTTTTACTGTGTCCATCACATTAAATAATCAATTGGAATTAAGAGTATAAATTCACTCCATTCACATGATCGTGCAAATTGTGACACGATTTTTAGATATATTCATCAAGCTTAAATCAATTCAAATCAAGCAATCCATTTGGGACAGTACAACCACAATAGACCTAGGCAGGGACAAGTCCCGAAATTGTACAGATTCATGGTCATTTGTTCATGTGTTTTCTTTCTTTTCTTCACTGTTATCCTGGGGACAGGAAGTGCACCCTTTTCCTAATTTCTTCTAACTGAGCCAATCCACCAACAGGCACTCAATCTGCATATCTAGAAAATACAGCAACTCTACTACTGAATTATCTGTGACAAATTACATCTAATTGCACTCTCTGCATGAAATTTCCATGATGTATACATAAATCTCAGTGTGTGCTACAGAGAAGTGACTATGATCCATAACAGGTTATGGTCATTGAGTAGGGAATATCACCAGGCATTGGTAACACACGAGCTTCCAACATGTTCTGCCTTCACACTTCATTGTCACCACCAGCACAAGCCGGATGAACCAATTAGGACCATCATCACTCTAAGAGGACACATACTCTGCTCCTCTCACACTCTGAACAACCAACTCCAATTGATTGACACTCCCAACTCTGCCTTTCATCTCACAAACAACTACTACTTCAGGTTGTAAACCACTGCACAACCACCCAAAGCCACATCCACCACCAGCTTCTTCCACAACTCACACAAAAAGCTCCTCAATACAAAAGAAACAAAAGAACCCAAATTGTCACATCATGCTACTCCTTGTTCAGATGTTCGCGTATACACCAGATGACAGCTTTCACAGGAAATGAGTAAAATAAAACCATCTTACATTTGCAATTCAAGAATAATACAAACTGTGCTCCCACCTCTTTGTGTGCCACATGAGGAAACATTGCAAATTCTATGTTAGATATTGGCATGATTAATCAGTTGGCAACCCATACCAAGCATAGGATAACTGGAGATTCTAGCCAGAGTGTAAATGTGCTCACAGTCACCCCTTGAACTGCATAATAGTAGAGATCTGAAGGACACTCTAACTTGTGTTCTACCTTACATCATTGCATCATAATTGGAATGGCAATTCTAACATGTTCAAGAATCATGTCTTGAAAAGCAATAACATTGAAGAAACACAAATTGGGTTCCACTGCCTAAGTCAAAATACTTCATGATAAAGTTTGCAGACCAAAAAGCACATGCGGATTTTAACAGATAGATGTTCCTATGATGTCTCACAATTTGAAAGATTAGAAGTCCACAATGACAATGACAAGCACCCATAGGTGTAGCACATAAAACATTTTGCAATAACACTCTTGGACCCAAGTTAGACATAGTCACTACAAAGGAAGTCACAACTCACCTTGAGGATCTGCTTCATGTTGAGGATTGAAGAATGCAGCCAATAATTACAGCCAAAGAGTTGACACTAGTTTGTGCAGAAGTTCACTCCAGGTGAGCCCAAGAATCTGCAGACTTGAGCTCACTAGAATAAAAATAAGAAACCTACAATCTTAAAACTTCCCCTATTGCCTTCACAGGATGACTACAAAACATGGCCCCAAAAGACAGTCCTTGTAGCAGAGGCCATGCCTTTATGCACTTGTACACAGAAGACTGCCAAGTTTTTCTATAACCTTCCCTCCTACCTTCAAAGCTGTCTGACAACAAAAACTTGCCCAACCTGACTAACAAGTGGAGGGGAACCCAATACATCTGGCTTGAGCAGTACTACAGCTGCTGAAACTTCAGAATCCTGAGTGAGACTCCCAAAGAATAGAAGATGCCACCTCATTAACCCCTAAAACATCAGACAGACCCAATATGGGCTGCTTTTCAATGTAAATGCACACTGTCCTGACATTAAAAGCTAACATCTACACTCTTAGAGAACATATACATCCAACCTACCTGAATACAAGTCACTATGAAGACTGCACAGTCAAATAAGTGTTTCTCGACTTTCAAAAAATAAATATGCACAACAAATTTTGATCATTAGGTGTGCCATATAGATTATATGGGACAGAAATTAGGAGTCAGACATGAATTGTGCAGCTGTGACAGAAACTCTTATATTCCCTTCTATTGCAATGTCTATGCTTTCAATCTACACTTATACATGGATGCAGATTGATTTGATATTGTCAATAAGACAGGAGTAGGTCAATACTGGTGAGCACAGCTACCAAATATCTATCCTTGGACATGAAGAGCTATTGACTCTTCAACAGAAGAATCCAGCCAAGTATGTGAGTTCATGTATATCTCATCGATCATTTCATACATGATCCAGTATTATCCATCCAATGTTGAGCCATTTACAAACCCACAACTTCCAAAGTCCTTAAATGGCAAGATTCCTTGATTGTTTACTGATGAGCTCTCTGAGAACAATTGGACAAAGAACTTGTAATGGGTACTGTGGTGGCAAAACCTGAAGTCTGTAAGCGTAAAACCACATTGCCCTTTGGGAAATATAATCATAAGGAGGGATCCCTGAAGTGCAATGTTGCTGACCCCCAAAGTGGGAACAGTGTCCCCTGTGGAGCACAATGAATCCTTTAAGCTTTGCAGAACAAGAAGATCTTCAGCAAGGAGTGGCTTGAATACCAAGATTTCAAAATACAAAATCAATCTCAAAAATGTTTGAATTTAGGTGGAGAGTGATAGAGGAACTACCAACACCCCACCTCCGTGTTTATAGCAGTGTGCATGTTAAGGCAGTGGCTCCTGAACATTGCCAAGTCTGTTGAGGTGCAAATATGCATCGGTGCCTGTCCACCCAATCCATGTATAAATAAAAGAAAAATGAGGTGGGAAAGAGGGGTGAAAGTTTTGACTGAAAAAGTGCATACATACCTGATAACACAACTAAATGAAAAAATGAAGGTTTGAACACCATGAGAGTCAAGTCAGTCAAATTACCATAGCCCTCCATGGAAATAATCTGAAGGTCACCTCCAAAGTAACGTGCATAGAGACGACTGATGGGGAGTCCATATCCATAACCAGCCATCACATTAGGCGTCTCCTGATCTTGTCTTCCAAGAACAACTGGATTTTTTGCAGTACTGTACAAATAAGTCCAAATTTTGGGCAGCCCACTTCTAGGGATGCCCCCTCCTTCATCTGAAATCTGTCGCCCCAAGCATCACGTGCATAGATCCCATTAGGAATCCAAACCTCTACCAGGAATCTAACATACAAAACAGTGTTTGAGCTCGGGTCATAATTAACAGTTCCAAATCTAGATTGACAAACTGCATGTGGACATGAAAAAGGTGACTAGCTAAAGACAGATATAAAACGAAAGTTGAAGTACCTTGATGGTAACATCTTCAATGCCATCTGCCACAACCACCCGAATTGGCGGGGACTCATTGTCATCATCCATGAAACGCTCTTGCACGGCTCGGAGAGAGTTTTTAACCAACTCAAACAGCATTTGATGTAAATGTGTTGGCACATACCTATTTACAAGCATTTAATCAATCAGTCTATGCTGGAAATGCACACCCCATTTGCAGGTCTGAATCTAATTTCTAATGTGGCAAAAATGAAGCCCTATGGATAGGAGAGAGGGAATAAAAGAGATGCTTTCAATGAGATTAGGCAAAAAAATGTACGCAAAAGTGAAATTTGGGTCGCCATAAACATGCACTTCAGGGGCACTTCCATATGTACGCATACAAGCTGACCGTGCATCTTCAATTGCATTTTGAGCAACCTCTACTGGAGACACCCCTGCAGAAATGAGGCCAACATAGCCAGGTGCAGGATTTTGTTGATGAAGTGCCACATGCTGACCTGGATAAACATTTCAGTGAGCCATATCAGTAAAACCACATACACCTGACCATTATACAGTGCACATACTCCAACTCTGATTCCACTTGCACATGTTTGTAAGAAACTGACAGCTCACTTTTTGTAACGTTATGCTTCATGTCATTCACAAAGTATCAGGCCATCACCTTTATGATGAATAGCAATGACTAGCCTCTATGACTTGCCACTGACCGCAGTAGCTCCAGATGTTATGCATAGATAAGTATATAACAATCTGCTCAATACTTATGGCAAATAATTATAGAAAAAATTGTGACTTGACTTTGTGTTGCATTTCGAGAAGCAACAAGAAAAGTGACAACTTGGCTAGCGCTCAAAACAGACACCTATGATAAACATCGATTTCCACGTGATGCCCAAAAAAGGTAACAACAGACAAATTTGAGCAATTCAATTGAAAAAGACAAACAACTTCCTGATCCACTATTTTCAGGGCTATTGCCAACCTCTAAAAACACATCAAGAAAGTCAAAAAATTTGATTTTGAACTGATCTTCCTTTGTAATACCTTGAATAAAAATACTATCTTGCACTCACAAATACAGATTCCAAAGATCTCAGGCATAGTATTGATGTTGGAGACTTAGATATAGCTGAAGGACGCACCAATGAGCATACGTATACCAATGCGTGACATATAGAAACGGTCAAGGAACTGATGGATCTCTGGTAGCTCATTCAAGCCAACTTTGCGTCCTAGATCCTCCTTCAACTCTTGAATACCCATTGCCATGGTAGGCATCACATCATTATGTCGCATCTTAACTTGGTTTATAAGCTCTGTAAACTTGAGCTCATCATGAAGATCTTGAATATCTGGAAAGCTTCGCAAATCTTTGAAAGAGTCAACATACCAATCACGTACCTGCAGATAGGTATTCCATAAGGATTAGAGCGAGCCCATTCACATGTGTTAAACCAAAACTACATGTAAGATTGTCAGTGAATTGCACCTCATTACTTTCACTATCACTAAATTCTGAATTTCAGCACCAGAACAGTGCCACCATCAGTTACACTGAGTGTCAAGGATAAACAAAGGATCTTCACTCTGTTGTAGGATCTTGCCAGAATACAACCTAAAACCCCATACATGTGAATGATGAGAGTGAGGGAGACCTATCAGATTCTAGTGTCACATTAATTGAGTATAGACATCATGTTCTTCACATTCTCCACATGCAAGAGCAACCACAACAGACAAAGGAGAAAGGAGGGATATATGAATGAAGATGGGTGGACTGCAGTGTGGGGCAGAGGGGAAAATTTTGCCTTGAGAACAGGAGCTTTTGTAGAAAGTCCATGAGGAAGGTTTTCGAGCTCTGTGACTCGGTGTGCAAGCCGGACAGGCAGTTCCTTGTGCAAAAACTGAGAGGAAAGCAGAAGGTTTCTTCCTGAAGGATATGCCCCAAAGTCCATCATGTACTTGAGGCTCACTCCCGTTTGTTTCTTAAAACTACATCTGTAGATGTCGTCCACCACATTCCTTGAGACGGTCTCTGACAATTTTCGTACTGCTCTTGCCATGACTGCAGTAGAGCTCCAATAGTCCAAGCACGTCCGTATTATCTGGACAGTACCCACTCTGCGAGGAAAATAGCAGACACCGGATTGTAAGCATTTCTGGCTGCAACGGTTCTAGAATACTACGATCAGAAAGCGCGACCACCTTGTGACAGTTAGTCAAGCAAAGTCTTGAGAGGCAAGAATACTATGAGCCTGGGAAACTCTGCAAGTATCCATCCAAGTCGTCAGGTTTTCTAAGCGACTGTTCGTGCGCAGTTTCCCTGTCAGAAACAAGGTTTGCATCGTGAAGTTGCATCGGAAAACATGAGCGCTGACACTAGCTCTCTAGCCATTTTCTACTTTCAATGTTTGACAGAACTCGATACCGAAAGAGAAAAGACATGCACAGAGATGCAACCAAGGGCTTCCCCCTTCCAGAAAAGAACGAACTAGCTTGTGAAATATTTTTCTGCTGCTCAAAGTAAAACTACGCGGGTATTCTGTCTGTCTCCAAACTAGCGCCAACAATCGATCCCAAGCTATCCGAAGAGTTTCCGGGAGAGTTGTAAAAACAAATCGCAACAACTGGATCCGGTATGTGAAATAAATGGAAGAGCAGCTCTCACCTATTGTCCGATGACCGTCTACGCGACGAGTGTTTGGTCACTCCTAGTGCTGTAATATTGCTTCCCGCGAGGCTTCGAAGCAGCTAGCTTCCCGTTCTCAAATTGTCGATGCACGAATGATTCCTTTCGTCTTCGAGCGCATGATGCCATGCTAGAGAAAAGGAACTCCGCACACCAACGCAGCCACCAACACCTTATACCCACAATACGTATACAAGTGCAGCGCCGTAAACTTTATTATGCGCAAGAAAACATCGAACCAAGTCCAAATTGCGTCATTCTCGGACTCTTCTTGCATCAAAAGGAGATCCAAAAATTGCAAATCCGGTAAGAAGAGTCTTCATTCCCACACAGAGCACAATCGGAGGAGAGAAACACGGGGGGGGGGAGAGTATAGGCTTCAGGATTTCGGCTATGGCGGGGGGGCGGGCGGAAAGCGAGACGGAAAAGGCGAGGAACGAGGAGCCTGACGGTGCGCGCAGGACGACGAGAAGAAATCCAATTCTCGTCCCCTCCGTACTCGACGATCACGTCCCTCCTCGTCCACTGCTGACGAGAATTCACCTACAAGACTTCACCTCCTCCTTCCCACCGACGACGAGAAACCCCAATCTCGTCCGTAAAGTGTACCCCACGTGGTACTTTCGTCCGTCCGTTACCACAAAACTCCGTCCACTCGTTTACCTACGTGGTGGGCTCTTAATCCGTCCCCCCCACCCTTTCCCCATTCCAACTTTTCCAAAGCAGGGTTTTTGTTTTTAATTAGTTTTTTTAATTATAATTTTAAAAATTGCAAATTTGGCGATTTTTCCCCAAAAGTTTAGCAAATTTAGTCAAATTTACACTAGAAAACACAATTATCCAAAAAATTCCCAAATGTTTTTGGTCCAGAAACAACGAAATTTGTTCCCCCCCCTTCCCCCAAAAAATTCACCGATTCCAAGCAACCCTAAAAGATCATCAATATCTAAACCTCATATTTTTCTCTTCTTTCTTATTGGGTGATTTTTATTTTCTTTCATATTTGGGATTTTTGAACCCACCACAACGCACATGGGCAGTATACGGTATCTCACAATTTAGAGAGCAAAGAAGTGATCGAAAGCCGTGCATAACTAGAAATGAAGATGAGGACCACTATTTAGCCCCACCGAACTATAGAATTATAATATATGTGGCACGCGGCCGTGCACATGTTGCTCAAGTCTACATATTATATTACGGTGGCCAATGATGAAGAAGGTGATGGGCAATTGAATCTCAATTGGTAATTGGTCACCACCCCATACATTCAGACCGCCTACACCTACCCATCATCCATCAAAACAAATTGGTGGATGACCAACGGTTTTACCCATGTGGTTTTATTATTGATGAGGATGATGGCCATCATGGATGATACCCATCCTTGGCTTTGTTCATGTTGGGGGTCCTTGAATCGCAACGGGGGTATCATGAAAGGGAGAGGATTCCAATTCATACCCAAAAAAAAAAATTCACCCCTTGTAAAAAGTGTGAGATTTCAATGCATGCAAAGGAAAATATTCACCTAACGAAGGTGTATAGCCGGTTAGGCTATTGTCCGCCTAATAATTAAAATTTTAAAAATATTTTCATTAGGATTTTTTTAATTTCATTTTTAAAAATTAGGCACATTGGGGGCATAAGTTTTTAGCATTAGGAAAATACATAAAGTAATTAAAAAATGGTGCCGACGGTACCAAGTAATTTTTATCGCTATCCCTCAATTCAGAGTTCCAAGGAGGATTTGATAGAGATGAGTGAGATACACTAAAATGATGTAGTTGATCTTATGCAAGGACCCATGGAGGTTGTTAGGAGTTAGTACAAGTACCCGTAGTATGGAGTACATTTCAACATTCGATTTGTTTGTCATTTACACCTGAAAGGGCTATATGGGTGTTGAAGTATGTATTTTTTTTAAATATCAAATGAGGCATCTGATTATTCTTTCTAATTTAAGATATATATATATAGAAACTTGAGTGTTCTTGTGTGTTTTAACCTTCAAGCGACAATTTTTCAAACCATTCAACATTTTTTGAATTTTTTTTTTTGAAAATTATTAGGCACTCTTTGAGAATAATTTCCAAAAATTAGATACTTTTGTCAAGTCAAAATAAAATAAAATGCTTCATTTTCAAATTAATTTCTGCATAATGGATTGCCCGCTTACGATACTCATTTTAAATGTGTGAGACCCCCAACGCATGGTAAGAAATTATCATGTATCATTGAAATTGTTTAACATGGGTGTCAATATCCGCTTTTTCTCTTAGGGAAGAAGGTAAGCACTAAATAGATGCAGGTGCGTAAAAACCTAATGATGTACAACCTTTTCTCTGACATATCCAACTCCAAACCCTTGAATTAATACTATCAATTTGGTCATGAACTGGAGTACAAGTGACTTTAGTGGCCATGAAAAGCAAAGCATAGAGTGAGAAGAAATTTAGATCATATTTGGCTTGCTGAGTTATTTGCAAGAACAAGCAACATCAGGTGTCAGATTTCCAGTTTGGTTAGCTTCCATATGTTTCCATAGTTTCACCACTTAAGGTTTGGGTACAAGCAACGTTAGGTGTCTAATTTCCCCCTTCCATTAGCTTCCATACGTTTCCATAGTTTTGTGGCTATCATTTGGGTATGATTGGAAATTGTGACAATTTAGAAAACTTGAGTGCAAGTGCAATTCAGAGTTTTTTTTTTTGCATGAAACTTAGTAAAAATATTTTTGTATGTTTCGATAGTTTCATCTCTTACATTTGGGTATGATTGGAAATCATCACAATTTAGAAAATTTGAGTGGAAGTGCAATTTAGAGTCTTTTTTTGCATAAAAATTGATAACAAATATTTCCAGGAATTAAAAAAACCAAATTTGGCTGCATACCGTATATGATTTTTAAGAAAAAAAAGGGAGGCCCCTTCACTCCATGACGTGTCTTCTCGTTGGTTAGTTGCATGCAAATTCTATTCCTAAAGAGTTTCCAAAAGTTGGCAGCCACTATTTTTGGCCTGAACTAATAGCCCTTCCTAAGAACACACTACCTTTTTGTAGCTCCATAGTAGAGCTTATCATTAAAATCTGGTGACTTGGATCATTATTTTTGTAGAAAAATCTGGCAACTTTCGGGCCATTTATTCCATGAAAAATCCTTTGTATAGTTCAAATTTTAGCAAAACTCCATCAGTAGAAAAATCACTGCCCAAACAGTCACCAGGGTTTTTTTCAGGAATTTTTAAAATGTAGCCTAACTTGAGATCATCCAGAGGAAGATATAAAAAAATATGACAATCATCCCTAGGAACATTTAGCCAAATCTGGCTATAAATCAGATACAAACTACATATTGTTTTAATTGGCTTTCTATGTTCATGGCTAAAAAGTGAAAATCAAATCTAGAAATCTGGCGATTTAAAAACTTTTTCTCTCACTTTGGGCAATTGAAGATCTCCAAAATCAATTAATTCCCCAGGAAAAAAAAGGCAGGTACCCACCAGTGCACCATCCATTTGGAAACCCCTTATGACTCAGTTGTGGCTGAAGCACAACTGAGTCACCTAGAAACCCTCATTTTCAGTCCCTTTTTGGAGTGATTAAAAACCCAATGGGTGTGCCGACTAGGGCTTTACAAAACTTTTTTATATTCCAGAAGCAAAGATGCAACAATCCAAGATTTTAAGCTTTAAATCTTAATTTGTTTTGATTCATTAATCACCGAGCATTCATGTACATCCTTTACATCAAACACCCCATGTTTTTTTCCCATTCCTTTATCAAATTGAGAAATTTTTGCAATGTTAGAAGCACTAGGTGGAAGGTTATGAATGTTCTTGGATCTTCAGGAGTGGAGGAACGATGTGTGAGGATTCAACCTCCTTTGAGTTCTTTGGTGTTCACTCACTTACCTATTTATCCTAGGTGGTTAAGATTCATAGGTGAATAGGTTGGAAATAAAAGTTGTTGGCCTTGCCTACCAAGGCAAGGATATTGTGTTTAGATTCATTATAGAGTATAGTAGCTTAAGGGATTTTTATAGGCCCCTAGGTAATAGGTCCATTTTTATATGAGGATGTTTCAAAGATAATATTTTGGCTTGTGTCGAAACTTGAGATTATGTATAGAATTATAATTTCTTGAAGGATTTTTTTTCTTTTTTTAGAGGATTTTTTTTAAGATTGTATTTTTCCATGGTGAAATATTTGAGTTTCAGAAATTATTTATTGGGAGTTGTTGGGCCCCCTTGGACTTTTGCCATCTGTTTGTTTCTAGAACTTTTGGATTCCCTTAACTTTACTCTTTTTTTCTCAAAACTCAAGAAGACCCCACACACACACACACACACACACACAACCAATGGCACAAGGCCATTGCATGAAAAAGCACTTTTAGGTGTCTATTGATGCGCGGAAGGAAACATTTGGACACATTTAAGATTCAATCTCAGAGTGTTTTGCACTTTGCACCCAACACAATTTCAACCAACATCCACTATATTATGTTAGAAATCTGCCTCTATGATCATATTCATAACATCACAAGGCATAAGCCATGGGACTTATATCACTAATAAGTCATATGGACATAGTAGTCATAAATGCATGATTTTGGCATGATGATCCCTTTGAATGCATAATTCGACCTTTCCATGCTTGAATACTCTTATGATCTAATTAGAGTGCCAAATTTTCAGTAACATTGAGGATGGTTTTCATCTACTTTTTAACAAAAGAATTCCCTATATTTATTGCCCCAAGCTAATGGACGTGCATGTGTAGATTTTGGGTGCACCCATCCAATTGATAGGTTGTTTTGAAGTCTACCCATCTACTTGTTGGGTTTCTTTTCAAAATACGAATGTTGGATAATTGATCTAATCTTGCCTCTATATCAAAAAAAAATTTGGGTTGTCACTTGCCTTTTTGTATCATGAGATTTCATATCACTATAAAATTGAAAAAAATTCTATGACTATTTTTTTAAATGAAATTTGTTTGATAAACATACAAATAATTAGCTTTAATTTCTTTAAATTTTATTAAAATGAGATTCTTAAAAAATTGATTTGAAAGATTATGCACGAATTCATTAAAATAAAACACGTCAATTTTAATATAAATTTCATTTTTGAGATATAAAATTTTAAAATTAATTTGATGTTATTTTAAAAACTTCAATAAGGCTTTGATGAAGATTTAATAAAAAAACATCATAATGAAATTAATTTTTAAATTTTAATTGAATTTTTTTTTTTGTATTGTTGTTGTCTTTTATGTTATAAAAGTTTATTATTTCCCTAAGATAGTAGACATGCATGTATGATTTTAGGTTTTACCAAACATATATAGAGGCAAACATAACTAGTTTGCATTGCAATTGGCTTATCCCATTTTTCAATGACACACTTACATGGGTTTGAACCCCATCAATCCCAATGGTTATTCATTTCCTTTCATGTTTGACTACAAGGAATATGAGCCCAATTCATTGACCATTTCGTTCATTTTGCAATGAAATTCATGGAAACTTACTCCAATGAATTTGTGATTGGAAATGTGAGAGTCAACTGAACTTGGACTCATGTTGTTGACCAAGTGGAGGTATATGGCTTGTACACATGCGTTATTCACATATTTGATTTCTTTTTTGGTGAATTTTCACATTGTGGCAACAAAACAAAGTGTGGTGTGATTCATACAAAGGTTATTTGTTGGGGGAAAATGGCCCCAAGTTGCCATATTTTGAGGGAAAAAAATTGAATTTGCCATATATAGCTTGTATTTCTAGCAAGTCACCCTTTTAACTTTCCTCTCTAACATGTAACCAAGTTTGGGGGTTTTTTTTTTTATGATTGCTACACCACCTATAATCCTTAATGGAATTAAAAAGGTCATTGGTTTAAAACATCCAATAATAGAGGTTTTTCATGTCCAAAACCATGTGAAGACATCAATGGGTTTGATGGAAAAATCAAGGGCCTTTTTTTGCATGATTTGATTCCCATGGATCAAGTTAACAAACATAAGAACCATGTTGCATTTTTGTATGAACATGACAAAAAAGTTTTAAATGATTCTAATTTTTCCAAATGTAGACATGAAGATGTTTTGGGCATTGGTTTCCTCATAATGGGAAAATATCACCATTGAATTTTTCAAGAATTCCACATTAAAATAATTTGTCCATGAGTATGAATGTGACAGGTGATTTGATGATACATGGTAGACAATTTGTTTTGTTAGGATATATAGTTTATATTCCAATTTCAACACATGGAACAATTTTATTACTAAACACAAAGTGAAGTTGACATTTTATAATGAATTGATGCATGCATTACAACATGCACATGTGCATTGTATGTTGCAATGAAGTCATACATAGGTTACATAACACATCAAGAGGAGATGAAGGCCATTTTTGAAATCAAAATGAAAGAAATGAATGCCAACAAAAGGAAGAAACAACATACTATTTAGTGATGCTCTAAGTATGGACCTTTTTGTGTTATTGAATGTCAACTAAAGGACCATTGTGTGGCTTCTATAATTCACTTACAAATCAATTTCATATACTTATGTATCAAATGACAAAACATTTTTCACCATAATTTTTATGCCACTTTAACCTTTGCCACATTTTCCAATTTTATTGTTGGTGATATTTTTCTAATTTTTTTACAACAAACCAGAGACAAAGGCCTTTATTTTATGTTTTGTGACATCAATCACATGTTATAATTTTGTAAACTATAATTGTGATTAGACACTTGATCAAGGGATGCACAATTTGCATCCTTGAAATATCTAACTAAGACATTACTATGGGTCCAACAAATATGGGTTGTACTTTTCTTTTCCTCATGCATCTTTTTTATTATTATTCCATGATATTGACATTAAGAGTCCACATCTTGTGATCATTTTTCAATGGTGTTGTTCATTTGATTAATGCATGGAAAGACTAAAGGTATAACACTTGATGCATTAAAAGGCCATGAACTAATGAAATTATGGTAAAATTTTGTTAATATTGGAAGAAATCTACATATTTGTAAACTTAGAGTTTGATGCTATAACATGTTTGTCACAAACTTGTTGACAACATGATGAAACAAGTATTGTGAGATTTACAAAACAAGGCATACAACATGACCTTCATAAGAAATAGTAGGATGGTTTGATAATGCCTATAGATGTTGATTTTTCACCCTTTGGATCAAAAGGTTTCAATGAAAAGAAAAAAATTGGATTGTGAATTTAGTTTTAAATGGCTTTAAAAGGTTAAAAAATCATCTTGTTGACGTTCATTATGGGCCATTAGGCTTTGAAGCAATGATAAAGTATTTGATCATAATGCCAAAAGGTTGTTACATGCCTTACTATGTAGCTTTAATTCTTTTACAAGGCTAACTAATTTCCTTTTTATTTACACCACACAATAGTGCCCATCAATGTTATGAAGTGCTTATGTCAATTATCTACAAAGAATGCTACAAGAATTTATCAATATATTATAGGTAGGCTTTGTGAAATTCCAATTACAACATTTAGTTACACAATTGGAGGTTGAGGGGATGTATGCCAATCTAAAAGAAAACCTTACAAGCTCTTCCAACAAGGGTTGGTTGTTTAACAATAGCTTGCAATCAAGACATTTCTAGAGTTGAAGGGGTATTTGTCAATTTAAAAGAAAACCTTGCAAACTTTTCCAACAAGGGTTGGATGTTGGAAATAACTTGCAATCAAAACATTTTTAGCAAGTTGAAGGGGGTTTTTGCTAAGTTTAAAGAGAACCTTGCAAGCTTTTCTTACAAGGGTTGGATGTTGGAAAGTAGTTTGCAACCAAAACATTTTTAGCAAGTGTTATTGGTATGGGCAAAAATGTCCAAGAGGATGTTCTCTTTCAAAAATCTTTTTTTTTACTTCTAAAAATGAAGAACACTAAAGATAGTATGAATTTTGTTTACTACTAACTAGTTAGATTACCTAGCAATACCATATAATTTGATTTGGGTGGACCTGTGTTACTCCAAACCACCAAGCCTAGTGGTTGAGTGCTTTCTATCATATGACCTACCACTATAGTGAGAATTTTAGTGGATGCTCCCAATGGTTATTTTTTGATGTCAATAAAATATTTGAAAATTGTGAATTAATATTTTGGGGAAGGCCTAATTTTTACTTTTTCATACTACTTGCCCAATAAATTACTATTGTTCATCATAGTTGGGGTTTCCAATAATAGCATCGCATGTTTTTCCTAAGTTTTTTGAGTAGTTTTATTGGTAGTGTTATGGGTAGATTTTACCTATGGTTTCTTTGGTGGTTTTAATGATGGTGTTGTGTGTGGTAACAATGTTTTACTTTGCAATGCAACAATGTTTTACTTGTTCATTTTAGTATAATTGTTTGAACCATAAAAATGGGTAATCATTATGCCATGTTTTTATGACAGTACATTTTGCATAATATAGGTGATTTACAAGCTACATCTAGTAAAAAATCTAAATCTTATCCTTTTTCAATGGTTTGGAGAGTTGTTCACAAGCATATTTGCCCTTATCTTCAAGTGCATTTATGTTGAAACATGCATTCAACACCTACAAGGTAACAAGAAAGTTAGGTTACACACATTTGTATGAGGTAAAATATCACTTAGAAATTACATCAAAGCTCAAAGGAATAAACTTTCATAACTCAAAAAACATTACAACAAAAATGTACAATATGAAATTGCAAGAACTTTGAGAAACAAATGAAAAAGATGGATTTTTTTAATAATGAAACACCAAAAGCCACTTCTATGGCATGATATGAAAAGGACGCACAAAGTTGGAGGGGAAAAAGTTTTGGAAAGAAAAAATTAATTTAAATTCATGTATTAAGTATGATGTTTCAAATGTGTATTAATATCTAGTATGACTCAAATATCTATATACTTGAAACACTAAAAAATATAAATAGGTATATATAATATATATAACTTACATCAATACCTTTACTTATATACAAGTGTAGTCACGGTAACACGTACCACAACAAGTGTAACCAGTGTTTCAAGTAGTAAAATGACATGTTTAATAATTTAAATTTTTTCTTCTAAATGACATATTTTGTCAAATTTTTAATACAAGGCTTATCAAAGTACTATAAAGAAAATTATCATGATTTTAAAAGAATATTTCAAAAAAAAAATTCAAAAAAATTCTAGGAATATTTCCTCAAAATCAGTCACAAAAGTAATCAAAAAGTAGGTGGGTGTGGTTCATGTTATTCCATTTGCACCCATACATATTGTATATTAAAAATATTATGTGTTAATAACTATGATGTTTCAAGTATAATAATATTATTTTAAGTATAATAACTAGATATTAAGTATAATTCATATATGTAATATAACATATTAATATATTTAAAACAATATACCTAATACATAAATTCAAATTCATTTTTTCCTTCCAAAATGTTTTCCCTTCCAACTTCATGCCTATTTTTGGTAGCACTTTATAGAGTTGGCTTTTGGTGTTTCATTCAAAAATAATAATTCAAAGCTTTTGCATTTTCATATTGTACCTTTTCAATGTTGTAGTTTTTTTTTGAGTTGTCAAAGTTTGCTCCTTTGAGCTTTGATTTAATTTTTAGGTTTGATTTTTGAACTCATACAAATGTGTGTAACTCAACAATCTTGTTATTTTCAAGTCTAATGTTAAATTTGTTTTTAGATTTTCAAGTCTAAATTTAGGTTTGACTTTAGGTTTTCAATTCTATTTTTCAAGTTTGATTTCAAATTTTCAAATCTATTTTCAAGTTTGTTTTAGGTAAAACCCATCTATAACATCATCAATAAAACCATTTAGGAAACCACTTCAAGACCAACCATAACATTACCAATAAAACAACTTTAGAAAACCATTTAAAACCCACCCATAGCCCTTTCACAAAATTGCTTGTAACCCCACCCAAACATCGCCCCTTAAACCACTAAACAAACATCCCATAATTTCACTAATAAACTATTACAATTTCTCACACATAAACCACTAACAAACCATCCACAAAACATTCACACCAACCCACCAAAAGACCATTCATAAATCCCCCCACCCAGCCAACCTCCCCACTTGTTAAACCATCAGGTGACCACTAAAACCATGATGGGTTGAGCATGCATGGTTTATTTTGCCATGCAAGATCAACCACCAAAGAGACCCCAAAACCACCATCATTGAAAATTGGATGGTTTGTCAAGTGGGCTAACTACATGTATTCCAATAATGGATGCAATGGAGTTCTTGAATAGTTTGAAGCACTAAATTGTTTTATGGCAAGTTCTCTTTTAATCCAACTAGGTGATTGTGTCTTTAAGCAATGAGTATAAAGGTCATTTAGTGTATATTGTCTTCACATTCCAAAATCATCTTTTATTAATGTTGCAATACAAAATTTCGTTGAGAATTGTGAAAATAATATTGTGATAAATAAAGGAATTTTCAATATCATAAGCAAGAAACTACATGTTAAACAATTATCGAGAACATGTATTAATGGATTACATAGTTGGATCACATATCCATTTATGTTATGCATAATACAATTTTGTTAAACCTAACATGTTGGTTAGTACCTTCAAAGGCTTATTATGGTAGTTGTTTATGTTAGTTTTTAAACATTACGACATGAATTTAGTTTAATGAATGAAACAATGATGACTTAAACCACCATTACCTAGGGAGTTTATTAGGACCTCATAACATGGGAGTGAATATGATATCAAGTTGCACATTACCTTACAGGGTTTTTTGGTCAAATGATTTTGGTTGAAATTTGTGCACCTATTCTAAATTGCATTTTGTGATGCAATGCAAAATTTCCCTTACAAAGTTCAATATTTAAATATTTGTTTTGTTATAATGGTAGAATTTGGCTTTAGGTTACATGTGGGGAAAACATGTCTTCTACCCTTGAGCCCCACTATGCAAGTAGGTATAGTTATCCACTTGCCACCATCACATTTGGATGTATATTATTGATATAAGTCATGTGTTTTAAATCTTTATGTGAAAGTTTCTATTGTGATTTCTTCTATTTCATGAACATTAAAAGTTTATTGAAGACAAGATTAATGTTTGTTTAGGTTTGGTGGGATGGGTGATTACAATAGGTGACAATTGCTAAAAATTTAGTAATAATTGTGCAAGAGGATTGCACATGGTCATTATGGCACCCTAGACCTACAAGTGCAAGGCTAGGTGAAAAGCTTAATATTGGGTGTATATGCAAATTCCTCTATGCAAAAAAAATCAAAATAATATTTCATACATAATGTAGTAATGGACATTTACATTATAGTAATCGAGGAGGTGGATTAACAATAGAACATGCCCTCAAGAGATGTGCCTTGCATATATAGTAGTTGCCTACCACATGGTAGTATTGAAATAATGACATGCTTGCTATGCTAATGGTTTTTAAAGTTGCTTACAACAAACCATTGTTGGTTTATGGAGTTTTTGGACTAACCATGTCATTAGGTTTTTTGACATGTTTGATGTCACAAGCAACATGAGAATAAACAATTTCTTGTATGATATATTGTTGTCTTATTGGTTGACAATGAGAAGGTTATCAATGTTGTCGTGTGAACATGATCTCCATAAAGATATACAACATTGTAATGTGGGTATTATGTACATTGTATAAATGACTTGTAATTGATGTTGGAGTAAAAATGGCACTTGCTCTGGAGGAAACAATTGCGCACACACACAAACACACATATATACACAAAGAACATATCAAATTAACCAAACATATGATGACAATTTGGGCAATGCATATGATATCAATTTTTTTAGCTTCAATGACATGATTAAAAAATGTTCACATTTTAACACCTTTCAGAAAGCCATCATATCATGTAAGATCTTCCTACAACATAAAATGTGATGGTTTCATAACTTGATCAACAATTGTCCACATTATAGCAGAAGATTTGTGATTTTTTTTGCATTTATGTGGTTTGCATAATCCAATCATGATTTTTTTTGTAGCATCAAAAAGGTGTATAGACAATTTAGAAAGTGTTATGACATCTTGTGTTTGGGGTTTAAGTAACACTTATTGGAATAGGTCCAAAAAACTTAGTTGTGTTAACAAACCCCACATGAAAACTTGTGCACATATCAAATGTTATATTACACCTATTTTTCAATAAAGTGACAATGTTCAAGGGTTTTGATAAATGTTTGGACAAGCTGTTATTCTATATGAGGAAATTACACATTATCATTTTTATTAACACAAATTCTTTCTTGACTTTATTGGTTTCGAACTTAAGGAGCAAGGCATTGATGAGTAGTAGCATTCTTTTCAAGACACTATTCTATTCATTCGTGATGAAAACAATCATGAAGGGCAAAAACATCCTTGGGTGGTACCACTAAGAACCACCTTCAGGATTGGTTAAAGAACCAAAAACAACCAAATCGCTTTCATAGGTTCTTTACTTTAAATGTTTTCACAACTATAATTTTTCTTTCTCATGTTTATCAATTACATGCTTTAATATATGGCTTGAAGTTTATTTTGGAATAAAAAATTGGAAATTGTTAAAATTTTGTATTCCTAATTAAAATGGCCCTTTTAGAAATTGATAACTTTAACTTTGGAAATTCATAACTAAATTATACTTACTCAATTAATTTATTAATAATAAGCTAAAAATAGAATGACTTCCAAATTACATTAGAAAAAAATTTCAAATCATGTTTCAAATTTGTGTTCCTAATAAAAAAGGTCAAGGAAAAAAACTAGCATGACAATCTTGAAACTTTTTCGAGGGTGATGTTCCTAGTGCTACCACCCAAGGATTCCTTCACCCTGAAATCATCATCTAGGAGAATGGTTACATGTAAAAATGTACAAGACATGAAATTCATTACAAGTTCACTATGTTCATTTGATTTTGGACATTTAAACCAAAAATTTTGGGCAAGTCTCCTTGTATATTTTTAAAAGCATTTGAGGCAAAAAGTAATTTTTTAATATGTTGTGAAATAATGGCATATATTTTTAATATATTTAAAATATATTTTCAAAAGAATTATCAGCACCCTATTTACATTTGAATTATAGTTTTTACTTTTTTTCAATAAGTTGCACCTTGTATTTTTTTGTATGTTGTTTGTAATAAAATGGAAGTGACTTCCCCAGGCCAAAAAAACAATTTTATTATGAAAATTTTCACCTTTTATGAATTAAAAAATAAAAGTGGTTTATTTTCCATTTAATTTTGATATTAATTGCCATACTTTCACATATATTAAGTATGTAGTGGGCAATATAATTCATCAAGATATTATGGAATGGGATTAGGGTTGAAACTTACATTGATTAATAATCTCATTAAAAAAACATTTATATTTTTCCTATTTGGTGAAATTGTGATGATAATAATGCATGCACATCAATCATGTGCCTTTTGTCATTGTGTGATTTGCCACCCACCATTCCTCCTAGGCTTGTTTAATTGATGGTCTTAATCTTATGGCATCTAAAGCCTTTTTACAATGTAGTAGTATGTTTCTTCCAAGGAAAACCTAATTGAAATTCTTCATGAAGTTCCTTTACTATGTATTTAGGCTACAAATGTTGGTTCTCAAATTATTTCCAACACAAACATAGAACATACCCTACACCTAACCTAAAAATGCAATTTCAAAATTGAGCATAAAGTAACTTAATTTGCACCTTAACCTAAACTTACAAGGTGCCTTAGATTTAAGTTAAAACCATAATGGGTGGGTCTATGTTAAAATGAGTCATAGAATGTGTAATCATTTCTTAATTTTACATGTTTTAAAATGGTATGTAAAGTTGACATTGAAAATAATTATTGGTGAATTTATATAATTTTTTCTAATATATTATGGGAAGATTTGGATAATTTGAAATGTATATAATGAATATAAAACACATGAAAGTTGAAATATATATATATAGTCAATGCTTTTGTTCTTTAATCAACTTAAAATTTTCAAAATGATTCGAAAATGAAATATTTATGAAATTAAAAAAATATTCACATAATAATATTTAATGCAACATTTTCTAAGATCATATATTTTAAAATATTAATTTGAAAATCAGGATTTAAGAATATTCTTTTTTAATAATCAATCTAGTGTTATCAGATCATTCTGACCTATTAACCCACTCCTTATAAGCATTACACAAAGGAGTTAGCAATGAACCTTTTAACAGAAATTCACCTTAACCTTATTGTTGAATTCACGCTCATTTGGAAAGCTTATCATGAACAACTTCTAACCTTAGAGAATTTAAAAGCTCAAGGTCCTAATAAATATGTCATTTTTTTTGGGAAAATGCTTTGTGATTGAATAAAGATGTTTTGTTTTTGTGCAAAATGTGAGGTCTCAACAAATGCTTGGGTAGGGAAGGAAAAGCTTACATGGATTGGGCAACTTGCAATTTTTTTTGAAATTGTGGGCAATTAATGACAAATTTGGGCAAGCAAGGGGATGAAGGAGATTTGGAAACTTGGCAATGTGGACTTGGAAACTTGAACTTGGGAACTTTGCCATGCGGATTTGGAAACTTGGCAATGTGGACTTGGAAACTTGAACTTGGGAAGTTCACCGTGTGGATTTGGAAACTTGGCAAAGTGGACTTAGCAAACATGGATTGGAAACTTGGCAATGTGGACTTGGAAACTTGGCAATTTGGCCTTAGCAAACATGAACTTGGAAAGGAAAAATAGCCAAGTACAATGCTTTAAGATCCCAGTAGGAATGTTTCATTTTTGGGCAATCATGCAAGGTCCCAATAATAGCTCGATTAAGGAAGGAAAAGAATAAAGGCATTAGGCAGCTCATAATTTTTTAAAGATTGTGGGCAGTTTGTGGCACATTCAGCCAACTGAGAAGGTGAAATAGACTTGGCAACATGGCAATCTTAATGACATGGCAAGGTGGAATTGGTGACATAGCAATGGTGACGAAGAAACTTTTAAAAGTGCACCTGGAAAATTGGTGAAGGAAATGTGGATTTGGCAACTTGGCAAAATGGACTTGGACACTAGGCAATGGCAACTTGGCAAAATAACTGAGCATTTGGTAGTCCATAGTAGTCATTAAGAGCAGATTGAGAAGCAGTAAAATGGCTTGTACACTGTACTTTGGATGAGATACAACCTTCAAATGCCGTCAAAACGGGTTTGGTCCAGTGTTTGCAAGTACTAGATTTGGAGGGTTAGAACTTTTGGTTTTGATTTTGGTTAGTAAAACTCAAACCCAAACTGGGTATGATTTTTGGAACCAGTTCTAGAACCGAAACTGGAGGAAGAACAGGACCTGGAGCTGAGATTTTTTCACACATACTTGAGATTTCTCAAAAATCTAAGAACCCAATTCTGATATACATATATATGCATTTTTAGAAAAATCGAAGAATCAATCAAATAACCTTCTAATACAACCACCAAAATTTTGACGGTTATTTCATGAAAACTGCCAATTCTGGAGGGTTCTGGAAAATCCAAAATTGGAGGTTCATTGATTCCAAATTTGTTTGGAAAAATCAAAATAACAGATTGTGTGTGTGTGTGTGTGTGTGTGTTTTAGGGCGATTTTTTCATTTTTTTCACACAGGACTTTGACACATCCAAAAGGATTTTTGTGGGAAAAAAAAACCTAATTTATTAAATTCGATTCTCCTTTTTGAAATTGCCAGATTTCTACAACAGGTTATAACAGGTAGCCTAAAAACAAAAAAAGGCTTTTCAAAAATTCTACTTTCATATCTAGTATGTAGCTCAAATTTGGCTAAATCCTCTGGTGGATGATCACTAGTTTGGCTTACATTACATTCCTGTGATACCCGGTGGGAATCATAAGGAAAACATGAAAAAAAAACTAATGTGAGGCTTTACATCTGGTTAAAGTCCTTGACCAATGGGTTTTACTAGAATGGGGTGAGTCCGTGCTTGAATATTCTGATAAAGCCCAGGTCCTCCGGCTTTACCTACCACTTCTAGATCACGTTTATCAAGCTCCAAGGCAATCTTTTTTTCTTTCTGTATGTTTGTATTTTGTTGGGTGTCACAAAGTAGTACATAAGTGGCATGTGGTGTTGGATTTTGAGATATATTTTCTTTGGTTAGGGTACACACGTTGGTGGACACTAACACGTGGTCATATGCTTAACTTTTATGTCTGCATTTTGTAAAAATACTTGGATAGAGTCGATGCTTGTGACTTGACTAGTTCAAAATTGTTCTAGAAGGTAAATTAACTGAATGATTTTCTGTGATGATTTTTGGCTGGTTAAGCTTAACCTTTTGAAAGATTTAGAGTTTACCCATAGCCTAGACTCAGTTTCCACATTGAGAAAATGAATAATTATTATTTTTCAAAAAATAAATTCGCTTTTTAGTTTAGAAATTATATAATTTTCCATCATCTACTATACCATTGTGATAATTAGTAGTGAAATTTTTCAGAGTGTAGGCTACGGTAATCATGATTATTTTCAACATGTCAACTTCATATTTTCACAAAATTTCATTTCATTATTTTGAGAATTATATAATGACAAAACTGACCTTAGGGTAAGGTAGGCATGTAGACTAGACAATTGTCACATAAATAGGACTCAGAGCTCATCAACTGTAGGGTAATGCCCAAGGCTGCACACTTTTACTATTAAAAATAAATAAAATTCCTGTGATACCCATGATACCTGGCAAGCTGAGAAGCATTCCATTTTTTGAAACACTGCCCCCAAGCTGCCAAGGAAAAAACTAACTGGATAAGATGCCCTCCAATTACACTTAAAAAAACACAATTCAAATAATATTTCTCCATTCTAGGTGGATGTGGTGGTGGAGCCAAAGAAAGAGGGTCTTTTGTCTGCCACCTGATATGGTACTTATCCAGATTGCACCTAAAAACCAGCAGCTGAGACTATATTTTGTCCAAGGAATCTGAAGAATTCCTAGACTTCTGTGTTGTGGTATTGTTGGACAAGTTGTCAAAGAATGGAATTCCCAACCAAATGAAGGTAAATTCCAAATTGAAGTGGGTTTTGGGTGTTGAAGAGTGTTCATAACAAATACCTAGAAAAGCACTGGATTATTTTAAGAACAACTTTTACAATACAAGTACCAAGTAAGGAAAAGTTCAAATTACCAAACATGAAGTTAAGATATGCATAAGTTCATTTCATTTAAAATGTTTTTTGCATGTCTGTCGAGTGTTGCTCCCATAGTTTGCATGCTGAACACATGCAAACTAACCACGAGTAGTGAAAGCTGTAAAGGGTCTTTAAAGACGGGTTATATGACCCTTCCCATGTGCAAAATAGTCTGGACACCTGACTTTGATTCACATGTGCAATAATAGTCTGCCCAGTGCACACCCAACTTGGAATTTTTGTTTTCCCTTTTGGATGGAAGTTCAACATTGGTGTTGGTGTTATCATCCGTAGGAATTTGTGAAACAAGGGGTGCGGCACACTATGGCCTTGCCATTTACATTAAAAAACATCTTTAAGGCAGAAGAAGAATTATGGAAATTCAAATATTTCACCATGCGAAAATGCAATCTTCAAAAAATCCTCTAAAAGAAACCAAAATCCTTCAAGATATCATAACTCTATACCTAATCTCAAGTTTCAACACAAGCCAAAATATCATCTTTCAAAAATCCTTATATAAAAATAGACCTACTACCTAGGGGCCAAAATCCTTTAAGCTACTATACTCTATAATGAATTTAAACACAATATCCTTGTCTTGGTAGGCAAGGCCAACAAACATTTGTCATTGCAAGCAACAAGGAGCTTGCAAGATTGTGCTTCCAAGATGCTTGCAGGAGATCACAAATGAAAAAATTAAAATAAGATCATTCTTGGGGAGTACATAATACAAGTGGGTAGGACTCCCTAGGAAGTCCTTCCAATTTTGCAATGATGTGAAACAAATATAAGGGGCAACTAATTCTTTAGGAAGTAAAACTTTTAATTTATTTTAATATAAACAAGGTTTTAAAATTCATTATGAGAATATATTCAGAATTTTTTTTAAATTAATGATTTTTTTTTCTATATTTCATTATTTCATAACATACTAAAAAATACTCAGGTGTTTTGGAAAATAAGATTGACCTCCCTGAGATATATCTTTGTATTGGAGACATGAATTGAATGGGAGTAGAGCTCTCGAGGGTTGAGGTTCTCTGACTTTTGAGTCTGGTTACTCTGAAATGGTTAGCAAAATGAGCAAAGTCTTGCTGTTTCTACCACAACTAATATTTGCCCCTCTTGTGTGTCCTTGGTGGATGAGTGTTTGATGTGAATATCGCCAGGAGTCCAATGTGAAATGGAAGGCTAGATTTTCAAAATCTTGTCCTGGAATGTGAGAACTAAGAACCTTACAGAGGAGCTGGTGCAGAATTTAGTGCAATGCAGAAGTTTTGCAAATGTGAAATTTTATTTTCCTACCCTAAGTGTGTGGTGGAGTTATGATATATTGATATGGAACATTTGAGATTTCTGGAGAACATTTGCACCATCTTTTTAATCTGATAGTTTTTCAAGAAACCTACAGACCACTTATGCCATTGTTGTGAGGATTGAGTTCAAAAGATGGGACATAATACTTCACTTTGTCTTTGTTCTGCAAGTTCACCGATTGCACCATTATGAGTGAATGGCCCAGCTTCCAACTCAGAAAATATCAAGGGAAACCAAGCAACAGAGTACTGTTGAGCAAAATGAATGCAAATTGCAGCCAAGCTTCTGATGGGCATCAAATCATATGTTTTGACTGATGGATTTGAAGGTGTGGGACTTGGAGTTAAAGGGAGATATGAGACTGTGTAATAAGTATGCAAACCCAGCCAAGTCAAGTCTAGAGAGGACCCAAGATAGTAGTACCATATGTGAAGATTGGACAGAAAGGATCAACCCCCTCTGGATATGAGCTACTAGTTTTTAGGCTGTCCAGCTTGCTTAGCTTGCTTGTCATGTCTACAAAGTGGAACAACAGTGGCTATGGAACAACAGTGGCAGTGGAACAACACATGGGGCTTGGAGGCTACCACAAAAGAAGCAATGGTTTTCATCTGGCTTTTTCTGCCTCTTTTTTAGTCTCCTTACAAGGCAGATTGGAGGGGTCTACCAGACTTAACTTGGGCAGCTGCCAAGAGCTCTTATCTAGAGGACCATTATGCAAATCTGCATGAAACCACTCTGCAAATCCACATGAACATTATGCAAATCCACATGAAAACCATTACATAATGGAGGTTGCTGGGTACAGTCCAATCCTTGCATGCACATGCTTCACTTCCAAATCTAAGTTGAAAACCCCATTATTGCTGACCTTGTACCTTAATTTCAACTGCGCTTGTGACTCAAATTCCATGTACCTCCTTCAAAGGGTTCTTCTCAATATTGAATTATCACACAGATGATATTGTAAACTGTGGTGCAAATCCTGGACCATTTAACAGCTCTATTATTCAATGACGCTTTATGTTTTTCTTTGGAATGTTGTTGCCTCCAGGAGGCATTTACTGAAGCATTTCACAAGCTCAAATTCTTCAAACCACTTGTGGATCCTCAGGGGTCACGTCAAATCCTCAATGTTAAACCCTAAACATGAACTCCTAAGCTGCAGTTCTTACAGTTATGATATCACCCATGGCACACATTACAAATCGTTGTAAGCATATCTTGCTCATGAGTCTAGGAGACAATGGAGCTTGCACAAGTGATGACATTATGCAACTTCACATGCGATTGCTCTGAAGAGTTTTCCAAGTAAAATAAAATGGGATGATACATGTACCAAAGCAAAATGTCGCATAAACTAGAATTGAATGAGTTATTTATGAGGGTTGAATGACATTTAGAACAAAATGGATAACGTAAAACTCATGTCTTTATCTCCCAATACAAATATTGAAATGCTCGAGATGTTTTTGTTGGTAAGAACAACACAGCTGCCTTTGAAGGAAGTTCTCCATGTTTTGCTGGTGTGGAACATGCTGTTGAACCCACAACCAAGCCTGGTGATTTCACCCCTAAGGATCATGTAATCAGCTTTCATTGTTGCTACATTACAAAGCCCATGAACCCATTCAGGAGAGCAACCACACTTGTTTCAGGATGCACAAAAGTGAATCCTTCAAATGGGTCAAGAAAGCAACAGCTATACCTCCAGACAAATGTGGTGCTCAGGAAAGATGTTTTGAGGTGAGAGATTGTATTAGTCTGATGATACATTAGGTTACAAGCAGGGTTTTTCTTTTTTTTAAAATTGTGTGTAAGCCGCATTGGTGATCATCCACAAGAGGAATTAGCCAAATTTGGCTAGAGGTCAGAGAGGAAAGTAGAGAAAATTTAAGAATCCTACTATATTTTGGCAACCTGCTGGAACCTATTGTCCAAATATGGTGATTTCATATTTTTTTCCCTTGAACTCTGGCAACAGGTACCTTATTGGTTGGTCAATTTGTGAGACCATAATTCCAGTGACAAGTAACCAGAATTGGTATAGGTATCATGGCTTTTTTGGAATCCTTCGTATGGTTGTCCATGGACCATTCCAAAGACAATTTGAAAAATAACTACCTCAATTTTATAACTATCATCTCACTCTTTGCCCCTGTCCACCAACATGGATATGAAAAAATAAATTAACATTTATCTTTTCATCTCGATTTCAAATGTATATTAATTTAAATTAAATTTGACATTGACGTAGATAAAGATAAATTATTGAAAACCACATGAAAATATAAGGGGAAAAAAAAAAGTCGATCGTCACTGGTAGAGGGCAGCAGCGTGGAGCTCAAATTATTAGGCACAAAGGTGCTGGTTTAGACTTGGTAGTATAATATTGTGAACTGACAATAATATGTAAGTCATGTTCAAAAAAGGTGTGATACCAACCAAAATGACAAGGGTATGATGTCATGCTACATAAGCCCTTGCAACTTGGAAAAGTCATGGCCCACATAATAATGTGAAATGGAAAACCTAAGAAGTACATGGTGGCATAAGGGCAACACACACTAGCATATTGCATTTGCTGTAACCACTCTAATGTTGTAGAATACAATTTGGGTAATCATGAAATCCAAAAACCTTGTATAATTGATATTTTGATTTAAAATTACCCATCTCTAATTCATACTTCTTCTCTCACATTAGATGTACCAACTACAAACTTGGCTTTTGTGATGTATATTTTCAGTGATGTTTTAATCTTCCCTTGCATTGATAGGTAGTTCAATTCAATGGACTCTCAATTCATCAATTTCAACTATGAAGACATTAAATTCCAATGATGAGAATTTCAAGGAATTGGTATATGGGGTCTTTTATGGTCGCCCTAGACATTTTGAGATTTAATTGTTTTTTATATTTCAGTTGTAATGTGTTGTTCAAGGTGGATTCAATTTGATGGTTCAGGTGGTTTGCCTCCCGCTACCTTTTTTCGTTGTTACTTTGTTTCATCGTCTTTGTGATGAAGAAGAAGGTTTATTATATGCATTGGAAAGGTTTGCTACTATTGATGAATAAAGAGGTGGTGATTTCATAATCCGAGTTGAAAAAACACTTGAAAGAACACTTGGGCTTGTGAAGAAATGTAGGCGGAGTGGGATGTTTAGGCATGTTATCACAATCACAAATGTTTCATATTTCTGGAAAGTAAACATGTATTTTGATAATTCAATTGCAAATGTTCAATATTTTCTAAACATTTTTGCAAGTGGAAAAGATTGCCCTATTCATATGGGGCTTGCCCCATTGCCTTTAATGAACTAGTTTTGTCCATAGTGTGGCATGTGGGGAATGCATATCAAATTGGGAGTAGTGTCTATGCCATGGCATTTCTATGCCATGTACTTTAGGTTCTAGAAGTTCTCTTTAACCTGGTAATTAGGTTTCTTGTAAACCAATTTTTTGTTTTTCTCAAAATTCAATTTAGTATTTCTTCAAATCTTCATCATTTGAAACACCACAATGTTATGTTTTGTCCATTTAGTAGAATGTTAATGAGGAGGACCCCTTCAAGCACCATGATTTGCCCAGACACTTAGTGAAATAGGTATTGTTTTTGTCTTTTGGCCTTGAAGCTACGTTGTAGACACATTCCAAGGTTCTTGGCTCTAATAAGTAGTAGTAATTTGTTTAGGCCATAGTATCACATTTGACAAATTATTTATCATTCCATGAAACAAATGTGAAAGGTTTGGAAGCTTTAGAAATTGTTAACTATTTAGAAAAAGATTCACATATCCAACCTTAGGGTACTTGCACATGATCTACAAGTAAACCAAAGATGAACATGCAATTTAGGCATGTTTTTTTATAAAGATGTGAAGAAATGTGGATTTGGAAGATATTTGTATTTCTTGCTTGTGTATTTCATGTTGACATGTGGTTCATCTATTATTTTGGTGTGAATGATGTGCAGGTTGTTTACTCACTATGCGACCATGAACAAGATGTGCAACAAGTGTGTGAAAATTGTGGTGTGTGCATGGGTGAATATTTATGCTCAACTTGTAAACTTTTGGATGATGAAGTTAGTTTATTATATTCTCCTTTTGCAACAAATGCACAAATGGTGATGAGTTCATTAAATTCTTGTCAATGGCAAATGTGGGCAAGTGGTTAATTGATTGGATTTTTTAAATTTCATTTTCATAGGTGGATTTAATTTCATCAATATAAAGAAGTCTTGGTTTCATATATCTTTGCTCCCAACGTGGATACATGGTTGTTTTCTGAAATATACACATCAATCCTTTTGAAGAGTTATAATAGCTTTTGGAAGGGGGGATATACACAATCATCCATTGATTACTATCTAGGAGTTCATTTTGTCAAGTGACATCACACCTTGAACTTGTCTAATTACATGACTTTCAAACCACTATTTGAAGACCTCCACTATGTGCAAGTATGGTATTAGTGTGCTATTCTTTAGTTGAAGCTTGTATGTTCATGAGTTGGTAAGTGCATGAATTTGAGATGACTGTGTTATGTGGTTACTCCATAGTGTAAAAGTCCATAATTTAACTTTGAACATCATTTGTCTTGTAGACAAAAAAATAACAATATCATTGCAATTTTTGTGGGTCTGCAAGATTGGAGGGCAAGAAAATTTCTTCCATTGTGATTGATGCGGTATGCACTTTTAAAGTCACTTCAACCTTCACCTACAATAATTACATGTTGATGCCTCAGGATTAGCAAGTGGTTCTATGCATGAAGTTGTTGTGAACAAAACACAAAATTTGGTGTAGAATGTTCAATTCATTTCCCTTTCTTGTGATGAGGTCACAACTTGTGACCAACTGTCATGGGTTTCAATACATGCATATGTGGTTGAAGGTTGGCAAATTTTTTTTTTATTACTATTGTTGCAACAAGTGGTTGATGGGGCCATTTCAAATAATTTGAAGCACATTTTGGTGGATGCTTTGGTTTTATATGGTGATCTGACATAAAAAAATATTGCATTCAAGTTGATCACATTTGGAGCTAATGGAATGAGTGTCTTTCAGGATGTTAAAACAAGTGTGACAGTCCAACTCAAGGACCAGATTGCATTGTTCATGATTGGTGTGCATTGCATAAATTTGGCTATACAGACACTTTCAAAGATGGGCATTGTGGGAAAATTAAAGATATCAGAGCTTGTATTCTTATTTTTCTCATAGTCCAAAGAGGATTCAAGAGTTCATTGAACTAGCTAACATTGTAAAACAAAGGGGCAACAGATTCTCAAAAACATTAAGACACGCTAGATTTCAACGTTACTTCCAGCCAAGAAGGTTTTGTCAAAATATTGTGCCTTGGTCTTGAAAATGCCTAGGGATGTTGACATTATCATTCAAGTTGCTCATAATTTGGAATTTTTTTGCGACTTGGAAGTAATGTTGGGCTTCTTTTGCATCATGCCCATGTTTGAAAGGCTGAATGAGTTGATCAAATTCTCCCTATCTTGAGAATGTTTTGTATGTGACTTTGTTATTATCGTGAAATTATGCCAAATTGATTTGTACTATTGGTATAATGACCCCCAAAATGCCTATTTAAATGATGTGCTCCATGGTTATTGGAATTTGTCAAATGAAACCTCTGATGTGGTGGTGCATGAGTGGGCACCTAACCTAGATACAAGATTAAAAAATTTCAATTTTTAGATTGTTGGCATTTTTATCATGATGTAATGCTATTGCCCTGAAACAACATTATTTGTGCATGTGATTTGTGTTCTCTTCTAACATCAACAAACTTATCCTTGGGTGGTACCATTAAGAATGTCACACCCCAAATTTATGTGACCCATCCAAGTTCAGGATGACATAGGACTCACATAAAGAAAGTTTTTCATTCCAAATTATTTATCAAAAGGTTACCCAAATCATGTAGAATTCAAAACTCCAATTAAATTTACAAAAAAATGTGTTTTGATGTGGAAAATGAATGCACAAGGAAAAAGTTTTAAGAGGGTGAAAATACATTAAGGGTGAACCACTTTTCACCAAAAAAGGTGATGTATAAAGAGTATTATAATATGCAATAAGTTAAAAATCTTCATGGTATTTTTTCGTTATCTTAAACACAAGAAAAAAACTTTAAAATTTGTTTGATAACATTTTGGAACTCAAACTTCATTTTGAATCAAAATTAATTTTGATCCAATAGTTAGATGAAGAGAATTGGATAAAATTAATGTACATATAATATATAACAACTTACAAATTTTCAACAGCCATAGGTTTCATGTTTGTGGTTCACGAAACATTACCAAACAAAAGAAAATTGAAAATATAATGCAATGACCATCTATAAAATCTCCTCCTCTTTGATATGGTAGTGGTTTTTTTCCTAAATTTTTGTTATCATTGTGCATTTATTGTTCAAAAATGAAAAAAACACACATTTTTTGAATGAAATTTCATCCAAAAACTTTAAATTTCTAAATGGTCTTAGATTTAATTCATGTATTAAATTAAAAAATTCACCCAATAATTCCACTCATAACTTTAGTTTTGAAGTATATATGCAATTTTTTCAAATTTTGTGACATGTATTATTTTGTCACAAATATATTCCATACATTCAAGTTTTTCATTGTTTGTTGGACTTTTAAAAATAATTGATTAAATTAATTTCAACTTAATAAAATATACTTAAAAAAAAAAAAAAAAATTCAATATGTGATGTCCATACATTATCAAACAAAGTAATTACAGAAACATTATACTTGTGATTACAATTTTTGGGGAGTTTAGTGTGCTTATGCTTAGGAGGGTCACATGAAGGATTTTTTTGACTAGGAACATAAAAGGAATATATTTTATGGGAATTTTTCTTGGATGTTAATTTTTGAGAATATTTCAAATGCCAACCTACTTGATGTTTTTAAAAAATAATTGATTGAATCAAGATTGTGAAGCCTTAAAGGGCCATTGATGTCAAGAACACAAATGATAATTATTTTCATTTTTTGTTGTTTTAATGACTAGTTTGGATCATTCCCTTGTGCATATACTAAAGTGTAATGACACTTTAAAAAAAGTTAATAATTAGGTTAGGATTGACCTTTGATACCAAATGTCGCCCTCCCAAGTTCCTCGTAGACCCACTGGAGGGTCCAAGTATGCGGCAATGCGGAAGGAGTTGGAACTTGGAGCACGATCCCGACTTCTAGCACTAAAAAGGGGTGAGAGGGGCGTGCTTGAAGTTTCGGGAAAGACTAGGAAGAGTTGACAAGCTTTAGTCACTCACACGGGCCTGCACACAACCCACACAAAGTGGTTAGTGAAAAGTTAGAGCACACTTGGTGCTAGGACAAGCCACGGGCAACACGAACACACAAGACTCACCACGGACCGGACTTGGGGAAGCCACCACCTTCCCCCTTATAGTATACTCTGCAGCTCTCCACGGAGGCTACATCCAAATGGCTATTTTTCCCGGGACTCCCGAGTGAGAATCCCGAAATCGCGCCAAATGGGACTTCCGGGACTTTGGAGCCCCATAACTTTATGAGCAGACCTCGGATCGCGATGCGATCTG
>Ga0116231_10001627_pt1 | contig 46377 bp, 41 predicted proteins | sample S1TSphgellanicum_2_FD_89695 | JGI IMG/M metagenome (GOLD analysis project Ga0116231, IMG submission 89695) | Host-associated microbial communities from peat moss isolated from Minnesota, USA - S1T2_Fd - Sphagnum magellanicum MG | ecosystem: Host-associated > Plants > Peat moss > Unclassified... | reverse complement strand
TTTGTTTTTTATTATGGGGTTTCAATAGGTATAAGGAGTGGATAATTCAATTAGATTGAAAAAATTACAAGTTGTAAGTGGAGCTTTAAGAAAAGGGGACGAGGGGTTAAAATTTTTTTTTTTTTTTCAGAAGGGTTTTTTTTGGGTGAGGAGGGGGTAATTCCACCCCTTTCCAAAGGAGGTTTTTTTTAAGGGATTGGGATAGGTGAATTTTTTGGGGGATGGGGACTAACCCAAAGGGTTGTTTCTTGGGTGGCATGGGAGGGAGAGGTTTGGGTGTTTTTCAAGGAAGGAACGGGGGATTTTTTTAATTTTCCAAGGCATTATTCTTTTGGTGGTGTGGGATGGGTTCTTTTCTTTTCTTTTCTTTTCTTTTTTTATTTTGTGATATGGTGATTTAATGAAGATTATTTCTCAAGAAAATATTTTGTAAAAATTAATATCTTTTTTTGGGGAATAGAAAATTTTCAACACAAAATTTTTATTTAAAAATTTAACTAAAAGAACAAAAAACATTTAATACATTTAACCAAAAAAGGAAAAAAAACCTATTTTGACTTTTTTGTGTGTCTAATTTTTTTTATGTACATGATAAAAAAGTTGACGTTTAACAAGTAATAATAATATATTTGAGTGAAACGAAAATAATGGTTAAATAATGGGAAAAAAATTAAGTTTTATGTAATAATATCTTTCAAATCTAGGTTGAGATATTTAAAGTTCAGGTGTAAGCATGAAGTGCACAATTCAAATTCATAAGATGCCAAGGGTATTGATGTCTTGTTCATTATTACACCACAATCTAGCCACCAAACCATGGTTCATCAATATCCATGGTTAATGGTAGATATTTATCATAAAAGTTATTAAAAGTCAATAATTAAAATTTATAAAATGTCAAGGGTATTGATGTCTTGTTCATTATTAGACCATAATTTAGCCACCAAACCATGGATATGATACCTTATTGTTAAATTGAAATCGACCATAATCAAAATTACTTAAAATCGATATAAAATAGAAAAAGGTTTAAAGTTAGGTTTAAGGCTAAAGTTAGGTTTAAGGCTTAAGTTAGGTCTTTTGTCTCATATAATATAACATTACATGTTTGTTATCTTTTCTTTCAACAACAAAAACAATGTGTTTAGTTTAAACTTTCACTATTTGTTAATTATTTTCTTGTTTACTTTATAAATTTGTGGTTCCGCAAGTGCATGTTTTGCCATGTGCTTTTGTAACTTTTAGTTTTGTCAAGTGTTATTTCATTTATTTGTTGTCAAATTCATTAAATGGTAAGTTCTTCTTTCTTTTTTTTTTACACCATGGTTGTTGTTCCAATGAAGGAACTTAAATTAATTGTTGTAGTGGATGATTTAGATATCAGAATTAAAGATGTTGCATTTGAAGCAAAGGTGTTTGATAGGTATGGCACCTTTGATTAAATTGCAAATAGGAACATGGAAGATCCAAGCTATGCATATTTGTATTGTGATTTGTTAGGCATTGCAATTTTGACCATAATCACTTTGAAGGTGAAATCTCCTTATATAGAAATGCATGAACAACATTTGTAGAAAGGCATGTTTGTAAAGGTGGAATTTTTTTGGCATTGAGTCAAAGTCTAAAAGAGGTTTTGAAAAAGGTGACATGCATGTTGTCATCACAATTGAGTTAAAAACCATTGCATCATCAAATCCTACATTCCACCTAAGTTACTTCCCATGGTTTTTCACATGGATTCCATTAAAAAATTTAAAAGTTCTATTGAAAGTTGGAGGTTTGCTACCATTGTTATCATTGTAATTGGTGTAAGGGGATTAATGGATAGCAAGTGAAAAACAATTGTTGATTATAGATGGAGAACATGAATTTGATCAAAACGTTCTTACTCTTGGTAACAATTTCAGAATAGAATATGAACAATTTCTTGAGGTGTCAAATGGAGACCATTATGCAATGGTTTTAATTAAGAATGCAATAATAGCAACAAAAGGAAATCGATATTTGAAGGTATAACATTACACAACTTTAACAAAGGTTGTTGATGAAGGTACTTGAGCTCACCTTCTATAATTACACAACAAATTATCAAATGTTCAATATGCATTCAAAGAAGTAAATTCCTTTCCTTTCCTTTGCATCATTTAATTTTTTTTCAAATTTACAAATAAAACATTAAACAAAACTTAATGTTCATCTCATGATCAACTAATTAGAAAAGATAATGAAAAATACAAAAATAATGTAATGAAAAACAAATTTTCAAAGTGTTTTTTTTAACATTGAAAAAAATTGGGTGTTCACTTAATTTTTTGAAATGGTCCATTAGGTGGTCCCTAGCAATTCAAGATGGAAACCACCTAGTGGCCACCACGCATCGAATCTCCAAGCAAAGAAAAACATTTTAAATCTATTTATTTATTTATTTATTTATTTTTCACTTGGAGACTTAGTGGCCAATAGGTTATTCGACGTTAAACTGCGAGGGATGATTTGGTGGCCACTAGGTCATTTTATTTTTCTCTTCGTTTGGAGACTTGATGGCCACCAAGGTGTCCCTCACAATCTAGCGTTAAACACCTTGGTGGCCACCAAGGTGTTGCTCACAATTTAGAGTCAAATGACCTGGTGGCCACCAAATCTCCATGCAAAATAAATAAATAATTCAATTTCTTTTTAATTTTTTCGCTTAGAGACCTAGTGGCCACCAAGTTGTTCAACATTGGACTGCGAGGGATGACCTAGTGGCCATCAAGTCATCATTAGCAATTGAACATCAAACAACCTAATGGCCACTAGGTCTTTAAGCAAATAAAATTTTAAAAATAGCATGGTGGCCACCTAGTCATCCTTTGCAATCTAACATCAAATGACTTGGTGGCCACTAGTCTCCAAGTGAGAAAAAAATGACCAAATGGTGACCAAGTCGTGCTCGCAATCTAGTGTCAAACAACCTCGTGGCCACCAAATTGTCCTTCGCAATCTAACATCGAATGACTTGCTAGCCACAAGGTCTCCAAGTGAAAAAAAAATGACCAAATGGTGACCATGTCGTCCTTCAAATTCCAACGTGGAACGACATAGTGGCCACTAGGTCTCCAAACAAATAAATAAATAAATATTAAAACCAATTAGGTGGGCGCCAAATGGTCTCTCACAATTTAAGTTCAAACACTGTTTTTTTTCCCTACCTAGGTAGTAAGGAGATCTGGGTGTCCAACCCAATTATCCTCTTCCTAAGGAAATTCTTCTATTTTAAAAAAGGAGATTTGAATTTAATGTTAAAAAAAAACAAAAGTAACCATTTGATTCTTTCCTCCTTGAAGAGGGAAAACCGAGCGAATACATAATTTTCTCCACTAAAATGATCTATACAAAACAAAACAACATTCAAATGACTTTTTTTTATTAAAATTTTCTAAAAAATAAATTTTCATTTTCTATTGCATATTAAACATAGAGTACAATGTCGCTAATAAAAGTGAAAATTTTGTCTTTATATAGTCGAGTGGAATTATTTTTTGGGTAAAAAATATGGGATAAAAAGTTTGGAGTGTGTTTGTTCAAAGAAGAACATATTGTAATATTAATATGCTAAGTAGACAAGTATGTGAAAAACCTTTATAAATAAAGTTTTATAATTTTTTTCACATTGGTCAATGGCCTTTGAACATTGAAAAGATTTTGTAGCCCTCTTTCTTGGTGCATGTAATGTGACAAAAATCACTAGAATTGGTTTAAAATGGAGCAAGATATGGCTTATGAAAGTGAAGGAGGTGAAAATGTAAAGTTTAAACATTAAAAAACCAGTTTTTGTTTTAAAGCTTAAGATATATATATGTTGGTCTAATGTTTTTGGACATCAAAGATCAATTGTGGAGCTTTAAATTTCACACCCATAGCTTTTTAAATCACTTAAGATGAACAACAAACAAGAGAAATATATGGTTTCAAAGAATGGGGTATAATGTTTTTTTTCGTGCTGGAATGACCTTTTCTTCTTGATATTTCTTTTGTTGTTATTTTTTTTTATGTCATTCTCTATCCTTTCTTTAGGTATTAGTTTTTTAAATTATTATGTTTCCATAACATCTTTTATTATGCACTTCTTATGCATTTCATTTTTTTTTGTTTACATATTATGTGTATGTATGTGCACGGTTTTATTTATTTATTAATTCATCTACCTTTTTCTAACATTTCTTTATGTTTATGTTCATTTTCATTTACCTTTTCATGTGAACATATTGTCATTTTTTCCTAGGGGACCAAAGTGTTGTTCATAGCTAGCCTTGTTACACTTCCATTTTAAAAAGTATGTGGAAATTGTCATGTAGCAAATGTCACCATTTCTCCAACATGTGGTGTTTATTATAATGTTTGTTGTTCAAAATCAACGGTTCAAAAATAAGGTTTTTTTCATGGTTCCATTGCAACCAATGATGAACCTATGTTATTGATTATTGAAAACAAACGACTTGAAACAATTGTGCATATGACAAAATTCGAATTCTTTAATTTGCTTCCTCCAAAACAAATTCAACTCCTCAATTCAATTCGCGTTCTTGGTAATTTTGCTTATTGACCACACCTACCCTTGTTGGCTTTCAAGAAAACATCCAACAATGTATCCCACAAGCAAAAATCAATTTGAACGGTGAATCTTTGATTGTTCCTTTGACAATTATTCCTAATGATAATGTCCAATGGAATGTGAAACACAAATTTGATTTTGTCTAATCAAAATCAATTTCTAAAAAAAAGCCTTTTTAGACATTAAGGTTGTTAATAGTTTTTATGTGACCTTTTTATAGTTACCTTTAATATACAAATAATTTATATATGTAAAAACTCCTTATATCAAAATTTTGGTTTAAATAGCTCATATTATATAATCATTTTCATAGTTTTTTTTCTAAAGGAAAAGGAAAGTTTTCATACATTAATTTCCATCAAGTGCCAGTTTGTTTTTAAATGCAATATTTTATATGTCAAAAAAAAATTCAATGAAAATAATTTTTTCAATGCAAGCAATTTTTCAATGTAAACAATTTTCAATGCAAATAACTTCTCAATGGAAAGAATTTTTTTAATGAAAATAGTTTTTCAATGCAAGGATTTTTTTCAATGGAGGTAGTTTTTCCAATGAAAACAATTTTTTAATGCAAGTAGTTTTTTCATGAAAGCAATTTTTCAATGCAAGTAATTCTTTTCAATGAAAGCATTTTTTCAATGTAAGTAGTTTTTCAATGCAAGCAATTTTTTCAATGCAAATAGTTTTTCTCAATGAAAGCATTTTTTCAATATAAGTAGTTTTACCAATGGAAATAGTTTTTCAATGCAAGCATTTTTTTCAATGCAAGTAGTTTTTTTCATGAAAGCAATTTTTCAATGCAAGCAATTTTTTTTCAATGAAAGTAGTTTTTCAATGCAAGTAGTTTTTTTAATGCAAGCAATTTTTCAATAAAATCAATTTTTTCAATGAAATAGATTTTCAATGCAAATGATTTTCTAATATAAACAATTTTTCAATGCAAATATTTTTTCAATGTAAGTAGTTTTTCAATGAAAACAACTTTTCAATACATGTAAATTTTTAATACACATATTTTATAATTTAATTTTTTTTCATAGCTGGCAATTTTTCAATTTTAGTAATTTTTCCATCTAAATAATTTTCCAATAGAAAGAGTTTTTCGATGCAAGTAATTTTCCAAAAAATAATTTAAAATAAATAGTTTTGATTGAATCATCATTTTTTAAAAATTTGTTTATGTGGGAACCATGCTTTTATTTATATAGATATCCATTAAATTAAAGTTAATAATAATGGAAACACTTTCATTAAATCTTGTTGATTCATCATTTGAACATGGAATCAACATTTGAACATGTATTGCATTTATATGGCCTTCATATGGTTTCAACATACAAATATTAAATAGGAAATTAATTTTTTGATTTTATATCTTATTTATTGGATAATCATTTATCATCTCTTGAATTGAGGCAAAATATCATGGCATATTTAAATCAATGTTTATTATTGAATACAGAAAAAACCCAACAATTTTATATTTGAATTAAATCCAAAGTTTTTGTTTGATTTGCATCAAGGCATGGTCACAAATGAACATCAATATGTGACAAAAATGGCATTAAGTGCTAATATGGGAGGTCTGTGGGGAGATTTCATTGCAATATTTTGGATAGTTGAACATCTATAAAAGCCAATTTACAATTGGAATAAAGTATCAAAACACATTATGTTTCGATGTGGCATGAATTTTCAATTTATCCCTTTACATATAACATACATTACGCAACATTTTGAACCAATTCAATATATTAATGGTTTATTTAATTTTTTGTTTATTTTACAAGTTAATGCATATATTAAATTTGAGAAGTAAATCAACAAAGCTGAACATTTTCTTAAAACGAACTCCTAAAAACGTAAAAACTAATGCATTTAGTATACATGTTCATTTATGGTTTGCAAATATAAATATTCAATTTCTCTTGGATCCATATGCAATTGCAACATATTACACATCATATATGACAAAAATAGATAAATCATAATTATATTATATCATTAAAAAATGCATTGCGAATAATATAGATCCAAATACAAAAAGTCAAAAATTAGGTGATGATTTTCTCGCAACCTTAGGCTTGGGCTCGCAACCAAGGTAAGGGTTTGTAAGGTTACGGACCAGAGGGAAGCCTGAAGTCACATTTCATGCTCCTGGGAATGCAAAAGAGTATGAGGGAATGAACCTTCACACTCCCAAGTGAACTCCCGAAATGAACTCCCATTTTGGGAATTGTAATCCCAATGGACTTCTGAATCTTCAAAGGGCGATTGCAGGGGTCAAAACCCATTAGCTTGAAGAGTTCTTTATATCGTTAAAAATCTATTGAAACCTAGATGTCTAAAATGGGTTCGCATGACCCATTTGGACATCTAAAACACAAGTATGGCCAAAAGAAAGGCCGGTAGTCAAATTGACAATTTAACTCTTGACCACTAAAAGTCAAAATCGATTTCCTTGCGTGCAGGTGGCGTGCGACATATCATTGGAAAGCTCTCGACGAGAGCTACAACTTTGCTTTGGATTTCATCTCAATCAGAGTTTTGCATGCAAAGTTATGGGGCCCCAAAGTTACGGGAGTCCCAACTTTGGGAATTTCAGGACTCCCATTTGGGAATCCCGGGACAAAATGCCATTTGGATGTGGGCCTCGTGGAGAGGCACAGAGTATACTATAAAGGGGGAAGGTGGTATCTTTCCCCAAGTCTAGGCCGTGGTGAGTCTTGTGAATCCAAGTTTGCTTGTGGCTCTTCTTAACACCAAAAGTGTTTCAACTATGCACTAACCAACTCGTTGTTTGGTTTGTGTAGGTTTGTGTGAATGATTAAATGCTTTTCATTCTTCCTAGTCCCATCCCGAAGCTCTAGCACGCCCCTCTACCCCCAACGTGTTACAAACCAGGGAACGTGCCCCAACTCATTATTCTTCCACTGTTTTCATTTCAAACTCACCCTTTGAGTCTATCAAGGAGCTTGGCTGGGCGCATCACTTTTCTCAATGCTTAACAAATGGTTAATCAACTTGCTACTTACCTTGTGCTTTCTTTACTATTATATCATTCATCTCAAACATTTCAATCATAAATTTTTTTTTGTGAAGAACATGCTTATGTGTTAAAATTGCAAATTACATTAAATGAATTGGAATCAAATCCAACTGATATAATGTGTTCATCGATCATAAACAAATATATTAATCATCATAATCAATATGAATTGTTATCATTAGCAAAATTTAATTTTTATTACAACATTAAAAAAAAATTCAAAACATTGCAAACCCAAAATTATTAGGTTTGTAAATTATAATAAATATAAATATATTGAAAATTGGTCAAGAGAATAAATTTTATTATATTCACCATTTCAAAATTCATAAAACTCTCAACTTGGAATTAATGTAACCTAACATGATGACATTTCTAAAATTAAATCTATTTTCAACTACCAAATGCCATATCCAAATATAGAAGAAATGGATGATTCAATAAATTGAAAATCAAAACCATTACGTTCAACTAGCATTTGGATTAACAATGTAGATAATGAAATAAATGATCCATGCCCTACAATTCTTATACTCAATATTGAACACTATGATTTACGATCTAATTGTGTCATTCAATCATGTAATGGTTCAAATCAAAAATCATAATTTGTAAAAGATGAAAATTTCACAAAATCATCATATTCCATGATGATGGAAGAATTTGAATATCATAGTTTATTTAGACAATTAAGTGAAGAACAAAAATTAATATTTGACGATGTTATGCATAAAAAACAATTATACTTTGATACACCAATATGTTTATTTCTGACAAGGGATGCTAGAACTGGTAAAACTTTTACATTGAAACTCATAATTCAAGGATTATTACAATTATATAATTGAGACATATCTTTTGATTTAACAAAAACCAAAGCTTTACTTATGGCAACAACACATAAAACTGCCTTCAGTATTGACAATTTAACAATACGTTCAACATTGAACATACATGTTCAATAATCCCTATCTAGTTTACCAAATTTATCGTCAAATTCATTAAATAGGCTTACATGTCGATATGAACAATTATAACTTCTTGTGATAGATGAAATATCACTTGTTGGTGCTAGAATGTTTAATGTTGTAGATAATAGGCTAAGATCCATAAAACACATTCAAATTTTTTTTTGGGTGGTGTTGATGTGATCATGACAAGTGATTTCTATTAAACACCCATTGTGAAAGATAGTTGGATCTTTCAAAATATCAAAGATAATGCTAATGCACTAACACCAAATTTTTGGCAAACATATGTCCAATGTTATGAACTAAATAAAGTTATTCAACAATCTAATATGGTCTTTATACAAATTTTGTACTATAACAGAAAATACAAAGGATATTGAATTTATAAATTCAATTTATAATCGACAACCACCCAACAATTTTATTATTTTGTATTCATTTTATACAAATAAACTTGTACAAAAACATAATGAAATTGTGTTCACTAACACATTAGGTCCCATGTTTACTTTCAAAGCAATGGACATCAACCATCAATCATGCACACCATCTTACAAACTTTCAAATGATTTAAGTAAAAATGCGGGTTTGCATTTTACAATTAATATAAAAAAAGATATGTTGGTTGAATTATGTGTTGGTAATTATGCAACATTTGATAGTCTTGTAAATGGAATTGATGGCATTTTTAAAGCATCAACAACATATTGTGAAAAAATCATTCTATGGATAATGTTTCAAAATTCTAAAATTGGAACAGTAATAAGAGAAAAATATAATCATTATTATGACAACAACATTGGATCAAAATGCACATCGATTGAACCTATCATCAAATATATAAAAGTTGGTAAATCCCAATCATTTATCATAATAAAGATTCAAGTTTCAATTCAACTTGCAATAACAAGAACCATTCATCACTCTTAGGGATTATCATTAGATGAATTGGTTTTGATCCCACTAACATTAAAAACCATAAGTTAACATATATAACATTGTCCCACATTCAAACAATTTTATTTATTTTTTGTTAATTCCACTTTAACATGATTTTTTAAAAAAAATGAATAGATTGAAAACAATTGCAATTTGGATACTAGTAATTCTTTAATTAAAAAAATTACATAATTCTCATGTAATTATACAAGCTTTGAATACAACTTTTTTACACCAACATTACGAAGACATCAATCATGATCATAACCTTCAAATGTTTCATATTTTATGTTTTATAAAAACAAGAATACACCACACATCAATAGATGTGCACAAATTTATAAATTCATCGAAGTATTCATATATTTGGTAAATGCAAGCTATAGTGGTTCAAAAGCGGCAAGAGTTCCGATGCCAAAAGTCCATATTAATGGAAAAATTAACACTATAATGGAAAAAAGGTTAAAAACTAATGTTTAATGGGCCCTATGTGGTGATTAATCAATTAATAAACTCCATATGAAAGGTTGCCCATTAAAAATATATATATTATACATGTTAGGGAAAAAAATATCAATCCAACAACAAAAAAACCAAGATTGGGGCTTTTGAAAATATGGCCCAATTTTTTTAATTCAAAAATCCATATTTATTTGTTTGATGTTCTTGGAAAGATCTTGATGAGCAGGCTTTAATGGAATTTATTTGGTTAGATTTTGATTCAGAATGTGAGAGATATTGGTTTTTAAGTGATTTCTGCTGCTGAAAATTAAATAAAATTCCAAAAACCAGGTTTTGGAAGGAAAAATCAGTTGAGGATGTGATATCACTTCGGCCAAAGGCACAGGGCAAACTAGTAGCACATGAAAGAAAGGTTTTTTTGTGAAACCACCACTCACATTATGAGAAGAGAAAAACCCAAAAGAACAGTTATCAAGGAAAAAGTCAATGATTGTCTACAGACCAAAACCACATAGACAGAAAGGAAGAGAGATCAGCACGAGGCAAATCCTAATACACCCACCATAACCCCTCACATAACCTAACCCTAAACCCACATGGTGGAAAAGAAAATCGGAAGAAGGGTCATTTTTAAAAAGTTCATCTATGCAGTTTATCCCAATAAACCCAATCGAATCCATCATTTAAACAACTCCCTTCTTATTTCCATGTGGATTTTGAGGGAACTCCCCCAGCAGAAGAACCCTAAGGTGTTATGCTAGGGGAGCTCCTCCAATTTTATATGTTCCCATGGAAATGTTTCTTTTCTACAAAATGAGAAAGAAGCAAGGAAATAAAAAGAGAATTGTTTACATAAGGGGAGGTTTCTATACTCATGCATTCTCTTGAGGTTCAGGAACACCTTTGAGCACACGCCCTTAGGAGAATGCACTTGTATGGGAACCTCCCCTACAATGTTACCCACCAACCCTAAACCCACTTGATGAAAAAGAAAAATTAAGTGTCATGGAGAAAAAACCCCCATGACAAAATTGTTGTCATAGAGAACAATACAAAGTTACCTATAAGAGGGAAGGAAGAGATGCTGACATGAGGCAAATCCAAATAAAACCGAATCTAATCCCTTCTTATTACCAACCATAAACCCTAAACCCACATGCTGGAAAATTTGTTGGGCCCTGCCCCCACAGGGACAGGGACTATAGCATTGGATCCACTTTTGGAAGTCTTATCTTATTAGAACCAGTTTCACATTAGGTGAACTGGTTTCTTTGGTGAAAGTGTTTAGACTGTTTAGATTGGAAGGGATTATTTTGGCGTTCAGAGTGTAGACACAGCAGGTAGATGTACAACATCTTATCTATTGGCAGGGCCAGCATGATTTTGATGCCTTGTTAAGTCTTAGAGGGTCAAATGCAAAATTACACAGAGTTGAAGGACAAGACACAAGTATGGGGCAAATCTCAATAGGTAAGCCTGAATCTTATCCCCATTGTAAATCCTCAATCTTTTTACCAAGTGTGATATGCATTATTATGTACTCTGAAAGCACAAAGATTGAGTAAGATATTGGGGAGTTTTAAAAATGGGCTTTTTTCTTTCTTTTTCTTTTTCCTTTTTTGTGGGGGAGATTTTCAGCTCATAGAAATTCCACAAGAAGTGTGTGTCTAGCTGCACATGAAATTTATTACTTGTGAACAGACATGCAGAGGAGCCTGACCTACAATAGGTAGGTCTGATCGTGGCCCATGGGTAAGATGAGAGAGAAGGCAGGTAGGGTTTAGGGTTTATTGGTAGGTGGTCATACTAATGTCGGATACATTTGAACGGGCTTTGTTCTCTTCTGTGTCGTTTGTGAATTTTTGCAGTTCAAGTTGGGGGGTTCTTAGAGCATCTCCAGTGATACTTGGTATGTGATCCTGCACAGTAAAATTGGATAAAGAAAATCCAAAGTATGCCAGTTTGGCCCAGGAAAATGGTTTTGGCTCCGCATAATTGTGCACGTTGTTGTGGCTGTGTACCTGTAGAGAAGAGTGTAATAAATATGACCTAACTGCTTCTCAGTGTTTCTGATTGGCCATCATAATGATTCGTCCAGATGGTTTGTTGTCCCAGTTTCAGTTTTATGGGTGGGGTTGCAAAGTACACAACTAAACTTGGACGTGAAATATATTTTCGCAGAGTCATATACTGAGCACCGCTGGAGATGCTCTTAAAGTTTTGGGATTCAAGGAAATTTTCAGATCACAATAACATGCCTTCTGCTGCTGCTGTGTATGACTAGGTACTGCTACATACAGGCAACAGATTTTTTGTGTTGACCCCACAGATTGCAGAAGCAAAAAAACACTTCAAACTAACTTACAAATCAAAAACCTTCAACTGACACTAGTGTCCTCTCATCTCTCCGCCTGGAAAGTTTTGGCCGACTGGATCAAACTCCACCTGTGTTAACTGTCAATTTTTGGGTTTAAGAAGGGTTAGGATTGTTGCTGTTGTTCTGAATTGTGGCCAAAAGAGTTACTTCAAGTCTTTTAACTAAATTTTAATTATTTTTAAAATTTTGGGTACTTTGGGTGGTAGCTCACTGTTGTTGTTGTTGTGGTGCAGGTACAATAAACCCCCCTTTATAATCACACCCTTGGTGACCACTTCTTTTGTGACACTAACTAATTGTGATTTAAATGTGTATAGTCACATTCCATATAAACTCTTACAAGATTGTGACCATAGGCAAAAAAAAACCTTACAAAATCGCTCTTTTATGCTAGAATAAAGGTGTCAATTGTTTAATTTTCTTACATGGGTTATTCTAAACTCTATTATTCATTATTAGACTTGAAGAAGGTTGTGATTTCTGCCTATTTTAATTTGACAATTTACATTGAGTCTTAACTATTAGTTTGTGTATTTTGCTAACTTGATTTTGTTAATTAAGATTTTTTGCTTTCTTGACAAGTTTGCATATTTTTAGTTTGCTTCCACTAGAAAGTTGTCTTTTGTTTTATTTTAAATTGGATTCATTGTTATTAGTTTGCACAACTTAAATACAAAACAATACTAACATTATCAAAAGGAACTACAATTTTCAAAACCCTAATATTTGTCCTAGATTTCTCCCACTATGGTCACATTTACAAAAAAAAAAAGCTTTGCAAAAAATTTGTGCTACTAATGAGTGTAAAAGAGACTCTAAAGAATGATGTTTCTTACTGAAGCAGATGATTACCAAAAACTGTGTGACACAAACAAGAATGTGACTAAAATTGGCATGATTATAAAGGGGGTTTATTGTATATAGGGAGCAACCTAAGTATATAGTACTGTTACGTATATTAGTATGAAAGAACATACCTGTCTGGCCTCACCTGAGGCAATACCAGCCGTATACAAGTACCAGATTGGTATAGACCAGAGATAATACCACCCTAATACCAGGTTTATAACTGTCTCAATACTGGGTTTATACTTACCAGGTTTTGTACAATTTTGTGATGTCAAATATTTTGCAATTTTTTCCCATATAAATAGCAAAAAAATGTTTGAATTTAGACTAGAAAAGGATTTTTTTTCCAAATTTTTTTGTAGAGAAAACGACAAAATTTGTCAGGAAAAAAAGGGACACTAGTTGAGATCTCCCAAAAAAGGGACACTAGTTGAGATCTCCCAAATCACAGGACCTCTAACTTTGTTCTCAGTGCCTCTGGAAAGCCCTTGATGAATAGGGTTGCATCAAGGGGATTCCATAATGGCAGACCTATGGTGTGGGAGTTATTGAAATTCAAATATTTTATGAGTGAATATTGAATATAATTTTTTTAAAACAGCTTTTCAAGCTAAGTGAACATATACACACATATGTATACTTTGAAGAACTAGGTTTCAATATGTGCTGTATGAGGGACAGGAACCCACCAATTATCAATCAGGGTATATATATATATATACATACTCACTTACTATCCAGTTTTCAAAATTTTCAAAGAATCAATTTTGGTGTATAACCACAGTTCTCAATTTTTTTAAAGTCAAAGAACAGGCCAGAGAAACATCTATCTATGAAGCAAGGTAGTTTGTTTGTTTTGTACTTATGAAATCCACTGAACTGGGATGCTTCAGATCGCGTTCTTGCTCTCTTTGGAAAGCTCTGGAGGAGGGGTGCATCAGCCTTGGTTTCATGGCGTTTGGACTTGCTGTGCAAAAGTTCTTGAATATTGAATGATTTCTTCACTGAAAATTAAATTAATTCGTAGCTGAAATTTTAGGAGGAATTGGAATGGGCCTTTGGTGTTGAGCAGGACTTAATGCAATTTATTTGGTAAGATTTGCATTCAGAATGTGGGAGATATTGATTTTTAAGTGATTTCTGCTGCTGAAAATTCAAATAAATTCCCAAAAAACCAGGTTTTGGAGGGAAAATCCAGTTGAGGACGTGGTAACACTTGGTCCAACAGCACAGGCCACACTAGTCAGTTGTTTATGTACGGGGTTCTTTCATGAAAACCGCCATTTCTTTGAGGTTTTTGGAAATTTAGGGTTTAGGGTACTTATTTGAAACAGCCAATTCTATTCTTTGATTTTGAAATTCTTTTCAAAGAATCAGAACAGATGATTCTTTGATTGTGAAATATTTGAAGAATCAAAACCAACAATTCTTTAAAATTTTAAAGAACCACCCAACACTGGTACAAACCCAATTCAATTTTATGTCTTTTTTTTGTCATGAATTTTTTTTTTGGGGTCAGTTCTTGCTTTGGAGTTTTGATTCCTATAAGTAAAGAGAGGAAGAAGAAGAAGTGATAGTAGACATTGCAATGTGCCCATTGGCCCCAAGAGTAGGGCTGCAGGGTTTTTAATGTACAACTGGAGAGTTGGGATGTGGACCAGCCTTGTTACCTGCAACAGCAAGTGCATCTGTTGTTGCTAACATGCTTATGGAGCATGATCTTCTCATCATGTAGAGTCACCATTTAAAAAAGAGGTATTTCCGTGAAGGAGAAATGAAGCAAAACTTGTTCATTACATTGCAGCAGAGGAACAAACAAACAAACAAACAACCAACCAACCAACCACATGAGCTTGGGGGCTGCCAATCCTTTGGCAACAACTGCACTGCAGAAACCCAAACAAATCTTGTTCTTTTTTGCATGGGCCACCAAATCAGACATCATTGTGTCATCTTCTTCTAACTTTTAGTTATTACTACCACAGAGAGAGAGAGAGAGAGTGAGAGAGACATGATGATTGCCTGGTCCGACAATTGCAAAAAAATTCACAATCAGCGCATGGCATAATGACTCTGCCCTTTGTGACAGGTTTCAAAGTTCAAACTAAAAAAACTTCCCTTACTGGATATAGAACTTCTCACCATAAACCCCTTCCAAGGTTTGGCTAGTGTAAATGGAGGGCATCTTACTTGACATATTCAACGTTTTGGTCATGTAAATGGAGGGTCTCTTAATTGACTTATGCAAGGTTTTGCTAGTGTAAATGGAGGGTCTCTTAATTGACCTATTGAACATTTTGGTAGTGTAAATGAAGGGCATCTTACTTGACGTATTCAGGCATCAACCGTGAATGAGCATGTTACCCTTTTTCTTTTTTTAAAGTCTTGATATCTGACATTTGTTCAGGTGATACCCTCCTGGTATCATACTAAATATTTTTTAAATAGAAATTCAATTGATGTTTATGCTGTGCAGGACCTTCATGGCATTCCCAAAATAACAGGCCCCTGAGGCCAGAGGCTGAGGTCCTGTTACTTGGGGAATGCCCCGGATCTGCCCTAGGTTGTTTACCCCACACTAAATGCGTGCACTTCTATGGAACATGCCTAACAAACCATATGCAAAATAATACTCCAGACATCACTCACACATTGAGTCAAGTTCAAGCCCACATTTTATGCCCAAATTCTACACCAACTTGTGGCCTCTTTCCCTATGGAGGCCAAGAACCACTAATAAAAGCCTCCTCATCTTGTGACTATGGCTCCCTTTGGGAGACAGCTTCTAAATGAGTGTTTGGCAGTTCTTTGTATTGTTAATAACAGTCAATATTGGGTATTAGAAAAAATCGTGAATCAAAGAACCCCCAGTTCCAATCAGATTTTATAAATAACCTAAAACCTTGGACAACCATTATGTTTCATGAATGAACCAGGTATTTGGTCTTTTGAGAATCGTGGTTATGAACCCTAAGAAACCCCTGATACCTGGCGCTCAGATTTTGAAATAACCTAAAGCCTTTGATAACCGTCAGGTTTCATGAATGAACCAGGTACTTGATCTGCTGAGAACCATGGTTATGAACCCTAAGAAACCCCTGATACGTGGTGTGGGATTGGTGTAAATTTTTAACAACCGCCCGGCATTCCTCTAAACACACCTGTCACCAATAGCATAGAGCAAATGAACGGATTGGATGTACATCATCGGTGTCTAAAGGACACCTGGGCAATCTGAAAAACACATAAACAAAACTTGTGGGCACCAAGTCTACGAGGTTGTCCATCCACACCCCCTATTTTGGCCTCTAGTATTGTTTCTAACATCCAACATAGAGTGTTAATTGTGTCCCCAGCCTCATCAAAAAACTTGAAAATTTGGATAATATAATGTGAGAGATAAGGTGTTTAAATGCTACCACCTAGGCCCATCCTTATGGCTGGCCAATGAGAAGTAAATTTTTTTTTACTTCACCTTTTGGAGATGACTATATCCTGCGAAACTTGGCCAGTTCTTGGTTTTTGGAAGAACCATGAGGTCTAGGTTTACATTATTTTGTAAAATGGAATGTCCTTTGGTTTTGGTGTAAAAAATATTCTTAAAAATTAAAACCTATGGATTATAGGTTAAAGGCAGGGGTCAATTTTAAACCCTTATTTGGGACCAGATTCAAGGCCATTTAAAGTTTTGAGTTTTGTTTAAAACATTGAAGTTCAAATTTTTTGTTGAGTGGTATTCTTGATCATTAGATAGTTACTAGTGATGATAATAAAAAATTTGAATAATTTATTTTGAGAATGAAACTATTAGGTTAGTTAACTATGAAAATGAGTGATTAGTATTTGTTTATCAATCAACTAGGAGGGACTAGGAGGTATTTGTGTAAGAATTAAGGTAAAGGCTTTATTTTTGTGAGTTGAATATGAACTTTGTGTGATTTATAGAAGAAGGGAATTAAGAGATGGATTCTTATCATTTTTTATAGCTTGTTATGAGAAAAATGAAAAAGAAAAAAGATATTATATGAGGGGGAAAAAAATGCAAGAAGATGTGTGAAGATTGATAGACTTGTTATGTCTTTTTTTTTCTTTTTCTCTTTTGTCTTATTTTCCTTCTAGAATGATATTAATTTAATATAATTTGATATAAAATATTATAAATTTTTTTATATTATTTTATTTTATCTCTTTGGGTTATGCTTAGAACTTGCTCTCAAAAATGCTAGAGCTTGCTAGAAGGCAGTTGATGTAGTACAATAAAGTCTGTAAGCCATTTCATGAAAAACAATTACTCAACAAAACCAGAGCAACAAGGTTTGAAAGGTACTAGTTTGACGTATTAGCAACTCCCAAAAGTACACATAAATCTTGTAAATCTCAAGTAAATCTTGAGATTTTACTTAGTAACTTTTATCCAAGTGCTAGTTTTTGGACTTGAGTCTGCCATCTTACATCCTACAAATTGGCAAGACATCACAAGTCCGCTCTGAAAAGGATGACAACCACCCTAATGTCAACTCACTAAAGCTTCTCAAGATAAGTCCTTCTCCTACATTTTCTTTTATTGCTATCATTTGTTTCTGAACGGTGCATAATTCAATCTTTTTTGCCAATTTTGTGATGTAGCCAAAGTGGCACTCATCAAAAAACATTTTACCCAAATTTAACTATATACTGGAAATGAAAGTTTAACAAAATAAAGATCCTTTCATACTTTTGGTTGCCCAACTGGAACTTATGAGAAAAATCTGAAATTTTGAAAGGAAATAAAATTGAAATCTCGCATATTTGGGCCAATTTTTTCCATGAAAAATCTTTTGTGTAAGTCCAAATCATATGATTTTCAGGCTGAAGTTTGGTGAAAATTCTCCAGTAAATTCTGCCCTTTTGCAAGGAGAGACATGCTACAAAATTATTATTATTATTATTATTATTATATGTAAATTACTATTTTTCAGCAGATACGGCATCTGCAACTGGTCGGTAAGATGCTGGAAATGACACTTATTCAGGTTCAAAGCTTCAGCATGCAGGTCAGATCAGGCTTGAGACACTTTCCAACAATTTAAATGAATACAAAATCCAAGTCCATTTTGCAGCGCATCCATGCAACACATGCTTGAGTGCGAAAAATAATAATCCCCCCATGCATTGCTTGTACCCACCTCCCCCTGCAAAGAGCTCCTGCAGGATGGTATTTTGGGGTCCCACCCACCATGTCAAATGGGTTGCAATGCTTCAGATGTGATTCTGTGCATGTGTGCAGAGGAATGAGTGCTATGCTCCCAAGGCAAATCTGAGCTCTAGTCTAATAACATCAACAACAGACAGTCTCCATGTTTTTAGTTGTTGGTCATTCATTGTTGTTACATTGTTTCCTTACCCTTGACAAGTAGCTCATAATGTAATGGCAGCTATTTTATTCTGACACACTTACTTACCTAGTTATTACCTGTTTTCTTACCTATCTACCTATACATGAGACCTATTTCCTTCAGATTAGCTACCAAGGTGAAACCAAATATTAACTCAGTCGAGGTTCATCCACAATGAGTAATATCAGGCATCCAGTGGATGGTGCGCTAGTGGATGCTGGCTCACTCTGGCCGCCGGGTTGGTATGTTTCATGGGTTTTACTGAAAAGCAAGGTCTGTGTGCCACTTGGCCTGCCAAGTAACCTCCCCAGAATGTGGAGTTTGAGCGGGTCCACAGGAAGCAGTAAAAGGGCCCTTTAAACCCTATTTTGGATCAAGCACTACTTTGAAATAGAGTGAAAAAGGGTTCAGACTACAGAGTGGTGTTGGAACTGGGCCCAGTGTATCTACATGGACCCTTAGAACCAGACCCAGCAAGTCTACATGGATCCGGACCTGCCTTAGAACCAGATCTGGTAGGTCTACATGGAGCCAGACGCATTTTAGAACTGGCCCTGGCAGATCTTAAGGGTTTTTTTGCACAGGCCAAGTCATTGATTAGGTAGAGGCTAGGGTCCTAAGTCTAGATAAGGTTTAGGGTTTTTAGTTTTTTAGTTTTTTGGGTCCTAAGTTTAAGTTCATCATTGAACCGGAATTGTCTTACTATATGAACACCCGGGCAAGTTCAATTCTTTTGGGAACTTCATGGAACATAATTCCTCTTTTAAATTGTTGTTGGTTTAAACTGGTGTTGGCCAGATATCCAGTTTGATAGGTATAGTAGTCGGTTCCGGTTCAAGGTAAAAAGAATTGGACTCAAACCTGTTTGCAAGTTGAAGATCCGGGTTTAGATCTGGAACCTAGGAGAACCATCATTCTTTAAGATCCCCCATTGGATCCAGAACTGAGGAACCATCAATTTTGCAAAAGCCAAATGCTTGCCTCCGGCCCAACCATTTTTTTGTAGAATTTCATTCTGGATAATCTTTAGGTTTAGGGTTTCTTGTTTCTTTCATCCCATTGAGTCATTCATCACCATCACCGTTGAGCCTTTAGGCCGAGCTTTCTCCCTCTTCTTCTTTTTGTCACAACTGCTTTCTACTAAGCTTTATCATTCTTCTTTTTGTCATAGCTACTTTTTAGGGAGCTCTACATTTTTTGTTTCTCCCTCTCCTTTCTTTGCAAATATTTTTCTAGTTCTTTTATGCTTGAAGCAATGCACTGATATTTTTATTTCCTTTGTGGTTGAAGCCATTTGATGCTTGCGAAAAATTTGTATGAGAGCTAAAGACTAGGAATGTGGTGCTTGAGGTTGCTACTTGGAACTAAAAATAAATCAAACAAGTTCCCAAGGTTGTTACTTGCCACAATCTCTCATCTCTCAACAAATGCTTATGAAATATTTTGGTTGCATCTAGACATTATGGGTCATCATTGCATTTTTATCTTTGTGATCTTTGATTATTTACGTCAACCTTTGAACGAGTTCAACAAAGTTTTTGCTTGTCATTGTCTCATCTTTTTTGTTACATGCCACACAATTTTGAGGTTTGAAGTTTTCAACAAGGGATTTATTGGTTTCAATTGACATAATTTTTTACTAAAGTTCGGTTAGGTAAGTCTCTTATATCAAAATTTGTCATTGCAAAGTATTGATCTTCTTGAATTGAGGTGTGGGTTTGAAAGTGTTACTTGTTGGTTCCAATCTATGCATAATTTTGTTTATTTGTTAATGCATCTTAAGTTGTTGCTTGTTAATTGTGTGATTATCTACAACAACTAACACAATGGAATCAACCATTAGTACTCCCCTCTCATCAACCTGAATTCTTTGTTCAATATGGAAAAAAATAGTGAGTTTACATCTCAAATTGAAGTCACTAATGGTTCACAAGAGGTGTCCAATCTTCAAGTAAATGTTTCCTAGGAGCTTCTCATTCAACAATTGTTGGCAAATTGAGATATGTGGTACCCCTTTCATCATTCTACTAATTATTGGAGTTTTTTTCGTTGTGAATGATGGTGCTTTATTAATTCTTGTAACCCGTAAGTTATGAGATGTGTGTTATGCCATTCGACTATAGTGAATGGTGAAGTTCATAATTTGGCACATAGGAAAAGTCTGAAGGGGCTTGTGAACTATAGCAAAGATCACAATACTAGTTTTATGAAAAAACATGTTTTAGAGTTACACTCAACAAAATGTACAAAGCGGGGGGGGGGGTGTCAGTGTGTTGGTGCAGATGACAAAAGTTGCAAGAGATCATAACATTAGTATAGAACCTATCCTTAAAACATTATGCACCTTCCACCCAAGTTATGCCAAATGGAAAGGAGCTCATCCACACCATTAACCCATGATTATTCAATGGACCATTTCCACTTGAATGTGTGCATAATGGATTATTAATGGATTTCATATTGAACTTTTAATGGATTCATAATGGATTTTCAATGGAAATTGGTGGACTTGGGTGGATGGGAATGGTGCATGGTGTATTCATAGTGGACACCTTATCACAAATTTTAGATCATTCATAATTTCCATTGAGAATCCACATGGGTGGAATTGGGTCTTTCCAAGTCAATGTTGGGTGGAATGTTGGATGGAACAGGGACACATTAGAAGAAATCTTGTAATATGCAACCATTTTTTTTGCGACTACATGCAGCTATGTGTTGGTTGTGGCTATATTTGATTTTTTGCAATTGATTATCAATGTTCACGTTTTATATGGTGAAATGCGACTATGTTGTGATTACCATGCAACTGTTGACATATTCATCTTTTCATTTGGACAACTTTTGGGATTGTTTGCATTCAAGAATATGTTCATATGTTCCATTAATTGCATTTGGGGTCAAGATTAGTCACAACCATATGCCATATACATAGCCCTTTGATGTACACTAATGTATATTATAATTAAATTTGGGGTACATTTCTACGATGTATTAAAATTGCATTAAGGGCATATTTAAAGAGTTTATTAGGAGTACATCATACATTAATTATGGGTAGATTAATTATATATTGTGAACATATTAAGGGTTTTATCAACATGATTTTTGTGGTGAATTTTTTCCATTTGGAAATATTTCATATCCAAATTACAAGTTTCAGAATTGATATATTAATTTTTAGAACTTAAATGTCAAATTTCATCTTCAAACAATTTTTTTTAGATTTTAAATATCATTTTTATATTAAAATAACAATTGATACTTCAAATAATTGTTATGTGAAAAGGTTATGTGAAGTGGAAGGATTAACATATATAATTTACTTACAACATGAAAAAAAAGAACAAAGATATGGGATAAATATTTTAGTTGCAAATTAATATGTGACTAAGTTGCAACTAGAAATTTGTGACATTTCTTTTGTCCTCCATTTCAATCTTGTAAATTATATAAAGAAATGCATTTGGAAAATTGAAAACACACATTTGGGATGAGCATGTAAGAAAGGCTTAACCTTAAAGGCTAAACCTAAAATAAAATAAGAAAATTTATCTAACTACCTATTTACCTATTTCCTTACTTACTTAAATATTTAATTTAACATATTTTGACAAAATTTTAATTAATATTTCATGTGGCAAATTGTTATTATGCCACGTGTCACAATCTATAACCATCCAAAATGGACGATGCAAATTTAATTTATTTTTAAAATTCAATAATCATGCCATGTGGCAAATTGTTATTATGCCACGTGTCACAATCTATAACCATCCAAAATGGACGATGCAAATTTAATTTATTTTTAAAATTCAATAATCATGCCATGTGGCAAATTAATATTGTGCCATGATTAAAACCATCCAAAATGGATGGTGTAGATTTAATTGATTTTATCAATTTTATTTTTTTTCAAAATTCATTTATCATGCCACATGACAAAAGTCAATTGGGCCATCAAATATGGACGATTGAGATTATAAATTCCATAAAAAAATGATTTATTTATTATTTATTTTCAAATTTTCAAAATGCACTATTTGTGCCATGTGGCAATAAGGGGTTGGTGACCATTTTAATTACAGTTTTTGGCAAATAGACACAAGTTGCATATGTATAATTAAAAGATGAAGACATATTTGTTGACCATATGTTTCATCCATGGATTACAATGACATATAAAATGATGTCATGATTTGCAACTATATGTTAGATGCAATTTCACTTTTGCAACTTTTTTTTTTAAAAGTTGTATATGTGGGATACAACTGATTTATAGTTGCAAAGTTTAGTTGAAAATCTATACTTTTCTTCTAGTGACAAATTTTATAGTATAGTAAACTCTCTCTAAACTAATATCCTTCGGACCAACCGGAAGATATTAGTTTACACAAATTATATGGGGGCTAACAAAAATCATTCCGGACCTTGCTAGAGTAGCATGGAAGGTCATGGAGGTTAGTAGAAGGTCATGGATCATTGGGGAAGGTAACGGAACCTTGTGGAGCTTGGTGGAGGATCCAAGAAGCACGTAGAAGATCATATGACATGAGTGGTAGAAATCTTGGCAGAAAGTGAGGTTGTGGAAAGCTACACTTTGGGTACTCTCCGAATACCCTCCTTCGCTCTATAAAAGGGGCTGTGGGCAGTTAGCTGATCAGTCTTGTCCAAACCTTTTCCCCAAAAGCAGGAGCAGAACAATGTCGCAGAAAGGAACTTTTCATACCACTATGACGGACAAGGTCCGCGTAGCTTTCTGCTAGTACAAAAGAAACAATCCTCAGCTTTCATAGAAAGACCTGATCAAATGGCTCGAAGACAACCACAGTATCAAAGTTAGCCAAGCTACCATCTCTACTAGACTGAAATGGTCGGTTGAGATTCTGGCCAAGTCTGACAATGAGACCAACCTCAATGCCAAGCACCAACAGACAATCAGGTACGCGGAAATGGAGTCCGCGTTAGTCAAGTGGTTTCAGGCAAACCAGGAGCGGGCAAATGTGAATGGTGAGCTTGTCAGAGAGAGTGCAATGAAGATTTTGGATTGGCTTTATCCTAGGCATGAGCCCTTCGAATTTTCAAGTGGCTGGCTTGAAGCGTTCAAGTTTCGCCATGGCATTAGGTCCTACTGCCGCTTCGGCGAAAGTGGCTTTGTCGACATGGCTGCTCTTACCGACACCCTTCCAGCCATATGTGACATCCTGGATCAGTATACGTGGAAGGACATTTATAATATGGACGAAACTGGACTTTTCTATCGGATGTAAGTACTGTAAGTTCAGATTTGTCTACTGTAAATGTCTAAACATGATATAACTTATTGTGATTGTTTTCCAGGCCAATAACTTTCTTGCAAGCAAGCAGCTTGAGGGCCGTAAGCAGAACAAGGAGCGGATCACTCTCGCCATCTGTTGCAATGGAGATGGTAGCGACAGGCTCCCGCTTTGGGTCATTGGAAAGTATAAGAACCCGTGCTGTTTCAAGAACATAAACAAGAACACGCTTGGGTGCCAGTACCGGAACAACTCCAGTGCTTGGATGATGTAGGAAATTTTTTTGGAGTGGCTCAGGGGGTTTGACCTCCATGTTTCAGGGCGCAAGGTCCTCCTCATCATGGATAACTTCAATGGCCACATTCCCCTTGATCAGCTTCCCAACCACATCCAACTGAGAAATACCATAGTCTTCTACTTGCCCCCAAACGCAACCTCGAAGATCCAGCCATGCGATGCTAGGATCATCTGCAGCTTCAAGGCGTACTATCGTCGTCGCTTCAACCGGCTTCTTCTGCAACGCTTGGAGGACAATGTCGCCGACCTTGAGAAGATTAACATCCTCTGTGCCATTTAGATGGCCGTTCGAGCCTGGACATACGAAGTGAAGCCGGAAATAATTTTCAACTGCTTTTGCCACTACAAGATCCGCTCAACAAAGGAGCCAGTTGTTGATGCTAGTGAGGAGTGCCCACTGGATCCAAAAGTCATCGAAGACTTTGAATCACAAATCTGACAGTTCCACTATCACAACCTAATGGACATCAAGAATCTGCTGAACTACCCAGAGGAGTAGGTCACTGCTTACACACTTGATGTGGATGACATCATCGAGGATCAACTTTAGGAACGGTCAGGCTCGCAGGTGGAAGTCAACGACGATGATGCAGATGACAGCCGAGCTCCCTATAGTGAGTGCTACCGAAGCCTACAAAATGGTTGAGATGCTAGAGAGGTTCTGGATGTAGTAAAACGACTCGAGTATTCCATTCTTTGCCGCCTCATAGAAGATGAAGGATAGTGTGAGTATGATCATGACAAAGCAGTTGGTACAAAGGAATATTAATAGCTTCTTCCAGCGCATCTAACTCTGTACTTTCGAAGGTGTTTCTTCTGATTTCATCGCTTTTTTGGTGCCATATGTATGATGTATTAGTTTATAAAATGTTATGGGACCAGAAAAAAATATTGAATATCAATTTATGGAGAATTATTAAATTAAGTATGAGGCCCGCCACAAGCTTATGCCCGCACATTAGTTTAGAGAGAATATTAGTTTACACAGTATTAGTTTAGAGAGAGTTTACTATAATGTAGAAAAACAACAAAAAAAGGAAGATCATTGCTCCTTCACAAATCATTATATTTTTTGGCAATCACAAACCTTACAACAAGTCAAATCCCAAACAATTTACATTTTTTGTAGATTTAGTTTTGTACACAGTAAAAGGATATCATCCCTTGTCTTTTGTTGAAAATCTATGGTTAAGGCGCATGGTTTTAAGACAATGTGGGCATGTTATGTTTCCTTCTAAACATTAATTGGCGAATGAAATGCTCCCAAATGTTGTAAGCAATACCAAAGAGAAATATGTCATTCCCTTTCTTGCTTCATGCATTACTTGTACCTTTGATTTGTGGATGTCTTGTGTTGGGCATTCATGACATTTTTGCCATGGTGGTTGGTTTTATCAATGATGAATGGGTAATTTTGAAATGTAAAACACTCCAAGTGTAGCCATGGTAGTTTAGGTTAAAATGTTAATGAATTCATTTGGCTTATTTAATAAGGTTATCACATATGTGAAAGACAAGGGGTTTAACCTTGTTACCTTAACCTTTGTTATGACATTTGTGGTATGTTGTTTTCCACTTCAATTGCCATGTCCATTTGTTGGATCTTATTTTGGGCATGCCATGTCAAAAGCTACATGATATGCCATTAATGATGTCAAGGCATGTTTTGGATCTACAAAAGTTAGTTTGAAGGGTGCACAAACATCATTACAAAAAACAATAACATGGATTAAAAAATTTGGGAAAAAATGGTAGGAGTGGAAAGATTCTTGCATTACTGTTCAGCTACCACTTAAAATGTTGAAAATTCTTGTCAAAACAAGGTTTGCATCATAGGTCTTCTTGTTCCAAAAGACTTTAGAATATCAAAATGTTATTTCTATTTGTTATGGGCGACCATAGGAATTGCATTTGTCATCTAGAATGTTAGTTGGTTAAACATGGGCTATTGCTCAAGCCATTTGTGATACTTTGCTACCAATGGTCAAACATTGTGTTTTAAATTAGAGCCAAGGCTTTGGTTGTAGTCATATGTGCTAGTTTTTGCTTTCATCTTGTACATTAATGTGAGAACTGAAATGGGTATAATTCATGCTTTGAATCAACCTTACATGCATGGTGATTTTTATTTCGAGTTACAAGAACTTAAATTGAAGATGATGGCATAAATTCTCAATGTATTTGGGCCATTTTTAACATTTTAAAAATCTTTCATTCAAAGGAAGGTGCATAATATGTTGGCCATAATGTTTGACCCTCATTTCAAAAACATGAAAATTATTCAAAATTATGTGGGAAATTTGAATGCTAATGAAATTGTTGCAAAGTACAATGCAAAGGTTGTGTATCCATTTTTGTTACAAGTTTAATTTTATCAAAACCATACAAAGGTTCTAGTTGAAGTAGTGGCAATTGAAGATGATGATTTTTTCTGTAGGTAGATTGTATCAATTGATGATGCAATCAAATCTACCTTAAAGAATGAACTATAATTTTTTTGTCAATTATGTGTGCAATAGTTAGAAATTGAAAACCTTTTGGCTTGGTGGGGCCAACACATAACTCAATTTCCACATGTGGCTTTCTTGGTTCATTAAATGTTTGGGATTATGGGTTCACAAATAGAAACTAATTCATTTTTAGTGTTGCTAGAGTTATCACTAATCTTCAACATTCTAGATTGAAGATTAAAAACTTGGATTGCTTCATTTTTATTATAAAAAATTAGCCTAATGATGCTCATGTTGGATGTGTTGAAAATAAACCTCAAAATATGCATGAATTTTTGTCCTCAGAGGTTATTTTGATTGAGGAGCACAAGAAGTTGCTCAAAGAAGGATGGTTTAGAAAGGATGATGATGAGATTTAGGAAAAGCCAATTGCCAACATAAAATTAAGGTGTAGATAGTGTAGGTTCTACCCTTTTCCAACAATAAGAAAACATAAGGCTTCATTTGGTTTTTTATAAAGGTTGGGCTATGTATATTGTTTGTTATTGCTAGTCATTTTGTTGTGATGGTGTGTTTTCAAATCATTATTGTAGCATGGCAAATTTGAATTTACAATTGATGTCATATGTTTTTCAAGTGTGTCGTATGTGATTTATGATTTTGTCATAAATTCTTGAAGGTTGTTGTATGTTCTTGAAGTCCATTGTATGATGATAATCAAAACAAAATTTGTATTTTGAAATTTTACATGTATGTTATAATTTTGTTGTTGGTTAATGTTGTTGTAACATGCCTTCCTTGTAACGACCCCATCCTTAAAGGTTATTTCTTGATTTGGTTTCACATTGGCTTCCTCCATTGTGTCATTTACCATTTTTAATTCCAACTAATTTCTTTGCCAACAAATTCAATGGGAAGGTACCTTGCATTTCCCTTCCTAAATTCACATTTATTCAAGATTACCTTTCTCCTTTTCATTGGGTTTTGTTGAATTGTTATACTTATTATCTCCATCAAAAGATTCATCTATATAATCATTTGAATCTATCATTCGCTCCTCTACCATCCCCTTTCCATTCCCCTCCCCCTTTGAATTATGATACCAATCCTTTAGTATCAACATCATAGGGATGATAAGGTTTGAGTATGTTTGCATAAGTTAGCTAAGATGGGGTTGGGTTCAAAATGATCCACATTCACCAACAATATTGTGTTGTTGGGAAAAAAATATTCTACATAGTATGGTCTGAACCATTATCATTTGAAAGGTGGGATTTTAAAGAAAATGAAGGAGGAAGTGAAGTTTGGTTTTCAAAAAACTAAACAAAATGAAAGGTGGAATTTTAGAAAAAATGAATGAAAAGGTGAATTTTCAATTTCAAAAAATGGAATAGGATGAAAGGCATAGAGGTTTTAGAAAAGATGAATGAGGAGGTGGAGTTTGGGTTTCAAAAAGTGCAGCAAGACCAAAGATGTTGAGGTTTTAGAAAATATGAATGAGGAAGTGGAGTTCGGGTTTTAGAAAGTGGAGCATGATGAAAGGTGTTGAGGTTTTAAAAAAGATGAAGGAGGATGTGAAGTTTGGGTTTCAAAAAGTTGAGTAGGACAAAAGGTGGTGGGGTTGTAAAGAAGATGAATGAAAAGGTGAAGTTTGGGTTTTAGAAGTTGAACAAGATGAAAAGTGAAGTTTCACAAAAGAGGGTAATACGATGTGAAGTTTGGGTTTCAACGAATACAAGCAAGATGAGAAATTGGGTTTCACAAAATCCAAGCAAGACAATAAAAAAATTGGGTTTCAAAAAAATTCAACAAGACAAAAGGGGTTGTAGAGATTATGTGCAAGACAAAAGTTTTCACATCAAGTTCCTATAGGAACACAATGCAACAACCTAAATACCACATTGAGTTCTTGCAAGATCATAATGTAACCGTTTAAACATGACAAAACATTGCTACATCACCTTCCTCCAACCAACATAACACAACAAAGAAGATAATTAGGACCAACAAACATGAAATGAAATTAAAATTCAATTTAACCATCACCAAGTAATGAACACCACCATTACCATTAGCATCAATGTGACTACCATGAAAACACTAATGAAACCCATGGCTCTTGCAACAAATAATAATGGCAAATTAGGTGCAAGCAACAATTGATGGTGAACTAGGTGCGAACAAGGATTGAACCACAATGAGGTGTGAAAAAGGACCAAACCACAACTAGATGCAAACATAACACATTAGCAAATCAAAACACAACAACAAATTGTGTAGCATCCAACTATTGCACAATAAGGGCGAATCAAAACATGACAATTGGGAGGGAACCAAGAGGAGGATGGTGAACCCAATTTTGTTATGCTACAAGGAAGACAAACACTAGTGGCGAATTAAAACACAACAAGAAGTTGTGTAGGAGGCAACTATTGCACCTGATGAACCTGATGATGCTAGGCTACAAGGAAGACGAAAACCAGAGGAGCCAAGTTTTGCCAACAGGAAATGAATCGTGTCATTGGTGTGAGGCCAAAAATGCCAAACCCATAACCCCTAATTTTGCAATGTTGTTTAGAATTTAGGTTTACACAAACTGTTGTTTGTGTATCATCATTGATTTTTTCGCCTTTTTCTAAGGTTTGATCTTGGCCAATGATATGTATTGAACATTTTGAATAAAGGAGGCAATGGATTTTTCTTTCATCCTTTTAGAACAAGGGTCAAATCTTGTTCACTTTTTAGATGTTCACAATTCTTCCATATGGTGAAAATTGTTTGTTCATTAGGATGGGTTGTGTTTGTTGAAGATTTGTTTGTAGCCAATTGACCCCCTTCCTTTAGAAAGAGATAACTTTGTTGTTTATGCACCAAATGACTCGATTTAAATGGCTATGGGTGTGCTTAGACATAAGGAAAAACTTATCTTTAGATCCCATCACCAAGAAAACAACCCCCAATGCACCTTTCCTCTCTTATGCCTTATGTGTTCAGTTACGAGCAAATCTACCTTATATTGATGGAAACACTGGCACATGATTTCAAAGGGATGTCCACCAAGATTGAATTTTTTTTGTTCTAGTAGATTTGCTCCTGTGTGATGCTCATGTAACCTTTCATGGCCCAATAAGACCTCAACCCACAGAAATGACTTCGCATGTATGTGGAACAGTCATGTAGTTTTCATCTAGTCCCACGCTTGGAGGAGTGTTGTTTACCACATGTGACTCTGAACTGTGAATCTATTTTTTGGGAAAATTGATGGAACATTTCCTATTTTAATTGTTGCTGGTTTGAACTTGCCAGAAGGGGTAGAGTCATAGTTCAGGGTTTATTTTGCAATTTTTTGATATCAATATCAAAAAAATTGCAAAATGTTAGAATCAATTAGCAAAATGATTCAAATTTACACTTAAAAAAACACATTCCCCAAAAAAATCGGATTTTTTTTTTTTTTTTTTGGGTTGAGATATCGACAAATTAAATTTTGTCAGAATAAAATAACTGCCATTATGCTATCATGAGCTACTTGTCAAGGGTAAGGAAGCAATGTAACAACAATGACCAACAACTAAAGACATGGAGGCAGTCTATTGCTGATGTTACTATACTAGAGCACAGATTTGCCTTGTGGGCATAGCACTCATTCCTCTGCACACATGCACAGAATCACAACTAAAGCATTGCAACCCATTTGACATGGTGGGTGGGACCCCAAAATACCATCCTGTAGGAGCTCTTTGCAGGGGGAGGTGGGTACAAGGAATGCATGGGGGGATTATTATTTTTTGCCCTCACGCATGTGTTGCATTGATGTGCTGCAAAATGGACTTGGATTTTGTATTCATTTAAATTGTTCGAAAGTGTCTCGAGCCTGATCTGACCTGCATGCCAAAAGCTCTGAACCTGAATAAGTGTCACTTCCAGCATCTTACTGACCAGTTGCAGATGTCATATCTACTGAAAAATAGTAATTTAATTATCATAATAATAATAATAATAATAATTTTATAGCATGTCTCTCCTTGCAAAAGGGGTGTTAGTGAACATTTTGCAATTTTTATATACATAAATCTACTCTCTTGCAATGGAACCAGTGATTTCTTTAATTGAGATTTTTCGTTAAATCCCAGCCTGAAAAATATGTGATTTCAACTTTACACAAAGGATTTTTCATGGAAAAAATTTGGCCCAAATATGCCAGATTTTGATTTTATTTCTTTCCAAATTTCAGATTTTCCTCACAAGTTCCCAGTAGGTAGGTAGCCAAAAATATAAAAGGATCTTCATTTTGAAAAAAAATTCATTTCTGGGTATATAGCTAAATTTGGGTAAAGTTTTTTTCCAGATGATTGCCATTTTGGCTACATCCCAAAAATGGCAAAAAAGATTGAATTATGCAACATTCAGAAACAAATGAAAAGGACGTGCTTGGGATGTCTTGCCAACTTGTAGGACATTCCAAGTAGAATATCCTTGCTAATTATGGGCAAGATTCTAAATTAGTGTAAGTCAAGGGCCAGTTATTTTGGGAATGCTCCAGCCCTAGGGCGTTACCCTAATATGTAAACGTAGGTAGATTCCCACAAGGTGGTGGGAGTGGACTTAATAACTAGATCCTTACATCTATGAATGGTGCCTTCAAAATATAGTCTCTTGTAGGCTAAGGTGTCTTTTCAAAAATTTATTCGTCAATTATAATGTGTTATTGTTAAATGTGTTAGTTTAGCTATAAGGTTAAGTTGCACTTAATTAGAGACAAATTGGATTAGCTAAGTTGATTAATTTTATTTTAAATCAATTCAGATGTGAATAAAATTCGAAATTTTGTTATGAAATATAATTTCAAATTGTGTAAAGGGAGATGTAAAATAGAAAAAAAAAGTCTAAATTTGAAAAGTTATTTACGTAATGGAATGTGCTGGGTATAGGCTATTGTGCTTGGTTTCACTGCCCGTTTGGAAAATTTGGCTTGTCCAAATCCCTGACAGGCACCTCACATGGCAGAATGGCCTGTACCAGGCACATTCTATAACATATAATCAACTCCCCCCCGTTCCACCCTGCAGAATCTTCTGACCTAATTCAGGAGTCCTCTAGGGTTTCCACTCTTGACCAAGCCCTCTTCTTGTTCTTCTTCTCATTCTTTGTTGGGTGTTGTGTGTCTGTGGGTGGCACCTAATCTCAATTGCGTAGATTTGCAATCTTTGGGACACTTGGGCAATGGCGAAACAGAGCCTACTGAGTGCACTACCAAGCTCCTCTTCTTCTGTCGTCACAGGCATTTCCTTTCCCAGGTAAAACTGAATTCTGATCTCCTCACAATCTGTTGGAAATTCACACAAAAGCTTGAGAAAATTCAGTTCCAAAAAACGAAAAAACATGGGGGGAAGCATTCCAAAAATTCTCGGATTCCGAATTGTTGGTGGAAGGAAGGTTTTGGTTTGGTTTCCTAGATATGCCGTTTTCAAGGGTTTAAGGGTTTTTAGGGTTTATTGAGCTTTCAGCTACATCTCAGAATCGGTAAGGAGAATTTGTTTGTTTGTTTTTTTCTTCAGCATTTGGTTTCACAGTCCCACACTCTTTTAATTTTCATTTATCCTAATTGAGGTTCAAGAACAATTTCATCCATCGGTGAACTGAATTGGCTGGATTTGTGGAAGGTTGGGGATCTCTGCAGTTTGCAGATTAAAATAGCCATTAGTGTTTTCTATGCCAGAGCTTGTTGCTTTGTCATTAGGATTCTTTTTATCATTTGAGCATTTACAATGTATACATATATAATTTCTCAATGGTAAAGCAGGACTAAATTCTGATGATTTTTTCTTTCTGCGTACTTCTTGCCTTTTTTAATGCTGTTCTCTGTTTTGCAAAAGTCACTTTCTAGCACCCTTCACGACGAAGGTGATGATGGTCTAGATACTTTGTTGAGTGATCAGCTCACAAGGTTATGATGTTATGAGGTTTTAACTGCATTCCATTGTCTTCATGGCTCTCCTGGTTGGTTTAATCAGAAATGATGTAGCATTTGTTTAGTTACTGAACATGGGTATTTTGTGGAGTTTTTTCTTTGCTTTCTGCCATCACATCAAGAAATATATTGACTTGTGGGTTTTATGATTCAGGGTTGCACAGCAGTTGTGCAATCATGGTTCAACAGAGCTGGACATCTGTTTCCAGAAGGTTAAATTTCGAGTTTCATGGAAGAGCTCATGGAAAATAAAAAAGGAGCTGCCTTCTCAAAGTAAACTGCGACATTGGTTGGCTGTTCCTGCACACCAGCCAACATGGGAGTTCTCCAGCTTACTTCCAACAAATCTTCAGCACAATTTCAGTTCTGCAAGAAACAGGTCTTTTAAGTTTCTGGTTTATTATGATGAAGAGTAACACTCAGGAAGTACATGATTATATCCATTGGTTGGAATTTCTGCAGATGGATGTTGATAAAAGAGTCTTGTTTCTGCAGGGGTTGAACACACAACTTTTCTGCAGAAGTCTAGTCTCACATGTCTATATGAGCTTGTGAAATGTGCACATCTCAAAGTGGATGCATTGTTTGGGACATGCCACTTTCTATGTTAGATTGCAAACAAAGAGAAATATAAATTTTATGGAGCTCAGCATGTAGTTCTCTTGCAGCTACGAGGCCTGTAGAATGTGACCACTCAATGCTGGAAGACATGTCTACTCCTGTTTTGGCACCAGTGATTTTCAATTCCAGTACCTACTTATTTTGTTGCATGCTATTTTTGCCTATGGTGCAGGCTTTGGACACACCATAGGAGGCGCTCAAAGTTTGAAGGTGGCCAACAAAGGACACCCAATCCCTCCATGTACTGTTGCTGCACACACACACACACACACACACATCTTGATCAGAGCTGAAAATGGTTTTCTAAGTACTCTCTATTTTTGTAGTTCACAGAAAGGGTGAAGAATCTGAAGTTGCACGACCATGATTGGCATTTTGCAGAGATGCAAAAGTGAAGGATACAGGTACCAGTAATATGGAAAGTGTGGAAGATGATGAGGAGAACAAGAATGCACAAGTTCTGGAGGACCAACTTGAACGATTTACAAGGGCTGTGGCTTTGGATGACACTGAGATGGCAGCACAAGTCATGCAGGAGATGGGGTACATCTTGTTCCACTTGCCTTGTGTTTTTGAAGTGGTTTACCCTAATTTTGTGTTGTGGTAAGTAGTCAACTTTTGTATGACTTTTGTGCCATGTCTTCTTTATTCATACAAGAATTATTCACATGAAGTGGACAACCAGCTATGTCTTGACAGATGTCTCAGTAATCAGAATGGTTACCAATACAACTTATGTGGTGAATCTACTATGCAAGTAATCTGTGGGGGTTTTCTTTTTGGGTGCAGAAATCCATTTCAAGTGACTGATGTGAAGATGCTTGTAGAGGGTGCAGCCAAGATGGCAGAGCAACTACAAGAACTGTATGAGGAAGTGAAGAGGATTATAGATAATGGGGATGTAGAAAGTGCACGTGACATTATTGAGGCGAACTATGATGCTCTCAGGGAGCAATTGGAGTTGGGTGTAGAAGGCATTGAGCATGCAGCCATGCTCAATATTCTGGCCCAGCTCCGCCTGACCTTAGGTGATTTTGAGGAAGCAGAACACCTCCTTCTTGAGGTTTCCTTCCTCCTCTAGTTTTATTTCATGCTGTGCTTTCATGAGCATTGGCAATCTTCATACATTCATTCATTCATTCATCAATTTGTATTTTCCTGTATGTAGATTGCAATATGACGGAATTGGTAATGGCTGGAAATTTATGTTTTGCATTTTGGGGCATGCAGATGAAAAATTTGCTGGATAAAGTTGGAACAAGATCTCCTCAGCTGTTGGTGGACAATATATTGGGACACATGGGAAGCATGTACACAACCCTGGACAAGCCTGCTGAAGAAGCCCATCTCTTTAAAGAAGAGAGTCTCAAGATTCAAGATGATGCACTCAGTAATGGGCCTGCAGCAATTGCTTACACTAGCATAGTATTTTTGTGCCTTGAAGAAAATTTCTTGTCTCTTTCTTTCCTTGTCTAATATATAGCCCACAGACTTTCATCTTGCATTACCTCTGAGATTACCAAGTTGTGTGCAATTTTTTTGTCACCTGCTGCAATGTTTTAGGTGTAAACAGCTCTAACTCCTGCTATCAAGGAAAAACCACTTAGCAGCAAGTGGGCTATGTGGACAGGCAAAGAAGACAGTCCCCTGGTAGTGGAGTTGTTACTAAAAGCGGCAAGCACATATAGTGAATTGGATGATAATGAGAAGGCCATCGAGCTCTACAACCGTGCGATAGCCATCATACAAAGAACACTAGGCCCTGAGCATGAGAGTTTGACAGTGCCACTTACAAATCTGGCGTATTTAGTTTTAGAGGAGGGAGGGGTTGAGGAGTCAGAGTTTACAATGCTCAGGTTTTGCTCCACCATCCCTGATCTCTTCTGCAAAAAATTTTGTCCTTTGCTAAGTTTGTAGGGAGGCTCAATTGCTGATAGAATGAATCCTCTTGCTCCTCATCCATGAAGCACATGAAGGACATGAAGGAGGTGCCCTAATATTTCATGTAGTAGTGTACAATAAAATAGATGCAAAGGTGTTGTCCAACTCCAAATTTTGCAAAGTCTTGAAAGGGATTCTGACAGTATAGTTTCTGCAGTTCTTGAGCATGTGCAGAATCTTTGGGAGAGAGAACCATGGAGAATGAGTATCCTGTTGCAGTTACCAAATGGGTTGAGTTCAAAAGTTTGCATTTGTGCATGCAGAGCATTGGGCATTCTCGAGAGGGAACTGGGTGCACATGATCGAAGAGTAGGGGAAGCCATGTGTGCACTTGCCAGAATAAGAGCTGCAAAAGGTCAGTCTTCAACTCTCACAGATTCCTATGGCTCACTGATTGTCACCTCCATAAGGTGAATCTTGGTCAATACAACCCTGCATGTAACAGTGGTTCATGTTCATCAGTCCTGCTAGAGAGATCTGTTTCAAAGTTCCATTGCAGTCTGTTTTCTCTAAGAACTTTGTTTGACTGGAACTAACTCCATTTTGTTACTTTGAGAATGTGTCAGGTCAGGTATCTGCAGCAGTGAATCTGTATCAGAAAGGATTGCAAATTATGGAGGACTGCAATGATGTAGGTGAAGATTACACAACTGTCGAAATAGTGCGTTCTGACTTTGCCACGCTTCTTGATGAACTGGAGAGGTGCTATTCAATGCAGAACTGTGTGCACACCAAGAAAGTCCCAGTTCCTCACTGGATCTATATCTGCTTTCATGGTTGCATTGCATCTTATATTATACTCATGCAAACAATAACAGACATCAGACTTTCACTGGATATCAGGAATGAGGAGGCTCAGGAGCTATGGCATGCAAATTTACAAGTGAAAGAAAAGCTTCTTGGCAGCAATGATCCGCAATTGGCAGTCCACCTTCAAAGTCTAGCTGCATCATATGCGGCATCAGAGAAGTATGATAAGTGTGAGCCACTTTTGCAACGCAGCTTGGATTTAGTGCTAGCTGATTTGGGTCCTAATGCACCAGAATTGTGCTTCCCTCTGGATGGCCTTGCTACTGCATTGCTCCATCTGGGCCGACCTAGTGAGGCAGAGCCTCTTGCTCGCCAAGCTTTGCGTATTTGTGAGGCTGCTCAAGGCTCCAATAGCATTGCCACTGGTATGTCCTCTGTCTCCCTCTTGTGGTTTTATTAGTTTATCTCTACTTGGTTTCCACGTCGTAGTTGAGTCCAAATGGGTTCTGGATGTTCATGTTTTAGCCAGTCTTCCTGAATTTAGCTGTCATGACGATCAGTTTGCTGTTATGCTGACCTTTCAATTCGATGTAAAAGAAAGTTTCCTTTCTTCTTGAGTGCATTGATGAAATTTTATGTTCTTTCAAGTCTTGGAAAATTCCATCTTGCTGCCCAACCCATGTCCACTAATGGACAGAGGTGTAGCCATTAGCTGATTGGTAGCTTCAACTTCATGAACCTTCTTGGAGCTGTGTTTATGTGCTTGTTGTATTCTCCTGAGATATATTAGCCTATGAGAGACATGACTGACCATGCTCTGCTTCATATGGGGGGGGCAAAAAAAACTAAAAAACTTTTGTGGGAAACAAGTGTTTGATGCAATTTTTTGTGTTATTGAGAGCAGAAACATCTTCTAACAGTATTGGCTGTGTTTTTTGCAGGAGACGCATGCCACTCCCTGGCCTCCATTGTACATACTCTGGGAGAAAGTGAGGAGGCTCTTGTGTTGATGTACCGGGTACTAGAGATACAGGAAAGAGAGCTGCTGCCTGGGTCAGATAGATTTGAGCTTGTTCCAACACTGGAGCTGCTTATTAAGCTTTTAGAAACTCTAGGCAGATGGTCTGACATTCCACCTATTCGTTTGAAATTGCGAAGTTTAACTAGTCATCTTGCACCAGAACATGAAACCTCTTAACTATGTTCCAAGCTAGTTCTCCTTCCTGCAAGTACAATATGCTGCCTCCTAATAGTGAACTCTGTTGCAGGTGGGGTGGGCTTATACCAATTGTAAACCAGTAGTTAGGGTCTCTTGCAAATCTTCAAATGCTTTGGCAAATCCTTGGGTGGGGTTTTAAGCTACTTGTACAAATTGGTGGATTCATCAAATGTTCTAATCTATCAGAAATGACAAATTGCACTCCAGTCCCCACAAAACCGCATGGGCCCTAGAGCACAAGTACCATGAAATGACTCTTTCTCATTGGCCAACTACAATGATTGGCCCAGGTGGTGAGAGTTAAATAGTCTCTCACTTTGTACAGTCCATCTTTTGAGCTTCATGGGTGGGGATGGGGCAGAAACTAAACAGTGCCCCATATAAATTGTACAACATAATGTCCTTGGCTGATGTTGAACCAATATGTATTGGCCATGAAGGTGCAAATACAAAGTCTTCTAATCTAGTCTATGCATGAGACAACAAAAGTTGCTGAAACTACAATTGAAGTAATCACTAAAGTCCTTTTAGCCAAAAATGATGCATAATGGCGAGTCCAGTCCTCCAGTCTACGGTGCTAAAGGTGAATTAAAAGTTGTTGTAGCTGCATCATTGCAACTCCTATGCCTAGGCCTTTTCTTCAACCAAGGAGGCATTGATGAAATTGATGTACACAAGCCACAAATGATGCAATGTATAATTTACTGCCCGATTGCAGCTACTCAAAGGTCTAAAAGCATCTACAAAAACCCATGTTGCTGGAAGGGTATAATCCAATGTATTTCTTCTTATGGCATCACCGATGGAAAAACACTTATAAAACAAGCATGTTACAGACTTGGTGGGATATAAAACTGAATCAAAAGCACCAAAAGATGATGTTGAACTTGGTTGACAAAAAACATAAAAACGCAAAACAGTGCCCCTTCATCCATTACAAAGTTTTTTGGAATGAAGTAGCCATACAAGGCTAATGACATTGTGCAAATGCGACTCCTAAAAAACTTGGTGTTGCTCATCATGAAAGGGTACATGGTGCTTTCAATGATTGAAAACCCTTGGCTACGCATGCAATGTGATGCGAGGGTGGGGTTTCCATCACACAATTAACTAGTATATGAACACATCCTATTAATGTTTGCAAAAGTCATGGAACAATTTATGCTTCAAATGTTTGGTACATGTTCAATAGTAAACATCACCTTTGACCTTTGGATGTTGCCTAGTGGTTTTGATACATTTGCGCTTGCTCTGAATTTCATAAATGACTTTTGGATAGTTTTTCATGTCACAATTGGTCTATTTGAAGTTGCAAATATTATTGGGGTAGCTTTGGCATAGATTGTTAAACCTTGGTTGGTTGAGTTTTAGTTTTAAAAAATAAATTTAATTTAGATCAAGGATGAAGGGGTTGAATTTGTTGACTTTTGAAAATGCCCTAGCTTAGTTGTTAGTTGTGAAGTTTTGGACTTGTTGTAAAACCTTATGCAAGCACATGTTTTGGCACATGTTTTGGCCATCTTATGTCAAAATGTTGTTACTATGAAACTATTGAAAAAAAGTTTGCCAAGGGATGAAGGAGGTTTCATTGAAGGAGGATCAAGTGGCATTGCAAAAAACCTTCACATGGACCAAGAAATTGGGTAAGAGGTAACATGAATGGGATAAAAAGTGTGTGGAAGATGGTTTTCCCACATGTAAATTGAAGATGTTGGTGAAGATTTGATTTGCTTCAAAGGTCATCTTATTCCAAAAGACCATTGAATACGTTGATGCAATTATTGTCTATTATCAAAAATAGTTTTTGCACCTTCAAGTGCGCATACTAGCCTTGACTTGGGTGATTGCTCAAGCTAATTACATAAACTTTAAATCCTATGGTTCAACAATGTGTGTTAAACTAGATTTGTGGTTATTGGTTGTTGTTAGACGCATCGATTTCAACCATGGCCATTTTGGTGAAGCTTCAAGGAAAATACATGCGTATAACCATTATTACATTGCATCTAAAGTGCAATGATTTTGATAATGAACTTGAAATTATGTATGCAAGAATGTATGTACAAGCAATGCAAGTGTTAATTCCCATTCTTGACTTTTGCTTTTATTTTCAACCATGGAAAAATTCACAATATGTTAACTATAATGCTAGACCTTTGATTTAAGGGGTTGCAATGTTTGATAGAGTATGTAGGGTGTGAAAAAACAAAGTTGATTGTTGGTGAGTATGAAAAAATTGTCCTAAAACAACTATTGTTGCATGTTTCAAAACATTTTGACTTCAAAAAGGAGAACACAAGTTCCATAGGCTACAATTATGATGAATCCTTATTTGGTGCATCATTTCTATTGAAGAAGTGAGTGACGTGTTGTTCATTTTTTAATGATCTTTATTTTGTCAACTTGTGGTGTTTCTGAAAGATGTGTGCCCTCTCACCTTATGGAAAAACCATGAAAGGAAATTTCCATATGTTGGGTTCCTTGCAATACAAATTTTGGCCATTCCAAGCTCATAGATTGAAATGGAACACATCTTTAGTCTTGCTAAAATTTTTAATAAGTTTAAAGCATTGTAAACTTGGGCTAGACGATTTTAATAATTGACTACAATTTTAAAAAATTGGCATCTGGATCTTGGTCAAGTTGTTTTTTTTCACACAAAAAAATGTCATTGAATTTTTCAACCAAGTAGCATAATTGTTCAATGCGTGTGAGGCTAAGCTTGAGGAAGTTGGATTGTTTGAAAATGATTGAATAAATTTTCCAGCTTGAAATCAATCCTTCTTGGGATAATCGTATTAGCATGTTGGTTGTAATTTTTAATGCAAATGATGTATCTGCATTTTCACAAGGATTTTATTTCTTACCTTGGATGTAATCTATGAATCATATTTTGTAATCAATATAAGATTCAGTTTGAACTTATTAAATCATGGTTCATATTTCCTTAGTAAAACATTGTTACAAATCCTAATATTCGTACCAACACAAATTTCATTATATAAACAAGTATTCTTATTAATTTGGCATTAGTTTTGTCAAAAATGCTTCATACTAAGACTTGATTGGTAAGAAAATTAAATCTTTTTTAAGGATGCAAATCAATTTGATAAACGTAATGGACTTATTGATCCAACATTGATTTGCACTAATGTTATGTGAGCACCCCAATCCAAGTGTTAAAACCCATGATTCTAGATTTGGGTATCAAAAACTTGATTCAATTAGATCCAAAAATAAAAAAATTGACATAAACCTTGACCCATTGAATTGTCAATCATGGTAAAATCGAGGTAGAACCTAAAAACTTCTACCTACCTATATTTTAAATGGACAAAACCCCCAAAGATTTCTTCGGGTTTGAATGTTTCAAATGGGTTTAAATATTAAGTTTTAGGGTTATGCGTGTGTGTGTGTGTGTGTTTGTTTATACTTAGTATTTAAAGTATTTATGTTACTTTCAACGAAGGTGTAAGAATTATCCTCAATTATTTCATTACCTATTTTATGGGACATATTGTTGTTGGTTGTTTTAGTGATTTACAAGTTAGATTTGAATGTAATAAACATAAATTAAAATATATGTTTCCTCAACATTAGTGCAAATGAAGTGATTCATAACATTTTTTACAAGGACAATGATTCTTTGATTGTTGTATCAATATATGTTTTTAACAACTTTTAACTCCTTGAAATGTAAAACCATTCATATTGAATATGTTACAACCCTAAATTTGGATTACATTCAAAACCACATCCTCTTTAGAAAACCATAAACCCTGTGCTCAATAACCTACCCTGTTTGGGTAAAAAAAATTATCTTTAAGTTCTAACATTAAAAAAAAAAAAAAAAACCCAAAAGGTTGTATCACATTTTATATATCTCAGGGAGCAAATGTGTTCAAAATTTTGTACGATCATAACTTTTGTATCTAACTTTTGATTGAAATGTTTTCAAGTACAAAATTGTAATTCTCCTCAAGACCTTTCCAATGATAGGTCACAAGCCTATATACAAATAAATATGAGATGATTGTGATTCTTAAAAGTTTCGAAACATATGTTTCCCCAGGGAACTTGGGCCTCTCCTTAGGAGAAGTTCATTGCTCCTTGACGAAATTGGCTTTTCCCCAGGGACCAATCATGTCCCCGGGGAAAAGGAGTTTAAGTTGCCCCAGAGAGCAACTTAAACTTTTTTTCCCCTAGGGAACAATCATGTCCCCCAGGGAGAAGGAGCACTTCTCCTTGGGGAACTTGGGCCCTTAAGCAAAATTCATTGCTCACTAGGGAAATTGTATTTTTCATCAGGGAATTTTTCTTATTTCATGGGAACTTGCTTGGGACTAGCATTTAATCTTCTTTTGTCCGAGGAAGTTACTTCGTAAGGGCAACTAACTTTTAAAATTATTTATATGTTCTATGAATTTTTTCATCCATTTTTTTTGTCAAAAAAACAATTAAAAAAACAATTGAACCCTAAGACCTTTCAATTGAAGGAAGGATTTTAACCAGTACATCACAATTTTTTCCTTTGAAACTAATGTGTAAAAAAGATATTTACAATATTAATCATTGTGTGGGTACAATAAAAAAAAATCCAATTTTTTTTCTTATTGAACAAGTATTGCAGGTGCATCAAACCTGGTGCCACATTTAATTTGTTGCACTTGTGTAATGCTAACACTAGTTTGCACCTATATTATCTACCAATAATACAATGCTCTCTTGAAAGGTCATTTTGAAAAAACGATTGAATTTGATTGGTTGGTCACAATGATTTGACATCAATATTTTTTTCCCCAATTTTGTGATGTAACTAAAGAGCTAGTAATCCATAAGAGGGTTTAGCCAAAATTATCACCAAATCTGGTTATATCAGCTTATGGATGACCACCACCTTGGCTGCATCACAAACTTTGTAAGTTAATGAAATTTTTTAGACTTTATTTTTCATTAAAATAAAATAATAAATAAAATAATTTTTATTAAGCTTTAAAATATTTTTATAATAATAAAAACTGATACACACACTAGTACTAGAGGCCCACATTTGCTCTCACAAGCTTTGTTTTTAGGCCCAGGGTGTACAAGAAAAACTTGTGATTTGTGCTCCAAGAGAATCTAGGCTAACCAGGTTATTTTGAGTGTTGAGCGGTTCTTAAAAACGAGGGACACATACCCTCCATCACCAATGGTTCTTTGATTCTGCAATATTGTTTTGATTCTAGAACTAGAACCGGCGGTTTTTTAAATTCAAAAAACCGCCTAACACTGGTTATTTTGTAGACTGGGTCCCTTAATTGGTGTAAGGCGGTCCTTCAGGAACGGCCCTACCAGGAGGCCTTACCTTACACAGAAGGTGGTGAACACAACAAGAGGAGAAGAGGCGAGGTCTTAGAGAGAGGAGGCCGCTTGAAGCAGCGATGGCAAGAAGAAGCTTGGACGGATTTGCAGGAATGGGCAGGAGTAGGAGGAAATTGGCTTTGCTGCTGCTGCTTCTTCCCCTTGCTCTCATCATTCAACATGTACATGCTCTTCACAAATCTCAGGTATGTAAGGGAGGATCGGACATTTCATTGCATTTGCATTTGGCCCAGCTTAGCAGCAGCAGCAGCAGCAACAACAATAGAAGCAGCTGCAGCTTCTTCTGCTTATCCTGGAGCTCGCATTTGATATTACGTGATTCTTAAGATCACCAGTTTGTTGGATTGTTCTCTCTTGCTTCCTGTGGGCTTGTTGAGGATCAGGGATTATTAGGGTTTAGCGGAAATGCAGAAGCACGTCTGCTTTGTTTGGTTCAAACTGTGTTTCTTATACGGAGCATTAGCTCCTCCTCCTATTCTCGTTCCTAACCCTAATCGAGGCCTGAATTTCTACTGAATAGGGTTCGAGTTTTTTTTGTGATTTTTTTGGTATTACTAGTGATTGAGGTCTGAAGTGGAAAATAATGTTCCACCATTGCTTTCTTTCTTTCACTGCAGGAAACACATACTCCAATAGTCATAAGCACATGGGGGTTTATTGAAGCTGTGAAAGTTGCAGCTTGGCATGTGATGGAGGAAGGGGGATCAGCAGTGGATGCTGTAGTCCATGGCTGCTCAACCTGTGAGCTCCTTCAATGTGATGGCTCAGGTACCAAAAGTAGTGCTGTTGTTAGTGTCAATTCCCTAGAATTTGGCTGCTCTGTAGAGGAGCTCAAAGAAAAACCTGGATCTGGTATGTAGTGTAATAATGTTACTCTGTTACTGGCTTGCAATGTGCAGTTGGCTATGGTGGAAGTCCGGATGAGAGTGGTGAGACAACATTAGATGCCATGATCATGGATGGGGTATAACTCACCAAATCTTGAGCTATGGCTACTGCAGCATCATTGTCTTCAATGTCTCTTATCCTTGTAGTGCACTTTGAAGTATCTCAAGATGCACAGACTCAAACCTTCTTATGAGTAAAACAAAGCTTGTCATGTGAAGATTGACTGATGTACAGCCAAAAAATTGCATGGCAATTGGCTTCCAATGTTGATAACTATGTGGTATTTGATGTGGAAAGGAGACAGACAAACATGAATGTAGGGGCAGTAGGAGCATTGCGCTCAGTCAAGGGAGCTATTGAAGCAGCCAAGCTGGTGATGGAACACACAGAACACACTCTCCTTGTTGGGGATCAGGCTTCACAATTTGCTCTTGCACTTGGGCTTCCAGGTCCAGCCAACCTCAGCACAGCTGAATCTTTAAAGGCATGTCACTTAGACTGTTTTAGTGATGGAGATTGCAGGATGATAGGCTTCCATTTCTCCTCAAACTGTTGCTTTCTAGTGTTATGGTCCAAACTCTAGACTCAATTCAGGTGGCAAGGCTAATAATCCTTGTTGATTTGGGACTTGGCATAATGCCATACAATTGAAGTTTATTGCAGGCTTGGTCAGCATGGCGTGAATTGGGTTGCCAACCCAACTATTGGTGCAATGTGGTACCTGACAGCAGTGTGGGGTGTGGGCCCTATAGAGTTAGTCATCTTTCACAAAGGATGACTGACAACAAGTGTGAAATTTCTGATGGGACTGACTCTGAGCAATGTGGGTCATCCTCTTCAAAAGCTGTTGGTTTCCAGAACCATGACACAATTTCAATGGCAGTCATTGATAAGGTGGTTAAATTGTGTACCATTTACCCAATGAACTTTAGCATGCATGTACAAGAGCACACTCTGCCCTCCTAAACTTGCAATCTGTGGTGGCTTGGATTCAATGATCTCCTGTAATGCTAAGCATGACAGTGTCCTTATTTTCTGAGTGAAGGGTGGGGCCGGGCTCTCTTGGTGATTGGCCAGAGGGGACGAATTGCAGCTGGTACCTCTACCAATGGTGCTAGCCACAAAATACCTGGCCGGTATGTTCATAATTCCTGTTTGGACTCATAGATGTGGTGTGAGTTGGGAACTTGGGATTTGTGCTAAGCAAGTACGTATGCTTGACAGGGTTGGGGATGGTCCAATAGTTGGAGCAGCAGCATATGCAGATGATGATGTTGGTGCATGTGGGGCTACAGGGGATGGGGATGTTATGATGCGTTTCCTTCCTTGGTAAAATTCCTGGACAAAGTTTGGGTTTATTGTTTAGCAACACAGCATTTGTTAAACTGTTTTCAGTGAATATCTGAATCCATATGCCATCTCTATATGTAACCACATTCATATGCATGGAACGAAATCAGCTACCAGGTGGTGGAGAGCATGAGGCAAGGAATGGATCCAGCAAGTGCTGCTAAAGATGCGATTGCAAGAATACGACGGAAGTATCCTTCCTTTATTGGGGCTGTTTTTGCAGTCAATAGGCTAGGGGTTCATGCAGGGGCTTGTCATGGTTGGTTGTTCCAGTATTCTGTACAAGATGCAACTATGAATGATGTTCAAGTCTTTACTGTCCATCCTGATGCACAGTAAGCCCTGCATCTAATAAGACCCTGATTATTATATTGTCAATTTCACACCTAGTGCCCATCATACTATCTTTGTGCAACATAGTGGTCAGATAACTGTCTTGCTATGCCATATTCATAACCCCTGGTTGACCTCAACATAGTGGCAGGATTGGGGGGGGGCACGAAATCTTTGGATGGTACGTCATGTTCCCTCCAAGTTCCCAATGTGTTCCCCAAGTTGCCAAATAGGTTCCTAATCTCTTCTCAAATAGCACCAGACTTCACCAAATATGGTTTGCTGCCCAAAGTTCTCATTTTGTGAGGAGCCATGAGCTACCCTGGTGGCTGAGGGTTTGGCTGCCAAACTGACAGTTGGGAATTCAATCCCAACTTGATCCCCTTCTCCTCATGCTCTGGGAGGAAGTGAGCTACCCTGGTGCTTAGGGGTAAGCCTGTCACCAGAGTTACCAAAAACAAAGTTCCCATCTGTAGGTAGCCAAATGGAAAAGACTATAATATATCTATTTTGGGAGTGCCCAGAGTTTGATCATTTTTTTTGGTGATGGACTAATCAAAGAGGCCTATCATCACAAAAGAATTGAACTTTGAAGGTGGCCACAACTAATTAATATGAATCACACTAACACGATATTGATGAACTTCCCCAATATTTGAGTCCAATTGAACACAATCAGTGACTAGGTTAGTACAACCTCATGCCAGGGCCCCTTCATTTCAAGAATCTCTAACAGCCTTTGGGGTCCTCAAGCCTTAACCAATATGGGTTTTTGTCTTGGGTTTCCACCTTTTGTATTTTGCCTTCCCTTGATGTTGCTATGCATGCATGACATTAATGTTTCTCTTTTAGTTCTCTCAATGATGTAAAATTGGTCAAGTTTAACTATTATTTTGGCCTTTGGCTCAACAATGGATTTATCTATTGTCAACTGAAGTGAGAATCTAATTTTCAACTTCTGCATCTGTGCTTTGACCTCCACATCACTCTCTTCTCAGGCTTTACCTCTTTAACTCTCTTGTCTTCCCCTCCCCCCCCACCTCTTCAAAGATCCTCTCTTCAACTTTGCCCATACCTACCTCATGCAAGACATCACATTTCCAACCCCAAACCTTAATCACTATGAAAGAGAAAAAAATAAGGTGATGTAGGAAAAAAAAAAGTTAACAAAACATCATCTCATTTCCTAAAATTTTGACATCTAGGGATGATCATTTGAATATATATATATATATATATATATATATATATATATATATATATATATATATATATATATATATATATATTTTTTTTATATA
>Ga0116231_10001626_pt1 | contig 46377 bp, 36 predicted proteins | sample S1TSphgellanicum_2_FD_89695 | JGI IMG/M metagenome (GOLD analysis project Ga0116231, IMG submission 89695) | Host-associated microbial communities from peat moss isolated from Minnesota, USA - S1T2_Fd - Sphagnum magellanicum MG | ecosystem: Host-associated > Plants > Peat moss > Unclassified... | reverse complement strand
TTTTTATGTTGATAAGTTATTCAAATCATGATTTTAAAATAATTATTCATGATAATTAATTGTTATAAAATTGATTTAAGTATATAAAGAGACATATTTTGGGTACCCAAACTATTTATTTTGAAATGACCTTACATGTGGGTATTGCATTTAAGGTTGATTATTCACCTAAGGTTGTTTAAATCACATATGGATTATTTCAAAATGAACTTGCATGTAGGTATTGCATATAAACTTTGGCTTTCATCGAAAGGTCATTCAAACTACATTCTAGTTATTTCAAAATTACCTTACATGTGGGAATTGCATTTAGGGTTGGGTTTACACCTTAGGTTACTTAAATCACCTAATAGTTATATCGAAACGAACTTGAATATGGGTATTGCATTTAAAGAAATGTAAAAAAAAAAAATATTTTTTACCATTGGTAATATTTCCAAGTTACGTTCTTTCAATTTCCTTTAAAATATATAAAATGACATTACATTATTTTACATATGTTTAAGCCCTAAAAATTCTGCCTAAAATGCACCTTATATTTATTTTAATTGTTATAGACTTGTAAAAAAAAAGTTAATTAATTTATATGTCTTAATTCTAAACCTAAACCATAAATGCAGGTATTGCATTTAGGGTAAGATCTTCATATAAAGAAAGCTTAAACCCTACATGCGTTCTTTCAGAGTGACCCAAAGTGCAGGTATTGCATTTAGGGTTGGGTTATTTCAAAGTGACTTTGCATATGCATATTGTGTTTAGGGCTAGGTCTTCATTTAAGGGTATCCAAACCATTTAGATCGGTTTTTTTGAAACGTGGGTATTACATTTAGCTTTGTTTTTTCATTTCAACTTGAAATACCCCAACTTATACTTACCTTTACCAACCAGAATTTTGGGGTTTCGTTGCAATACCTACACTTGTACTTACTTTTACCAACTGGAATTTTGGGGCATAATTTCAATACTTGCACTTGTACTTATTTTTACCAAACCCTAACAAAAAAAAGTCTTAATGATATATGCCCTAAACCTAAAAAATTATACAAGCTATACAAATCATATAATCCAAAATAATTTTTTTTGAAAAAACATAGGAAAAAATTAAAAAACCAAAATTCAAAGGTTTTAAACTATAAATATTTATTAACTGAAAGAAAATACGTTAATCTTTAAAAATAATCAAATAAATTTCATATAAAACCAAAAAAGAAGATATGTCTTTTATCTTTGTGTGATCTTTTCAACTTAATTTTTCCACTCTTTTTGAAGAAGATATAAAATGCAATTGTATTACTTCACATATGTGTAAACTCTAAAATTTTCCCCCCAAATTTAGCCTACTTTAGATTAATTATTATACATTTGTGAAAAACTTATTAATTAATTTGTGTCTCAACCCTAAATCTAAAGGTTAAGTTAGTAGAGTATGTAATTAATAGAGTAGCTAGGTTAGTAGGGTAGGTGGTTAGTACAATAGCTAGGTCAGTAGGATAACTAGTTATTAGGGTAACTGTGTGAGTAGGTTGGTGCGATACTTATGAGGGTAGGAAAGTGAGCAGGGTAGCTAGGTCAGGTCCAGGAAAAACGGCCAAGAACAAAAAAGAAAAAAGAAAAAAAAAGTACAGTGGTCAGCAGCAAAAAGAAATCGACTATGATGAGCCCCATCTGGCGCCGAATGAAAAAACGCAACCCATCCAGTGGACAGAACAGCCAACTGGTGCATTGGTGGCTGTTAATTCACTCTGGCCCCTCAGGGGGTGCTTATTTCAAGAGTGCCCCCTCTCTTCGGGTGTTACACTGGACATATATTCACAGAACCCCAGAAAAAAACACCTGATTTTCCTTCCAGAGTTGCTCCAATCTCTGTAGGACTCTATACTTGCAGTTGCCTTAAAATCCAGGAAAAGGAATCCCTTGATTCATAGTAAAGACTAAAACACAACCCATGTTTCTGACCTTGGTAGGAAAGAGGGGTCAATTTTGCAATACAGATCTGGAGAGAAGAGAGAGTCAAAAATTTCATCGAGTCTTTGCAACGTTTAAGAGTAGAAGACAGGATCCAAGTTTTTGGAGAAACAAAGGTCAAACATAAGTACATATGTACATACATCCATCCAGAGGGAAAGAAAAAAAAACACAGAATTACATCATAATAGAGCTACAATCATACCGCACTACTAGACTGCACAACATCTCATTTACACTCTTTGCACTTCCCGCACTAATCACAGCCATCATCATTATCCCTGCTAATCACTACAACTCTTGGGTGCTTTTCTTACAACTGTTATTGTTGGAACTATAATCCTAAGACATTTTGATTCAAATGAAAAGATTAAGATGATATTAAGATAAAAGCAGTCTTCTTATACACAGGACCAGAGACGATCTAACCCTAGATGATTTAAAACTATAAATGAATACAACATGTATTGTACATAGTTGTAATAGATTACTTGTGAAATTTTGATACCCACTTTCCTGCATACCCTATCCCACAGAAACTTCAACTCTACAAAACAGATTGATCAATCTGCAGCAACACAAAGAAGCTTGAAATTTGATTTCACTGGGGACAGCAAATTATTGCAGATTTGTGTTGAAACAGTACTTGGTTATCTACCCAGTTTGTTTGCTGCAACTCTTATGCTCCCTCCTCCCCTTGCCCTCCCCAAGTGGTTGAGCTGTCAAAACTATTGTTGAAATTATGATCACCAGCTGGTTGAAAGCCTTCCTCCTTGCCTTGGTCATGATGATAGGTGCATCCTCTTCACAAAGCGTCCCTGCTGTTACAAAAGTTGTAATTAACTGACAAGGAAACATGATCTGAATTCCAGGTTCATAGAGAGTGTGTATTTCCCTACCACTGTAAATCATTAACTATTGGAATGGAAAATTTACATGGATTTGGGAGAAATAGATTTGTGGGTTGTTCCATTTGTGCACCATTTTTTTCACCATGTTAATAAGCTTGAAGAAAGAGCAAACTTCTGAGCTGAAACACTGACTGTCTTTTCCATTGTGTTTTGTCTTGGCATTGAGAGAGACAGTCTCTAAACTGGTGGCCCAAAAAATGCACTGCTGCAGACTGTATGCAATCTCCTCTAAAGTCTCTCAGCATGCAGATATTTCCTCAACAGTGATAGAATTTCATAGGTGATGAATTCAGGATCTTCACTTCTGAAAACAAGTCCCTCATTGAAATGAATAACAATGAAAGGGTCTACAAAATGTCTGACCTGACACACGTTGTAAGTCTAGCTCTTTATGAGAATGTATGACAAATTTGAAGCATCATAAGCTTCTTAATCTTGTCCAGCAGCTTCAGTCTCATCAAGAAACCGTTTTCTGGGTTACTAAAAAGGTTTTGTAAGAAAGCAAGATACACAAAATCAAAGAGCAAGATATAGAACAGACAACTTAGGGTCTCTTTCCATTGGGCTGCTCTGTGATACTGTGATCACAGCAGCCTAATGGAAATCCACTGACATTGTTTCTTGTTGCAAGGATAGTCAATTTCCATTGGGGAGCTGCAAGCACTGTGTTGAAAATATGTAATTAATCATGTTAGGAACTTTAGGAACACGTTCTCATGAAAAAAAGACAAATGTTATTGTATCGTGAGTCACAATTTGACTTCCATTTCTCACAACTCTTGCAATTGGTGAATGCTTCACCAGTACTTCGAGTTGTGAGAAGACTCTGAGCGCAGCTAATTGAAAAAACATAATGGAAAGCTTGCTGCTGTCATCAGAGCAGCCTAATGGAAAGATGTCCTTACAGCAAGATACACACCAGAAGAAGAGCCAGATATGCAACAGACAAAGAGCAAGAGACGCATTGACAGACAAAGATTACTGCTGGCGTGTATGATCTCAAGGGGGTTTGTTACGACGCCACTACTGACCTTCATGCGAGGTCGTCTCTCCGCGTTGAACTTGCGCACATGGTATCTGATTTTCTTGGAGAAGAGGCGAGTGCGCCTTTTCTCCTTGTATCGAAGCACGCGCGCTTCTCGAGGGGCAGCTGCTTCATTGGTCCACAGGCAACCATCCTCACCTGTTCCACGAACTGAGTCGACATCAGGCTGCTCCTGCTGCTGCAGGCTCATAAATATGTCTGGCACGATGCATAGGTCCGTGGAGTCCGGATTCTGCACACACAGTAAATTCCTTTCTCAGAATCAGTTCATATCGATTATCCGACTCTGATCTGTCTGGGGCGGCATTCTTGCATATTGTACTAGAAGAACTGAACATCGTCGAGATGGCATCTCTGTGATACCTGTAAGCTAGTATTCTGCAATCTTTGCTAGGCGCATGCAAAGATGAAATGTGTCCCTCAAACAGCTCTCTAGGCAGATCTGCTTCTCTTCTTCTTAAGGAAGGACCAACTGGTTCTTGCTCTCTCACCGATATGGCAAGCCTGGCGGCTCCAGATCAATGAAGAGCGGACGCAGATTCTATGCGTACCGGTGCATCCGAATTAAAGAATTCCTCGCTAGGGACAGTCTGGGGGTTGAGCTTGGCATCCGTCCAGAGTGCGCCTCGATCAGACCAGGCATTGAGAACGTCCTCGTAATCCAACCGTAGCGACGGAACATGGCGCAGGTCTTCCAGCGAGCACTTGAGAATCTCTTCCGCGTCTTTCTTCATCTTCTCCGGACGCTGAAGCAGCTGCTGTTTCGTAACATCCTCCTCCTTCTTCGGAGTGCTTGCAAAAATCCTCGCGGTGTCGATCCTCTCGAGATCGGGCCACGATTGCTGCCGCCTATCGACTCTGGACGAAAATGAAGATCCGCAGCCAAGACTAGACGTCGTGGAGTTCAAACATCCGCGACCTTCCGCGTCTTCATCACGGCCATGATTTCCGGCGTCCAATGCATCGACCGAGCCGGCGCCGCCAATCGCGACATCAAAATTCAAGCCATAGTCGACGTCGAAGGCGTCAAAGGCCTCGTCGATGACGAGCCTTGGGATATCGCAGCCGAGGAAACCGGCGGAGGAGCTCGAGTTGCCGATGATCAGCGAGACGGTGCAGTCGATGTCCACACCGGAGCCCAGGCAGTCTTGAAAGAAGTCCGGGACCACGGACTGCTTTCCTTCCTCGAGGCGCAGACTGCCCTGAGATAGTTCTTCCACCGGCTCGTCACTGAGCTCGCAGAATTGATCAACCAATTCCACCTTCAGGTCCAGCTTCTGGCCGTCATGGACACGTTCCGAGTTCTTACTGGTCTTGCAGAGCTTCGAGAGAGGGTCTCGGTCATGCGTATGCGGTCGGCTACTTCGGGAACGTTTGCTGGAGGCTTTGGAAAGATGACATTGAGAGGTGGAACTGTGTCTTGGCAATTTCGCCGTCGGCGTTCGATTAGGAGCGAGACGGACGCGCTCGTGCCGCAGCGCCACCGCGTTGGCGTTGTGCACTCCACCGTCGCAATTCTCGCACAGGAACGCCTCGTCCGCTGCGCAATACCAGTGCGCTCTTTGAACCCCGCACACATCGCACGCCCGCGATGATCTTCCCGCAATCGCCATAGCTGCAGTTGCGGCACTGCTGTTTGACGACCGACTGTTCCTAGCTTCTGTGCACTGGCTCTTCATCGTCATAGATGTCAATGTAAAGCTTCTGTGCACAAGCTTTTGTGCTGCTGCTGGCCGACCGACGTCAAAATTCTCAACCGCGAGATCTTTTCCGGAATCTGGTTTTGACAAGCACTAAGTACTGGGGATCAAATTCTCGACGCCAGAAAAAGCAAGCCATCCTACACGCTTCATAGTCATCGCCTTCGCCCAGCAAGGCGCGAGAGTGTCCGCGCGTCGATATGATTGAGCTCCACCGCGGGTCTTAATCCCAGGGTAAGAAGTCAATTGGAGGAGGAACAACATGACACTAATCTCCAATTATCAATAGCTCGGACTGGTCGAAAGCAGAGCACGATTGAGAAAAACATTACAGCAATAATAATTCCAATGCCGCAGGAATTGCACAATGAGGTTCTCCACAGCAAGCAACTATCGCATCTCCGCGATCAGTGTCAACTCCATGAAACTAGAAGCGATCACCGCGATCGTGTTTTTCCGCCTCGAACCAGGAGGGATTCTGAAAGCCTGCATCGATTAATAGCGGCTAATATACTACGGTACATGTCTGACAGGCTCCAGCTTCAACGCAATGGTCGACTACTGCAGCTTCAAAAAAAACGCTTGCTTCTCTGGTGATTTTCTGGTCTACTGCTCATTTCAAAAACCAAGAAGAAAACATCAGATTGTCAACCCGACCTTATAACCTGCCTCAAAATCTCCGAGCTCGGCACTGCACCTCCTTAAATTCCTAACACGATGTAATGCTTTTTGGTCGTCATCATCAGCGGGGAAAAATTGCAAACACTGTGCCATACTTACCACAGCAAAGATCTGCATCGAAAACCAAAGAATCAAACGCTGCTCTGTCTGCGAGAGAGAACACCTTTCTGAGAATTGTGAGATGGGTATATGCAAAGTCCCAGCGGGAAAAACAAAGACCCAGAGATTAGTGATTTAGTAAGTCATTAACCATGAGGGTTTAGTGAGTTATTTATGTATAATGTACTAATAATGGCTAAACGATGTCCCAAGTGCCACAAATGATTTGCCATGTGGATTTTGATGGTGGCTTTCCATTGGCTTATTTTTGGCACACAAATCCAGTTATCCTTCCTGCCATTGGCTGTTGAGGTCACGAAATTTTTTGAGGCGGAAGGCGTGGGGCGGGGGGTGCCATTTCAGATGTTAGAAATTGGGAAAAATAAAAAGAAAACAAATGTGGCGATTGCTTTTTGGGCTCTTTTTAAATTTGGACTGTATTAAAATAATGCATTTTTAATTTTTAATTTTTTTTCAAAAACAATTCTTTGCAAATGATTTCTCAATTGGCTGCTGCTTGATATCAGGATCTTGTTGCTTTTTTCCTTTTGCTTTTTTTTTCTTACCAAAAAATTGAATCAAACCTGTTAAATTACATTAAAAATTGTGTGAAATGAGTAAATTCCCCTCGCCCTAAACCCCAAAATTCAAACCCTAGTTCTAAGTTTTATTTATGCCAATTTCTAGGTAAATTAAATCTTAGAATAGGGTTCCCTTTTAACTGTGTTCCAAAGTGGGTGTAATGCTCTTTTTTAAGAAATTTCTTATGTAACCTAAGTGGCAATCATCCATAGGAAGATGTAGGAAAAATGATGATCATCCCTTAGGAACATTTAATCAAACTAGTGTGAACCCTATGCATAATGTACAGGTGTGTTATTTCAACAATGTTTGGTTGATGTTTTTGGTTTTTTAAAAAAACTTTACTTTTCAAACAACTGTCCGTGGCCACTGTCCGTCCGGAGTCACTATCACAGACAGACCAAGTGAATTAATATATATGATTTGGTTATAAATCACATATGAAATACAAATCTGTAATGAATCTTCTACTATTTATAGCTACACACTGAGAACCAAATATACAAAAATCTGGTTACTTTTACAAATTTTTTTCTCACTTATGGCAATTCAAACTCTCCAAAATCACTTAATTTTTTCTCCAGAATAAAGTAAATTAAAAATTTAAGAAATAATTAAGAAATAATTTCTATTTATTGTTTTCAAAATTTTGCTAGTTAAAAAAAAATAAAAATCTGCAAGTTCCATGTGGTGGTGTCAATGGGTTTTTGCAGGCAGGCGTGCGTAAACTTAACTTGTGTGCATGTGCGCAGCCTTTGTTTTCTACCTCCTTGAAATACTTTTTCACCCTGGGTCAAAAATAACCCATCCCGTGCCTTTTTTCTTGTCAAGATTCTTGTAATCTGACCACACAGACCATTACACAAAATAATCTGCCAACTCAGAACATTCTAATCATCATCATCATCATCATTGTTGCACACACGTCGTAATGTGATAATGCCCGAGGTCTCCCCTACTTTGAGGGTCATAGCCTTGAGGGTGGTTTTGTGTGCGTGTTGCCCTAAAACTAAGGACGCATATGGTAGCAAGCCTTCCTAATGTGTAAAATACGAGTTTTTTTTTCCTTGTCTTACATGCATGCAAATGACTTAATGTCACGTGAGGATTGACAACCTTATCATCGGTGCCGTTTAGGGTGCTTTCAAATACAAAAGAAAAGAAACCTTGTAATACTTTACCACCTTGTAATACTTTACGGTATAGATATGGTTTTCCTAGGGTCAACAAGGGTGGGCATTATATTATGGCCTTGGGTGAAGCAGCTACTACCAAGGTATTCCATGTGTGCCGGGTAAAAAAAGAAAAAAAACAGCTACAAAGGTACCAAGGTAAAAAACAAAAAACCCCGTTTTTTTGGGGGTTGCTTTTAAAAATTGCAAATATTGCATTTGAAGACCAAATTAGGGTTTCCCAGTCCAAATTTAACAGTTTTCAAGTTAAATATAACCATGTAGAGGCCTCAGTCAAGAAGGTGAAGGTACCCATGTAGGTGCTGGGTTTACCCTAGGTTATACCCATGCAGCATTTTGGTTTCACTCCTATATATCCCCCCTACTTAAGGCCATGTTGCTGCATTTCTAGTGTTGAGACAAGACATGTTATTAACCGGAAAAGCTCTTGTGTTTAAAAGCTCTTGTGTTTATGAAATGTTCTTTTCACAAAGTTCCTAATTGAAAGGTACCCGTTGGGTATGACAATTGTTTAAAACGTGACAAAACTTTGAAAGCTCTTGTTGTGTTTATGAAATGTTCTTTCACAAAGTTCCTAATTGAAAGGTACCCATTGGGTATGACAATTGTTTAAAAAGTTACAAAACTTTAAAAGCTCTTCTTGTGTTTATGAAATGTTCTTTCACAAAGTTCCTAATTGAAAGGTACCCGTTGGGTATGACAATTGTTTAAAAAGTGACAAAACTTTACATGCAGTAATGTCCTTTGGGAAGGTGCTACCGCAACCACGGCCACACTCAGTTTCACTTCGTGGTGGAGGCGGCCCCTTATTCTGGTAATGCTCTCTCCTAATGCCTTATGCACCTGGAAATGCGCCTAAACCCTAAACCCTAACATGTACTGCAGCTCGCCCTAACAGGCTTCCCCATGTGCAAAATGCAAAGGTCCACAGTGGGCTGATTTCCATAGTGCTAAATCTATCCAATTTGCTTAATTTCTGGGGTTGCTTTTGGCTTGTTTCTTGACTCTGGCCTTTCCTCTCTTTTGACTCCAAAACAAATTGAATTGCACAGCATGATGAACACGCATTTCACCACGCAATTTATAGGAGGACATGGGGGGCCATGCATTGCAATTTTCTTAGTATGAAAAGAGTTAAAACACCCATACGGCTGCTTTTATGAGTGCCCATGACTAGGACTTGGAAATTTTGGTGACTAAAAATACTGTTCAACAAAGGTAATATTTGTTAATAGAGTGCCATCCACTATCCACCCATGTGAATAGTTTTATTTTAGGGTTCTTAATATGTGTTGCATTTGGGAGTGACTCATTCCCAAAATAATCACCCCTTGGCTCCACCTCCAGCAAGCATTTATTTCAAGAACACCCCACTCCTTGGGTATACTCCCTTACATGTAAACAACGGGCCTATCCACCATTAGAAATGGGGAGTGAAACCTGGTGACACATCAAAGGGGCCTCTAAACACTTGAAAAAACCTGGGTGGGCCTAAAAGGCTCTTGAAAACTTGCATGAGGGTTGAACTGGAGGATGCCAGTTGATGTCGAAAGTTCAAAAGGAGCACCAACATGCAAAACATATAAGAAAGTCTTTGCACGAAACACCAAGATAGGATTTCAAAAGCAACCTGGACATCCCCTAACCTTGGAAGCATACTTGCATGGTGAACGTCCTCATCCAAAGTGTCTTGCACAAAAAGAAAGAGGAAATCCAAGTGGCAATCCAAATGTGTTTCAAAAAGTTAGTGTTAGAAACTTCGAGGTTAGTCACCAATGAACTTCTAGGTACCACCACCATTCTCTCATTGCTTGTCTTTCAAAACACCACCCCTAAACTTCCTTAAAGCTCATTTCTTATTGATACCCAACCCTTACTTAAATCATGAAACTGCCTTGGGCCCAAGGGGCTTCTTACCCTAAAACTTATAAAAGCTTTTGTGGCAACCGTGGCTTTATTCACATTGAGCTTTATTATTCATAGAGATAACTAAAAGCTAAGCTTGGGGTCCACTAACTCTATGAAATTTCCCAATCTGGGTACCCTTTTTCCCTTAGCTAGATGAGCCAGTTGTTGGCACATATCCAAGCAAAGTGGACTTGGATTGTATTATTACATGCATTGGTGTTTGGAAAAACCACTCTCATTGGCATCGTGAATCCTTCTCATCAAAAACAAATCTCCCTTTATTTTTGTGAGAGTTTGACAATCATTTCATTTGGCTTGATATGCCACCACATCTCACCAAAGTTACTAGCCTTCTAGCTCCCTTTTGTCATACAAATGGGGGATACCTACTTTCTATAAGATTTTGGGTGTTGAAATCTAGACTTTACAACTACAAGTTGATGCTTGTTCTATACATGCAATTTTCAGCATGTGCTCTTATTAAAAAGTTGTCAACAAAATGGAACATTGGTGTGATAGATAGAAGTTGGTGGGGGAGGCTATGACATTGTATCTCTTTAACATTCAATTTGATTTTGAGATTTGAGAACGAAAAAGGTTTAGGGTTTAAGGTTGAGGTGAAGGTGTACATTTGTAGCATGGGGTTTAGTGTTTCCTCTTCAGTATCATGAATGGGTGGGTTTAGGGTTTCTTCTCTCTTCTAATGAGGAACTCTTTCTTTTCTTTGCTTTGGATCAGCACCACATTTATAAAAGCTCCATTAGTTAGTTGTTTGGTGAGTCAAGCTTGATTTGGGTGTGTAAGAGAGTGAAAATGGGTTTGAAAACCTAATAATGATACATGCAATGTTTTTGGTTAGATTATGCTAACAAAAGCACTAAAGGTGTAAAAAGGATTATGAGATTTAATCTTTTCAACCCTGGACAACCAAAACGGGAAGGCCATTTCAGACGAGAAGATGATGAAACATTGCCAATAAAAAATAAGCCAAAGCACTCAAAAAAGGGAGAATACAAGGAACAAAATGGAAGGACCCATGTCCAAGAAGACAAAAGAACCACCGAAGAGGGTTAACCACAAGGGGAACTCAAGTTCCCAAACCCCCTCCCGTTGCGAGAAGTGTATCAAATAAGGAACCACGAGATAATGAGAAGGGATAATGATGCCACCCAGCTTTTGAAGTTGGTGACTCAAGTCATTCTAGATTTTTAGTGTCGGCGTGTGCATTTGCTCTTTTAAGAACTGATCTGACAAGCAATGAAATTTAATCTTAACAAATGAGGAAAAGGCCACTTTTGGCCTCTTTCTTTTTGTTGTCTTTGTGTTTTCTTCCCTGCTTTGTGGGGGGCCATTCAAAGGCTATCATCTGCCCCTTTAAAAACTCCATTTTCCTTTGTCCAACAAGATATGGTTTTGTCATCTAGTGTAAGCCAAACTTCTTGTTTGTTTGTTTCTTTCTTTTGGGTCTTGCTCCCGCACTTCTGAAGGTAAACTTTTGAATCACACTTTTATAGTGGGTTTACAAGCATACACATTCGATGTCATGTGTTGGGGGATCTGTTTCCCTTTGGTTATTTGGCAAAATGTTTGTCTTTTCTACCTTCGAGTTAAGGCCTAAAAACCTTATAAATCAACAAAAGTGGTTTTTTCATGGAATTTTTCAATTGATGCAACAAACAAACAAAATTTTTGAGATCTCTTCAAAGAATTGTTTTGGGTCATGTGGAGTGTTTCACAATGTGGCCTTGCCATTTACATTAAAAAGTATCTTAATGCAAAACAAGAATTATGGAAACTCAAAATATTTCACCATGCAAAAAAATAATCTTCCAAAAATCCTCGAAAAAAAAAAACCAAAATACTTCAAGATATTATAATAACTTTCTAACTAATCTCAAGTTCCAACACAAGCCAAAAAATATCATCTTTCAAAAATCCTCATATAAAAATATAGACCTATTATTTATCACCTAGGGTCCAAAATCCCTTAAGCTACTATATTCTATAAATGAATCTAAACACAATATATAGCCTAAGTTGCCTTGGTAGGCAAGGCCAATAATATATGCTAATGCTCATTTAGGATAGTGTGTTCTTGCAAGAGTGACTTAGAGCAGTTGTTGGTTAACACATGTTTACTTGAACTAACTTGCGTATGGAGTTCTATGGACTAGTTATAAAATGACATGTAGGGCATTTAGTTATAACTTCAATCTACAATAAAAACATAGCAATAAATCATGCGGGAAAATAGTAAATCATTTTCAGTAATTTTTTGAATGCACATTGTTTTGTTTTTGTCACCTTAAACCAGAAACTTTCTTCCAACTTATATTTGAAATTTTGTCCAGGGTGATTTTTACATATTAAAACCATATTATTTGATTTTTTTCATAATTTTTTTAATGTCATAACCTATAGTTATTCATTTTTTTAATTTTAGAAAATGATTTTTTAAATCATTTGGGCAAGTTTTTTGATATTTCAAGGTTTAAATTGGTGAGTGTTAGGTGATATGTTTGTAAATGTTTTTAAAATTTATATGTTGTTTTTGAAGTTAAAATTTTAATTATAAATGCATCTAAAGCTTTTAATCATGTCCTTTGACACATTTTGGTTTATTAGGATGTGATTTTGCAGCTGGAGCTTTCACAACCACACAAGAATAGGCAAGCATTTTTTTGAAGGTTAGTTTTCTCCAACCCAAGTTCACACCCAAGTTGAACATATCTAATCACATGGGCTTAATACATATTGTGAATCTTGGTGCAACTTTTCATAATTTAGTCTTTAATCCTTTAAACCCATATACATGGGTCTAACTAATTCTTTTGTTAGTAGATGTTTATTTGAATTTAAATATACATTTATAATGCATTATAAATGAGTGCATGCACTTACTACTCAAGATATCTTGTTAGATTTGGATTAAATGTGAACATATTAAAGCAAAACTCCATCCCTTGCACCTAATGTGGATTGTAAAGGTGAAATTTTCTCTAATTTCAGTCATCAATCTTCGTAACATTGAATATTGCAAGCCTTTTTGTGTAAGGCTAAATTGTTACATATATTTATCTAATTTAAAAAAAAGTAATTTCATTAAATTTTGTGCATGTTATGTTTTATAACAACATTATGCAATTCAGGGTTTTATGGGTGCATTTGTTAATAAATTTCAGTTCTTAAATTATTGCTGAATACTTTTTTTGACCATATATTTTGGTTGGGTCTTATTTTAGATGGCCATTAGCACTCAAGCAACCAATTCCTCAAAGGTTCATTGGTCAAATGAAATTGTTCAACATTTTTGGGAGTTGTATTACGACAAATACATCCATTGTGAATGTGGGAACTTGAAAAATGACCATTGGAATGAGATTGCCATTCAACATTTTAGGGAAACTTGGGCTGGCAATAACAAATTTTTTTGGCAAAAGCAAATATAATTATGAGAAAAACACAAAAAAGAATGAGAGGAGTTGGTCAAGACTTCTAGAAGGACCCCATCCTTTTGGCAATGGTAATGAACAATGTGCAATTCTTTGGGGTTGCATTCCAAAAGTTGCAAGCATGTCACGTGCTACAGATAATGGCATTCAAGTTCCCTACACATGACAAACAATTGACCTTGGAAAATATGAACAAGATTGGCTTGAGGAGCAAGACCCACTATTTGATCTAAATGAAGATTTTGAGGTGATTAATCCCCCAAGGAGGGTTTTTGGACCTTATTCAAGCCTTTAAACTCAAGAAATGATGGTTGAAGCTCTTGGACCTGAATCCCCTTTTGAAAAAGTTTGTAAAATCCTTAATGTTGAAAGGAAATCAAGTGGAAAATATAAACAGAAAAGGCCTAACACCCCATCTAAGCCTATTGCACAAGCAATGGACTGATTTGTGGACACATATTATTGCCAAATGGTGACATTGGAAGAAACTAGATTATAGATGGCTTGGGACCACATTGCACTTACCCATCAAATGCATTTAGGTTGCCAATCAATAGAGTTAGCACAATCTTCCATTCCCATTCTTTGCCATTCCATTCTTTGAGGTTTGAAGCTAAACTTTGAAAGACATAAGCATCCATCTTGCCATAAGAGAATTTTCAATGCGTGCCTTTTCAAAGTATTAATCAGGTATCATTTACTCATACAAGGTAACTTTTGATCAAACTATATGCAAAAACTTTTGTTATATTTGATTAAGAAATGCAATATTTGATCAAAAAAAATAAAAAATAAAAAATCATTCTCAATGAACATGTTGTTTACTTGAAATAAAAGAAGACAACAAAAATTTAGTGGGATCCATTAGCATTGGCACACAATGCAATCATAAAAACAGCTTGCAAAAAGTTGAAAGTAGTGAAGCATATTTATTATGTATGTTCTCTTTGATAATATGAACCCACACCCAAAAAAATTTCAAAATAACTTGGGACCTTAAAAATTTCAAAAATAAAATTTTATGAGAACTTTAAAATGGTAAATTTTGTTGTTGGTCTTTGATTTGCCCATTGGGTGGCTCATGGTTGGATAACATTACTCAAAAATTGGTAACTATAGCTTGAGAAGGTTTGCAAATGTATTTAATATGCATTGATTATTGATTTCTGAAAAGGTGTCGAGACTCTATGAGTCAAACAATTAAATTCTCTTCAATTGTGGTGTTGGGTTGTAGGGCTTTTTTGGCTTCAATTTGAAGTTTTTTTTTTTTTTTGAGAATGTTTGTGTGTAACCTACTTCTTCAAACCTTGCCAAAGTTTCAAATTAGTGATCGTTTGTGTCACCCCTTGCATTTCAAATAATTATTTGAGCTTCATGTTACTACGTATTACCAAAGACGATATCAACTATTTTATTTTTTTCTTATGTTTCATATGGTTTTCAATAATTTATCATTATTTATGTCAATGTCAAATTTAATTTAAATTAATATACATTGCATGACATGAAAGCACACACATGTTTTTTTTTCCCCGTATCCATGTTAGCAGATAGGGAAAAAAAGTAAGGTAATTATAAAATGGAGATAGTTATTAGGAATGGTGAGAGATAGTTATTAAGAAAGTTAATAAAAAAAGGAAGTAATTATTAAGAAAGAAATGAAATAGGTAAACTTAAAAATGAGGTAATCATTTCTAAACTTGTAGTTGGAGTGGTCCATAGATGAGCATACAAAGGACTCCAAAACATTCCCCCATATACTAGTTCTGATTACTCGACACTACAATTTTGATGATATTCATAGTTTTATAAGTTCATGAAAATAGCAAAGTATTTGGTTGTTTATATCACATAAACATCAAACATAACAAACAAATTGGAAACTTTTTATATTTTTTAATGTGACCTATATGCATCTTTCTGGTTCCATACCTTGGCAATGCACCCATATTTAAGTAATAGTGGATTTTGATTCAGTTTTTTTGATTTTGCAAAAGCGACAAATTTTGTGGATTTTTTAATAAAAAAACAATGGAACTAAAGGCTTTGCCAAGTTTTTCTGAATTTTTTTTGGGTAAAATCACAAAATTTTGCCACAAAATAAAATACTGAGCTTATGCCTAGGATGTTTATGCCTAGGATGTTTGCTACTAGAGTTCAAATGGGATTCAATGTTTCTACTAATGTTGTGTGGTTCTTACTTTTCAAAGAGAACCTTTGGTCCCTTATTTCATTCTTTAAATTTTTTTTGCAAGTTCAAGGCCAGTCCTCCTCATCTTTAAACCTTGTAGGTCAAATTCTAACACATTAAGGTACCAAGCATGAATGACCCATGAGCAATAAGGACAAACCACTAGCTATTTCAAATAACACAAATCAAACACACCACAATGGAAGGATGGACCGGATGTCAATAATCTAAATTAGTTGCATGCCATGACTTTCATTCATGAAAGTATTTGTGTTTGGGAATTTCATACGTATAGTGGTTAGATTGAGAGCTATCAATAATCATCTCTTCTTGGGAGCAATGAAAGTATTTAGTTATGGACTTTTAAATGATCTGAATTAAATTAATTTTAAAAATCTTGTTAAATTTTATTTTTATTGTTGTTTTTTCAAAGGCACATGTTTTGAAGATCTCTCCAATTTGGCCATCAATTATATGAATTTCATTAGTTTGTTACTTACCACATAATTTCCATATACTAATAGAAAAAAAAATTAAGTTCAAATTCTAGCACTATAATTTAGACTTTTAAGGAGGAATAATCAACATCAGAATTGATCCACTCATTCATGTATTCAACCCAATCATTATGATTAGTCAATCAAAAGCAATCATTTTTTATTATAATATCTCTTGGAGTGCATTGTGTCCAGTGTAGCTTGTGTTTCCTTTTTTGAAAATTTCACTATTTTGCAAAAAAAAAATAAATTTAAAGAATAGTGGTCTGTCTGTCAAAAAGAAAATTCTGTTGTTTTGAAAAAACTTGCCAAAAAAACCAAAAAAATTGCCACACTTGCTTACAACATGAAAGGGTGCTTAAGATTTTCTACTTTCATATTCAGAATGTCACCAAACTTGGCTAAATATACTTATGGACAATCCACCAATTGAGAAGCATAACATAACCGAAAAAAAAGCAAGGGGTTTGTCACATTGTGGCCTTGCCATTTACATTAAAAAATATCTTAAGGCAAAAAAAGAAGAACTATGAAAACTCAAATATTTCACCACACAAAAAATATAATCTTCAAAAAATTATAACTCTATAACTAATCTCAAGCCTCAACACAAGCCAAAATATCATCTTTCAAAAATCCTCATATAGAAAATAGACCTATTATTATTACCTAGTAGGGGCCAAAATCCCTTAAAGCTACTATAATACTCTATAATGAATCTAAACACCAATATCCTTGCCTTGGTAGGCAAAGCCAAAAAAAAAAACGCTTTTTTACTTTGAAGTTTGAACTTTAAACCTCAAAGGGGAAGGAAGAGTGATTACACGATGAGTTGCTTGTTTTTTAAAATTTATTCTGGATCACAAAATACCCATCAAAAGAATGATCTTTGAAGGGGTCTGTTAAAACATGAATCATACTTCACACCTTCTGATGAGTGCAAATGAATTCTCATCCAACAAACCCTAAAGTTCAGAAATCACAATTTTCTGAAACAATTGAACTAATTATGAATGTTGGAGGAGTCTTGCAGTAACCTAGAATTTGTGTTGCTGGGAGGATCTTGTATAATTTGCAGATCCGGCACCAACAACTAGACTCTAGTCTTGCCCCCCCCCCCAGGCAGCTACCTATAGCTACTCATGCAGACAATCACTAGGGCAAGCTATCTGCACTCCTGCAGTTCTAAAGAACCTTTTCTGCTGCAAATCAATATGAGATTATAATAATATTGGCTAGGATACTAGTACTGATCTTTGGAGCTGATCCCAGTAACATGTGCGCGATTTTATTTATAAAACCTGGCAACTGGATTCAATTATGGTTGCCAAGCACTAGAACTTTAGTCTAGATCCGCATTAAATTAATTGCATGATATTGATCCACAGCTGACCGATCTGCACATCCATGCATGCATGCATCCATGCGTGCGTGCTTGCACTTTGATCAATCTTTGCTGTTTTTATTATGCTTTTTGTTTAATAGTCATGTTTTTATTACTGTTTTTCTCATAGGCATTGACCACACACGAAGATTATGCATGGGATCGATCTATGTGTGGTCAGAGGCTATGAAAACTCCCCCAAAGAGTAGTCGTTGATCGAAAGATCACACGTACTCATATTGCTCCAGCTGCATGTATATATAAATGCAGCGGCAAGGTCGATCAGGGAGCATACAAGAATCAATTGAATCTTTTTGTTTTTATCGTTCTTCAGACTTGAGTATACGGGCGAAAGACTAATCGAAGCATCTAGTATCTACTTCCGTCCCAAATTTCGAGATATCCTGATCATAATGGCATACTAACTGCATGCATGATGTGATCCAGTGTTGGAAACTATGATAAGGACGTCGACTAGCTTAGCTGCTGTTGCTGCAGAAGTTGGTACCTGATTTAGATGCGAAAGTTATGATGAAGAGCAGCTGTTAATGTAGCTGGTCAATGGAATTTGGTGCTGCAAGTGATCTGAAAAAGAAGAACCTGAAGAATCGTTGTAAAAACTGCAACCTGCAGCAGCAGCAGAAGACATAGAACTGCTGTTGCTGATGCAGATCATCTGTTGAATATGGTCATGGTCTGATCCAATTACATCAAAGCTGCAGGGCTGATCATCCGAATTGCACATGATCTGCATTGAGCTATTGTAGTACTGTTTGGTAGAAAAGAGTTGATCATGGCCGGAGGACGCAGCGGAATACAGTTGGTGATCAGTGAAAGAAGAGGGAAGATTGGGAATAGTTGCTGCTGTGTTCGACATCAGCGACATCTGTCCACTAGGGTAATGCAAGTTGCTGGACCACATGGACTCTCCACTGGTGCAGTATTGCGTACCCGAGAATTCGTATCGTGCTCTCTTGAAGCTGTGATGAGCCTCAGGATGTTGATGATGATCAACTACTGTGCCTCCACTAGTGATGCAGCTCATCATGCACTGGTCAAGATGCTGCATAGGGTTTGAGGCATGATGAGCTTCTACTTCGTGGGTGCTGCGCGTGACGGGGTTGCAGCTTGATGTCGATGCAGCTCGGCCTCGAGTAGGTCCCGCAGGTGCAGATCTGTGTTGTGATCCGCGACTGGTGCAGAGGTCGACGAAGTCGTCGGAAGTAGCTGACGAGGTGGACTGATCACAGTTGGTGTCTTGGCAGGAACTAGAGTGATTGATATCCGCGCCGTTATCCTCCACGTCGTCGCGCCTGTTATTCGACCTCTTCAGCTTCTTGTTGGTGCTACTGGTGTTGTTGGTGATCACAGCACTAGTACTCTGCATGTTGTTGTTGCTGTGATCTTGGCATGCTGGGTGAGCCTTCTTGTGCGCCACCAAGTTGCACTTGAAGGCGAATTTCAGACCGCACTTGCACTCGATTGGCTCTCCACACAGTTTCTCATGATCTCGAACGTCCACCTGCACCGCAATCCATGATTCCAGCTTTAGGATAATGAGACAAGCTGTGAGGAACTACTGCATGATCATCATCTTTCTCCAAGATTATCGATCTTCACACCAGCAAAAGAAGAAAGGAAAGTCAGTACTACTCATGTACAGCTGCTGCTGCTACTGATTCAGAATCAGTTGTAGATGGAGTCGCGGGATCTCTTGCTTTGTACCTCGATGTAGAATTTCTTGCCACACTTGCGGCAGCCGAACGGTTTCTCGCCCTCCGAATGCTTGCGCCCGTAATGGCGTCGAAGCTCGTACAAGCCCACAAATGTCTTCTTGCACTTGGGGCAGCGCGATGGGATCTTCTTGTTGTGGCCGGCCTTGAGCGACGAGGACGTCATGAGCGCCGGCGTACTGGTTGCAGGCGCCGCCGACGCACTGCTCCTCCCCCGTGAGTCCGCGTTGTTTGCATGCGTCTTGTTGTGCATCTTCATGGTCTGCGGGTTCTTGAACGTCTTGCTGCAGCCAGCGTGGGCGCACAGGAACGGCCGTCGGTTCTGAATGAGGTCCACAGAGACTAACGCGGCCTCGTTCGGATCCGGTACCGCCTGGCGCTGATCCGTGAACTCTGCAAGCTGCTGTGACTTCGCTTCGGCGTCGATGACATCCTCCTCCTGCACCAACACTAGCATGCAAGTCATCAGAAACAGCAGCTGCTGGCGCCGACGTTTAGATCGTCAGAGATCTCTGATTCCGACTTCGGAATCCTGCATGAATATTCATCAGCAGTATGTAGAGCCAGATCTAAATGTAGTCATGGATCGGCAAGATTGCGCATGCTACATTTTGCTCAAACTCCACCTGAGGCGAGATTTTAAACAGCTAGCTAGGTGTTGATCAGAAGACTAGTACAGTATCTTGAATGTGTACAAGTGCGCACCTGCTTTATAGGCACGGTTTGAATATGGGTAGTTATCTGCTCATCAGCTGCAGTAGACAGCAATGATGCTCTAGTGCACATTCCGTCGAAATCTTCCCCGGGGTATACGTTTGATTGCAGAAGGATATTGTGGTTGGAATCGACTGGATTCTGAGAGTGCAGTCCGCCGCGAAGGAACGCAGTAGTTGCAGTAATCTGGAAATCAGATTGCTGGTCGAAGAAGCTCGGCAGCTGTGAGACCGAGCTGTTCATGTACCTTGTTGCGCTACAGCTACTAGGATGATAAGCTGTACTCGACGGAGATGATCCCAGAGATCCGGGAGTCACCATATTCTTCAGTGTGCTCACCAGGTTCGGATGCATAACGGGAGTTGCAGCAGCGCTACTGATCATGCTGGTGCTGCTGCTCGTCGTCGAACCTGCATTGATCTGTTGCAGAAACTCCGAGTCGTTTCCGAGAAGAAAGAGCTGGTCGACTGCATCGTCTGAGGGATATGAGAAAACCGGGTCTGTGATCATGCCGGATTGCTGCATCGACGGATTCGGAAAGTTGAAAAGCGTTGACCCAAATGCCGTCGAAGCGCCGTGTAAATCCCAGCAGCAGCTGTCGGATCCATAGCTGTTGAAGCTGAGGGACTGACTAGTAAAAGATGGCGCGCCCACCGAGACCATACCGGAGGCGTTGAAGTCGTTGAGCTGGGGCAAAGGATTGCCGGATATGATGAGCGACTCAGGGAAACCGTACGAAATTACTGTTGCTGCCGGAGGACCCACTGCCATTGCAACAGAGCTAACAACTCCAAACAATCCCAATCAACTCTAGTCTGACGACGCACTCATCATGTGATACAAATCGCAACTACGATCCTTCACGAAAGCGTAATGCGATGATCGCGAATCCAGTAGGTTTCTTCAGCTATAAATGACTGGATCAGAAGTAAGCTTCTCTCTGGAGGAGCACCAGCTGAATATCTGCAAAAACCGGATTACCAAAATCACAGCAACCTGCACGATCATCTCTCTAGGTCTTCTACCAACTTCTTCTTCACCCATTTGTTGCTTCAGTATCATGAGTGCCATACCGCGGGAGGTGGGACATGACTCCAGGGCCGTGATCTCTCCTATATATCATGCATGTGACGCTACCAGACTCTTAAGCTGGCAACCTGAAGCTCAACATTTTCCTTGGCAACTGCTAGTCAATCTTCTTGGCACTAGAACTACAGATCTCTAAACACTCCTCAATGCAGCAGCTCGACGAGTATATATCCAAGTTCCCCATAAACTTCCTGAACTACTGATTGACATTCTATGATCATTCTACTAATTCCTCAGCTACTGATCGTTCATTCTATGATCATTCTACTAATTCCTCAGCTACTGATTGACATTCTATGATCATTCTACTAATTCCTCAGCTGTTGATCATTCTATGGTCATTCAATAAACATGAAACTGCGAACAATTCAAACACTCTGGGAAGAACTTGTGAATGGGTACCTAGCTGACAATCAAATGCTCCACCATTAGCACGATCTCAGTGGCGAGGAATGGAATGGAAGCTGGTGATCTCCTAGTCGACGACGATGCTGGAGTTTTCCCGGGCTGTCAACACTAGTAGTGCAGCCAAGAATAAAAAGTCTGGCAAACATGACCCGACAAAACTGATCTTTTTTTGGGGTGACTTTTCTCTAGAATCAAACCTTAATGCAACAGAATAATATTCTCTTTTTTTCTAACCCAAAAAGAAGAAAAAAAAATTGCACAAAAACAAACTCTGATGTAAATAAACAACATAAAATAGACAAAAATTTTGGTGACTAAATATAGAATCGGTGCAAAAAACAACATACAGTATTTAACAAAATTGCCTTAAAAAAAATAAAGACCTACCTCTCCAGGGGTACTAAAAATCCCCCCCCTCCCCCCCCCCGCCCCCAAAAAAAAAAGGTAAGATGAAAATAAATGTAAATTTTCATCCGTACAACAAAAGAAATCACTGAATTTTGAATGAATTCACTGGTTATAATGAACATCACTGAATTTTGAGTGAATTCACTAGTTGTAATGAACAAGGATCGCTAATTTTGAGTGAATTTTGAGTGAATTCACTAGTTGTAATGAACGAGGACCAATGCAAAATGACTGAATTCACTAGTCTAATGAACAAGGATTAATGAAGTGCACCCACATTTTGTAGTAGTGCATCTTCAATAAAATAAAGTTTAAAATTTCAAGCATGATTCATGCAATAATTTAGACCTTGCAAAATCAATAAACAAAATTAATTTATGATGATGAAACCGGCATTGCAACACAGGAAGCGAGTCTAGACTTACAGTAAGTAAAGTTTAAACTAGTGTTCACAAAACATACAATCCTAACTAATTATTACTGTTAATAAAATTATATAAAAATATGATATGAGATCTACTACTAGTACTATTATTATTATTATTATTATTATTATGTAGTAACATTGTTAATTATGGGAAACGACAAAATTAATCCTGTATATGTAGTAGCTAGCTCTGCTACAGCTCCAGTCTCCACATTACCGTTGCTACAGGCTATGTATATGTAAAGCCCATAATTATATAGTTTCCAACAAGGGCAGGATCTTAAGATTGTTTGGAGATTGTTTGTTTGGGTGGTGTGTGTGTGGTTTTATGAGCAAAAACAAGTCGTAGAACCTGCCATTATTAGAGAGCTGGTGTGCGTTGTGAGATTGTTCTACAAAAAGCTTCAAACTTCATGATCAGTTATAGTTGGTTTCATTGAGAACAACATTGTAATATGGCCTATAGTTTCCAGCAGAATCCACATTCATGGGTTTTCATCAAATCCCAACAACATATTAAGAGCCAGATCCACTCACTCACTCATAGCTGCTATAATTTGAGCCTTTTACTCTAGTGGTCCTACCACACACATCCAAAGGCAGCAGCAACAAAAGGACAAAATTTCAACTCCCGCCAAGTTCAAATCACAGCTAAATTTTGGCAGACCTGGAAGCCCTTCCTTCCAGCCATTTTGCTGGAGGAACAATGGTGTTGGCATTTGAACAACTATTATAATTTGGTGAATTTAGTCATCTCTAGTTTGGCATTGCCACCCAAAGATATGCCCTCTTTACTTGGACTCTTTCTCATTTTGGGTCCCCTGGAGAAGGGAAAAATTGTCTGGCAATTCTTATCTGGAAGAAAACAACAAACAAAGTCTTACAAAAATTTTAGTAATCTAATGAACTATGTGGGGGGGATGATCTCATTTGTCCTCTTCCAAAATTGACCCAACATAATATTATGGTAATTAATAGATTTTAAAAATAGTTTCACATGGGGGATCACATTGTCCTCTATCAAAATTTGCCCAAGCAGAGTTTTTTTTTTTTTTTTTTTTGGGTAATTTTTGTCGAAATTTGGTGAATTTTTTTTTCCCAAAAACAATAATATTCCTCTTATAAAAAGTCTAGAAGATTGCCATGTTTCTACACATTGTTCAAAGCAAGTAGCTAGGATATAAAATGACTTTAATAAATTTCTATTTTCATAGGTGGTCTATAGCCAAATGTGGCTAAATCTCCTTGTGGATGATCACCACTATTATGGCAACATCACAAAATTGGGGAAACATTAGGCCCAACACAACAATTGAAAAACACTAAATTTTATAGCCTTTGGAGCAACAAAATGTTGCTTGGGATTGTATTGCATTCTTCAAGGCCAAAAGCTCTAGGTGTTGATTATTATAAATTGTTTGATTTTTATTGTATTTCTCTTGGAGACTAGACATGGGAATGCTGTATGATATACACTTTCTAGTGCTATTTCCTTAATGAAAAAAGAAGTCTAAGGCTCTAGATAAGCAATACAACCCTTTCATTACTCATGTCAATTCTCAAAATTTTCAGATAAAATGACCCCTTTGAAATGCACACCAAGAACATCAGAACTTGCAACTTCAACCATGGTTTTTTTAATAGTCAACAAAGTTCATTAAATATTTGCGATTTTTGTTTAGAGTTTCAGGAATTAGGGTTCAGAGAACCCACTGAATTGATTAAATTTCCAACAATTTTTGTCAATTTCTTGGAAAAGAGATTTGGGAAATTTTTGAGCGAAGGAAGTAGGAATTAGCAAAAGGGACTTGCTTTAGACAGAGATTGCATTCAATTCTGAAAAGCTGAGAAGCAAATTGTTTGAGTCCAGTTGTGATCAGTTTGTCCATATCCCGTGCTTGGGCAACATGAGGTGGTTGATTCTTGCTTACAAATGGCCATGACTCCCCATGATGAATCAAAAGGAAACACATCAAGCCCCCCAAAAATACTAGTTGATCAAATTTGCTCACAAAAATCTTTGTGAATCTTCTTCTTCTTCTTAATAGCCCCCTCCCTTCGCCCATGTCTTCAACCATACCCCCAATCAAGCAAGAAAATGCAACTCATCAAGTTCTTGTAAGATCTGTCCCACTCTTAAGGAGAAGGCATAAGAACCCTACCCCTCTTACTACTTATAGGTATAGGACCCATCTCACTCTTAAGGAGTAGGTTTAAGAACCCTACCTCTCTTACACATTGTGATCAATGTATGTTTAGGAACCGTAGGGAGCATTCCAAGGTGAGAGTGTTCTTAAACTAAGGGACCTAACACAAGGCAATAGTTGGCCCCACATTTTGAGGATGTTCCCCGTCGTAAAGGATGAGGTAAATTTCATTATGAACCTAAAGATACAGAAATCACGAGGCATAGGAGGGGGCGGGTTCTTACACCTACTTCCTAAAGAGTGGGACGGATCCTATACCTATAAGTAGGCATAAGTTTCTTTCCACTCTGAAGGAGTAGGCATAACATACCTTCTCGTTTCTAGGAGGGATATTACTCATAGATATAAGGTACCTTACAAATACACTAGGGGTTTTTCTTTAGGTGTAGGCTCAAGGCTTGTGGGCTTTACAGGGCATAAAAAGATTTGTGTTGATTGTTTGATCTGTTTTAGGGTTTAGGGTTTTAGAAAAAATGCAAGTCTCTAGAAAAAGGCACTTATACTTAAACTATAGGTGGGGTTTTTTTGGGGAGGGGGAGAGGGGACTAATGACCCCAAAGTTAGGCACCCATGATGTATTTTGCCCCTCCAAAGAAGGGCCCACATCTTTGCCTCTATGTATAATAGTCCAAAATGCAGTTAATATTGTGTTCAAGTGGGGGCCAAAGAGGGGTTTCCAGAATTTATATTCTTAAGTCTTTTACTATACCTAGGTGGTCAAGTGGTCTCTAGCATGTGACTAGGAATTTTCCTTTTTCCATTTTTCTAATTGGGAATTAGCCTAAAATCCCCATTTGTTCTACCAATGCCAGAAAAAGACAATCTATTTTGGTTTATCCAAACCAACCCTCTCTCCTAACCCCATCTCTAGTCATATACTATGGTTTGTCTTCATAAAGTTTCTCATAAGTCTAGAAAGTTCTTCAACTCTAACTAATGTATTGTAATATAATTCAAAATCATTTGTAAAATATAGGGTCCAGGTAGGACTGTAAAGAGGGATAGTAAAATTGCTATAGGTAATATTTTGAAGATTGTAGGCTTAGGAATTTTTTGGTGTAATATTTTATTTTTCTTTAAGAATTCTTTCATGTTCCCAAAACCCATCATGTGTTTAATAGTATGTATTTCCTAGATCAAGTTTGACTCACAATATATGTGAAATTAGGGATAATATGAGTGAAAACTTGTGAAAGCCTAATTTTTTTATTGCTAGTTCAAGGCTTAATTTCAATGAAATATAAGTTTGAAACTCTTTTATTTTAGAACTTTGATTTGTTCTTTCAAGCTCAACTTAAATTTTTATCCAAACACCAAGGGTCCCCAATAAATTAAGATCAAGAATGCTTAAGTATGCAATATGCAATGTACATGTCCCTTATTCACATTCATTGTTTTTTATGGTGTATTTGTATTATTTGAGAAATGGAACCTGAGACGATTTCATTTGACTTAATTTTTTAAATTACATGTATTTAGGACCTTAGATAAGAAGGTGCAAAATGCATTGATAGTCTTTACATAATTACTATCCAAGGCCTTTACATTCAAATATTAAACTTAGAAGTACAATATAAATTAGGAGTTGTAAAAAGGCCCAATCTACTTGTAAGTTTATTACCAAATACGTAGCTTGAATCATTTTGTTGGAAATAATTCCACCCATTGGCATCGAACCTACATTTATGATTTAAATATTAGATAGATGTTGAATAGAACTATATCACTAATCACAAGTTCTCTTTCATAATTTTTCTCGGGAATAAAAGTAGTTTTAATTCTATCGTTTAAAGCCACTTTAACATCAATTTTCATCCAAAAAATGGACCTTATAGAAACTTTTTTAGTGAATTGGACTTGAAAAGATATAAATAGAGCTAGTTCCATGGGCTAATTATCATTGTAATCACCAACAATTTGAAGCACAACCTTGTATCATGGTTTTGTTCATTCCCTTTCATGTTTTCACTTTCATTATCATTAGTTTAGAAATGATGTGATTTTTCTAAGATTCATTTTAGCTTGATGAGCATGCCCAAGAATATGGGGATGCAACTCTTGTAGATTTAAGTCCTCATAGAACTTTGGAGGTGATAAGTCTTACATTTCGTTGATCAAGAACATTATGACCAAATGGTCATTATTGTGGCACAACACCTTATTCAAGAAATTGCAACAATTTATGGATGAAACCTAATCTTTTGAACATAGTAAGAGTATGGGGATGCAACTCTTGCATATTCAAGTCACCATTGAGCTTTAATGATCACTTATCCACGATTGATTGGCAATAAAAGTTGAGAGTAACTATTGTGACATGCCTAATTTAGCTTCATCCTTTTTTTATGCATCATGCTCAATTCAATTTGAGCATTGAGTGGTGTGTGCACTCCATGGCAATGGGTTCAAAGGATTCTTTCATTGTGCAACAACATTGGTCATAAAAGAAATGACTTTTGAGACTTTTCTTGTAGCACAAGAGAATTGAACAATTACCACTAGAGACCCTAATGTCAAGTGTGATTGTATCTTAAGGTGCCAAATCTTCATAATTCAAATGAGATTTAATGTGTTCAAATCTCAATGAAAGGATTTTTTAGTCCATATTTGTAAAATTTTGTGTTGATTTATTTTTAAAATTTTCACAAAATGTTTTTACAAACTATAGGTTTTCAAATACAAATATTATAAACTAAAGTGATTAAATATCATAGGTTTTTTTAATGAACATTGAATATTGCATCCATATGTTGCCCACAATGTTTTTTTAAAATTTTGGTGAATCTTTGCAATTTGTTGAATTTTATTTTTTCAGGAAACGAAAAGAAAAAAGAAAAAAGGTGGATTTTAGGGATTTTTTTCACCATTTTTCCAAATAAAATTAACTAAATTAGCCACATCTAGACCTAGGTGCTTCCTAGGTTGCCACTTGTAGCAGCACTTTTGTAAAAATGCTACAACCCACCAAGGACAATTACCATTTCATGCTAATTTATGCTAAGGATCCTCACCAGTTGTTGACCTACTTCAAGAATTTGGGAGAAAAAACCCTTGTTGCCAATCAACCTAAGGACTTGAATAGAGACACTTGATTAACTATGGGGGTATGAAATACCCACTCACTAATTAACCTATGAAAAGTTAATGGCGATGAGTAAAGGAATTTATTGTTCCAAATTGGGCCATTTGATCTTGTCAGTAGAAAGGATGGCTCATGCCCAATTTATTTGCTTTAGATGCCCCCATCCAACCTCAACATTTGCAAATTGCTCTACCACCATTATAAATAACCATACAAACCAACCAAGTGAGGCACCCTTGTTCCATGGAACTTAAAATCAACTTTTGGAGGGGGCAACACAATGTGCCAAATGCCCTAGATGAGCATAAGATTTTACCTTGATACGCTCTTATGATTTCTATTAAACAAAATGTGGCTTTGGTCTCATATTTTTGAAGAAATGAAGGAACCCAAGTTTCACATCTTCCTAAATCCAAGTCTAGCTTCGCTCATTCACTCTTCCACTAATGGAGTGATTAATAACTTTGGGAACCCAACTGCAGACAAACATTCAAATCTTATTGGGAGCTTTGAACAAGGAGTTACAAGAAATCCTATCCACAACCACTACAACCTTCAACCCTTATATTTGGAATCAGTAAACCCTAAAACTAACTTAAGATGTTCCATGGCTTGTCCAACATGTTCCCCCAAGTGCACTTGTACATCCTTGATCTACCAAAGCCCATTCCTAAATCTCCCAATGCGATTTGTTACTTCAGTGACAATGAAACCTGTTTTCCTTGAGATCAAAACCACCCTAAAGATCCATGGCATGAAAACAGCCGCAAGCTCTCATGTACACCAATCCTTCCAAGAGCTCTCTACTGGACTTGTCGTACAACAGTATCACCCACAAGTTCATGGTGATGCCACATTACAGTTTCAGAGATTAGTGGCATTTCAAATTTAATGCAAGAGAATCCAAAAAAACGTTTCTATAGAACGCAACGGAGTGAAACAACAAAAAATGTGGGACTGAATGAAAACTAAATCATTTCTGTATTCTCTCCCTTACAGGCCAAGCCAATAATAATAAACCCAATTCTCCTACCGACAGTTTACTGTGTGGTCTGAGTGTCTAGAGAAGCACCCATGTGAAGACTATGTGAGCAAGTCATCCAACGTAACATCAGACTCCTCCCTTGTGTTCAGATCCTTCACTCGCAAAGTCCCTCGGTTCCATTCTGTCGCCCCTAATAACACCAAGCGCTTTGCATGCAATCGCTCCGTGTGCTTGAACACCCTGTCCATGTATCATCCATTCTTTTCCTTCAGACAAAAAGAAATCCTCTTCACAGAAAAAACACTAGAGAAGTCTTGTTACACATCCACCTGCCATGAACTGAATTAAGTATTTATGATCAGAGGTGTGGACTGGTGGGTCCTTCAGCCATTTTGTTCCTCATTGATCATGAAGTTGGACCAAATATTCTGGATGCATTAGAATAGCAAAAGACTGAGCAAACCTCAATGGTTTTTTGCATTGATTTTGCAAAACAAAACCATATACACTTGATTTCCTTCCTCCAAAACAAAAGACACTAGGAAAGATTTGGTAAGAAACCATGCACACACCACTTGAGACGTTTAGTTTCCAGAACAAGGTCAACAACACGTCCAGCATTCCGCAAGTGAGCAGCCACCATTGCTGCTGGTGCCTTCAGATGGTCCTCCAATGCCAAGACCACATCATCCACCACATGCCCCAATTCGGGCATCAAATTCCGCTCCTTCAGTAGCTGGCTCCATCACAAAGTGAAAAACACAAAAAAGAGTGTTCCCCAATGTCAAAAGCACCACCCATAAGACACTTTTTCACTCACAAATTGTCAATATGAAAACTTCTGAATTGGAGGCAAATGGATAGGACCTCAATAATGACAGCATCACCGAATCCAAATCCACAAGCTGGTGTGTCAGCACCTCCATAAGTCGAAAGAAGCCGGTCGTAACGCCCTCCTCCACATATTGCCCGCAATTTACGTTCTCTATCAAACGCCTGGAATATCATCATTATGTCACAGTTATGCAAGTAGCTTGCGTGAACTTTGAAGGATTACGAATACAAACAAGGAAAGTCATTCTAGAATTGGACCATGCAATGAGAGCTTGAAAACCAGGATACTGGTCTGAGGTTCTGAAGATCTTGCAGCATGAAGGCTTTAGGGTTTAGGGTTTAGGCAAATGAAATCTCACAAGTCTTCTTGTACAAAATCCTGAAAATATGATGTCAAGGAGTCACCTCAAACACTGTTCCCGTATAATATGCTAGTCCCCGAACAACTGAGGCATCAAAATTTAGCCAATCAGAGAAGCCATAACCGTCTGCTAATGCAAACAGCTGCTTCAGTTCCGCCACTGCCCCACTCTCTGCACCTACCAAATCTGCAGAATCAATAAACCCACTACTCAATCAGAACAGTAGAGACTGCCTTCAAGAGCTTAGATCAGTTGGGTCTTAATGCAGCCCATCCAAAACATGATCAATGCACTTTGTCTTCCTTTTACAAATTTTTTCTCTTCCCACCAATACTAAAATCACACTAATATTTCACATATGTTTGAGAGTTGCCAAAAACAACTTGTGGTTAGATTGCGGGCGAGCCAGATACACACTTTATAAAGAGACAGAAAATGTTCAGTGACTATTCTTTTGTTCTCTATTGAGCACCTCCTCAGATAGCAACAGGTGCATTACCTTCAAGGTCATCCAAAGATTTCAAAGTCAGAGCTTCCAAAATTCCATCAATGGCGTCACTTGGAACTTGGAGGGCAGCTAACTCATTCTCAATCTCCGATCGTGGAAGCTTTTCAATCTGTCAACAGACTAACCCATGTCAATGAGACCTGTTGGAATCTGTTAAGAAGGCGGGTACCCACAAACTACAATTTCCACCCAGTGTGACTATTTTGATGCACTTTTTTCTTTGAATATGGAAGAACCAAAAAGAAAGTACTGATTTGTTGTTACTGTGACAACACATCAAATCAAGAGGCTGGGTGCACTGACCTTATCTACAATCACACAAACTGCAGCAAAAGACTCATCTGGGATTGAATAACGTGCCAACACCGCTTGCAACACCTGCCCATTAGCACAATTTTAGAGCTCACTTACACTGATGCTTGCTTCATTTTTACACACCTTAACGGAAAAAAACATGCTGCTTGTGTGTAAGCCTGATGAGCCACAAGAATCAGACAACTGCAAAAGAATGCAAGACTTTGAAACCTTGCGATTTGAGATTTTGATTCCAACATCACTAGCAGTGATTCCAAGCCTGGTAAAAAATGTCACAATAGCTGATAAAAGCTCTGCTTCTGCCTGCAAAGATATCACATTGAAATACAATTAACATTTGCATCAAAAGAAAGAAAACCCTAAAAGTCTTTCAACTTCAGGATTTCTTCCAACCATAGATAAAAAACAAACATGCACAAGGTTCATGCACCTACTACTACAGTTAATCCTTTACTTTCACTCAATGGCAAAAGGCCAATTTCTCTAGGTGTATGCATGAGAAGTGAAGGCGTGATCTTTTCTTTTTGTACCTCAACACCAGATATGCCAATAATATCCATATTCCATTGGTAGTGCTCCCGCCGACGTCCACGTGTCATACGCTCATAACGCCAGCACTGCCCTATTGCAAACCATTTCAATGGCAATGACAAGCTCTTCCTGCCCATGTTCCAAAAACCAAACAACATGAACATCTTGTGAAAGATCATACCCTTCTTGTGACCTTGTAATAACATGAACATTCACTCTGTAATACCTACTGTTACTTGCCCACACATGAAGAATAAACTAGAAAACTCACCTGGATTGAAATTTACATTCTGTAACAGCTATCATTCACTTATGCCCAAGAGGTAAATTTCAATCTCTGCCAAGGAGATAGGGCTTAGGGTTTAGGGTTTAGAGTAAAGACAAAAGACTAACCCTTTCTGAAGAACAAGGCGAGCAAGAGAGGGTGTGAGCTCTGGACGCAGTGCCACCCGCCGTCCACCCTTGTCTTCAAAATTGTAAAGCTGAAATTTCAGAATTGCCATCAGTGTCAATATCACCAATCCAGGTGACACCATCATATGCTCTTCCATCAAATAAATGTGTACCAACTTCAGACTCTAAAATCACAAAAGGGTTTCGAGTTCATCTATTGTCTATTCCATCTGTCTTTGACTTGAGGTTCAAAACTTCATTGAAAAAAAACCATTCAAAGTTCTTCCTGCTGCACACCTGTTGAGTGATTTCTTCCCCTGCCTTCCGCACAAAAAGCTCCTCTGACTCCAGTACTGGAAAATCGATCTCCTCAAAAGCAAATAACCTGGAAACCTTCATCTCCAGGACTGCAAAAAGCTTAAACGCTGTTTGAAGTTTGTTGTGTCGTGGTTTTGCTAAGAGTCTTCTAATCACAAAGAAACTGAACAAACCCAATTCATTCACAAACAAACAAGGTGCTCTTACAAAACAGCACACACACAAGTGCAACAAGTGAACAAGGTTGTAAACTTTGCACCTCTCTGAAGTGCTGGAAAAGCCATGAGCGGAGTCGCATATCTTCAGGGGGAAAATCTCGGGTTCCACGTGGTGGGTCAACACTAATGAGTGATGTGAGGGTGGTTGAATCTGTCTGAATTCCTTCATTTGCTGTTGTTGTTACTTGCCCACCCACCATCCCTCTTGCTTGCCTGTTCCTTCTCAGAACCCGTATTTCTACAGACAGAAAATGAAGAATCTCAACACAAAAATCCTCCAACAGGGAAAATCAGAATGATGGTGAACCCAACAGATTGGCCTTATTTTATACTACAAAAAATGGTAACTGTAATAATGGGTATCATATTTGTGAGAAAATGTGATTCGGGAAATCATGTTTGTATTGAGAATGAATGCCTTCTCATTGTCATCAATGCACAACCATTTTTTATCAGAACTTGAGAGGAAGGCTTTTGCTGAAGATGGCTTTGAGGATCCACAAAGAAGAAAAGGTGCAGAGATGTCAAGGTTTTGTATATTTTATCACTTTTCCTCTAATATCCAACAAATGTCAAACCCTAAAACTCTAAAGGAACCATAGTTTCCCCCTACGTGGCAGCAAAACCCTAAACCCTAAACCAGAAAGGGAGAAAAAAAAAGCCAGAGGGCAGAAGGAACTCAACACAATCATTTGAGGAAAGAAAGAAAATATCACCAAAACACACACTAAGAAAACATTCAAATCTAAAAGCTTCACAGAGAAGATTACAGAGAAAACCAACAAAGGGGGCATACCTTTTGCATGGAAAGGAGTTGAAATCTTTCAAGAAAAGAAAAGCAAAAAAATATCATCAAAAAAAACATAAAAAACACACTAGTAGAACATTCAAAATCTAGAGCCTCACAGAGAGATGACAGAGAGAGAAGCAATAAAGGGGGAGCACATACATACCATTTTGATGGAAATTGTAGTTAGGGTTCCGGATGATGGGTGTCCCCAAAAAGAAATTGTTGCTGAAGTCCAGTGCTTGCACCATAATAGGAGCAAGAATCCTTCCTGCCAAGTTGCTACTACTAGTGCAAAATTGAGAATGACAAAAGCTCGACGGCATCTTCATGGTCATCCGCAAAGGGCAGCTCAAGGTAATCATCACTCCTTCAACAACAACCCACCAATGTAACCCCAAAATACACTTGATGGGTGTATTTTGTTTTCACTCTTGTGCTCTGCAATTCGTAGTTTGTATACTTCTCCTCCGACTGCTGCTGCTGCTGCTGCTGCTGCTCCCACACCACATCTTTGAGCTTGTCAATTAGGTCATGAAGAAGAGGGAGAAGTTCTTGTAAAACTGTGTTTTTTTTTTTTTTCCCCTTCCTTCTGTTAAAAACTAGAAACATCCAAAAAACCCAAATTGCAAAACTCTCTATGATTGTTCAAACCTAGATTACAATCACAAACACACACAAATCTCTGTCAAAAGTTTATAGCCAAGATCATGGATGCAAGATCTTTCTTACAAAAGTACGATCTTTAATCTAATTTTGGCTAAATTGATTTTGGTTGCTTCTACCCAATTGGTCAAACACTAGTATTACAAAAGCTTGAGGGCTTGTGTATGGGTATTTGATGAATAGGTTTAGTATAGGAGAAGGGTTTATCAACATACCCTTTTCATAAATTTGAGATCCTCAAAGTTTGACCCATGGGGTCGAAAATTCAAAAGGGTATATTGATATACCCTTTTCTCATATATAAAGGGTGGTTGTGACAATTGACATTCCTAAAGGATAGCACTATAATGACACAAATAATGAAGAGGGACAAAGTTAATGAGGAACTTTCATTTGGTGAGAGTTGCACCTTTCGAATTGTGTAAATTATTGTCCATGCAACATCGTTGCAATGTTAACAAGCAAGATCTCTTGATTTTGAAATCAAAGAATCAAAATATACATATGAAAAAAAATTTGATGATGATGCTTTTTATGTTTAAAGATCACTTGTTAATTGTAAAATTTCAATAAGGGAAAGGAATTGTGAACTAGAGTTTGTGGATTAGAGTTTGGTCTCACGAGATGGTTTGAGTGAAATTTGGTGAATTGGTCCTTTTCTTCAATGAATCAATCAAGTAAAGCACAAAATCTTGATTCAACACACAAAGCCCATGTTGAAATTCGGTTTGAAGTGGAGTTGTGGAGGCATCTTGTTAAATATACTTCAATGTCATGTTGTTCAAGGTCTCTTATGAACTCAAGGGTGATTATGGACTTGTTGTTTGATTTTAGATGTAAGGTTGCTTAATAACTTGGTTTTGGTGGCTTCTAGCTAATGTTTTAGGGTTTTGAAGATTAGGTGTAGTTTTGCATGATGGTGAAATATTTGAGTTTCCATAATTCTTCTTTTGCCTTAAGATATTTTTTCATGATATATTTGACACATTAATTATCATGTAAACACATTACAAACTTACAAACAATTTTTTTTTTCTCTCCTTCTTGATCTTTCCATTTCTCTCCTCAAAACGAGCTTTGATTGAAATTGGGTCTGAAGAGATTCATGGTTTTGTCAGCTGGAAACAGTTGCAGTGAGCCAGAGAGGAAGGAAGGAAGAAAGGAAGGAGGATTTTTGAGGACTTGAGTGCAAAGATATGCACAGATATGGAGTTGGTTTGAACCAGAGAGACCCACAGGAAGAGGGAAGAAGAAGTAGAGGAAGAGGAGGAACAATCCATTGCTAAACATCCTCTGGAAGTCCCTGCGAAGAGAAGGAAGAATGCAACACACACACACACACACACACACACACACACAAAAGCAAGCACAAATGTTGTTGTTTCACAGTTTCTCTGCACCTGCTTTTTAAGGACCTGCACAACCCTTGGTTGCTTGTATGATGGATATTTAGGGTTTAGGGTTTAGTGTCTCTTTGGTTTCTTGTGCACTGTGGATCTTGTTAGAATCCGTGTTTGTGTTTTCAGGGACTCAAGAATGGGGTGATGATTCTTGATTCCTAGTTTGCAAGAAATCCGTTCAGGAGAAAGTTCATTGCTAAATTACAAGAAATCCCTATGATGGGTGTTTAGGGTTTAGGGTTTAGTATCTCTTTGGTTTCTTGTGCACCATGGGAGCTTGTTGGAATCCTTGTTTGTGTCTTCAGGGACTCGAGAATGGGTTGATGATGCTTGATTCCTAATTTGCAGAAAATCTCCATTCTCGGAAATCCTGCTCGAGGAGATTAGAGATTTGCTTCTCCAAGACGAGATCCAGTATCTCCTCTCAAGGCAATGAATGCACAATGTTGGATTAGACTTTTAGCACATTTTTTCAGAGAGAACCGAACAACTACTGTTGTTTCTTTGAGCATTTCCAAGGGTTTCAGAGCGTAATCATCATCGTTGCTGAGGTTTTAAGGTTTTGGGAAAAAAGTGCGAGGAGAGGGGAAAGTCATGGGGATGGTGAGCAGGCAGGATCTAGTGACATTATCAGCTGCTGCTGCTCTTGGTGGAGGCTTGATGGCCATTGCTTTCTCAGCTGGAGCTCATTGGAACCAACTGCAGAGCTTAGGACCAGTAGCAGTAGTTTCTGAGATTGCTGGTGGGGAAGAAGAAGCAGCTGCCAGGCAAAAGAAATTCGCATTGCAGAAATGGTTTAGGAGCATGTTCAATCTTCCTCCACCAAGATTGGTAGGTCTTCTTTCTCGTGCAGGAATCTATGTATGTTCAATCTTCCACCACCCAAGATTGGGGAGTTTTCAGGTTTAGGGTTTAGGGCTTAGTGTGCATCAAGTGCAGGATGGAAGGAATCTATGCTTTCCTGCTTGCTTTTTTCTGATGAGAACCATGCACCTCAACTGTGTTCTCCATCAGGAGATGAGGGCAAACCCACCCACACACTTCATTGCTGTGTTCTTGATTGGGAGATTAAGCTTACACCCTTGTTTTTCAGGTACAGGCCACTGCCACTGTAATTGACCAAAACGCAAGCTTCTTGAAAGTTTCAGGAGGTCAACAATGTGAGATTGAGGAGCCGGAAATGAGCTTGGGAGTGGGAGAAGAATTGAGTTATCAGAATGGGAATGGTGCAGTGTGCTTGTCCAAGGTTTCAAGTACACACAAGCCTGATCCATTCAACCCATCAAAACGCGAGGGGTCAGTGTACTGCAATTTCTTCTTCAATTTTACAAAAAAAATCATGCTTCAACTCCATTCCTGCAATGAATCAAAACTTTGATGCTTCGACAACTGTTTGCTCAATGCATCAAAACTTTGATGCTTCAACATTGTTTGCTCAAAGCATCAACACAAAGGTGGAAAGATTGGATACAACAGAGGATGCTAAGGTGTGTGTTTCATTGGGTGTGGAGCAGGTACTTGTCATGGGATGATTATTTTATGTCAATTGCTTTTCTTTCTGCCAAACGCTCCAAAGACCCAAATCGTCAGGTAAGTTAAGCTTTGAAATACACAATGTGTGACTCAAGAGGAAGGTGTTTGCATTTAAGTACAAGAACTTCACAAGAGAAGGTGCTTGCATAAAGTACAAAACCTTTCCAAGTTTTGTCTTCCTCATCACAGACTACTTTCTTTGAAGAACAGATGACAGTCTTATTGCTCATAAAATATTTCAGATTGAAATATTGTCAGTGAGTGAGTATCTCATCTGTGCTCTCCATGTGAGTGATCCACTTTGGTGACCCATCTAAATGTGTTTGTGATACGGGAGGGTCTGGAAGGACCCAGTGGAAGATTGGTGCTCCTTTTGGTATTGATTGGATCTCTTTTCCATTTTGGTTGAAGGTAGGGGCATGCATCGTGAGCCAGGACCGTGTCATCCTTGGTAAGGTCACACAAAACTCATGATTTTTGCACAAAGTTTGTAACTGCACAAAATATTATCATGTATCTTACAACACTTGCAACCAGTAGTTGGTTATGAAAATTGCAAGAAGTTCTCAAGGTTTAGATTTGGGGTTTTCTTTTTTTGGGGCTGGAACTGGTACATCTTTATTCAGAATTTTTTTGCTGCTTAGAAATTGGTCCATGTGATTGAGAATTGGTTGCTGGAATGCTCATTATTATGTGTTGCAGGAATTGGGTACAATGGATTTCCCAGGGGTTGCTCAGATGACGAATTACCTTGGGCAAAGGTCTATTGCCATGGATCCATTTTGCTTTCCTGATGCAACCTTTCCACTTGACTAGTGTACACAGTGTGTGACACTGATGTTGCTCTCACAATCACTCTTTGCAAGCATTGTTTTTACCTTCCAGATTGCATATCTTTTTGCAGGTGTCAGTGCATGGGGATCCATTAGAAACCAAGTATCCGTAAGCTCAACAAAAAAACAAGATTCTTGCCCCCCTTGAATATTTCTTTTTATACTCTTTAAGGTGATTAGATACTTTGCCATTTTCCAGTTTGCTCTATGTTCCTCTACTATGAACCCATTGTACATAATGTATGCAGTTTGTCATGCAGATATGTCTGTCATGCAGAGGTGAATGCAATCTTGAACAAAAACCATGCCTCAGCTGCTGGTCAGGTTAGCTAATTCAAGACCTTTTGTGCTTATTGATTGACTAAGCGCAGACATTGGTTCAGGAGCAATGTTCTCATCTTGGCATTACATCTGTTGTGTGGAGGGTTGCAGAGGCTGTATGTGACCCTGTTCCCATGCAATGAGTGTGCCAAAGTGATCATACAGGTATGGGCTTTCCTTCCACATACATCATCTTTTCTTTTGCATGGAAACCAACCTTGTTATACATATTTTAATGGATTTTTTCCACATTGTAGGAACTCAGTTTTTTTCCTTTTGGCAGGCTGGGATAGCAGAGGTGGTGTACTTTGCAGATAAAGGGGTGCACACTGACAATAAAATAGGAGGCAATGAAACAGCATATGTGGCCTCACGAAAACTTCTGGCCATGGCTGGTGTCAAAGTAAGCCTCCCCGGTTACCCTCTCCTGCTTCACTGCGTGCACTTCAAATGTCACTTATAGGGCTCCTGTCAATTGATTGCTGTGTTTTGCTAGATACCCACCACACATAAAATTGACTCTTTTCAAATGGGTGTGTTTTGCTAGATACCCACCAGCCATAGAAAATTGACTACTGTATTATGAATTTTACCATTGGCAGGTGTGGCAACATCAGCCAGTAGCCAAGATGCTGGTTCTTGAGTTTAAATAGCAAAGGTAGTAGACCCTTTACATGATGGATCATGTGCGGAGGTGCTATCTTCACACAATTGAGGTTGGTGCTATCATTTGTATCTTGCAGAGTTTGTCATCTCAGGCTCCAAGAATGTCTAGAACTAATGTTTTGCACTGTAAAGCAGGTCCACCCTGATAGTAGAGAAGATACCTGTCAATTCTTATTTCATTACATTGCATGACAAAGGGGAAGTGGACAAACAATCCTCATCCACTCTCGGGGATTACAGGAGCGTAAATTCGTCTCCTGTACCCTAGTTGCTGCTTCACAAAGCACATCACCTAACAGAGTTTCCTTGATTTATTGATTGTCTATTATTGGGTGGATAGAAAAGCTCTTTGCTCTGCTGTTGTTGCTAAATTTCTCTCAATTTTGGAACCAATATGTGTGGGTGACAGCTCGAGACCTAGCTGTACTCTCTGTGCTACTTTTCATTTTTAGGGTTTGGGGTTTTGGTTAAAGATTGATATATTCCTTAATAATACAATGTAACATGATCTCACACTTAGCTGCATGAAGAAGAAAAGAAAAAGGCAAGGATGAAAACCCTCTCAAATATGTTCATTATTATTATGTTGGAACATGATCTTACATTTGCAAATAATCCATATCCGTCAAATTCAAACTTAATTGTTTTCAAATGGGATTTGATGAAACTCTTAACTTTATCGTTGTCGGATTGTCAAAAAAGAAGTTTCTCAGGTTTTCTTCTGACCAAATTTCTAAAAAGAATTTGAATTTTTCTTTTTAAATTTCCAGATTCTACAAAAAAATCTCCAGTCAGCAGCCGAAAGTATAGAAAGGTGCTTAAGTTATTTACCTTCAGATTTGGCTATATCCTCTTATAGAAGATTGCCACTTTAGTTACATCACAAAATTGTGGAAAACAAATTTAAATGAAGAAACCACTGAACTCAGGTGATGGGAGTTGTGAAAGACTAATGACCCAACTGCACCACTTGTTAAAATAAAGTTCTTAAGACCTCTCAAATTTTATAATGCCTACTAATCAATTCTTATGGATACTTATAACACACCATGATTTCGACATTAATAGGCACAAGAACTCAATGTTGACTATTCACTCTTTTCCTTATTAATGTACATATGCAATTGAATCTAGCACTTCCCTTATTTTGGCACATCAGGTAGATCATCCTTCTTTCCCTCTAAACGTTAATTTTGAACCTTGAAACTCAAAACCTTGCAAACACATTTGTGTGCAGTGCAACCTTCCTACTCATCTCATGAACAATTCGAAGGAAACCTTGCAAACACGTTTGTGTGCAGTGCAACCTTCCTACTCATCTCATGAACAATTCAAAGGAAACCTTACAAACACATTTCTATGCAATGCAACCTTCCTACTCATCTCGTTGAAACTCTTGAAACTCACAAGTTGAAACTCTTGCTCAAAGGTTTATTTTTAAAAAAAATTTGAATTTTTTGACATTGGATAAATTTTAAAAAATTATTCGTGATATCCAATGAATTTCCAAAAAAATCCACATACCCCAAAATGGCATTTTTTTTCATGTTTCCATGTGACAGGTTAGAAAAAAATATAAAATTTGATCTTTAGTAATTTATCAAAGTATTTGGTCATACAACTTGGAATTTTTAATATTTTATATTAAATCACATTTAATGAATTGAAAAGAAAATTACAAGTAAGATTAAAATTTACTACTCACAATAAAATTTGATAAAAAAATATGACAATTTAAATACTTTTAATACTTTTTATAAAATTTGAAAATTTTGAAAATAATATTATATGTTACATAGATAACATATTTTATTTTTAAATATTTTTTATAATTACAAATAAATATAACACAACATCTAAACCATTTTTATTGATTTAGTAATTTTTAAAAGGTGGGGAAATATTACACACACACGCACACACATATATACCATGTTGATTTAAATATGTTTATAAACATATTTTAAATCAACAAATTGTTATATGAAAAAGGGAAAAGGAAAATCTTCAAGATATCATTGTTGTTCAAATGTATGAAATAGTGAGGATTCAAATGCATTTTCAGTCAAATTACTTGATATTTTGATTAATGTTTTTTTATAGATCTGTAGATCTTGGAAAAATCTTCAAGGATGATTTTTTATTTTTTTTTCATTTGGACAAAATATGAAAAAGATAATAATGGTCAAAGTTGGGTACTTTTGTATGGGACAAAGGATGATGTGAAATAATTTTGTATATTTATCCCATATACTTTGTCAACAAGTTCAACTTTGGAAACTATATAAGTAAGTGAAAAAATATTAAATCTATTTACAATACATGCATTACATACATTCAAAGTACAAATATTACTTGTGATGGGCCAATAAAAAAGGCTTGTCACCAAAAGATAAATAGGATCCTACTTACCTACCTATTTAGGCCTACCTACCTACCTTACCTACAAGATGGCCATATATAAATATATTTCAATTTATAAATATATAATATACTCAATGGGATTTACAACTAAGACAAAAATACAATTAGTGGATAAACGATGTGTCCATGTGGATTACATCACTACAACATAATCATGGGTGTAATCATATTTGCCATGTTTTGGCATAATGAAATGAAAAAATCATAATGTGAATAGGTTTATGATGTCCTAACCATACTTAGCAAGTATATTTGAATAAAGGATATATTCACAATTGCATTGATCACAACCCAACCATAATGATGATAGTTAGTATACTTTGACTTAAACCTTACATGATATGTAGCATATGTGAAATTGGAGACCAACTAGAATGATAAAAGTTGAAAGACAAAATGATCACAACCTTTCTAATTCTAGTACTTGCTAAATACTTGGTTTGGAAGAGTGCACAAATGATCCTTGAATGTTTTATGTTGCATAAGGAGTAGTATGTCTTGGTAGGTTTTGAATTTAGTTAGGTTTAGGTCTCAATTATAGGTCATGTTCAAAGGTTTATAGACTAGAGGTTTTGAGTTTTGTTGGAACCACCCTTGAAACATAACTAGACAATTGACCTTTTTTCAAAATTGAATTAGAACTTGAACCAAGTTGGGCGTTATCTAATTTTAAACAAGTTCAGGTTCTTTAGGTAAATAAATACAAAGTTATAAAAAAATGTATAATCTTAGTCCTACATTTAGACAAGTTATTAATTTGATTAATTGTACATAATTAATATTACATAATCTCTACCTTCAATTTGAAGACTCAATTTTGGTATAGAATCATAGTCCCCAAAATTTTGAAAAAATCGAATAACAAGCCATAAAATTATGAGTTCATTGATGGTTTTCTTGTGAAAACACCAATTCATTAAAGCTTTTGACTTTAAGTAAGTTTAATTCCCAAATAGTTAAGGGAATATAAGTTGTCACAAAAAGGAATTAGACATTCATCTCAAGGTTGCTAATGTTTTGAATAAGGTTGGTAATTTTTAGCTTTAACAAATCTTTTTTTACGTTCAATGGTGTCTTGTCTAAGCTTGGGGGATGACAATGGGAAAGTGATGAGGAATCAAGGATGGCAAGAAGATAGCAAGGGAGTTGAAATTTTTATTTTCTTTTTGAGTGACAAGTTCTACATTTGGCAACCAAGGAGATATTAAGAACACTAAGCAATGTCAAGATGTCAAAGGATGTTGTGTAGCGTTGGCAAAACATCAAAGGACATTGAGATTTTTTGTTTTGGGTGATGAAGGGATGTTGGGAATATGTTTGAAGATGACAAGGATGATGGTTAGTGCTAGAGGCTATTGAAAAACATTATAGAGAGACCAAGGGATGCCAAATAATGTTGAGGAGATGTGAAGGATGTTGAACAAAATTAAAGATTATTATTATTATTATTGGGTGGTAATGGATCTTGAAAAGATAATAGGGGCATTGGGGCATAGCGTTGAAGGGATTCCAAGAAATGTTTGATAATGTTGAAAAAACTTTGGGTGATGATCAAATTTTATTTTATTTATTTATTTCGGGTGAAAGGGGTTGTGCTAAGAAAATGCCAAAGGATGGTAAGGTTGTTAAGAAAATGTGGGATGACACCAAGAATACATTAAACAACATTAGGAAAATGTTGGGCAATGTGGGGAATGCCAATAAAACGTTGAAGGATGCTAAGAAAAGGTCATTTCAAACCAGAAAAGTACATTTTAATAATTTTCAAAAAGTATTGCTGGTATATGGATGCTATGAAGGATGTTAAGGAGACCCCTATTGCATTTCCATAGGCAAAACCCAAGGTTTAACTAACACACCACACCTTCATCTTATGACAAATAAGATTAACAAATATTTTTCCATTTTTCCATTTTAAATCCTTTTACATATTTTGAGATGTAGTGTTTTTTCATAATTTTGTTCAAAGAAACATTTTCTTTTAAGAACATTAACAAATGAGTTAATTATTTTATAAAATTCTCAATTATTCATGAGGAAAACCATTTTGAAATTCAACTATATTTCATGAATTAAACTTCTACTAAATTTTTTTGAAATTGACATGTTAAATTGAAGAAAAAAAAATATTATTTTTTAATCTTTTTTAATCTTCTAAGATGTGTTTTTTATGGAATTGAAACCAAGGAAATCTTTTTAAAAATTTTGTATTCCAAAAAACAATTTGAAAGAAAATATGTTGTAATGATGCAATTTATAATGTGCCTTTTTAAAATTGAACTTTGAAAATTATATTTGCTTTGGTTATACAAAATGTTCAATAGCTAACAAGTATGTTTAAAAATTGTGTGATTTATGAAAATCACATATTGACCCAATTCTATGATCTTATTTTTTTCTTTAAACTAGTTTGCAATTGCATCCAACATTTTTATCATTTAATACAATAACCAATTTTTTTATATTGAGTGAAAGTACAATTGGGTGGTATCACAAAGAATTTCACACTTTCATTTTACTAAACCCATCAAATTTTTCAAGAAAAGAAACATTTAAAGAAAGTTTATTATTATTATTTTTTGATAAAAACATTAACTTAGGTTGTATAAAATTTGAAACTTTAATGACATAAAACAATATTTTCAATTTTAATATTTGTAATCATTTTTAAACCAAAAAAATTTAGGAAAGTAACAATGGTTATTTTTATTTTGGGGTTCTTTTTTTAAAATAATATTTTCAAAGTTTAAGTTTGTGATTTTTAAAGGGGCCACAAAAATTAGAAACACAAATTTGTAACAAATCTCATTTATTTTGATTCCAATGAAAATTTAAGACCATATACTTTGACATGAGGAAAAAATAAATTATAATATTAAAAAACTCAAAAGAAATGGCCCAAAATATTATTTCATTTATTTTAACTCCTTAATCATTTTTTGTGACAATTCCTTGTGTTATTGCCCAATCATAGTTTCACCTTATTAGCTGTAAATAGTTAGCTCAAAATATTAAAAACTTCTTATATTTATTTTTTTATATTTAAAATTGGCTAATACAATGTTTAGGGATGATCAACACTTTGGCTACGTTGCAAATTTTGAGATGGAGGGGAAAACAAAATAGAAAAATACCATTTGTGTACGTCACAAAATTGAAGATTTTTATAAAAACTTGTGTATTGGGACAATTGTGTTGTTGTGGTCATGTGAAAAATTATTTGTGTCATTTTCATTAAATGAAAGCATGGATTAAAATTGTGCGTTTTTTTAAATCTCATATTTCCTTCAATTTGTTCATGAGATGAGTAGGAAGGTTGCATTCCCCACGTATGTGTTTACGAATGAAGGCTCTAGAAGTGGCTAAAGGTGTGATAACATCAATAGATATTGCTCATGGCATTTACTTTTTATAAATTACAAGTAAAAGGAAATCATGACTTCATAAAAGAAGTAACATTTTAGAAAGCAATGCACAAGGGCATTATTAACACACATGGATGGTAGGACTATAGAAAAATGGGGAAAATATTTAAGAATGTCAATCACACAATGTACAAAGCCAGCTAAGCCTTGTTACTACTAGTTGGTAGTGGGACCACACCACTGATTGTGCAACATACAACATAGTTTTAAGGTTTAGATAAATACACGGGCAATGGGTGTTAGGAATCCCAAGTTTTTAAAAGAACTCCTAATAACAAGACATTGAACAACATTATTTTTTAATTAACACCAAAAGATGGAAATGATGATGGTGGTAAAAACTAATTTAAAAAATTGTTAATTAGTTATTTATTTAACAATTCATGCAATTGAACAATTCCATTTCCATTGGTAAAAGAACCAAAGTAAATTCCAGAAACAAATCATGTTGGGTTTAAAATAAGATGGGGTTAAGCTATTCACTAAAACTTTGATTTCAATCATAGTGTAAGTTTCGATCTTTGCATAATTTAGGATTGGGTAGTGGTAGGAACACTTACACAACACATGTAGTAAAAGATAATTGTCGCAACCCTAGCCTTGGGCTCCGATCAAGGTAAGGGTTTGAAAAGGTGCGGGTCAAGACTGAGCTTAAGAATCACATTTCATGCTCTTAAGAGTGCAAAAGAATGTGAGGGAATGAACCCTCACATTCCCAAGTGAACTCCCATTTTGGGAGTTGGAGTTCCAATGGACTCTCAAATTTTTAGAGGGCGATTGCAAGGGTCAAAACTCATTGGATTGAAACATTCCTTATATCATTGGAAAGCTCTTGGAATGTAGATGTTTGAAATGGGCTTGCATGACCCATTTGGACACCCGAAACACAAGTTATTGCCAAAAGAAATGTCAGAAGTCAAATTGGTAATTTGATTCCCGACCACCAAAAGTCAGGAATCACCCCAATTTTCTTGCGTGTAGGTGGTGTGCAATATACCTTTGGAAAGCTCTCGACAAGGGTTATAATTTTACCTCAGACCTCATTTCAATCGGAGGTCTGTAGACAAAGTTATGGGCCCCCAAACTTGCGGGAGTCCCAATTTTGGGAATTTTGGGAAAATGCCATTTGGATGCTAATCCCATGGTTAGGCACAGAGTATATTATAAGGGGGAAGGTGGTGGCTTCCCTCAAGTTCGGGCTGTGATGAATCTTGTGAATCTGAATTTGTTTGTGTTTCGTCCTAGCACCAAAAGTGTTCCAACTATGCATTAACCAACTTGTTGTTTGGTTTGTGTAGGTCTGTGTGAGTGATTGATCACTTATCATTATTCTTAGTCCCATCCCGAAACTCCAGCACACCCTTTTAACCCCAAAGTGTTGCGAGCCAGGGAGCGTGCCCAACTCCTTATTCTTCCGTTGTTTTCATTTCAGACTCACATTTGAGTTTATCAAAGAATTTGGGAGCGCATCAATAATGAGAAAGGCCATAATTATGATTATGATCTTGACTACTTTACATTTGAAATTCAAACACCCAAACATGTTTACAATTTATAAAAATGTAGATATGCATGTTGAATCTTGTTAGTTTGTCCATTTCAATATAATTCTTAATAGAAAAAAAACTTGAATTATTGATTAAATTTTTTTGTTCCATGATACTATAACTTGATAATTATGTAATTATTTAGGGGTTAATTTAAATAATTTATTAGGTTTGAAATTTTATAATTTAATAATGGTATGAAGAATCATCACTAATTAGTCATGGTCTCAATTAATATGCATGATTCAAAAATGGTGATTCATTAAAAAAATTTGGCTTCAATTAATGTGCATGATTCAAAAATGGTGATTCATTAAAAAAATTTGGCTTCAATTAATGTGCATGATTCAAAAATGATGATTCATTAAAAAAATTTGACTTCAATTAATGTGCATGATTCAAAAATGATGGCACAAATTAATATGCATGATACAAAGATGATGATTCATTAAAAAAATGATAACACAAATTAATGTGCATAATTCAAAGATGATGATTCATTAAAAAAATCATGATTCAAATTAATGTGCATCATTCAAGTATGGTGATTCACTAAAAAAATCATGGCACAAATTAATGTGCATCATTCAAGTATGGTGATTCACTAAAAAAATCATGGCACAAATTAATGTGCA
>Ga0116231_10001623_pt1 | contig 46390 bp, 33 predicted proteins | sample S1TSphgellanicum_2_FD_89695 | JGI IMG/M metagenome (GOLD analysis project Ga0116231, IMG submission 89695) | Host-associated microbial communities from peat moss isolated from Minnesota, USA - S1T2_Fd - Sphagnum magellanicum MG | ecosystem: Host-associated > Plants > Peat moss > Unclassified... | reverse complement strand
TCAAGAGAAAATCCGCCGCCACTAATCAAGATTCTCGGCCACATTATCCAGATTAGGATTTTCATGTTCACACCAACAGTACATGCATGAAGTCCTTGTCCGGCGACATGTTGTTCGGTCACATGAACATATATTTTGTGGCAAAACAAATTATGCAAAAATTAATTATGGCTAAAATAAACATGAATGAAATATTATGGTTAAAATAATTATGGAAAAAATTAACCATGGATAAACTAGAAATGGTTAAATTAGCCATGAGTAGATAAATTTGGTTAAATTAATTAATGAATACATATTTTATGAGGAAATCAATGATGAAAAAATCATTTATGGCTAAAATAAATATGAATTAATTAATTATGGTTAAAATCAAAATAATTAAAATAATTATGGCAAAACTAACCATGTCTAAACTATAAATGATTAAATTAACCATGAGTAAATAAAGTTGATTAAACTAATCACTAATAAAGTGGGTATGGCTAAATTAATTAATGAATAAATATTTTATGGAAAAACCAATTATGCAAAACTTAATTATGGCTAAAATGAACATGATTGAAATAAGTATGACTAAAATAAAAATGTTTAAAATAATTATGGCAAACCAACCAAGGTTAAATGAAGGTTAATTATGGGTGTATCAATTATGGTTAAATTTATTAGAATAAAATAACCAATATGTTTAATAAATATAATAAATATAATAATGTTTATAGTAACCATGGTTAAATTCCTTATGGCAAAACCAACAATGGCCCAATTAGTAATGGTTAAATTAATTATGGTAAATTAATTATCATGGTTAAACTTATAGTGTTAAACCAACTATTGTTAAATTGACCATGGTTAGATTAGTTATGGTTAATTTCAACTTTAATTAGTTTTTTCATAGGTAGTTTAACCATAATTAATTTGGTCATGATTCATTTAGTATGATTAGTTAACTTTTACATTTTTCAAATTTTTTCTAATTGGTCAAACATAGTCAAATTGTTACATGTAATCCCAAGATATCCAACTAATATTGGAGTTTGTAATTGGCCATTTTGACTAGGCCATTGGTCATGTTGACCAAGTTTACATAATTAGCCCTATTGATTAAGTATAATAGGTGGCTTTATTAACTAGGGCACTTGTTAATTTGACTAGATTGAGTGGTCTTATTGACTAAACCATTAACCAATTTGATTAGGAGGTATTTTAAAGTCCAATTTGACTAGATGTCCAATTTGACTAATTGTTAAATCGATCACTATAGTCAAATTGATTAATCAAAAGATACCCATTGTCATTTAAGACCTTGGCTTCTAATAAAAAATACATGTCCACTACTAAAAAAAACCCATCCAATCAACTTAGTTAGTTTGAAAAAATAGGAATTCTAGTAGTGAAAGGATTTTCCATGGAAAAGATGGCCCAAATTCATTAGATTTCAATTTTTTTTTCAATTACGACATTTTTATGATAAGTTCAAGGAGGTAGAATCGTTCTAAATCCTTGGCTACATACTTTTAGTTCATATCCCTTATTGTGCATTAATAAAAGACCCAATGTTAATGATAGCCTACTAAGTACACCATTAATATGCAATCTAGGAATGTGAGAAGCAAGGTAAAACTTATAACATGATGTTTCTTACTTTGGTGTATACTTAGATTATTAAAAGGATTAATTAGTTTTGATCACATTTACTCCTAGATAATCAATGGTAGTCATATAACAAGCTAACCAACATTTTCAATGATTAAACATATATAATAATTGAGGCTAAATTTTCACGACCAATTAAGTCCTCAAATTCAACACTAAAAGATGTGAATGTTGATTTCTTTGTTTTTATTCCAATGTTTAAATTCACCAAAACATCCATAGTTGCTTTCTTATGGAACTAGTTTGAATTGTAAAGATCTATGTGTTATATCATGTATGGAATTGGAAACTTCCATCTCCAATAAATTTTTAGCATTTGTAACAATCCATGAAACATGTGTGGGAATACTCAATACATTGTGTGAATAACTTGATCTTGTAGACATCAATACATTAAGAAAATATGGTAAATATAAGGCATAGATTATAATGGGCAATTTCAACTTAAATTCATATTTATTTCAATTCAATATAACATTTGATAATGCTAATGGATATTTAAAATGATCACTTTTCATTGTTGCATGCATGATCACAAATGATTTTTCAACAATCAATCTCATTTATTTATTCAAATATGATTTTAGTATTAAGATATTGTTTGTTTGGATGCAATCATGTTTTAAACCTCCCAACCCATGCCCCCCCCATTTTGAATATCACTTGTACATAATCACAAATTATTATATCAATGATTTGGAAAAATATTAACTTATTTTAAAAACATGTGAACGAATTAACCAAAAAATCTCCAACCATGCCCCCTTTTCATTATTCACCACATCTAGGGTTCAATCTTAATTATTTCTCCCTACCCACCCATTTTAATTTAGTAAAATATTAAAGAGTATAAATTGGGAGGCTATTTAAGTCTCAACACCTAGGCTGATCATTATCATTGGCCAATCAAGAATAATAATTTCTTTTAGTGTAGCTTTTGCAAATGTCACTACCTTGAACAAATTTATTGCCAAAATGACAATTTCACAAAATTTGAATATTATAATTCATTTAAATTTGTGTGTATAAGAGTAATTTGTGCTGTAGGTGGTGACTTACAACGTCCATTTTACACAAGGAATCAAAGCTAAGGTTCAATTCAAATCAAACATTCCTATTGGTGCAAAAGTTGAAATCAACCCTAAGGGCTTTACACTAAGAGTCAAGGCTAAAATAGGAAAATCTTTTCTATTTTCCCCAAATTATTAATAAATGTTAAACTTTATGGCCTGGTATTTGCCTCAAGGTTAAAAAAGGATACCAAAGAGTTTGGGAAGCCAATTTGTAACCCTTGATCCTTGGGGTCAATGTTTCAACATTTATTAATATCCTGACATCAATGTTCTAACATTTATTAATAAATTAGGGCCAAACAACAAGTCAAAAATGTTCAAAGTTGGAACTTGGCCCCAAGTTTTTTTAGCCTTGATTTAGTTTTAAATAGGCTTTAAAAAAAAAGGAAAACCACCCATAAGGACCAATGAGCCAACCAAAAATAAATAAAATAAAACTAGTTACATAATATTTCAACAAAAACATTTTAGGCATTAACCAGCTACCATAAAACCCCCGGTGACTTTAGTAACTCCCAACAATTGGTGTAGGTCCAGGGGTAGATGCTTAGTTATCAACTCATCCCATCACACTAGCATTTCATTTATTCTCAGCCCACTTTTTTACAACATTATGTACTCGTTTTGGTTTGCCACATCCTATAGTTGCCCATGTTTCATGGTGTTAGTGTGGTCATACCATTGACAATTTAAGTATCCATTTGCTTTGGTGCCCCTGTGAGAGTGAACATACACCAGCCCATAACACATTTTGGGATATTGTCACAACCATTGATTTGGAAAGTTGAGCACATGTTTAAAAGGAGGTTTTTCACCTTTTCCTTCATCACATCCAATGATGAATGGATATCCTTATCACCAGAAACGATTTTCAGACTTTGATGGATGTTATCATTATTGACCCAATTTGCACAGATATGGTGTAGCAAACATCAACAAAGACAACACATGTAGCGATGATGACTACTTAAGAGAAAACACAATCCTACGTAAAGCAAGCATTAGACAATGATTTCATTCCCCTTGCCATTGAAATGTATGGGTGTCTTCATTCTCGTTTTGATTCATTTTTGACTACTTGCACACAAACCATTATTGTGCTTCATCAACAATCCTTTTTAGTCCCTTCGATGCTTGTTTCTTATTATTGAAACCTATGTCCATAACGTGTGCAAGCCATAGCAATTCTTCAGCGGGCTACTGCACTTGGTTAGGGTTCTTCTTCTCTTCCACACATCATAGCTAAGGCACCTCCATCACTAGTTGATTTGTGGTAGATGATAGTTTTTTCATCTTAGGTTTTCTTTATTATTGTTGATTGTCAATTCATAGCCATGGGTCCTATTAGCATAGAGTTTTTATCTTATTTTTGTTGATTATTCTCTGAATTTATCCAAAGTCTATGATTTCAAGTTTCATATATTTGTGCACCCTAATTTTTGAAAAGACACATTTGGACTTAATTACATGTCAAAAGACACACTGTTTGATTTTCATATGCATGTCTTCAGGGTGGCATCCATGTTGCCTCAATTTCAGAGTTCGTAGCCTGTTCAATGTCTGGAGGTTTCCATCCTGGGACAGTTTGCTTTCCAGATCACATCCTCAATGTATGCTGTAGAGCACTTTTACAATTTACCAGTTTAATTTCAAGATCTTAGTGCACATTGTAGAGCACTTAAGAATTTATTCCAAGAGACAGCAACTGAATAACAGCTTCAGATTATCTGATTGTAACAACTTGCATTGAGAAGATTTCAAGGTTACACAATTTCCCCACAACCATTGCAATCTGACAATTACAGGCAGGCTCTGGTCATAACCATCTTCAAAGACATCCCAGGTACTGTTGTATTGAGGGTCTCATGTTTACTGTTGAATGTTTTTGCAAGTCAATGTCAAGGATTGTGGGGCTCTGAGTCGGTGCATATCCTTTGCAGACCATTTGTTTTCTCACATGTCTGTTGTAATGTAGCTGGGGCGCTAGAGCCTAACTTGGAAGTCTGGGTACCGGGTGCTGCTAAGTTGGAGTACAGAGAGAAAAGTTCTCATCAAAGAGAAATGTTGTCACCTTTTACAACAAATAGGGTGTCATCAGATGCCTCAGCTGCTGACCATTTAAAGTCACAGCTGCTACGATTTGGATTCAAGCAACAACATGTGAATGCGGCTCTGGTTGAGCGCAAGGAACTCATAAGAGCCCTGGACTGGATGGTACTCAATGTGCCACAACATAAATTGCTAGCCAAATTTGCGGCAGAGTCTTCTAAGGCTTCCGTCCATGTATTGGTGAAAGGAAAACAAGAACCCATAGGATTTTCCAACGGTTTTGCAGACGGATGGGATGAGAGCATGCTACGGTTACAATAGTACGGATATGCTGCTGCTGATTGTATGGCAGCTTTGGTGGACGCCAATGGGGACGAGTCTTTAGCTTTATATAGCTTATTTAAGACACTCATTGGAGACCATGTTCTTGTATCTACTAAAAATGGGGCAAGCCAGGCTACCCAAAATATTGCTGAGATGAGAGCAGAAGAAGTGGTGGCCCTACAGTCCATATTTGAAGAGGAAGGCACCTACTTGACTAAAGACTTCATGCAGTTTCCCATAACATCTGAAGCAGATGTTGTTGTGCCACTGAAAATGGAGGTAAATAATCCATTGATTCAGTGTTCCTGTGTTTCAAGGTTTGCAACCCATCTTGTGATCCATGTGAAAGTTGTGGTCCTTATTTTGAAGAGCAAGTCTGAATGCAAACTCAGCGTCATGTAGTGAAGCTCATCGTGTGCAGGTGAGGATACCTGCCAGGTGCCATTATCCCCCATGAAGTGCCGATTGTTGCCTTCAAAAGTAAGAGTCATCGTCCTGAATTTCTATTGGAACTGACAAAAGAGGTGGGGAATTTTGCATTGCAATTGGTGGGTGCACTGATGTTGCATGACCTAGTCGTCGCAGCCAGAGATTTGGCACACGCTCTGCTGCAAAAGACATCACTGAATGAAGACGTCTTGGATTATGAAAGTGAGACAACGATTAGACCCACAAACCTAGATACTGGAATGTTGACTGGAGGGGAAGATCAATCCATATCTTCATTTTCGTCCAATGCAGAGGAAACGTCTCCAGCTTCTGCACATCCCATAACAACTGTCAATTCTTCAAATACTCTGTCCACAGCATATGTTCCCCCAGCATTGAGGAAAATGCAGCGCAGTGGAGCCTTCGAGCTAAATCCTATAAAGGGTGATAATGTGAGGAAGCCGGATATTCCAGACAGAGATGACAGAGCACAGGTGCCAATGCTTTCAGATACTGCAAGTCATAGGCTGCACAAGACAGGCAGGAAATCGTTGCAGGTTGATGACACTAGTGTGCAGAATGGAGGAGTGGGAGGCATGGAAAAAGTCAGGAAGGCATTCTGAGTTGTGAGGGATCAGGGCAAAGCTACCGGCATACAAGTATAGGGGTGATTTGCTTAAAGCTTTCAACAGCTGTTCTGTCACTATAGTCTGCGGCCAGACAGGCTGTGGAAAGAGTACACAGGTGCATGCATGCCTCTCTCGGTTGTACACTTCATCTCACGATGTCAAGAGGAGGATCTATCTGTTCTATCTCACAACATGGTCCTGTCTGTTCATACTCTGCAATTGGGATTGTGGGTGTGATCAGGGCATAGTTAGCATGAGTAATTTTTTTAATGATTTTGTTGCCTGTCTGCATATGTTCACAATGGTGCATACCTTGTTGGCTCTACAGGTACCACAGTATGTCCTTGAGGACTACATTGAAATGGGCAAGGGTGCCGAGTCTAACATAATTTGCACACAACTGAGGAGATTGTCTGCCACTCGGTTGGCTGATCGTGTATCAAAGAGCACAACCAAGCTGTTGGTGAGACTGTGAGTTTGTTTCCTCATTGGGCTTTCTCAATTTCAATCCATGGGTGTCAGCAGCTGCATGTCTTCTTATAGATCCAACTCTCCTACTGAGCATAACCTTTTGTGGACTGCTGTCATGTGCTGCAGGCATTTTGCTTGTGGGTTGCATTTCATCAAAATTAGAAATGCAGGGGATTGATGTAGATTTTTTGCAAATGGGTGCAGTGGACTGTTGTGCAGAGTCTTGTGGTTTTAGATACGAGCATACTTCTGGTTCACAGTGCTGTAGAGTGAGAAGCAGTACTGAAGTTCTTTTGTTTACAGGTGGGCTACTCTGTCAGATTGGACAGCTGTCGTTCGCATTGCACCAGGCTGCTTTTTTGTTTTATTGGTATTTTACTGCACTGCTTGTTACCAGACCTGGATTTGGTTGGTGTGACCCATGTCGTAGTTGATGAGGTGCACAAACGCACCCTAGAGGGTGACCTTCTGCTTCTCCTTCTCCACCGGTTTTTGCAAAGGTAGTGCAGTGAATCCTCGGCAGTCTTGTGAATCTAATGGGTCTTGAACTGTGTGAGCCCTTTTGTTTGCACAAAACTCAGCAGTCTCTCATGTTATTTTAGAGACTCATGCCCACAAGAGGACGCAAGAATGCCAAGTTTGTACATATCTAGTGTTAGCATTCTGGGATTAACAAACCTTAGTGTGATGTTTGCTCGCACATATCTGATGGCTTCCAAGCTGCTCAACAAAGGCGAGCTGAGTTATGTTGGTCGTGTTTGATGTGACTTGCCAGGAGTAACAGCACTCTTCATGTGATTCTGATGTCGGCAACAGTGGATGCTGGTCTCTTTGCTAACTACTTCAGGCAAGGCCTAGGGTACAGCCCTCCTGTGATGACAATTCCTGGTTTCACATTTCCTGTATGTGAGCTTTATCTAAAAGATGCACTGGGGCTGACAAGTTAAAAAGTGGGATGCAACTCACGCTATGCCGTCAGAAAAAAAGCTACCCCAACAGGAGATGTCTCTCAGTCAGCTGGACTTGTCAGCCGGGGGATCTCTTCACTCATGGAAGAAAGAGATGACTAGGAATCAGGGCTTGATGACCATGATGATTCTGCAACTGCAGCCAATGACTTGTACAGCAAGGCCACTCAGCAATCCCTGAATGTGGTTGATGAGAGTATCAACTTTGAGCTAATTGAGACATTGATTTGTTCAATTTTGCAACTGGAGTTAGAGCCATCTGCCAAGTATGGCTTCCTTACAACAAGTGATGGAGATGCTGAAAGGAGAGAGGGGAAGGCCTTGGCGTTGAGTATGGGCAGGCCCAGAAGGCTGGTGCCATTCTTGTCTTCCTCCCTGGCATGATGGAGATTCATAGACTGCAATCACGTTTGTAATCCTCCTCTCAAATTGCAGCTTGTGGGCTTGGTGGTCTTTGGGTATTGGCACTGCATGGATCATTATCTGGTGAAGAGTAGAAATGTGTTTTTTTGAAGCCACTGTCTGGTGTCTGCAAGATTGTTCTTGCCACAAACATTGCCAAAACCAGTATCACCATTGATGATGTTGTGTGAGCTCCTCTCCCTTGCACACGGACGCAACAAATTGCGTCAGTTTTTACTTGTCAGTTGCCATATTCCCTCTCAGTACTACGAGTTCTCTGGCTTGTGGTGATGTGGGGAAGTCCAGTTCATAATACTGGGCTCATGAACTGCAGTTCATGAGATCAAAAATAGGAATTTTGACTGGATGCTGGCTCACACAACATGAGAGCAGGTGCATAGCTCTACTTGAATGCTTGTCCAATGCAGATATGTTTAGTGGAAGTGTTTCTGACAGTTGTGTGTGCTGTGTGTGTCTGACTATATAGGTATGTCATTGACAACAGCCATCACAAGGAGATGAGATATGACCATAACAGGGGTATGTCTTGCTTGGAGGACACTTGGATTTCCAAGGAAAATGCACGGCAGAGGTGGGGGTGTGCAGGAAGGGTTCATCCTGGCTGTTGTTTGTGGCTATTTAGCAGAAAACAGTTCCAGAAGTTGGATGAACAACTCCCAGAAATGCTTCGGGTTTCATTGGAGGGTTTGTGTCTCAGGGTGAGCCACTTGCCAGCCTGTGGAGTACATTTTTCCCAATTCCCATTACCACTAATCCTCTTGTAATATTTTTGCATGGTTGAAGGGCCCTTTTCCTGTTCAGAAACGCAACTTTCTTGAAGAAGTTTTGTGGATTTGGTCTATGTTGGTCTCAGTCTGGTTCACACAGCACAATGAGTGCTCGATTACAGGAGGGAGGTCAAAGTCTGAAGTGATGCTCATCCTCTTGTTGTTGGATGTTGATGGTAGGTGAAATCCCTTCTTCCTGGGAAAGTGGAAATGGTGGTCTCTCAGATGCTGACGCCGCCCTCCATTGACAATGTAAGAACAGCCTTCAAGAGTTTGGAAGACTTGAATGCGCTTGATAAGGCAGAGACACAGTAAAGTGTCCTTGCAATGTTGCCATGGAAGCCTGATGTTATAATTGCTTTTGACATGAGAATGTGAAAGATTAGCTGCTGATTGGCCAACCACCATGCAAATAGTGCGTCTGATTGATCAGAATTATGTGCAGAGCAAGTATGCTACTTACACACACCTATTGGTGTCGGAAGTATTTTGTTTATTGTAGTTTGTAATTTTGCATTCTATCTTGTCTGCTGTCTGGAATTTGCTGTCTCTTGAAGGCTACCTATTAAAAGTCAATCAGATCAACTGGTGACCCACAGTTTGGGTGGGTGATTGCAGGGACTACCTAGGCAATGCAGAGTTATTAGTGTTTTGTCCACTTTCCCAACATTGGGCTTCAAGCCATGTATATTTGCGTGCCCTAATTTTTTATATATGAAAAGACACTTTTTTGACTATTAGATATGAAAAGTCACATTGTTAAGACACATCTTTGACTAGTTGTATGAAAAGATACATCGTTTGTGCGTGGAGATGCATCTCCACTTTGTTCTCACCGCCGCCGCCGATTCTGGAAGATTGCAAAGAAGGAGGAGGCGGCAGTATGACACGTTGAAGTACAAGTTAGGATTCTGAGAGAATTTGTCCCTCCTTGAGGGTGAATTACTGGGTGTTCAAGATGTTGGCTGTGAGCTATGGCCATGCAGGTCCTTGATTAGACTGCTATGGACCTAATGACTTTAGCTTAAACAAATATGAACATGTGCATGTCTTCAGGGTGTCATCCATGTTGCCTCAATTTCAGAGTTCATAGCTTGTTCAATGTCTGAAAGTTTCCATCCTGAGACAGTTTGCTTTCCAGATCACATCCTCTATGTATGTTGTAGAGCACTTTTACAATTTACCAGTTTAATTTCAAGATCTTAGTGCACATTGTAGAGCATTTAAGAATTTATTCCAAGAGACAGCAACTGAACAACAGCTTCAGATTGTCTGATTGTAGCAACTTGCATTGAGAAGATTTCAAGGTTACACAATTTCCCCACAACCAGAGATTGCACTGTGTCAGATTGCAATGCATGTTTATTTAAATCACACCCAGTAACACAACTTTCTCAGAAGGCATAATCTCAACATTAGATTGCACTCTCTCCCAGCATTATCAAGGCACGCTGTTTTTCAAGGATGGTTTCACTTGCCCACCGGCATATACGTCTTAAACCACAAATCAAAACATGACCATGTCAAATCCTCTTTCTCCTGATGATGCTCCCCTAAGCCAGTTGCTTTTTTCTGCTCAATAGCCTCAGGAGAGCTGTTCATGAATGCATGCCCAACATTGGGGTATAGGTAGACTTCCGAAGGTACATTTGATTTCTTCAGCTTTTCTTCTAAAGCCTTGGCAGTCTGAAATCAAAGAGACCATGTCCAAGTGTCAAGACAAAAACCTCATCTGATGGTCGATAATTTGGATCCAAGAAAAACATTTCTGAACTCATCTTACCCCTGTCTACACACTAACAAAATCTCATTGAATCAACAGTGCAATGGTCAATTAAAGGTACATACTAGTCATCTCCAATACCCACATGCACCCAACAGAGATCCATAATGGGGAAAGGGCAATGTCCAACCTGCACCCTGGATCTGTTATTTTCTTTTATCTCTTAGATCCAGGTCTACATCATATGTGTTGGTCAAAAAATATCCATGCACACTCCCTGTAATGGGTCCATCAGATTCTACCAAGAGGTGCTTGAGACATAGCAGGCTCAAATGAGAACTTACAATGCTTGCATTCACCATCTCACTATATATTAGTGAAGAATTCAGCTTGGAGGCCATGTATAAAAGCTCAGATGCAGCTTAAAGTTGAGCTTTTTTCAAGTCAGAGTCAATCCCCATGTGCTCACAAATTCTTGCTTATTTGTTTCTCACACAACAAGGGCTAGGGTAAATAGACTGGTGAGTGAATACTTAAAAACACAAACGATGTCAAATCCTCCTCACACATTGTTTCTTTGATTCTGAAGGTTCTTGGTCATCCCAGTCCTCTGGGTGAAAAGATAATTGGATTGTGATGATGAAAGACAATATTTATAAACTGTCTTGTTTGAAGTGCGTAAAAGCTCCAAATGAAAAGGAATGTGCTGCAACAGTTGTATCTTAGTTGCATTTGTACAGTGTTGCAGACTAAGATACAACTGTTACTTCAGTCATCTTTGGTACAAAGTTTGCTTCTAGTCTCTGCAGGAATCTAGAAATGGACCTCGTTTGCCCTACCATGATGCGAAGAATACTTGCTCTTCATTGCACCTGCCATGCAATCTACAACAGGATGGACCTGTGTTGATTCTCCAACAATACTATAAGCGGTCACTCAGATAGACATCAATGCACAAATCAATTTTCTCACCTTCAGATGGTCAACTCCTTATGGCATACAACAATCACGCATTCAAAGCCACCAATATTTGTCATGGGCACTTCCATCACCTGCTTTCCAGATATCATACTAAGGCCAACTAAGAATAAGACAGTTACCCCATCAGACCGTAATGAGTGAACTAAAAAAATCTGCAAATAATTGTGTTCAAGCTAGGCTGCAATACAGCATAAAGGGAAAAAACATCCTCAGAGTTAAAACACATTGTCACATTATATTCAAGTCTCACATCACCAATGCCATGAAGATTCACCAAATGCCAAACACAGGAAACACCATTCTTCTGCAAATATTATATGTTAATCAGGAGCCCCTGTTGGACTATGTAACTGATTAGTGTAAATTTGTTCTCATGATTTCACAAGGAACTCACTCAACATTCAAATCAAAATTTGTTAGACACTTTGGCAAAATCCCGTAGAGCATTTCACAATAGCCTCACTGGAACTGCACTGAGGGCAATGTTGGGATCCAAGGAGAAGAATAAACTACCTGGAGCAACAATAAGTCTTTGCATTTGCTTACTCTCACTAAGGCAACCCTGGTGTCCAAGCATCAACAAATAGCCCTAATGTCAATATCCATCCTTTGGTCCCCAGATGGAATGGCACAGACAGATATGTATAGGTTTTGATAATTCCTGTTCCAAATGCTGTGTCTGTCTGAAAGCTATTGTCTTATAAAACACAATGTATTGACCATCTATCTCTGGGAATCAATGTTGGCCAAATATAACAGGAACCTGCAAGTCATGCACATATATGTCATACAGCCCAATGTTCAGCCCATGTAAACCTCCCATCCTAGACAATTCCTGCATCCATCTGTTGCACATTGATCTCAAAGTCCAGATCAAAATTACTTGCATAATACCCAGCATAATATAATCTTGAGACAAGAAAAATTACTGGTGAGAAAGCTTGCCAGCAGGTGATCATTGGAATGCCTAACTATGTGACGAGATCTGGCGAATTGACACTTCCAAGGTGATATACTGTGATAAGTTGTGAAACAAGTAATGTTCAGGAAGGCGTGATGTACTTGTTTGTCGCTTGGGGGGGCTGATGGGTTGTGAAACCCGGTTCACAACAGTTGCAAAATGTAAGATTCTCCTGCAAACTCGTGAGCTCTCTAGGAAAATCGAGCTCTCTATCAGCTGCTTCACGTGTGGACCAGCTTAACGTGACCCAAAGCATAAACATTTGCCATGTAAATACAACAACCAGTCACGAGTCACAAACCGTCTATTTTAGAAATCTGCATACATAATTGCTGACAATGAACAGGCCAACCACAAAACCGTTAACATTTCAACCAACATTTGCACGATTGGCTCCTCCACATGGACATTTGTTTGAACAAGTATACATTAGACCTTGTTTCCACTCGTGCATCTGGGAGAATTGCGTAAAACTACATAGGACAAAGTTACATTGTGATCTCCATAACATGATAGAGGTTGTTCATCAGCGATGGTGGAAAATGGTTGGAGGCTCGGAATAGCCTCACCCAGAATCTTACGATCTCCTCCTTGACATTTGTCACATTATGTCACATTATAGACAATCAGCAATGGTCCTGCTGTTGACACTTGTGCCCCAGTATGATTCATAGAGATGGCTAATGGAAGACATCGATAGGCAGTAGAAAAGCACTCGTGCTTCTTTTTTCCCTGACTGCTCATTTGTCCGAGCAACACGTATTTGGTGCTTCCCAGACACACATTCGGGTCCTGTTATGCACAGTTTGGGCTTGTAATGGATATAAACCTCATCCATTGCAAGCCCAAAAACCTGCATAACAGGACTCAAACGTGTTGCCCAGGTACAAACCCAAAACATGCATTACGGCACTCAAAACTGTGGCCCAGGTATAAGCCCAAAACATGCATAACAGGACTCAAAACTGTTGCCCAGGTACAAGCCCAAAACATGCATAACAGGACTCAAAACTGTTGCCCAGTTACAAGCCCAAAACATGCATAACAGGACTCAAAATTGTGTCTGGGCAACATTTATGTTTTTTTCAAGGACGATGGATCGGGCCAAGGGCAGACAAGGGAAAAAAAAAGCAGACAATACTTTTGTCTTGCTTCCAATAAAGACATGTCACTGATTTAATGTCTTTCTATGGTAGATAATCTTCATCATCCATTTTTACAGTTGTCCTTTGCATCAAGCGATAATCATAGTCATAAGAGATGAATTTTAGTATCTATATGATGAATGATAACGAAATTAGAACAAAGAATTTCACCTTGCATTTGGCACATTCAGAATGGTGAGATTACAAGCTCAACACTCTACTTTCTAGAGTTCACAGTCCCATCAAACTATCATACTCTATAATGAGTCTCAACACAATATAGGGGCAACAAACTAATCAATCTGAGCATAAAGCCTCAATGCTCCTAAAGGCTTCCTACGATACCTAGTATGTGCCCTATGGGGGCAACTTTTTCAGTACATAATTGGAAGGCACCTTTGTAACATGGAGGCACCTATTTCACACAGGAAGAAAAAGCTCCCAAGATTGGAGAATTGTTTTGTGTGGACTCCCCACCTTGAGCGATGTGTATGCCTGTGGTTTTAGCCATCCAATTCCCTAGTCAAGGCCTATAGGATCAACTAATGCAACTTGCCAAAATTCTTGACATAAAACATGGGAAGATAGATAACTATGGGAAAACTCCAAGGAGAATCTAAAGGAAAATAGGATTTTGGCAATTAACTAAGTCATTCATAAAGTGGTTGAAATTAGGGATGAAAAACCCACAATTTCACCAAAACAAAGGTTGGCCCCTCAATGGCGGCAATATCTCTAGGCCTGGGGAAAAAATGTGGCTCCCATGTAGGCCTCTCCCAAATGGCCTAGTCAGACCCAGCGCAGCGCGAGTGCCTTATTGACTTGTGCAGGCGGCTATAAGTTTCTAAAGCTGACCGCTTGGTGAAGCATTTTTTTCGAGCTGCCCGAGGGATGTCCATAATGTGTATATGTAACAACCACCTTCAATGGTAGATTATGCATGAAAATGAAGAAACAACTGTGACCTCGAAATTATTTCAAGTTCAACAAAGATTCCATCTTCATCAAAGGAATCCAGAGACATTGCATAATGAAGAAACGTTGCTGTCGTTATGGAAGCCAGTGGACTGCCATTGGCTGACCTAGGAACACATAGTACTGTACTTTTACCAGCACAGATTTCCGCTATACCCTAACTTATCCTCAATTAAATGTTTTAAAATTCACTCTATTATTTGTGTAGGTTAATTTTCGTACCTCCTCAGTTCCGAACCCAAAGGTCTGTCGATCATCTCCTATTCACTTTTCGGATTCACTAGATGATGTGCCTTCCAAGTTCAAATTTCTTTTTTGCAAAGAGCTAATTTTATCCACCCATCAATCATAGAAGATAAAATTGTACGAGCTTCATTCAAAAGTAAGGATTTACTGTTAAGGACAGAGCTCTGCTCCTTTGGGCCAGCTATATAGGTGAAAGGAGGACAACCTTTGCCAAAGCGTAGGGGATGAGTGACGTGCTATTGGAAACGCTTTACAACTTCTATTTTGCATAGAAAGGCAACTGTCACTCTTCAAGTGAAGAAGGGACAGTCCACTCTCCACATCAAACACAACTTGAAAAAAAAACTGCCCTCCACCCACAAGAAATAAAGGGAGGCCCCTTCACTCCATGGCATGACTTTTTATTGGTTGCATGAAAATTTTACTCCTGAAATTGGCTGACACTATTTTTGGCGTGGACTAATAGCCCTTCTTAAGAAAAGCTTACCTATTTAAGATAGGACATCTTCCCATTGTTTCTGTTAATGTAGTTGTTTCAAAAAAAAATTTACTGAGTAATCTCTGTTTCTTCAAAAAATTTGCCAAAAACTAAGTTTTTTCATTTTGGGTGAAAAATCATCATGTTTCTATGCATTGTTCAAACAAGCAAGTAGTCAGGATATAAAAGGATTTTAATAAATTTCTGCTTTCAACAATGATCTATAGCCAAAAATGGCGAAATCTTCTTGTGTATGATAGTCAATGTCACAACATCACAAAATTGAAAAAAAATATTGAGCAATTTTAGAAATTATAATTGAAAAGATGAACAATGAATAATTTTTTAAATGTCTCCATGTTAAGGGGAAGGTTCAAAGTTCAAACTTTTTATTTTGTTGTGCTTATGGGGGAGAGCACATAACCACACATGACATGATTCTAGATTTTTTCGCTTTCATTGCTAAAGACGTTGAGTTTTATATTGTGCACAAGCAAACACATGTTTTTCTAATACCCTTTTCAATCATTATGACAACGAGTGAATATTGTGCTTATAGTAGATGATACACACATTTTGGCAAACATAGTCATTATTGATTCAATTCATGTGAATCTTGTTTTACGAGTTTTGTCGGAGTGATTGCGATGATTGCATCTCAAACAAAGATTGTATCATATTGTGATTGACACCTTGAAAATGATTTTATCCTTCTAGCAATATCAAGATATTTAGATATTAACACCAGCAAACGAACAACTTTTTTCATCAATGTGTTAACATGACATGATCATCTAAGGCCTTTGGAAGTCATCCTCTTTCAATCATACATTCATTTTATAGACAAAGGGTGTCAATGGCTCTTCAAACAATTCAAGTTGTCACTATCTTGTATCAGGTTGTTGTGGCAATCAAGGAGGCTTCTTTTAGATGTGATGTCCTTTCAAGTTTTTCACCTATCTCGTTGCACGACTTGCTCTGTGCTACAAGTGATGGGTTTAGGTCCTAGGTTTTGTGTTTTTTCCTCTTAAGGCTCTCCATTGTGTGTTCTGCACTTTTAGGTGTGATCTCTTGTTTGGCCTTCAGTCCTTTCTTTTTTCTTCTCTTGTTCCCTTGCTGGGTGCTTCTCCTTTACTTATTCATTTATTTATCGTACTGTTCTTGGTCATTCACATCAGCATCAGCTGCTGCTGAGTCAACTTCTTCCCTCAAGCCACTGAACTGTGTGACGTTCTCAAGTTCCTCTCTTATCACAAGAGAACACACATGGAGATAAGCCTCTACAATTACGCAGACAAGAATAGTTCCAAAGGAGTCAAGCAAAAGTGAAAACTTACAAACAAAGATGTGTCTTCTATCTCTTGCTCCACTTTCTACTCCGGCAGTAAAGATCCATGTCAAATTCTCAAGCATAATTGGGTGCACCTTCCTGAGCATATTTTTTCTTCTGCTGTTTGTAGGGCATTTTGAAAAATGGAAGGGAGAAGGCTCAAAGTTCAAATTCCATTCTTTTTGTCTCAAACCTCATATCTTATATAGTTTCAATTTTATTTTACTTTGGTTTGATGAATTACATGAATTAGTTTATTTTATTACATAAATATGATTCAAGGCATTTAGATGTTATAAAGAAAGTTATGAATGCATAATTCAAAAAAAATTTAAAGTTATATTATGTTTCAAGTTTTTTCACTTCAGAGCTTTTTTTCAGATTATTATTTTTGGTTTGGCAAATTGCACAAAAATTGGTTTATTTGAATGTGGTGAGAAAAATTGGCTTGAAATCAAAAGTGATCAGGCAATGAATGATTTAATGGATAATTTTAAAAACAAACTAAGCCCTTATAAGGTTTAAATGTTTTAAGTGGAGGGTTTAGGGTAAAGACCTGTGCCTATCTTTTTTTTTTTTAACCATCGGGAAAAACGAAGAAAAATCAATTAGGGCACAGCGAAACAGAAATTCGCTCTGTAAGGTACACTACAAATATCAGCGGAGGTCTTGACTTTTTACTTTTTTACCTCTAGCTAGGTTGGAAGCTACTTGCACTGCCCGCGTGTGCTCCACCTGCCGCTTTCCCCCTTTGCATCGTCATTGCTGGGGCCGGGACAAAGCTGGGGCAAAGCTGTTGTGCACGTACTCAAGCCCAAGGCTCCGGCCCAATAGAAAATACACACAAGCATAAACGAAGGGCTTTGGGAATAAGCTTGTACCTAGATCGGGAATAAAAACACCTTTATAAGAGCATCCACAGAAGTGCTCCGCACCTGGCCCAAAACAGTAAAATTGGATGAAGAATAGCGACAACATTTCGGTTCGGCTCAACAAAATCGCTTTGGCCCAGCAATTTTTTTGCAGTTAACTGAGGCTGGTGGGTAAAAGTGGTACCTGCCATAGAAGAGCGTAATAATTATGATCTGATTATTGCTCTCTGTTTTCGGACTGGCCAATCATAACGATTGGTTCAGGTGATTTCCCACCTATTTGCAGTCTCAGTTTTTGCAACCAAAAGAAAACCTGAACTTGGATGTGAGAAACATTTTTGCAGCGTAACATACTGAGCACCGCCAGGGATGCTTAGTTAGCGAAGAAACAAGTAGGCCAGCCTAAGCAGTTCAAAAGTTGAACAACTAAAACCAATTTGTCTAAACCCATTTTATACACGTTTCCATCTTGCGCAAGAGCGGAAGGCTATGGACGTCGCTGCAGCCACAGCGATGGACGTTATGGCAGCCATGGCGATGGGTGGCAGCACTCTCACTGCATCTTGTAGCTGCTGCAATTTTTCGTCTTCTTCTTCTTCTTCGGCTGCTTCTTCAAATCTTCTTCGTGTCGTACGCTTCCCCAGTCGTCACCAAACGCATGCACTTTTGCCTGCTCTCAAATCCAACGGACTGCCTCTTAAGCTCCGTTACAATTGCTCAGTGCCGCTCATCCAACGTAAGTGCGTTGTGAGTGTGTACATGTTTTTGTGTGTGCGTGTGTGAATGTTTCTCTTTTATTATTGTCGACAGCAATACTGGTTTGTGGATGTGAAGTATTTTTCCTATGCTAGCAAATGTGTTTTTCCCTTCCTTCTTTACAAGTGATGTGTTGGGGGGAGAGGGAGAGGCGGATTGGGGTGGAAATGTGGGCTTCTTGTGGAGAAATTTTGTGGCTGTAGGACGGCCCATAGACTGACAGTTAGGTTGATGAATACTTACAGTGAACGGGAGGCAGACACGACTGGTTGCAGCTGCATTGAATGGGAATGCAGGAGATAAGGAAGAGGATGTGAGTGATGCGGAAAGGTTGCTGCAGCAGCAAAAGCAGTTGGAATTGGCAGAGCGAATAGCCTCCGGGGAATTCACAGTGTTGCCCCGGTAAGCAGCATGCATTTTGTTTTTCACTCTAATGCACATATTGTAGGACAGCAGGAGCTCCCCAAGCCTACTAAATATCATGCAACTCCATTCTCTGGACACTTGGTCAAACAATAGTTTGAGATTGGATTTTATTTGTTGGTGGATGCAGGAAAGATGGGACGCAGAAGATTAGACGAGCGCTGGCAAATGCAGGACCTGTTGGCCGCATACTGGCCAACAAACTGGTGCACTGGGAGATGCAGCAGCGGGTGCAAGATGCACTGAAGATGCCAGAGACACGAGGGGATGTGAGGGCAGTTGTTGGTGAACCGCTTTTCCTTCCTCTCTACAAGTTGTTCAGAATTTATGGCGGTGTGTTTCGGCTCACTTTTGGTCCTAAGGTATGCTAAACCCTACCCTACTGCAATATCCTTTTAATACCTGTGATTTTTGTAAGCTGCAGTAACTTTCATACATGCTGCCTATTTGCTACATCCTGGACCAGAAACAAATAGTTTGAGAAGGGGACCAGATCTTTTCAAAAAGTCATACATCTCTCAGAATATATCTTGGACAATTAAGATGAATTATCCAAGATAGATGCACAGGTGCTGCTCTACATGTCTTCTGATAATGTCCTCATCCTGTAACATGTGCTTGGTTTGAAGTTGTAAAGAAAACTGACACTGCAACATTGTATGTTTTGAAGTCATTTGTAATAGTGTCAGACCCACAGGTTGCCAAACATCTTCTCAAAGACAACTGCAAGGCTTACTCAAAGGTGTGCCTTTTGTTCAATATTCAATGAAGGCATTCTTGCTCATGTAGATGTCTGCTTGCAAGCTTAGATAACACACTAAACTTGCTATGTGTGGAGCTATATGTTCTAGCATAGTTGTGTTATCATTGAGCTTCCTGCTGAGTCTTTGGCCAATCTTGGCACTACCAAAATAATGAGTTCATGTTAGCTATCTGAATGATGGTTTCTACCCCATGCCATTAGGTGTGGGTCGTTGGACTTCTCCTGAACAACTCAGGGAGGTGGAATTAGTTTGGAAATTGCTCATGAGAGCTGATCTATCTTTCACAGGGTATACTGGCAGAAATTCTGGAGTTTGTAATGGGAACTGGGCTCATTCCAGCAGATTGGGATGTCTGGCAAGTGCGCCGGCGTGCCATAGTTCCAGCAGTGCATCGCAAGGTATCCACAAATCAATGTGTCATAAGCTTGTTAGGTCTTACTTGCTACCACTGGCAGTTGAACTAAGCCTGTCTAGGTGGCCCTTTCTCAAGAGAATCTAGTGCATCAAATGCATATGATGCCAAGCTTTGATCTGAAACAAAGGATCTTGTTATGAGGACTTTCACTGTGTTAAATTCTCTAGACGTAGTTCCATGACTTCTACAGAGTAGAGATGTTGGAGATCCAAAGTAAGTTTTTTGCCTGCACTTCATCTGCTTTCTATAACAATCTTGTTACTCTTAGAAACCATAAGCTAGAGGAGAGCCTTGTACGTGGTTTATGACCAACCATTTAATGCTGTTGTAAGAGTTTAAGTGAAAATGGGTCATGAAAATCCATCAGAAATGGTTAAATTGGTGTGGCTTGTTTGTTTGTAGTTATAAACAGTGTATATGCTGTTGTCAGAGATAAGTGCAAAATGACCCACACTAGACACATCAGAGTTGCTTAAATGATGCATTCATTAGTATTGATCAACATATTGGTATTGATCAATACCATCTTGGAAAAAATTCTCTGTTGTGCAGTATGTGGCAGCCATGATGGGCCTCTTTGGGAAGGCCACACAGCAGCTTTGTAACAAGTTGGATGTGGCAGCAACTAGTGGAGAGAGTGTGGAAATGGAATCCTTATTTTCACAACTTACCTTGGATATTATTGGAAAGGCTGTGTTTAACTATGATTTCAACTCATTATCGAATGGCACTGGAATTGTGGAGGTAAGTGTGTTCTCCTGAGGAAGCAGATGTTTTGCAGTTCATGTTTCACTCTGCTATGAACTTTCCTCCTTTGGTCCCTCTTGACCTCAAACTTGTGTTTCTGTGGGTAGGCTGTGTATATAGCAATGCGGGAAGCCGAAGCCAGAAGCATAGGAATTTTTCCTTATTGGAAGGTTCCGCTGTTGAGACTCATTGTACCTCGGCAACGGAGGGTAACAGCGGCACTCAAACTCATAAATGAGACTCTGGACAACCTGATTGCAACATGCAAGGTGTGACAAAAGATTTGTATTCTGAGAGCTGTATTGTGCATTATGGTTGTCCCGAAGTTTGACTGTTTAGGGCTTGGGGAAGTGAGTTTTAAAGAAGTCATGATTTGTTGTCATACATGGGTTCTTCTTAGGAAAACTGTGCTACTTAATTCCCTTTTATAGCTGCAGCACTTGAAAAGATAAATGTCTGTTACATGCAGCGGATTGTGGAGGCAGAGGATGAGGAGTTTGAGGAGGAATACATCAATGATCAAGACCCTAGCATACTCCATTTTTTGCTAGTCTCTGGTGAAAATGTAAGGTTATCCCATGCTCCCTTGCGTGTCATGTGCAACAAAAGACCCACTTTTGGTTAAAAGTATCCTCAGATTCTGTGGCATGGCATGTCATTGACATGGAGATAGTTGTAGTTTGAAGGGGCCTTCAATCTCTCCTTGGTGTTTGGATAAACTAACAAATTCCCAGGCCACATAGTACCAACAGTAATTCCTTGCTACAGTTTGTCACCTGAACGGCCAGGAGCAAGTAATTTTGTTCTTGTTGAGATATTCAAAGATATACTTTAAGAGCTGTTTGTGATTGATCGTTTGACAGGTGTCTAACAAGCAGCTAAGGGATGATTTGATGACCTTGCTGATAGCTGGTCACGAGACTTCTGCTGCTGTCTTGACATGGACGTTTTATCTTTTAGCTCAGGTAACCAAGTTCACAATTCTGGTTGATTTTTTAGTTTCCCTTGGCTGCTCTTGTACAGGCATGGGTCCATGATCCATCTTAAGGACTTTGAAGAAATCCTGTGAATTCTTGTGCATAATTGCTTCTGGAGCTGTATTCTTCCATTTGCATATGTGTTTCAGCAGTGCCGAGCCATTTTTGCAGCTAACAGAGATGTTTATGTTTGCAGAACCCTGCTGCCACTGCCAAACTCCAAAAGGAGGTGAGCACATGTATTGTCTTATATGTATTGGTGGTGATTCACTGTTCTTCCTTCCACATCGGAAGATGAAACTCTTCTCTGGTATCCTTTATCTTGCATCCCAAGTACATGTTTTCTGGTCCAAGGGAATTTGCTACAATCTACTGCAGGCAGGTTCATGTCTGAGTTATCTGGAGGTTTTCTGTTTCTGGACAGAGCTCTTTGTCAAATTGGATGTTCAATAGTGTTTCTTTGCAACTTGTGGTGCAGTTATGGTTATATTTGATCAGTCCTTGAATACAGCAACTTGTGGGACTCCTGACAGGTTGATTCAGTATTAGGAGATAAGCTGCCAAACACTGAGGACATGAAGAACCTGAAGTACACAACACGAGTCATCAATGAGGTCAGCAGAACCTTTTTAACTTCATCACATGAGTTCTGTAAGTTGTTTTGGTTTGGTCAGGTTGCTGATATGTATAAGCTAAAAAAATTTGTCCTTGGCAGTCATTACGCCTGTACCCTCAACCACCTGTGCTAATCCGGCGTTCTTTAGAGAGTGATGTGCTGGGAAAGTATCCTATTAAGAAGTAAGTTCTTTTCATCACTTCTGATCCAAAATTCTGTGCATCTTATTGGTGTTGCATACATGTGTCCATTGTATGTTGCTTGTCAAATCTTTGATAAACATGGAGATTAACATGTCTCTCACTTCTTCCAACTTTCACTTGATGTGACAAGATTCTGTTTCCATGGAGAACATTTGATGTTTACAATTTAACTATCATCACTCCATTCAGTAATTGTTGGTTTCATCATTGTTGCAGGGGTGAAGATATTTTCATTTCCCTCTGGAATCTGCATAGAGCACCTCATTTGTGGGAGAACCCTGAAGATTTCATTCCTGAACGATGGCCATTGGATCAGCCAGCTCCAACTGAAGTGAATCAAGATTACAGGTATTTGCCATTACCCTTCATTCTCAACAGCTCTGGCCATGTTTGGGCATTTCTAGAGTCGTTTAGTTTCTGCCGGAGTAATTATGATATGGTATGGTGGGACACTGGCAGATACTTGCCATTTGGTGGAGGGCAACGAAAGTGCCTTGGTGACATGTTTGCCACATTTGAGGTATGCAATTTCACATTGGCTGTCATGTCTTTAAGACATGAATAAGCAAATTTGGATTTAAATTCACTATAATTACTTGCTAACCATCTTCTGTACACATAGTACCTAAGCTCAACCTAAGAGAAGGATAACTGCAACCTGTCCTGACAATCCTAGTTATGTGTTGTCTTCTGGGCTCTGATTGCAGACAATGACTGCGCTAGCCATTCTTGTGCGACGTTTTTCCTTCAAGCTCACTGTTGGAGCACCGCCAGTAAGTTTAATATTCCGTTCAAAGGATGCAGGATCCTTTTGCAAGGAAGCATCTGTCATGGATGATTTTCTGCCAGAGATCTTTCTCTGTGGCACTTTTCTGACCTCTGACTTTGCACCAAGGCTATGCAGCACCTGATATTTGGGATTCTTGTCTTCAGGTTGGCATGACAACAGGAGCAACCATTCATACAACAGATGGGTTGCACATGACTGTAACGCGAAGGAGTCATCTCTTGGTCACTGATGAGGCCACCTTGACAAATATTGAAGATGATGACTTAGTTAAAGAGTATCAATCACTATGAAACTTTTTGCTTATCCACCTAGCACTGTCCCAAAGGTCAAGATGATGATCTGAATCAGTAGGGAAGGCATTCCTTGGGGTTCTAAGAGCATAAGTTGTAAGGAGCAAGAGGGATTGCATGTCAAGCAAAAGCAGGTATGTGCAAAATGAGCAAGATGTAAACTTGTGGGGCCATGTAGAATGCTTCATCAGGGGTCATAAATCTCTCCAACCGCACTCAGAGAGAGGTAGCAGGTGCCAGGTCTATTATATCCGCTCTCACTGCCAAATTCAAATGGTGATAGGACAATACTTGCTTCCTCAAGTGTCTCTACCTTCACATCTCACTCGTTGATGGCAATGGTTTATAAATGCAGCCAGTGGCTGAGCTCCTAAGCTATCCTAGTGGTGGTGAATGACATGTGGGTTGCCAAGTTGCAGGAAGTTGAGAATAGTTGATTTCTTAAAGGCTCCTCCAGCACAGTTGAAGTCATCAAATTCTTGAATCACTTGAGACATACTGTTGACAGATCTTCTCCTCTTTTGTTGCAGTCATTTGATTTGTCAGCTCTCTGTACAAAGATCAACCAATGAGAGATGGAAAGCTAGACTGAAAGTTCTATGCACCAAAGTTTTTGATAGGAATGCTTGATTGTAATCATTTCAGTTTTCTGTTGGTCCAGAGGTGAGCTCTTTTGACTTCAAATTTATAATGTTTGAAGATAAGGACTAAATAATGTTAGGTAGTCTCTCTGGAGCTTCAAGTAGCAACTGTTTCAGATTCGATCTTCTTGCCTAGAGTTCCTGTTAGATAACTTATTACTCATCTCTGGTCACTCAGTCTCAAGGAGGCAATTGGCATCCCATTTGGTACTAAATGTGCAGTTTTCTTAGCTAAATTTTTCCTGTTCTCATGAGTTCAATTTTTGGACTCATCTTATGAAGTCTCATTCTTCTCCAGTTTATCTTCTAAATTGTCCTTAGTAAGAGAATTTGTAACAGCTGATTAGTTCCTTGTTTTCTGATTTGTCCAACTTCATGTATCTAGACTCTATTGGTACTGTCATATACCCTAAATAATTTGTGAGCTCAATTGTATTTCTAAAGGCTTTGCTTCCAATTTCTTGGAGTTAATGCTGAATCATGGGCAATGGACAAGTGCTTCTCAGCCAGAATATGCAAGATACTAACATGATTTGTGTACCTCATGTGGATTCCAATACTTCTGATTTTGGAGTAGTTGAAACCTTTTCAGTTTTCTAGTTTCTTTAGAATTTGTAGCTGGAGTTCTTTGTAGCTCAAATGGTGGGCTTAATTAGTCTGCTGATCTTCCAAGCTTCTGTTAAGTTTGACATGATACTTGCTTAATAAAAACAAATCTATGTAAAATGGTGTCCACCTTTAGAATCTTCAAAATGATTATTTCAAGGGTGTTTTTCTCAAAGCCAACTTTGCTTATAGTTTATGCTCTTAAAATATTCTCCATCTCCCTTCTCTCATTTTCTTCCTCTTTTCCTGTTTTTCATTTTTTCCTCTTTCCTTTTCTCTCTTTTGTGTTCCTCTTGTCTCTTGGTTTCTTTCATCTACTCATTCTCTTTTAGGTTTTGTTGAGTTAGCAACATTGGGCCCAAGTTGTCTTGTTACTATCAGTCTTGTGACTGAGACTCAGTCTGTAAGATAATATGTGACATTGATCTCCACCTGATGCCAGGAGTGAATGGAGTCAGTGGGGATGTTAGGGTGGTTGGATAAATAGCATACATGTTTCCTTTAGCAGTCCCTGAACATGTGTGCCGAAGGTGTTGTTCAAACTGATCATTGGTTTTAGTTTTCTCTGTTCTTTAGGATTGGACTATCAGTATCTGAAATCTTTATAACCTGATTATTATGTCATCTCTCAATTCTATTGAGGTTCATTTGAATTGTGATTATGGAAAAGTTCTTAGTTCTCATGAAGATATATATTTCACTCATTAGAGCCTAACGTTGGAAATGTTGATGAACCATTCGATTTTGGTTTGAATTTCATACTTATTCATCAGAGGAATGATACAGATTCAGATTTAGAACAATTCTGCTGCTTGGTGAACTCTCACCTTTATGTGGAGCACATGTGAATTCAGTACACAGACCTCAAATTCTGAAATTTTCCTCAAATGCAACTTCTTGACTTGAGATGATGGGACTGTCATGGAGTGAACCCAATGGTCATGATATTGAGATTAGAGAGAGAGGAAAGCTGTACATAGAGAACAGGACACTGATAGCAGGATTGCAAGCAAGGAGAAGGAAAGATAATCTTGGTTTCTTGCACAGCTTTTTAGTTGATTCCTGTGGATATTATGGTTTTACAAGGAGAATATTCTGAATTGGATAGAAGAATTTTCCCAAATTAATGGAAATAAGCAACTCGTTGTGAAGTGGTTCTGCCTTTTCTGGCAGGATTGAACTATACTCAATAACTTGCAATTTCATATCACACAGGCTATGCTGCACTGTATTGAATTATGCAATGTTGAGAATTCCCCTAACAATCATATTTTTGTGAGCAGTCTCAAGCAGCCAAAATCTTTACAGCTCAAATGGAAGGATTCTAAAACTTATGTCAACACGGAAAGCACCAATCCATTTTTTTCCTTTGTATTTTCAGGTTGCTCCCCAGTCTCAATTTTCCTGAAAAAAGGATTTTCTTTTTGAAAAGACCTGCCAATCTGGTGGGGGCCTTCTGGCGTCTGGAAGTTCTGCTCCAGCCCACTGGCCTCACAGATCTCAAATCTGAAAAGCCCTCTATATGGAACCATCTCATGTACACTGGCTCACCAGTCACAGCTCACTAGACTTTTCCGAGGGGGTGAGAGTAGGTAATCTAGGTTGACTGGTGCATTTAATTGCATCCCAATTTTGATTCCTGACATTCCAGAGTATAAAATCTGGGAATTGAGTTCAGAAAATGAGCTAATAGAGTAATGGACTACACTGAGATTATGAAGAAAACAAAGCATCATTACAGACAACATGTGACATTCCACAAACATAGGTATCAATGATGTGACGATGCTGGATGTGGGCCAAGATAGGGTGGTGTGATTGCCACTGGTGCAGTAATGTGTTCTTTCCCCCAGCTTAAAAATATGCCAAGGAATTTGCAATTCCGTTTTTCTGTTGCATCTAATGTTTTTCTTAGCTGAAGATTTTAATCAAAGTGTGATAGAAGACTTTTGAATCTGCTGACTGATCAGAAGCTGCAACACACTTGGCTTCTTCGAGAGGCCTGTGGTTGTTTGTTTGCAAGTCTACACAAAACACAGAATCTCAGGACTAGTGCAAGTGGTCAAGGTTGTATACAGTGAGCCACTGTATCACCACTCCTGGTAATGTACAAACATGGAAGCAATACTCAACTATGCAATGAAGTACATGGGGTTTGGCAACTTAAATGTTCGGTTTCCAGCTGCAGGTCCAGTTAGATCACTCCATTGGTCACCCAAAGAGGCCCAGATACGGTAGCCCTTCTCTTGAAGCTCCAAGCGCTTCTTTATTTTGTAAGCTGCAGCAGGAGTTCCCTCATCCTCTGGAGATCTACAATTACATACCCACTTCTCTTCAGGACTCAACTGCATGACTGGACAAGTAGACAAGGATATATAGAATTCAAGAAAGAGGTTTCAAATAGCCAGCAATGCAGAAAGGGACCTTCAAATTTTATTTCAGTCACCTCAGTTAAGGTCAAAAGGAGATTCACATCTCTCTGGATATATCTATGATGTCCTTCTTGTGTGATCAACATTTCTCTGACCCTGTAACTAGCAGTGCATTGCAATTTATTACCACTATATTCTGACAATTCAGGAATCTTTCAGTTGAAAGAGAACCAGAAGTTTGATCCTTTATCCTTACTGTCCAAGGAATTGAAGATAGAAGATTCACTCATCTGACATTAGGAATGAACTCCAACTTTCCTCATGCATTTGCACTAATCTTGTTTTCAGTTTACAATTAGTTTCAAAGAAGTTGTCATGTACCTTAGGATGAGGGAGGTCCAGGAGTCATAGCCAGCTGCAAGGAGGTTTTGGGTAGTGATGTTGCGTTGCCTCTCCGTCCGTCCTGTCATGAGAATCACTCCCCATTTGCCTGCTTGGAGCTCTTTGTAAAGCCTCAACACAGAAGCAATTACTGGAGCTATCCCCTCCTCCACCCATTCACTGAAAATTGCATGAACAAATCTCTCGCATCTGTGCAGACCAGGACACCATGAGAATCACTTCATAAGTACACTAGCAATAGTGGACAACTTTCTTCCTCTGCATGATGATGGTTATGTATTTTCTTCATACCCGTATCGGTGTCGTTGGTAATATGGAAGATTGGAAAGAGCTGTCTCATCTATGTCGAAGATGACAACATCCATCCCATCACCCTGTGGCACCACATCAGAAAGATAGTCTGCCATTGCTGTAACAACACCATCTGCATCCACATCATACTGCCCATGATTCATGTAGTGAGCCACCATGCCTTCACACTCTTCTGGGACCTCCAGCCATCCCTGCATCACCATGGATACACAGTGGTCACCTAAACAGCAATTTGCAGGAAAAAAACAGTCAAACACATGAGTCTACACCAACTGACACATATCAACAGTCAAGAAGATTTGCTCCAACATTTCACTTCTTAACAATGAAGACTGCAGCAAAAGCTGTGCACCTTGCTTTCATGTGATTCAGGCCTCTCATATACATCAGATCTCAGCTTAAGACCAATGTGTGTGTGTGTGTGAGAGAGAGAGAGAGGGTCCAGCATTAGGGTTTCTGCTTCTATCACAGAGTGCAATGGATAATCTAATGTCTACAACAAGCTTCAGAAACCCTAGGATTACAGTGAACATACACTCTGCATATCTTTCATGAATTGTTTTTGCTTCAGGAGGGTTTCCCAATTCCAAAAATCAGATGTCATGTTGCAAGACTTTTTTTTAATGAGTTGTCAATCAGAAACAGCCCAAAACACCGAATCCTGAATCTGTCAGGCCCCAAGCATCGTGAGGGTTTCGAGTTCCGTCATGTACTGACACCCACCCACCCACCCACCTGGAGATTGTTGACCTGGCTGTTGTAAAAGAAACTCGAGCAGGAAGTTTTCATGAGAATATGCCCATTGTCTACTATCCTCGTCCCCAATCCAAGCTCAGCGCACGAAGCCAAGAGCACCAAAGCAGAGATCACAAAACAGACAACAACTCCATCTGCAAATGACCCCATTTCTAATAACAATTTCCCCTATAAAACTGCAATTTTTAAATTTTTATTTGAAAGAAAAACCCCAATCGGAGAAACAAATCGAGACGAGAGCAAAAGGAAAAGGGCTGAGGGAACATATGCAAAAGCCAACCAAATCCCCAGGAAGTCTGCAGTCCTCTCGACTCTCGACCACCTAATTTCTTAAGAAAGGGAGAAGACAGAACACACATGGATTGTGTCTCAAGAAAGGATTGCGAAAAAAGGAAACTTTTGCAGTTTGTGAGCAAAGCAACGGACAGACGACAAAAAAAGAGAAGGAAAAACAGAATTTGGGAGACAATGATAACAATATGGAAGGCAGATCTTATAGACGCAAGCGCGTGAATTGCAAATTCTGCAAATTCGAGACGAAGGAGAGAACGAGGAGAGAATGGCCGTGATGAAGAAATGAGCATTTACAGAAGCCAAATGCGCCCAGGACTTAGTTACCGAACATGTAGCCAATCGGCAAACATACGGGACTCGGTCAACGTTCAGACGTGACCTATAATTGGACATCCGATCAGTTGATAACTCTTAAGTGGCGATTGAAAACCTCCAAAACTCGCTTACTTTTTTCATTTTTCATTTTCAATTTCTCTTTTTTGGCGACATTTCGCCAATAATTAAAAGAACATTGCATCTGTTTGGCTTTTCTTTGCCCCTATTTTGCCGGGCAAGTTATTGTAGTACAGGGGCAGCTTCAGCAGATGTCTCAATTAATTTGGAATATTCCATTTCGAAAATGTGAATATTCCAAAATAATGTAAAGGAATCTTCGTTTTCCTTCAGAATTTTTTTATATAGAAAAATCAAATATAAAAATTTCAGCATTTCTGTAATTAATATAATTTGCATGGAAGCTGCCAATGTTATACTGTAGAGGTATAAAATAGCCTTTTTCTAATGGCGAAAATTTGCCAAAAATCGAAATTTAAAATAAAACTTTCAAAAATGAATTTTGGAAGGTTCCAAAATAATAATAATAATAATAATTGTCAGATTTCTATATTTTGTTTTCAGTATGTAGCCATAAATATAAAAGGTTGGTTAAAGATTTGTACATCATTTGTGGTTTATAAATCATAACCAGGTTTGGCTAAATCTTCCTAGGGATGATTGCCAATTTTTTCGACACCTTCTTATAAATGACTGTTACTTAGGCTACATAATAATAGCCTAACATAAAATTTTCATGGCAACTAGGTTTAAGTCCTAAATGGCTAGCATGGTGTTAGGGGACTCGACCCTAGAGTCCTTAACACCAAGTGTGAATGCACCTTATGCACATGAGCAAAAATTAAATGCATGGCTAAAATAATTAAGAATTTTCAACACCCGTAGATTCATCATTAGAGAAGCTGAGGCTAATCTCAGGTCCTGCACAAAACAACAACCAACACAAGCATGAGCAAGAACATCACAAACATAAAGATTAAAAATAAATCAAGATTTCAATCTTGAAATACATACAAAAATTGAAAAAACACAACCGCAATGAAGAGTTAGGGTTTACAATGAAGAAAAAGAGGGATTGAGGACTTCTTATCTTGGTGCATGGACAAAGTTGGAAAATGATAGCACCACCGAATATAGCATTAGTACTACAACAACAAGAAATACATAGGGATGGAGAGGCAGTCACCCTAAATCTTAACATGAGCACTAAAAGTGAAAGTTAAAATTTCAATCTAATGGAGGTCACGTTGGAATCATTCTCAGTAAGGGCAGTTCTCTCCTACATTTGAACCACCAGTTCTTTGACCATCTGACATTCTCACCAGGGTTCTGAGAACTTGTCAAAAACCAGACCAATCTTGAACAAAAATCCCAACACTGAATGTAATGATGTTGGTGTTCTTTGTGTTTGGATACGGAGTATGGCCGTAATTTACCACAAAAATAGCAACATGCTAATGGAATGTGTGGAATAGCCTGCGCAGAGTGGGCATTCCAATTTTTGGAAACACACCCCAAAAGGCAGAGCACAAGTTGCACGTGGTAACATGCCCTCCAATTACAATATTCAAAATAATTGGAGTATTGCTTTACATGTGGATTTACGTATGTTTATCGTCTCATGCTTTATGATGTGTAAAGCCCACCGGCCGGCAGGGGACATTCTCAAAAGGTCGGCCCAGACTTGCTCCTTATTTTGCGAATTCCCCCACCGGGTGGCTTTACCCAACACTAACTTGGTAAGCTTGAAGTGTAGAGTAAACATTTGTTAGAGGAAGGGCGGCTTTACCCAACACTAACTTTGTAAGCTTGAAGTGTAGAGTAAACATTTGTTAGAGCAAGGGCGGCTTTACCCAACACTAACTTTGTAAGCTTGAAGTGTAGAGTAAACATTTGTTAGAGCAAGGGCGGCTTTACCCAACACTAACTCGGTAAGCTTGAAGTGTAGAGTAAACATTTGTTAGAGGAAGGGCGGCTTTACCCAACACTAACTTGGTAAGCTTGAAGTGTAGGGTAAACATTTGTTAGAGTAAGGGATCGTATGAGGCAGAGCCAAGTGCAAGCCCAAATCTGGTAAACGCCCACTATCAAGGGCTTTACCAAGCATGAAGACCTGCTCCAAAATTTTATTTTATTTTATTTTTGGCTTGATACCTGGTGGGTACCTGTTGGGTATCATGGGAAAAACAATAGAAATGAAGGTGGGTGTTTGGAAAAATGTAATGCCAGCAAGACATAGCATTATTTTTTTGAAATGCATGGCCTTCATGGATGAAAAGTTATGCTAAAAAAGGTACCCTCCAACTCCACTAAGTTTTTGGGAGCAGGTGTTTACACAATTGATTCAAATTCCTAACGATATTCCAAGAGCACTTTAAACATATTAGTAATGTTTTTCAAAAATAGAAGGCACCTTAAGTAGGTGTTAGAGGCCTCTTGTAAGGGTAAGCTGCTTCTTGCTCTCACTACCTTGTGAACTATGCAAGTTTAGGCCCATGATAACATTTGTCCTTCTTTAGTCATGCCCTCGCCCTGGAGCCTTGCTTTAAACTAACATGTGACTGTTTTGTGAATTTTATTTATTTTTTAATGAAACCCATACTTTTAACCTATCTTAAGTAGCCCTTTACTTTGGGAAGTTCCCACCATTGAGCTTTAAGCATTTACCTTGCACCTACATCGGACTTTTCCTCACTTAAAGAAGCACAAGAAACCCACACACTCTTTTTAACCTGTCTATATTGTAATTGGGTAGTTCATTATGTATTCATGTAGACCTATGTTTTATGTGAAAGCAACAAGAATCATCATATTAAATAAACAATTCTTTATACAAAATGAAACATCACTTATTTTTGCAACATCGTTTAATGTGAAAATCATAATGATAACGTATGAAGAACTTTTTATACAAGCCAACCTTTCATTATCACACTACAGCTCCTCCCAAAATTGAATGTTAAACCATTTCAAACTTATCCCTTATATTTAAATTTACAAAATTTATAGCAATAACAACTATAATTATGATAATAATTATTCCAATAATGGTTATCATTATTTCCATTGTAGATTTTATTATTCGCATTGTGATTTTCATTAGGACTATGTAATAAAAATATCATGAAAGGTTTTGGGGTTACATTTCTTCCAAATACATTTTTTTAAAATTTGTGGATTTTTACAAAATTGGAAGGAACTTTGATAATTGACGATTTCCTTCTAATTGAAGAAAGCACTAGCATTGAACAAATGCCCATGTTTGAAGGTATTTCAAATAACACATGAATTTTTTTAATACCTTATGATTGCACCAATGAAAATAGGGTGTTTGTGATGCAATTTTTGGAACAAATGACAAGGTATTGTCACCAATTTTCCTTCAATGCTTCATCTTTTCAAGATCAACATGGTCTTCCCAACTAACGAACATTATGCTTGTTGCAGTTCTTGTTGTATACGTTCATGGTATTCGATGAGTGGCAAAATGATGTTCTCATGGCCTAGATCATATCCATTCGAAACAAAAGTGTGAATGTTCAACAATGGTTGATAGAATTGAAGGTCAAACTCCAACATTATCTTCCCAAATGGAATCCAAATGCATTTATTATTCATGACACTAATGCCAAAATAATGCAATTAAGTAAATATAACTCCTACATTTCAAGGATGATTGTGGAAAGTGGTGGATGCTCTTTCCCCAATAAGGCAATATACGTACTGAAACAAACTCCTCTAGAGAAAAGTAATTCCAAGTATTTATGCATTAATGTTTTCGAGAATTCTTGAAGATAAAGTTCACCACCACCTTCTCCTTGAGGAATCCATTTTCTACCATGGGGGGGGGATTCCCGGAAATGCAATTCAAGGATGAGGGTTTTAAGGACAGATTTCCCAAGGAGCAAGGGTTGGGTAAATTCAATTCGATGAGCATAGATTTTTTAAGGAAATTAGTTGCAGGTTCAATTTGGTCTAGAAGTTTCAAATGGCTTTGTAAATGCTTGGTTGTTTTCATGTGTAGGGCATGATTCCATAGTCAATTGTGTTATTCTACCTTTGGCACATTCATTGATTTGGCTAAAACATTTTTCAAAAAAATTGTTGACATTGTAGTTCGTTTGCACGTTTTCATTGAAATGGGGAATGTCATGTATTTAAGAGGGGTTGCAATACATTTGAAAACACATCTAACACAAGCCAAAGCTAAAAGAAAGGCCTTGAATAAACTTTTCTAATTCCACACTAAGTATCCATCAACTAAGCCATTTTTTCATTACATTGATGCATATTAGGTGCCAAAAATCAACATGTGTTACACAGGTGCGAGGAATATATGGAATGCCAACCAAGACATTAATACGGCTATAAAGGCTTATCATGGAAACTTGAAAGAAAGGTTGAAAAACATGAAATGCAAGTTTAAAGGCTGAAGATTAAACTAGTTGATTCACCAACCGTTCTCCAACATGATCACTCACTACTAGTATGTGGGCATGTGCAAAATGAGGAAGGTTTTTTTGCAATCAACACACAAAAAATATTTATTTAACACATGATGGTTGACACAACAAATCTCGTGTGAGCACATTTGTCTCCCCACGTCCAGGAACACGAAATTAACAATTATGCAATCATAGTTACACAAGGATATACAATATAGAATCAAGAATGCCCACTCCAAGTGAATGTCTTGTGATTGTCCATGGGCACAAAAAAACAACCTATGCAAGCACCAAATTGATGTGCTCATGAATATAAGGCCTAACCTTCCTCTTGGGACTATTATTTTTACATGCGGTTCATGGCTTGGGATAATGGTAGGTGGTATCGTTGCATGGCAAAACATTCCTTCTCCCAAGTTAACAATAGAACCAATTGGGGATTTAACGTCTCATGGGCCATCCAAGGCATCAAAAAATCTAGTTACTCACACACCATGGACTCTTTTGACCCCTTTGCAATCCGTCCTTGGTGAAATCTCAAAGGTTACTTGTGTTTTATTTGATGTTGCAAGAAAAAATGATTACCTACAATCTCAAAAAAAATTGGAGTTCAAGCACATTCATGGAAAAATGGAAACAATGAAATCTTGGTTAAAGCATGTGCCACCCCTTTAACAAGCCTCTCACTGCTATCACAGATGGAAGTTTCTTTAACCTCAAATGGAAACTTAATTTTGTTTATGGCATGAAATTGAAATGTCACAACCCCACATCTCCTAGCCAACCTTAAGCCTTTAGTAGCGAGTACAAACTCCTTGGGGAAAGCATACTTGGCCTCCTTAAGGAGTAATTGTATGTTCCTTTGGGGAACACCTCATTTCAAGAACTCAATTGGGCATCTTATGGAACAAAGCATATGACCCAAGGAACTATTACCATTCTTCAAAGAAATATGGTAGCACTCCCTTGGAAACTTTTATCATTCCTTGGGGAGAATTGATAGCTGACGCGCTCCCAAGTTCCTAGTTAGACCCAAGATGGGTTTACATTACTCACACAGCGGAATTGTGAGGAATTCAGGGCACACTCCCAGCTCTTAGCATTAGAAGGGGTAGAAAGGCGTGCTGAAGCTCCAGGATGGGACTAGGAAGAGTGACAACCTTTAATTACTTACTTGAACTTGCATCAAACCAACCAACAAGTTGGTTAGTTCACTTTTTGGAGCACCTTTGGTGTTAGGACAAGCCACGGGCAACTCTGGACACACAAGACTCACCACGGCCCAAACTCGGGGGAAGCCACCACCTTCCCCCATATAGTATTCTTTGCGTCTCTCCGCAGCACCCACATCCGAATGGCTTTTTGTCCTAGGACTCCCAAGGAGGAGTCTCGAAACTATTTCGATTTGGACTCCCGGGACTTTACAAGGTCATAACTCTTTGCCCAGACCTCCGATTGATATGAGATCTAAAGCAAACTTGTAGCTCTCCTCAAGAGTTTTCCAACGATGTATTGTACTCCACCTGCACACACTGGGGTTGGGTCTTTTTCCGACTTTTAGTGGTCGGGAGTCAAATTGCCTGTTTGATTCCTGACCTTTCTTTTCACCATAACTTATGTTTTAGATGTCCAAATGGCCCATGCGAGCCCATTTTCGACATCTAAACTTTGATAGCTTTTCAATGATACAAAGAACATCCCAATGTGAGGTGTTTTGACCCCTGCAATCGAACTCTGAAGTTTCGGGAGTCCCAAAGGACTCCCAAGTCCCAATTTTAGGAGTGTGAGTTTCAACCTCCCACTCTCTCAAAGTAGGGTTGCGACAATAGCCCTCCTTGTGGGACTATTACCATTATGTAATGAGAACATCACAATAATTGTTACTATTGTATAAAAAGTTGGACATTGTTCTTCTAATATATAATTAATTTCAATATATCATTTTTCTTTTAAAATTCCCACTTGGAGAACGTGCATATTGTCATATTACATATGACACATAAGTTGAATGTAATAACTTTAACCCTAATGTAATTCACCCCTATAATTGCGTTGTAAATGTCGAAAAAAAATACATATTTTTCCCAAACAAAACGAATAACTATTATATTATGATTAGTTTTGGTTTTTCCTTCAAATTTTTAACCTTAAATAAAACCATAAACATGGTCACCTCCCCACTTGCAAGTGCCCAAAAAAAATTCCTTTCTAGGAAATTATCTTTCAATGAATTTTGATTTCTCCTTTGCCTGTTTTTAGTTTGTCTTCAAAAACATGGTGGGCATATGTCATCAAAAGAGTGCCATGAACAAGAAAAAATAAAACCAAACCCCATGCCAAAAAAAACCTATGTAACTCAGGTTGCATGTGGGCGAAAAAACCAAAGACCTTAATCTAATGAAATTGTTCCCTGAGGAAAGATCTTAACTTGAGGAGCATTCTTGGCAAGAAGGCAATCATGTGTTGCGCTGGGGAATTATTGTTATTTTTTAAGGAGAGATGATAGCCCTCCTTAGTAAAGGATCGATTTTCCCCATGAAAAGGTGGGAGCCCTCCCTATGGAATTTTTGGCATTCCCCATGGATGACTCAAAGCCCTCCCTAAAAAACTTTTAGCATTCCCCAATGAGAACCCTCCCCAAGGTACTCTTATCCTTCCCTGAGAGGAATTGGAAGCCTGCATATTGTTAAATTGCATATTAAAAATAAGTGGAAGTCAAATGTAATAAGTTTAACCCTAACGTAATAAAACGTTAAATGGCTACCTCCCCAATTGCAAGTGCCTAAAATAATTGCTTGAAATTTCTTTTTGACAACATGTTAGGTGTATGTAACAAAAGAAATGTCACATATGAAAAACAAGTTTGCAAAAGGGAGGACAATTTGTTGCAAAAAACTTTTTTTTTCTACAACATGGTACACATTGGTGCTCCCAATATGGATGCACATTTCTATGGTTACTTTTATAATTGTAAATCTGATGTTAAATTTTGTGGGAACCTCATGTCTTTTCTTGTGGGAAAAGTTTCTTTGATTCTTTTATCATTCCTCCTCTATGAAAACATTTTTTTTTGCTTGTACTTCTTCTATGTATTTCCTTTTATACCACTACCCCCCCCTAGGATTACATCTACACCCCATTGTTTGGCATGGAAGTAATGCATCAAATTCAATAACATATAGTAAGCACACTCATTGGTCCTTGTTTATGTCGAGACTAGGGGCTTAATCCATGGCAAGTTCTGAATAAGTGCATGGCCTTCATTGTCCCAAGTCTCTTGGGGGTCTACCTCAAATCTTTAAAAGAATAGGTCCACTTTTGTTTCCTTGTGTGATAAAGCCCATGAGTTAAGTTGAATAAACCTTCTTAGTTCAACAAATACATTCCAATGCTTGAAATCCAATAGTTTTGTCCAATGAGACGTGGGCTCATGACCAAGTTGAAAAAACTAATGTTGCAAACCATGTGCAAAGGAGAATATGTGGTATGTTTTACCTTTAGAAAATTTCCAATCCAGCTATTCAAAAAAATTTGAAACTCCATTACCCCATTGAGGGGGCTATAATGACCACAATAAATTCATGAGGTTCATAAAGGCAATCCATGTATTGTCTAAAATTTGTAGGGGGTCCACTACAAAAAAATCTTCATGACCTTGTTTACGGCATCACCACCTTCTAAAACACAAATGATGTTGTTGAAGCTGATCATCATTGATCTCTCTTCAAGACCAAACAAAATCTCCTCGTTTTCCTAGGCATTTCCACCACATTGTTTATCCATAACCTCCCTCCATCTCATATTGCACATTAATTGAGCCTCTAATGAATCTTGCCTCCTAAAAAATGCAATGAACCTAAGAATCCTTGGAGGATTACGAAACAAATTGCATATCCCCAGGGCATTAATGATATCATTGCTAGGAATGCAATGTCATCCCCGATCATTGTCTAGGGGACAAAGTCCTCTCTTTAGGGATTTCAATTCCCTAGGGATTTTTTTAGTGAAATTCCTCAACAAAATTTTGTGATTTTAATTTCCCTATGGAAATTCCTTAGGGAAGTTCAATGAATCTATTTTCCCTATGGAAGTTCCTTAAAGAAGTTCAACGAATCTATTTTCCCTATCTAGGGTTTACCTATCTTTCATGCTATTGCTTGTAATCCTACATTATGGTCATTCAACCAAGCCTACCATTCTAATTGTTGGGGTGTGAACTGCAAGGTATTTGTGGGTGGCCCTTGAGGACTTTGTTTGTCTATTGATGGTATCGGGGTTTTATCTTACCTTTTTTTATTTTCCAAATGATCTCTCTTCTATTTTCCCTTGCCTTCTAAAAGATCTCCCTTGAATGGCATTTAGATCCATTTGTCACATTTGGTGCATAATGAGATTCGTTTTCGTGGTTGAAAACCACTTCCCTTTTGATGGCATTTGATTTGGTTGCCTCACTTTTTCCATTTCATGCTCCTTTTCCTCCTCCTCAACCTTAGGGTAATGTTTGCCACTCCCATAACGCTTGTGAACAAGCGGTGGATTGGTGGGTGGCGGTGGTTGGGTGGGTGTTGGCACCATCGATGGGTCTAGCATTTGTTGCGCTTGTGTTGCACTTGTGGATATGTAAGATATTCTCCCAACCATAGTGAAATCGAAAGGTGGATGTGTGAGATGAATTGGAACTAATGCAAATGGGTCTATGATTGTGGGCCTCAAATTCCATTTGCATACAAGCATAGTTCCTTTCAAAAAGCCCATAGCTGTGTGTTGAATAGTGGGTTCAACATATTCTTTGCTAGCACATGCAACACTTGTCAATTCGATGACTACCTTTTGTTTATTGTTAGGCGAGGACAATATAAATAGAACTTCTTGAAGGGCACAAGATGCTGATTGGGGCATCAACAAGGTTTACTCAATGGCTTCAGGAAGGAGTGGAATACCACTAGGTCCAACAATGGAAAGTATAAAATTTGCAAGGCACTACATATCATCATTTGGGTGTTCTTTTCAAACGCCTTGTGGTGTGGGAACCTCCACACTAAGTATGGCAATTGGTGGTGACATATGTCTTAAATCCTAAAATATTGCAGGGATCCTAACACCTTTACTTTAAACATCAACAAATTTGTGCAAGACCTCATTCATGATTTCCACGTCAATTATTTTTTCAACAAACTTCTAAATGGTGTCCTTGGGAATATCTTCAAATACATCTAAAATTTTATCCCTGAATCTCTTCTCTTCAACCATCTCAATAATTATTTCCCCAACCATTTTCACTAGCAAGCTAACGTTCCTTTCCTTGGCCGTCTTCTTGACTTTTTCTTCAATGTTATTCTCCCCAATTGTTTCCCCAACTTTCTCTTGAACATTAGCTCCATGGGCTTATTGGGAACCTTCATGGCTTATTTCCCAAGGGAAGTCTATATAACTTCCCCGCTAGCTTTCTTAGTTAATTGTTCAAGAATGTGCTTAGTGACTTTTTCAAACCTTGGCAACTCCTTGACTGTAGATGTCACAACGCTACTTTGAAAGAGTGTGAGGATGAAACTCGCACTCCCGAAATTGGGACTTGGGAGTCCTTCGAGACTTCCGAAACTTTAAAGTTCGATTGTAGGGGTCAAAACACCTCGCATTAGGATGTTCTTTATATCATTGGAAAGTTATCAAAGTGTAGATGTCGAAAATGGGTTCGCATGGACCATTTGGACATCTATAGCACAATATATGGCAAAAAGAAAGGCCAAAAATCAAACTGGCAATTTGACTCTCGACCACTAAAAGTCAAAAAAAGACCCGACCTTGGTGCGTGCAGGTGGAGTGCGATACATTGTTGGAAAGCTCTCGAGGAAAGCTACAAGTTTGCTTCAGACCTCATCCCAATCGGAGGTCTTGGAAAAAAATTATGACCTTGCAAAGTCTTGGGATTTTAAACCGGGATAGTTTCGAGACTTTTCCTTGGGAGTCCCGGGACAAAAAGCCATTCGGATGTGGGTGGCACGAAGAGATGCAAAGAATACTATATGGGGGAAGGTGGCGGCTTCCCCTGAGTCCGGGCCGTGATGAGTCTTGTGGGTCCAGAGTTGCCCGTGGCTTGTCCTAGCACCAAAGGTGCTTCAGAAAATGAACTAACCAACTTGTTGGTTGGTTTGATGCAAGTTCGAGTAGATAATTAAAGGTTGTCACTCTTCCTAGTCCCATCCCAGAGCTTCAGCACACCCTTCTACCCCTTCTAGTGCTGAGAGTTAGGAACATGCCCCGAATTTTTCACAATTTCGTTGTTTGAGTAACGTAAACCCACCTTGGGTCTAACTAGGAACTTGGGAGTGCGTTAGTAGAATCAATAACCTTAGGCACCAGTAATATCCTATTATATATATATATATATATATGATATTATACATCCTCAGTCCCACAATTTTTTTTCATTTCATCTGCTAATGTGGATGCCAATAATGTTCATGCTATAAAATGCCAATAGGATAACATGAGCCACGCCCACCTATTTAAAGGATTCCTTCTAGGAAATGTTTTTTGGAATATTTTTACAAAAGTCCTCAAAAAACTCTTTTAAAATCTTGAAATTTTTTATACTATTATGTCAAGGTTTAAATAAAGGATTTCAAAAAATATATTATTTTCAAAAAAAATTGAAACCCATTTACAAGTCCTTTTTGTGCCTAAAAACAAAAATTATAATGTTTAATGAGTGTTTTTGAAAAAATATTATTCGTGTTAGATATTTTTCAAATTAATTCACATGTTCCAATGATATATTAGGAACTTTACAATATTAAAAAATATATATTTTCAATGTCAAATTAAATCACCACTTTGAAATGTGAAAATTAAGCATGCATTACATTTGTTATGGCTCCTATTCGTGTGACTACATCTTACAACATTTAATGGATCCATGGATGCCCATGCATTGCACATGAGATTCAAACAGCTTGATGGCAAGCAAATATTTTCAACAACCTCAAATGTTGTAGTCTTTCCAATTCAAATCATAACCACAATGGCATCGTTGACACCCTCATTGGTGTCCACCATGACCACGTTTCTTGTTGGAGCAAAACAACACGTTCCATTTTGACATCCGCACCACCCTCCATGTCAACATCAATAGAAAGGTGTTCCCCACTACCACTTTCCTCAACTCCCATGTTGTGAGGATTCACTTCTTCATGGAAAATTCCTATCCAAATAGGTACATTCAAAATTTTGAGAACCCAAGATCGTATGTGAAAGCCCTTGCCAAAGGGAGATAGTTGATGTGACACATGATCTTGAACTTCTTGGCCTTGTATACTAATTGTCATCACATCATTGTTAGCTTCAACATCCTACCATTTTGACCTTGGTTGGGGAATCCAAAATGCCATTGCTAAGGAATGGACCAATGAAATGGGCTTAATTTTTATAGTAAGCAATGTATGGGTTTATTTGGGGGTGAAATGGTGCAAGATGTGAATCTTGTAGCTAAAGGCATGGTGATTGCGATGGGGTCTTTGATTCACACACATTCTTGTCCATTTCCATAAGATGATTGGAAATTCTAGTTATGGTAGTGATGAGGGCATGTAATTTATCCTTCAACACAATGTCACAAGTTGCATTAAACTTTGTGAGCACAATACAAGTCCCTAGGTTACTACAATAAAAATATATCTTAAAGTTCAAATTGCTTAAGCAATGAAGGTGGAAAATTTACTATAAATTGTAGACAAGTGGTGTGTATCCAATTTTTTTTCTCAACCATGACCTCCTTCAAGGATTTTGCAGCCATGGCTCGATCTTCAAATGGTTTCCCAAACCACATAACATGCCACATCTCCTTATGTTGTTGCGCCCATTGTTAAAACATTCATAATTAGATCAAATGGAAAAAAAATCCATTCTTTCCAACTCCCATTTCCTCGCACATGTGTTTCATTCGATCACTATGGAAAATCATCCCAAGTCAGCAAGGAAGTCCGCATAATCTCTCCACCCACCAAAGTTGCAAGGGAGTTTGGCTTGTAATAACTTGAATGTAATTGTAATCATTTTACCAAAATGTTTTATGCCCACATGGTAGGTGCATATTTTTACTTAGAATTATTTTATGCGTACTAACAAACAATACAAATTATATTTTCAATAGTACTTACAACACATACAATCTATTGTTTTAACTCATTCAAATTCATTTGTAGACTATATCCACACATTTTTTCACTACAATTATTGTTCCTTTTTTTCCCAAATTTGGAATTACCTTAATAAGCATAAATTTTTATTAAAATTTAATTCTTCATTTAGAAAAAAATAGTTTTACAATATACTAATTGTTTCCTCATCAATATTTTATTCCTCTCTTTACTTGAAATTGAATATCTCAACATTTGTAGTATAAAGAGCATAAATCTGAAATGAAAAACATGAAAATATGTGGTTCACAACCCAATAGAATTCAAAATTATATATTATATTTCTATTTTATTATCCAACAACTCTCTAAGTTTGTCTTTGTGTAAAAACAAAACAATCTTTTAACTTTCGTCAAAATCCATAACTACATCCTAAGTCCATTCCCTCCAAAAGTAATTTCAAAATAAACTGATCAAATGATGCCATTCACTTGGTAACACCACACTATTGAATCCATCCCAAGGGTTTGATAGTAATTTGGAACCCAATTACTTTATATTATTGCCATTATAGGTCAAATTTCCATTACAAGCATTATAGATAATGATTCAAGGAAATAATCATACGTGTAGTTGCCCATTGAAATCCATGATTTTTCGAAAGTTCAAAAAATTTCAACCTATGGAATAAACTTACAAGCTAGATATATTTTTTATTAGAATGTGAAAAAGATAAAAAAACCACAAGTACATTGTAGGGCCCATTTATTCAAAAAAAATTTAAATGTAATATTTTGTCTACTTACAACCTACTTAAATGTTATAAAGTAGACTATGAACTTTGCTAAATTCCCATGAATATATTTAAATATAATTTAAACGTGTAGTTTTTATTTAAAGTTTTAAAAAAACTGAAAAAAAATGTTCATATTAATCTTTGAACAAAATAATACTTTTAAGTTCAATATATCAAAACATATTTAATGGTTATTTTTCATTTATGTTGCAAGGAACATTTGCGGTCTAATTTACCATGTCTAGACCCAAAATGTTGTCCTTCATACTCTCAAAACCGAAAGAGACAGGGTGTTACAAAATATCATGAATGTCCCATTCAAATAATTCCATTACCAGTGTAACTTTAGCCAAGCCATGCATGTGTTCATCTTTTCTTGTAATTCAACAAAAATACGCCATGAATCCCATGCTTGATAAACAAATGTGATATCCTTGACAACACAATGGTTGTTTTATGCCCAATATTGTGAGAACAAAAGAGACCACATTTAATACAAAAAAAATTTTCAATGTAGACATTTGACTCCCCCCATTAGCACAAAATGTGGATGCAATTCATTAGCCTAAATCACTATGGGGTTTTCATAGTGAAATAACTTTACCTAGCCCTAAATCCCAATCCACCATAGTTGAAATGGGTCATTATGTAATAGACCTATTTCATTATATAATTCATTGAATATATTCTAGTAGAATTGGATCACTATGCAATGGACCCAATTGACTATGTAGTGTATATACTCCATTCATAGTTGAATTAAGACCTTATGTGTTGGACCCAATTTGTTTTATATTGAACCTAATTGATTTGAGACATTTTACAATTATTAATCAAATGCGTTATGCAATTGAAAAAACGAGATATATATGTGTTTGCTTTTGTTGCAACCTAAAATGCTTCAATGCCATTAAATTGGTTTATGTCACATAATAGTTATTGCAATATGGATTTTTGGTCACAATATTACATTACTGTTGGCTAGTGCATTAATTAGTAAAAATGTGAATAATCAAAAGTAGCCTAAAATTTTTTAAATAACATAAGGTTAAATAACTTAAAATAACTAATAATAAAACATTTTAAATAACCTTTAACAGTTTAAAGCAACATAAGGTGGAATGGTTTAAAATAACTAAAAAGAACCTATCTATAATAACTTATAATAGTCAAAAGTTGCATAAGGTGGAATGGTTTAAAATAATTAAAAAATCATATTTATAATATCTCATAATAGTCGAAAATAACTTAATGTGGATGGCTTAGAATAACAAAAAATAACTTAGGACAACTAAACGTAAACATGGAATAATATAAAATAGTATAAAATAATTTTAAAAAAACCCAAAATTGCCAAAAATAGCTTAAGGTGGAATAATTTATAATTGTTAAAAGTAACTTGGTGTGAAATAATTCACAATAACAAAAAATAGTTAAGAATAACCTAGAATAATTAAAAATAACCTAGGGTGGAATAACTTAAATAACCAAAAGTAACCTAAAATGGTCGAATAATTCAAAATAGGAAAAAACCCTATAATACTTGAAAATAACCTAAGGCGAAGTAACTTAAAGTAGCAAAAAAAACCAAAAATACCTTAAAATAATTGAAAGTAGCCTATGATGAAATAACTTAAAATAACCAAACGTATATTAAAATAGTTCAAATACCCAAGGTGAAATAACCAAAAGTACCTTAAAATTATTAAAAGTAATTTGGGGTGAAATAACTTACAATATCGAAAAATAGTTTAACTTAGATAATATTATTTTATTAGCAAAAAAATTATCCATTTTTTAATTCAAAAAAAGAATGTTGAAATGTTATTGAATTACAATATCCAAAAAGAAATTTTGTTAAATGATTTTACATTTTCAAAAGGAAATAAATAAAATTTTGTACATTATTGAAAAAAATTTCAAATTAAACTTTAATTATTTCATTTGAACAAAATGTTAATAAAATATGAAATTTCAATGTTGAGGTTTATGAAATGTTTTAAATGAAGTATTGGATAAATATAATGCATTGTAATATGTGTTCACAACAAATGAGGTAGTTTGCTAGTAAGGGTGTTTGCTTCCATCCTTGGGGTTCAAGGATCAAATTTCACCAAAGATGTGGTTGTGGTCAATGGTGATATGTTGATTAAATATTCCCTTAAGCTACATAGGTTGATTATGTGGTTCACCTACTTAAATTTTTAGCTTAATCAAGGTAATGACACATGTCACTATTTCATAAAATGAAAATCATGAAATTAACAATAATTTAAATTATTTTATTTTATTATTTATATAAATATGTAAATTATTAATACAACATTATTGCCAAGTGAAAAAGTTTGGTGAGTTTTTTTCATAAAAAATAACATTGTTTCATTAGTTACTAATGAATAGATTTAATTGTCTGTAACAACTGGTCCTCATTTACTAAGGGGTTGATCACTTTTGCCATGGTAAATATGTCCAAATTCATTTAGAATCTAATGAAACATAGTGTATTTGGATGCATATTGGTGTAATGAGTAGAAACATTTTAGGTCTCCTTTTGGGAACTACTTTTTTCCTTGGGGTAACTTTGGGAAAGAAACAATTCCCTAGGGCATCATAACAAATTTTTTTTAGGGTAGCTTTTGAAAAGAAATAGTTCCCTAAGGCATCATAGTAGATGTTTCCCTAGGAAACTATTTTCTTCCCCAAGGTAGTTTCCAAAAAAAAAAAGTTTTTCAAGGTAGTTTCATGGGGGAAATATGTCCTCGAGGCATCGCAATAGATTTTTCCATAGGGAGAATCTTGTAGCTCTACCATTTTTTCCTTAGGAAAATAAACGCCAATTGCTTTAAATGCCTAAAACCCACAACACCCATTTTCTCTTTGGGGATTTTAAAAACACAAACTTCTTGAAATAAATGCCAATTATCTTGGGAATCCCTTAGAATCCAATTTATAATTGAAAAATGGGGACTTACCAACCAATTCTAAGTAACGAACTTGAATTCATCATGATTAGTTTTTCCAATGGGTAAGTTCATGAATGTTTGCACCAATTAGTGTTCAAATCCATTGTAGACCCCATGGTATTGTTGTAGTCATTTTCGACCATATCCCACATCTACCATCATAAGGAAAGTCCTTGGTTGCAATCTTGTCCTCCCATGCCAATCAAGATGAATTAAAGAGGGATCATATTAAAACTCCTCTCATATAAAACCAAGAAAGGGCTTATGGATGATGTCTTTGATTTGCCACATGTGTTGTGAATGATAGTCAAGGTCCAAATCGTTGAAACTCTCCATGTCAGAAGTTTGTCATAAGCACATTATTTTTACCGACAAGATGCTTGACATTGGAACAATAACCTAATTAACAGGTCTACAATGTTGTTGCATGGATGCAAATGATATGACAACAATAGCTCATGCGTTCTTTTCTAGTAATTGAACAATGTTGGTTTGAAGCAGGGTTCTACATGTGGTGGGTTGGGCTGTAATGTTGATGACGCATTCCCAAGTCCTTAAAGGGCTCAAATGTGAGCCCAAGTAGAAAGCAGCGGAAAAGGAGGAGTTGGAGCACGCTCCCTAGCTCATAGCCCTTTGAGGGGTAGAGGGACGGGTTGGAGCTCCGGGATGGGACTAGGAAGAGTTGACAAACTTCACTTCTCACTCACACGGGCCTGCACACAACCCACACAAAGTGGTTAGTGCAAAGTTGAAGCACCCTTGGTGCTAGGACGAGCCACGGGCAACACGGACACACAAGACTCACCACGGCCCGGACTTGGGGGAAGCCACCACCTTCCCCCTTATAGTATACT
>Ga0116231_10001622_pt1 | contig 46418 bp, 31 predicted proteins | sample S1TSphgellanicum_2_FD_89695 | JGI IMG/M metagenome (GOLD analysis project Ga0116231, IMG submission 89695) | Host-associated microbial communities from peat moss isolated from Minnesota, USA - S1T2_Fd - Sphagnum magellanicum MG | ecosystem: Host-associated > Plants > Peat moss > Unclassified... | reverse complement strand
TGGATCTAAAATTATGTGGTGGTTTTTGTGATGCAAATTTTAATTCCAATTTGCTATGTACTACATAGTTAATTAGTGCATGGAAGAAAAAATAAGTAGGGGATATCAAAAGAGTAAATGGTACGCAGGGATGTTACTTCAACCATTGAATTGATTTAGTCAAGTAAGGATTCAAGGATGTTTACTTGTTACTACCCATAAATTGTCCTAATAGTTAGTTACTTGACATAATTAGGATGAAAAAATAGGATGTGAAGGTCAACGGACGGAAAGGATAAGGATCAAGCTCAAGAACATCATCAAGATATCCAAGATAAAGGGAAGGATGAATCCTCCAATCCCATTAGTCATGAGGATCGTCATCGTATTTGATTGGAGGATGGAATATTTTTTGTGTATCATTGGGCCCAAAAATTCTCATCCTAAAATCAATTGGAGGGTAAATCGTTTTCAATTTTCGTTGGCTCTTGAAGGATGAAGAGGCCATTGATTAGAGGGAAGGATTTTGAAGCTTCCATTGGGCAAAGGAAACAAGTTCAAGGAAAGGTCATGGAGGCTTACCAAGGGAGAGAGGAGTATCTTATGTTGGGGGAAAGGGAAAGGAGGAGAATGAATGTGTGAGGAAAAGATTAATTTTTATGTGTGAAAAGGTGTTGTTCATGAAAAAGATGTGTGCAAGAAATAAGCATGGAAGGATTTCCATGACAAAGCCTCTAAAGTTTTATTTCAAATAGTTGTTCCTCCCAAATCCATTGTTGGATTTTTGTCAAACTTAAAACAGTTATCGTTTAGGAGGTGTAGAAGGTTTTATCCAAATTTCAGCATCATCGGTTTGGCTGTAAGGGAACTACACTTGCCGAAAGTAGAAGGGGTTGAAATTGTTTGTTTTTTCCTCAATCTAAGCAAAATGATTTTTAGTCCCAAGGCTTAATTTTTGATCAAAAAAATAAAAACTCATAAGATTTTGGAACATGGTTCCTTTTTGGATTAGCTTTTCAAAAATCCAATGCATGTTAGATTAAGAGGTTGTATGTAAATGTTAAGACGAATGGAACAAAAGGGGTTCAACCATCAAGCGTGACATTGAATGAACATCAACATAATGCCCCTTCACATTCCATCATGGTGAGTTACGATTCTCCCACAATGTCTTTATATCTTCCAAGTGGACACAACGCATTAGATTCTTAATGAATTTCATTGCATTACATTGAACCACCTTACTTGTTAAACTACAACTACGTAGTAGTTCCACTTCCAAGCGGGTTTTGTGAATGCATATTTTCATGTTGAAGGTGTGCAAGAATGCCTCACAATTATGATGCCATGCTTGCCATTATTTGAAGTTAGAAACTATGTTGTTTAAGTTATGAGTGTTTAGATCTGTCAATCACTAGACTATTTTTGTACAAAAAAATGTCATTTATGACATATGTTAGTCATATACAAGTCAATGTTAAGTTGGTAATAGGGTTGATTCAGTAGATTTTAGTTATAGACTAGTCAAATTATAATTGCCTTGTGTGTATATGTGGTAGCCTTTAATCATAAAAAGGTTAAATATATAATGATTGATACATTAAAAAAATTAAACCAAAGGTTGTACTACATTATTATTTGTGTTGATTTTGGTTCAGTGGGAGATAAAAAAATGTAGGGGTTAGTGAAAATAAACCTAGTAACCTTGAAAAAGAAGGTTGACCATGAGAGAAGTGGGTTGGTAGATGTGAAATTTAATTCCTACAGAATTATTCCACATTATTATAATAATAGATTTGCACTTCACATGCATACATCCATTATTTCTACCTTAATTATCAACACCATTAACACTACCATTCATTAAGACACTAGATTCAAGGTTATTTCATATAACCAAAATATGTACTTTAGAATACATTATAAAAAAATTCTAGAAACAAGATTACAATTCCTTTCATCATATTCCGGTACTACAAAAAGTTCACATAATGATATAAACATAGAATTCACTACAAAAGTCTGTGCTTTTTTGTATTATTGAAAACATGAATCAAAATACAACAAAATCCCATGTTTTGTTGAAAAAATCCAAAAATAAAAATAAAAATCTATGTTATATCAAAACAAAATCTATGGTTTTCTACCACAAGTACCTACAACTCCTCTTACTCTTCCTAACATTGTGTGTATAAAAATTCCTTTTTTTTTTTTAACCTCTATTTTTGGGCAACCCCAAGTTTCCTCATCATGATTCAAAACCAACAAGAATTCAAAATTCAAACTAACAAAGTTCCCTAATTAGTCCCTATCCTAAATGTTTGTTCATCCAAAATCATGTAATCATGTAACCCCTTTAACATGGGTGTTGTGACTGATGCAAGAACTTTTAATCCAATTCACATTAGACATAATGCACTATGAACATCATTTTTCTAAAACTATTCTAAAAACAATGATTAATGGAAAAAATACTCTGAAAGTGAAGCACGATTTACAACATAGGGGTATTAGACCACATTTGTGGTTGATTATCAAGCCTTGAAGACATAGTAAGATGTTGAAACCAACAACCCCATACGTTTTGATAATGATTGAGTAATTTGATTCTTTTTCAACAACCATCGAGAATTTGAAAACACCTTTAAAACATGTTTTGGCAATGGGGAAACACATCAAGAAGAAAATTTTTGGCAATCTAAAGTCACATGATTACCATATTTTAATGCAACAAATTTTGCCACTAACATTACAAAGACTTCTTGCTCTTGGACCTCAAATGGTAGTGATGAGGATTTCCAAAGTGTTTAGGAGGATATGTAATAAGGTTAGATATGTTAATACTCATCAACATATCCTTAATGTCACCTTAGTTACAATAAGTAATATCAAGTTTGTCCCTTCCATAATGTGTGTAATCAAAGTAATTTGATGCATGGGTATTAGTATGAAGTGAATATAAACTAATTTGATGTGTGGGTGGATTTGTCGATGTACTTTTGTTTTATCAATGTGCCAAATTGATGCACTCCCAAGCTCCTTGATAGACTCAAATGTGAATCCAAGGTGAAAACAAAGGAAGGATAAGGAGTTGGGGCACATTCTCTGGCTTGCAACACTTCAAGGGTAGAAGGGTGTGCTAGAGCTTCAAGATGGGGACTAGGATGAGTGACAAGTGAATCAATTATTCATAGGAACTAACACAAACCAAATAACAAGTTGATTAGTGCATAGTTAAAACACTTTTGGTGCACGAACGAGCCACCAACAAACATGGACTCACAAAACTCACCATGGTTCGGACTTGGGGGAAGCCACCACCTTCCCCTTTATAGTATTCTCTGTTTCTGCCCATTGGGCCAACACCCAAATGTCATTTTGTCTCGGGACTCCCAAGTTGGGAATCCTGAAATTCCCAAAATTGGGACTCCTGCAACTTTGGAAGCCCATAACTTATTGTGCAAACCTCTAATTGAAGTGAGTTCTAAAGCAAAGTTTTAGCCCTCATCGAGAGCTTTCCAACAGTATGTGGCATGCAACCTGCAAACAAGCAAATCACGATGATTCTCGACTTTTAGTGGTCGAAAATCAAATTGGCAATAATTTCTTTTGGCCATAACTTATGTTTTAAGTACCCAAATGGGTCATGCAAGCCCATTTTAGACATCTACGTTCCAAGAGCTTTTCAATGATATAAAAAACTTTTCAATCCAATGAGTTTTGACTCTTACAATTGCCCTCTAAAAATTCAGGAGTCCATTAAGACTATAACTTCCAAATGGGAGTTCACTTGAGAGTGTGGGGATTCATTCCCTCACACTCTCCTACACTCTCAGGAGCATGAAATGTGACTCCTGGGCTTCATTCTTGGCTCGCACCTTTGCAAGCCCTTGCCTTGGTTGCGAACCCAAGGCTAAGGTTGTGACACATATTACAATCATTGTTAAGTCGTTAATATAGTTGATGTGACAAATTTTAACCATAGGCTAATCAATTCGCAGTTCACTTATCTTTAGAAGGAGCAACCTTTAGTCAAATTTGTAGTTTTTTTTATGGAAAATACATGGCAAGTTCTAGATCATGAAAGGTTATAAATTATTTAATAATTTAGGTTTTATATACATGGTATTTGTGAATGAAAAGGATGTCGAATTTAATAATTTTACAACTACTTTTCCAAAAAGTGGAAGGATGTGTATGGATCAAACCTAAATACACCTCCTTTCATTGATTGGGTGAAAAATGATGTCCATGAACACCCCATAGACTCCAACAACTTTGAATATGTAGATAGGATATTACTATGTAGTAGACTTTTTTAAACAACACTTCGATACACTCACATGAAGGCATATGGGGATCACTTTAGGGTGGAAGATTCAAAAAACCTTTTGTTGTCCACATATGATAATGGCATTACCTCGGTTTTTGATATGCCATCTATTGATACTAGAGATGTTTCCATGAATTATGTTGGAGTATTAAAAATATCTTCAAACTTGATTATGGTCCAGTGCAAACACCTATGATTCTTGTCATGTGTGAGTGGATCAAATGAAAGGACAATTGAGGTAACCCCACTTTATGTACGAGATGATGTAGAATTCCTCATAGTAAATTTTTGCCATAAGTTGCCATTATTATCGAAGCCCTTCATTTTTCCTTCTCAAGCTACACAAGTGTTTTTTTTATGGCATTAAGAAGCCTTGTTAGGAACAAAAATTTGTGAAAGGAAGCATGATTTAGGAGAAAGGTGGTAGAAACAGAAGATGTGTTCATTACAACAACCATGGAAACAAATGCTTTAAGTGCTTTAAAAGGATTTCCCCCACTACCAAGATTAGCTTCATTAATAGGAGCCACAAAGTTATCCAAGAAGGACAATCTTTTAACACTAACAAGGTTTTAGGGCTATTTTCCATGTTGCATGTCTTGGGTAAATCTTGGAAATTGCATTACATTACATGCAAAATTTGGCACTTTTTACAATTGTTATATGGTGTTTTTATTCTTCATTCTTGGGTATATTAAATTTCGTTTTGGAATCAATGAACACATTGTAAGATTTGAAATTTTTTCATCAATTTGATGTTATTTTTTACGATGTATTGGCCAATGGCAATTTTTTGTGTTTTTGACAGATTTTAATGAAAACCTAAATCACAATATGCAAGTAGATGTCAAACTTTTACAAAAGTGGTTATAGAATTCTATACATAATCAACCATCAATGAATCACTACAAATAAGTCACTTTGTATCAATTCCCAAGTTATACTTTTAATTGTTGTCCACATCATGATGTAATAGTTGTATAGTAGTCATTCCCAAGTTTTTATTAAACTTCTTTTTCACATCGACAAATGTTAAATAATTATGTAATGATTTAAATGACACATTGGAAATCCATGCCATATGATCTTCAGTAAGTCGTTTTATAGTTAGGAAAAGTGCCAAGATGTCCATTTAGTAGTAATGACTTGGTCATACATAAGTAACTTTTTAAATCCAATGCCATATCATAGGGTGGGACTCATTTTCCAACAACATATTAAATGTAATAAATAAATAAACAAATAAAATTCCATGACATCATGATAATGTTTTCCACATCATTTCAAGTAGTCAAAATGTAATCATAAATAAAATGCATATTCAATAACTTTAAAAAATGATAGTTCAAGGATCCATGTTGACTTTTATTCTATAACATCCACCCAAAAACCATAACACCATGAAATATGGTGGATGAAAAAAGGATGAAATATATATGTTCTATACTATTTTGATCTATTAGTCATATGAATGATTGATTTATGATTTATATTTATTCCATGTAGATAATGAAGTTATAAAATATGACTTTTGTCATTGATAAAGTCATTTAGGATAGCTAGTCATTCTTTTTTTGGTTACAAAGGACAAAATTTCTACTAGTGTAAACATTTAAATAGACTTTAAAAAATACATGTAGATGAAAATAAATGAAACATTTAATTTTCTTGATTAATGAATGCCATGATGATTTGAAAGTAAGATTTGAAGAAGTTTCAATTTTACTTTTTTGCACTTAGGTGTTCAACATATGAGTTTTTGAAATGCATTTTTCACATACTATATTTTTTGTGGATTTGATCTTATTTTCACGCATGAACATTAATGTCAAAAGACACAATATCTTGTAATTAAAAACACATAATGTGGTCATCTTACATTTCTATAAAAGTTGGGGGGTGAAGGTCCGTAACATTTTTATTAAAAAAATCAGTTAAAAAAAATATTAGGCCCACAAAAAATCTTGAATTTTTTGTACAATAAACAAGGCTCTTGAAAATACATTAAAACATGTTTTTTCTTTATGAATAAGTTTACATAATCTATTGGCCAATTTTATTGTATTCAATATATATATGTATACATACATACATACATGATATATAGGATATTTTTAATATTGATATTATAATTAAGTATCAAAATAATATACTCTAGACATAAAGTGTACATAGAAAAAACAAAAAATGAACCTCTCCATATTATGCTAGAATAACACCATTGATCTTGAAAACTCACCAAAATAATTTTCCATTAAAAAGTTTTTCTAATTGTTGGATGCACTCCATAGTGTTAGTTCATCATTGGGTATACCTTTCCAAGGTGTTAGATTGGCATTGTTTGATCCTATTTAAAAATCTTGTTAAGAAAAAAAGATAGATCAATAAACATACATGCAATTCGACATGACTGGAGAGCATGTGTAGATAAGTCAAGATGACAAAATAGGCAAAACAATATGACAATGTAGGCAAATCAATATGGCAACATATCGTTATGACAACACAGTGTAGTCGACTTGTGGCCAATCGATTTGCTAGATAATTAAGTAGTTATAACCGTTTTGCAAGGAGTATAAAAGATATTTTGATTGACTAGGGGGGTTCTGATGGTGATTATTTGTTTGTTGTTGTTGATATTAGAAAGAAATAGCAAACATAGAAGTGATGAGAGGAAGAAAAGGGGAAAGACAGTGTAGAGCTTCGTGGTTTTATGAAATGGAAAAAGATGTTCTTTCTTCAATTCTATTGTGTTTAACACTATATGTGAACTTCATTGAATTAATCTCTTGAATTGGAATGGATTGAATGTTGTCTTAATTAGTTTGTTTACATAGTACTCATTCTAATGGAGTAGGACAAGGACCTAGTATATATATATATATATATAATTTATTTATTCATGGAATATCATATTTAACACCTGCAAAATTATATCACTAACAAATTTCAACAAAATTTTCACAAATTTCAAATTATGTTAACTTATAATCAATGTGACATAAATAGTCCCATGTTTTGATTTGAAAGTGCTAACAAGGTGAGTTATTTGATTTTTTCTCCAATTCATTGATATATTTCAAAGCATCCTTCAAAACTTTGCTTAGGCCATTTTTCTTCAACAAACCAATTCATGTTATGTGATCAAGCTTGGCTTTTTCAAAGTCAAACTCTTTTTTTTTTTGGCATTGATTACAAGAACCTCTTCAAATTGGTCACTTTTCATTCAACATAATTATTTTTCTTTGAATACAAATTACATTAAAATACCTTCCAATGTATAATCATGGTTTGTTTCAACAATAAAGTGACAATTTTGAACATTACATCAAACTTATTCTTAATAATTTTCAAATTGGTAATAGAAAATGTTTTATTCATGTCCTTCAAGTCGCTAACATTTTAGTTCATTCCTTTTTCATTTTGCTCTAAAACTTTTGAATATTTTGTTTTTTCCTTAAATGGTTTGTTTTATTTTTACCCATATAGAGTTCTTTAGTTTCTCAATTAAAATTAAAAAAACATTATTTGTCTACTTCAATTCTTGTAGCAATTAAATACATGCATATCTATTCCTTTTTTTTAGCTTCATATTGTAATGGATACATGAATGTTCTAAGATAGTCAAGTAAGTTATTGAATGAATGGACTTGCATTATCCATCACCTTTATATGGACCAAAGGCTATGAGAACTTAATGAAATCCTTCACATTTGGATTATGTTTGAAATTAGTTCTTGTCTTGAATTGCATCTAATTATTTCTTTAGGCACTTTTAATTTTTTTGCCCTTATCATAAGATAATTTACATATTTGGAAAATTGAATTAAATTGATGTGTCATATTAGGGTTATTGAAATGGCCTAAATCTCACACCCTATTAACCATTCAATATCACTTGTTTTCACTTAAAATTTATTGGGGCTTATTGCTCTCCCAATTTTCATTTTTTAACAATGTCAATCCATTTTGACGTCATGTGTTTTCAACTTCAACTTTTCAAGAAACACAAAAATAATATCAAAAATTTGTTTGAGACCAAACACCAAACATGGGGTCTCATTTATGTTTGTGAGGTTAAAAATTGGTTTAATCAAATGGACCATGTTAATTCCAATTAGAGTTTGTAAAGTTGACATAAGGTAGTATTTTTTCCTAATTAATAGAACTACGACATCGGCTAGTAAGGACATCTTTCCATTAGGGGGTTGTTATGATAGATTCTATCATAACAACCTTTTTCCATTACATTTTTCTATCTCACTAGGCTCGTTCATTTCATAGCTTTACATTGACCAAATGCAAGGGTTGTGAGAAATGTGAATAAAATTGAGAGTCACCATAAGATGACATTTGTCACCTTTTAAAAATTGAAACCTATGTGTAACCAAAAGATAATTAGAAAATAACTACATTGTCAATTTATTAGCATTCATTCACTAAGAATTTGTAATCCATTGCAAATATGTAATTAAAGTAACTATTGTAATAGGGGCCATGCTAGTGACTTTCCTTTAGGTTGTTATAATCACAAACTTAGCCCAATGGAAAGAAACCCTAAGTAACATATGGGTAAAAGTTTATTAGTTTGATGATATTCCAAAATTTTAGAATCTTTGAAAATAATTATTGGGAGTTAAAAGGACTAATTGTTTATCCCATTGATGCATTCTATTATTCAATGTACACATCTCTAGTACCAGCAACATTTGACAACATAATTTTAAAAGTGGCTCCTCACCCTTGCACATGTTCTTTTGTTATTTTTATCCAAGCAATGTACACATTGATATGATTAGCTTTGTGTTTGACTTGGTGGCTAATTAACTCATTCAACATCAATCATCACCCCTAAAAAATATTGTCATGAATTCCTATGCAAGGAGCATAACAAAAGTTACAATTTAGGGAGTTTATTCTTTGTTTAATTCTAGTTTTATAGTCTTGGAAGTATCCTTCTAGGTCGTTTACTTTGATGGGGATCTTGCTATCGTTGTTGTTGTTGATTTTATTCAACCTTTCATGCAACTTTAGACAAGGTAAATATATTATGTATATCATGGAATTTAACTCTGTTAGCCATGGTCCTGATTATTGCAACCTTAGAGTTCAAAAATGCTTGGTTGGGTATTTCTAGTTGGAAGTCCTCATCTTCTTATGAAACAAACATAGGGTTTTTACTTACAACATCAATGTTAGAATGCTTGTTTTCAGGCCTATGGGGACCAAATTCTTTAAGGTGTACCAAAATTTTGTCACAATGTTACCTTTTTTCCATCTTTTTTACCTAGTCCTTTTTTACCATGTAAAGACACATTTATGCGTGATTATGATGGAATCTAGAATTATAATGGTCTAAAATATAGTCCTTTTAAAAATTTTGACAACTTTTGATTCATTATTTTTTATGAGGATCAAAATATAAAATAAAAAAGATTACAATAAGGACTAGGCCCTTTTCATCCTATGTGGTACACCTTAAAGGATTTTCACCTTGTAAATAATCTTGAAATGAAAATCTTGGAACATGGATATCCATCTCCAAGTTTGCATCATACATTATGGTAAACCATTTTAAAGGCTTGTGATCTGTCTGTAATAAGAAAAAAGTTTGGTGCAAAAATTACTGAAAATGCATGACACCCCATATGAATGCATAACATTCCCCTTCCATTAGGTGATAATATTCCTATAGAGGAATTAATCCCTTGTTAGTGTATGCAATGACCTGCTCATGTTTACCATTTTTTTGTGATAGGATTGTTCCAACACCCTTCATCAACCAATCCAAAACTACTTGACATTATGGTGTCTAGTGAAAAACCAAGTCCTTCTTGGTCAAATCAAACAATGGTGTAGTTATTTTGGCATACCCATGTATAAAGGATTTGTAATATCCCATAAACCCTAAAAAAAAACACACATTGGTGATAGACAGAAAAATTGGAAAGCATGAAATCACATGTACCTTGGTTGATGTAGTCTAAACCCATGTTGGTTAACCACATGCCTTAAAAAAGTAACCCCCCTTGTTCCAAAACAACATTTTCCTAGGTTTAATTTTAGGTTGACAGATTTTAATTTTTCAAGAACTAACCTTAAGTGTTCCAAATGGTCATTCCAGTCATTGTTGTGGATGTTGACATCATCCACAAAAATCTTAAGGAATTAATTAGTCCATTCCTTAAACAATTATGCCATTTTTTGAGAAAAAACATTTGTTGTGTTTTTCAATCCAAATGGCATCACATTCCATTCAAAAAGTCCAAACTTGGTGATCATTACAGTCTTGCGGATATTTTCATCCACCATGTTAATTTGCCCAAACCTTGACTAAAGGTCAAAAGTAAAAAACCATGAGGATTTTCCAAGTTGCATTAACACATCTTTTATCAATGGCATAGGGAAGGAATCTCGCTTAGTTTGTGAGTTTAAAGGACAGTAGTTGCCACAAAATCTTTGGTTTCCATCCTTCTTTACTAGAAGTGTGACCCTACAAGCATACTCTAACATGTTTTTGCGCATTTTCCCCAATTGAACAAATGCTTGTATTTGTCAATTCACCTTAGTTTCTTCCCAAAAGGATAACCTACAAGGAGTCATCCTATAGGGAGGAAACCCTTGAGTATCAATGGAGTGCTCTCCCAAATTACATGTGCCTAAGTCTCCCTTGTACCATGCAAAAACATCTTGAAACTCTTGCAAAAAGTTAAGTAGTTCTTTGTTTTGTAAATCTATTACCTAGGATTGAATTACATTTTGGAACAAATCTTTGTCCACTGTTTCCATCCCTAGACATATCAATAGATGTATTTGTCAATCCAATAGTTTGCACAAAAAATACAAATTCGAAAACAAAACCTATTGATTACTCATTTTCTTCTACTTCCACCCATTAAATCCAATCTTGATAGTCGTCTTCTTCAATTAGTTGTCCTTCCAATAAATTTTTGTGTTGTTGCAATATCAAATTATCCATCTGTGTTGGAGCTTCCCTTTGTATCAAAGCATCAAACCCCTAGTCCATCAGATTTTCTAGGAATACCTCCTCATTATGTAGGACTATCATTTCATGATCATCATCTACTTCATTATTAGAATCATTCATTTTAGAATCAGAGATGAAATCATCATCTGGATCAATGGGCACAATATCTCTCTATGTAGTTGTTTTGTCAATGACAAACTTCACATCATTTCATCAATCCATTGAAAACTTTGTAAAGATTCTTAATCTTATTCCAATACAAGTTGCAACATGTTGACCACTGTCAACGACAACAATTCCATTGCCATACCTAGACCATTTCATACTTGAATAACACCCTTCTCTACATCAAGTATTGCTCCAATCTTCATCACGAAATCTAGACCCAACATTATGTCATAGATGTATGTGTCTACAATCAAAAAAACAATGTTGCATTGGACATTTCCAACTTTCACAAGGAGATTAGTAATCCTTCCCAAAGCCTTGGTTATGGTACTTAACGTTGTCTTGTAACTTTCTGTCCCATATATTAAATGCATAATGCCTAGTTTTTGCACAATCCCAATTGCCATTATTGACATAGAAGCACTTGTATAAACCAAACTTTCTATCAAACCATTTTGTACTTCAATAATTATGTGTAAAATTTTACCCCTATGATTCATGTTGACACAAACATGTTTGATTGTAGGAAGAATTGGTGGATCAAAGCAAAATAAAATACACCAAAAAAGTAGCCGTCTCCACTTGAATTTTGCACCTTTCATATAACTACCATAAAGTAGTATCAAATTAAGTGAAATTATGTGTCAATAGCATTAGTTGGCTTTATTAAGTTTATAAAAATCTAATTTTAAGAAAATTAAAAACAAATGAATTTTAAAAGTAGACAAAAAATACATTTGAAACCGATTGAAAAATATGTGCTCAAACCTACTTTTTGGTTAGAAAAATTAATGAAATTGATATGTAATAAGTTAGGAAATGAAGATTAACATATGTTTCAACAAGACATTAAAAAAAAAACTATTTTGTTTTTGTAAGAACTTATTTGACACCTACTTGAAAACAAAAGCCCATAGTGAAAAATAGACGTCAAAAACTACTTGTATTTTGAAAAACCTACTTAAAGCCTACTTTTGAGTGAAAGCACGATCAATTAAACACAAAAAGTGGTTATCGTTCATGTAGTCATTTTTTGCACATAAATGCAAGAAATTAGAATCAAAATGTTTTCAATCATTATCAAACCATCATGTTGTTCAATAGTGGGTTTATAGTTTGTTGTATACAAAGTTTAGGAAACTTTCATATAATAAAAGTAGGTTAAAAATATTTTTTAGACATACTAGCCAAAATGTGTTCAAAAATACTTTTACATTAGAAATTTTGATATATTATTACTTTTAAAGTAAAAGTTGAAAGCACCTAAGTATATTTGAGAGTATCAATATCCAAGAAAGTAGAAAAATCCAATATTTCCCTACTTTAAACCTACTTAAATGGACATTAAATAAATATATATATGTATATATATATGTATATATATATATATATATATATATATGGCATAAAGTCAAATAATATGCCCATATTAATCATTGGAATAAATAATATTTTAAAGTTTATTATATGAAGGTGTATTTTATGGCTACTGTCCATTTATGCAGACAAGTATCACAAAATGTGTAATTGATCATGCTTTCACCTCTTTACAGTTTGAAATATGAAAATCAATGCACATTAGGGCAAACACACATCATATTTAGTCATTGAAATGAAAACATTCAAGATTCCACAATTCTATAATGGGTTTTGTTGTTATTTTAAATCTATTTGTTCCAATTTTGACAAGGTAATCAAGTTGTTCACTTTATCTTGCTTACACCTTGGTGCTATAACAACTTGTGCCACATGTTGCACTTTTTCATCCTTATGCTTCCTTGTTAGCTTCACTAACCCTTCTAGATATTCCAATTCACCAGGAACAGTCAAAATGGTTTCCAAAAGTGTAAATGATATATCTTACCCCTCAAGAAATGGGTTAAAAATTTGGACTTGGTAGTGATTAGCTCATTTCCAAATATTTTTAGTGCTGCAATGTCCTCCTCATGAAGTTCTTTTTCATTCTTGTCAATATCTGGTGTAACAATTGGATTCCTCCTCCTTTGTATTTTAGTTCATGAAATATTATTCTTCATTCCACACAACCGGTTCAATTCTACTAAGGTGGCATTTGCATCATTGACTAAAACCTCTAAAACATTTGTAGAAGTAGTAGGTCCCTTTCCATTCTTTTTCTAGCAAAGTTCCCCAGTATGCCCCAAACCAAAATAGTAAGAACATTTTAATCTACAATTCTCTATTTTGTTCCCCCCTTCACATTTGCCACATTTTGGTCTATTAGAAAGTTTTGAACACATAGATGCATTGTGGCCCACCATGTTGCATAATTGACATACATATGAGCTCCCTAGATTTTTTATTAGAATTATCTCTTTGCCATGCTATTTGATCCCTTTAAAAAATTAATCAATGTCTTATTGAGAGTGTGATCTGCCGCTTTGTTGAAGTATTTCCTTCATTAGATTCTCCATCCCTTTTATCCTTTAAAGGTTCATAAGGGGTCTCCCATATTTCTCCAAGCACTTTTTCAACCTCAATGGTTGTTACCAACAACTCATCCATGTTAGCATATGTACGCATCACACAAAATTTCCTAATTTTTGGCCTAAGATGAACTAGAAACCTTATTATTTTTTCTACATAAATTTTTTTCCCCCTCACAAACAATCACTCCAACCTATCATAGTATAGTTGAACTCGTTGTCTCAGTTCTTGCCTAGTGGCATCCATTTTCACTTTCAACTCCTCCCCATCATACACCCCATATTTTTCCATCATTATAATTTGTAAAGTTTGCCAATCAAGAGGTGCAGAATTTAAACTTCTATACCAATCTTTTGTTTTACCCTGGAGGTTAAGCCTGGTGATCTTGAATAGTTTGTCCTCATCATATTCTTGAATCTTTGCTACCATTTGTAATATTTCATCCTGATAAAAAACATCCTTTAAATCCTTCCCCCAAAACAATTCATCATATGGTTTTTTTTCATGTCCATTAATGATAAGATCCTAAGCATTCATAGAATATTTATTGGGGAACATAAGCCAAGGTGTAGCGCAGTCTAGTAGTGCATCTGTTTTGGGTACAAAGGGCCAAAGGTTCAAATCCTGTCCTTTTGGGAGTCATCATTTGTGACTAACCCAAAACAAACCTTTTATAATGGATATATATGTCTCAAGTCATCAGCTTTAGGTACTTCCTTTTTATTTTCTGATCTAATAAACTTGATTCTAGTGTCTTTTATTCTAATGTTAAAACTAATGTCATTTTTGCCAACAAATTCCCACCCCAACTTGCCATAAAGATATATGGAAAACATCTTGTTTGAAAACACTATCCTAACGAGTTTATCTCCAACATGTAATTTTTGGTCAAGGTCATGCTTATAGAATTGGATAAAATGAGATTCTAATTCTACTTCTAGGGATCTAGATATCTCATAACCTAGGAACAAAAACAGATAATTCTCTAGTGATTTTCTATTGTTCAATGATCTCCAAAAGGCCACAAAATGGTGTAGAAGAATCTGGTTTCTTGGATCTGAATGATTATCCACTACCTTCCATCTCATCCTACCCTTGTCCTGATCCAAATTGTAGGCTTCATGAAAAATCTAGAGTGCATGATTCCAATTGCCAAATCCCCAAAGCCACATGAAGATCAAAACCCTATTATAATCAAAGATGTAAATCCAATGATTCTAACAATCACAGAACCAACATTAGGTTCCTTGGGAAATGTAATTTCATCACAAGATAAAATTCCCATCTAGTTTGTAAAAGTCATGATCATTTACCGGACATAATTTGCCCTTATCACCATCATGCATTTCTCATTCAAAGAATTCCTAATGTTCACCGTTAATCACAGGAACAAGGTTCTGAAATTCAATTGGAAAAATTGAGAAGGACTGCTCATTTGAGTTGTCTAATTGCCATCAAAGTTGGAGTCAGTTTTCCCCATACAATCTCCAACACACCATACATGAAGAGGGTCTAGATGCTTTTACTCTGAGGATCTTGTTTCCTGCTTAAAACAACTATTTTATTCTAGGTATGAAGAAATGCGCAAAATGATCAAGTGAACTTACATAATGAGGTATCTAGATGTCTTTTACTCTAGGGAAATGTCTAGTTCTCTCAATCAGATGGCTAACACTCCTATGCAAGATAGGTGGAGAAATAGAACTGCTGCTGAAACTGTGAACATGTTCGCCACTCACATGGCCCATCCTACATTCTTACCCAGACCTGAACTTTGGATGTAAAACCATTATTTGTAATTTTGATAGCAATGTCTCCTATTTGAGCTTTTGTTGGATTGAATCCTATCACAAACAGAACAGTAAACCCGACAGCCTTCAAAATTACTAACCCTATTTGAAGCACATCAATACTAGCTCAATTATTGAAACTTCTAACTATCTATTGGTCATGAACTGTTTGGAGATCAAAACTTCTAACTATTTATTGGTCATGAATTGTTTGGAGATCAGTGACAACTTCTTCATCATTGGAACTGGACATAACTATGATTTATGAAACATATTTCATCTAAATAATCTCATTTTTGTCACAACTAGTTTTAATACCAAAAGAAAGGGTAATCGGATTTCTACTAAATAGACATTGTGCTACATTACAAAAAAGAAAGAAATTGAATCAAGGTCTTATGTATTTCAAACTCCTTGATTCCTTACACTAACTACTTGTTACTTGTTAGAATAAAATGTCAAAAACTTAGGTGGATCAAAATCCATCCAGATTCCTTTTCAGTGAATGACCACATGGTTTTTAATGGCAAGCTCTCATTCCCAACATTAATAGAAAACCCCTGGAGTTTTCACAAGATCAAGATTTCAACCTAGTCCCATATCCATGAAATATCCCAATTGCAGCCCAAATTTCAGAATGAAACTCTCTTGAAATCCCTTGTCGGAGTGCCAACAAAGGTACTCACTCCCTTAACTTAGCCTCTCTTAAACATTGCCATCAAAAACCCCTCAAGGAATCCCTATGATTCTACATCATCTCCACCACCAGTCCATGAACATTTCTAAAACCCTAGTCCTACTAAGCAGTGGAAGAAATTGGAAGACCGGGCTCACAACACAAGCATTCTTCTCATGAGTGCCTCTTGAAAAAAAAAACCAACAAAATATTAAAACCACAACACTAGCAAACTCCCTGCCAATTTAGCTTTGGTTCTCTGTGTCCTTATTGCACCGAAATCAGCTCTTAAATAGCCCATGCTCCATCCATCACCAAATCTCCATAGCCAATCTTAAAACCGCTCCATGAAGAACCAAAAAAAAATGTTGATAAGCCGGTAAGCTCATAATAAACATACCATACTGAATTCCTGCAATTTAGCTCCTCCTATGAATGCACGTATCAGAGACATAAAACAATACAAACAAAAACACGAAACACACGATATTGCGTGATTACTGTAGCCATCCAATGCCGAATGAAGTCTGCCACCTTTTTCCTTTCTTTCACTTTAGGGTTTCTTTTAGGTCACACCAAGACTTTATTCTAATGGTTGATGTACCAAGTGACCAGTTATGATTAGGTTGAGCTGATGGTGAATTGAACTCACAACCATGTCCCCAGAGGGCATGACTCACAACCACTTGGGCTATTTGACTTCATGCTGGTTAACTATGACTATTGAAATATTTTCATAGTAGAACACTCACTCATGTATGTACAATGAATTCACTTCAAGTTGTCTACTTGTTTAGTTGCAATTGTGTTTGTATTTTGCACTCCATCTTCATTACCAATACATTTTCAGCTACAAATTGTCCTGTGGTGTAGATGTTCAGATGCAAGGGATGTTTTGCCTTCTGCATTTGATCTCACCCAATTGTTGAACAACTTTGATCAAACTTAAGAGAAACATGACAGAGCAGTTATCACAAGAACATGTCATGTTATAAAATACTTTTGTTTGGCAATAAGGAAAGAGGCAATTTGGTTCTGAAACAAACATTCAATATTCAGGGGCAAATCTCTGTACTGGAAATGGGCAAAACGAAGGTTTACACCTTTTGGCTACTGTCAAATTTTGGTCATGTCCACAACTCATGAGTCATATTCGATGATGCCAATTTGTTTTTGTCACATATTGGCAGATTTTAACCTGGATTTTGAGTGAATACCTTACTACCAGGGTTTTTTTTTGTGGCAGAGTTTTGGTACTTGGTGACAAATGCTATTAGGAAAAATTTGGAAATTTTCGTTTTTTAAAGTGTAAATTCAACTAATTTTGCTAAAACAAATTGCCAAACATTCAAAACCACAAAATTGTAAAGCAAAACCCTGCCTACTACCTTGGCAGCTTTGGCACTAAATTATATTATTCCAGAAATTTTGAAATGCTAATTTTTTTCCCAATTAAAAGAGTATGAAGAAACTATGGAATTTTCAAGAATATTCTATTTGTTTAAATGAAAAATGAAATAATTAATCAACATAAATATGTCAAGGCTGCAAAGTGACTATGGTACTGGCACCTGGATTATTATCATTATGTCCAATGCATTTTTTTTTAAGAGAGATTTGTTGGCAGAAGTACCGCCTTGTACACTTGGTAAACGTAAGTTGTTTGTCCATGGGCACGCAAGATGTTGACAAGTTTCAGAAAGCCATCGGCTGGTCCTGGGCAGATCACATTAAAAATTTCTACCCCAGAAGACAGTATTTTGGGCAGCCGAAAGAAGGTTGTGTGCATATGGAAAACCAAACTGCACTTACACCATTTGCACAAAATAAGAAAGAAGCGGCCATGGGACTCAAAACAGTGAGCCACTGTTTTAGACTGCGTGCAGCAAGGAGTCGGGAATGTGCGCCATGACTTCAAACTCCTGACATTGCATGATTACAAGCAGGAATATCACTTTGGAAAATGCATGGCTAGTTTGACTTTCCAAGGCTACACGCCATTCTGTACATGGCACTCATGCTCTCTTGTTTTTCATTTAAATTATGCTATGTGCCCTACAAGGTAAATGTCTCTCAGTCAAACTTAAGTTTACAAAATAAAGCGAGAGACTATTTAACTATTACATCCTGCGCTAATCAAAAAGTCATTTCCTGTGATAGACCCTCTTAGGGAGCACTGCATAGCCTTCACATTTACAGGCCCAAACTGAGTTTCACAATATGTAGTGTGACATCTATACTTCATCCACAACCCAGTGTACAGGCCCTTTTTTCTGCTGTGAATCAATAGTGGACATGCTATTAGCATCCAACTTTGTTAAGTTCACCTGTACTTTGATTGTTGTTCTCTTCACGTACCAATAATGGCGAAAGATCCACCTAGGTGGGCTCAAAGTTCTTGCGCACATCTTGTATTTTATGGACTAGCAACTGGGGAGCGTGCACAAGTGAACCAGACATAACCATCCATTGTGAGAATTGAGATGCCCTCTTTTCATCTATGCAGAGAGTGCATGGTGATGAAATCTTCATCCAAGCAGCCAAAGGTGACAAAATCATGTGGCCAATGAGAGCCCAAGTTATACTTGTGCTAACTCCTAGGTTGTAACTCACAACTTGACAGCCGATCAGAGCATCAAGAAGACTCTCATGAGTACGGTTATCGAATAGTATCCGGCAAGAGGCCATCAGTTACTGCATATAATCAAGCTGTGAAGGCGGCAAGATTATATGCCGTAACTGGTGGCTTCAAGTCTGTTACTAGACATAATCGATTTTCCAGGAGCAGCAGTTATGGTGGAGAGCCAATGGTGTGTCAGCACGGGACAGGAGTTACAATGGGGAGCCAATAGCATATTAGTTAGGGCCCTGAAAAGGTAGATACTAGGTATTTGTCTTCTTGGTGTTTCAAGAGGCTTGAGCACAATGGCCACACAATTAGGCCTTAAAGCTGCAGGGCCCATGTGCCCTTCACATGTGAAAGACTGCTGCAAGGACATCGTCCCTTCACATTGAAAGACTAACCACTAAAATGCCCTTTACAATTTGAAGGCTCTTCGAAGGTTGGTCCTTCATGAAAGCAAACAAAGAAGCATGGCCTTCCTTTGGAAATATACTAGTCCCTAAATGTGGGATAAGACAAAAATGCTTTTTTAGAAAAAATTCAAATGGATATGGGTGATACATTTTTAAATATTTTTTAGTTTTATTTTTGTGGTTGTATGGGGCTTTTCTGGGAGCTTTCATATCTGGAATTTCTACAAAGATTTGAATAAAATTCTGATAAATAAGTGCATGCATTGGACCTCTAGCTAGTTATTTGGAGAATCCAGCTCCCTACACTTGGGATTGCACCAATGAGAGTTATGGGAATCATGGGTGAGTAGCAAGAGGCTAACTCTCAAAACTCAGTTATCACTTAACTCAAGAGTTCTAGCATTGGGATCCCTTTGGAGTTGCCACTCTATTTCAAGGATCTTCATATTCACATTTTAAAATTGGAAGGTTTATTCTTATTCGAGAAACCACGTTTTAGCTTGAATTTTATTTTATGAGTACCTTATTTGGTCATTGTGAGTGTCATATTAAAATGCATGCATTATTGTCATACAAAAAATCTTTATTTGGTTAGCGAAACTTTGGCTCCAACTTTGGGTAGCACTTGTTGAGAGCTCAATCTAATTTTGGTATATCATCACTGCTTGCTTGATTTTCAATGATATTTTTATGAATTGTAATCACATTTGTGGATGAGTAAATTGGATCAAATTCCTAAGAAAGGCTTTGAATAGAGATAAAATGATTGTGAAAAGGGCTTGGGCTCTTAAGGATTGAAGGCTGATCAAAAGTTACTTAATTTCTAAGCCTTTTTAAAAAATCAATGAATACATAAGAAAAAGCTACATATCTTGTAGAAGCTGTATTTTTTTCAAGCATTGAAAACATGTACTAGCATCTACATATCTTCAAGGACCCTCCTCTCTTTCGCATCTTTTAGAAGAAAGTATATTCGCTCACAGTCCAGAAGTTGGAGCAAGCCCCACAAGTGATAATGCATGCTAAAACATCACATCAACACTAATGCACATCAAGTATTAAATAACCTCTCCTTATATTCTTATAAAATTATATGAAATTTATTTTTTCAACAAGTGCCCTTCAAATTGAATGATTCAACAAAATGTTGCCTTTCACATCTGAAGGGTCCGACAATTTTTTGCCCTTGAGCCACTGTTAAAGGGCTAGACACCATTGAAGGGGATTGAAAGCATCAAATTTAATGCCTGCACGGAATCACTCTGCTCACACCAAAATAAAAAGGAAGAAAAGAGCTGCAATTGTGATATTGCTTATATATTCATAAAGCATTTTTAAAAAATACTTTTGTGTTTTAAGTGGGCTTAATACCGTGAACTTGCCCCCCACCACGTTCATCAAACAGAGTGTAACCCACTCTCCAGGCTGGAAGAGTGAGTTAACTTCCTTCCTTTTTTTCAAAATGCTTTATACAAGAGAAGGGACCCCTTCCTTGCTTCACATGTTCCCACCCCTTTCATTGGGGATCTGCCCTTGGTCACAGCGGCTCAAACCTGTGAAGCCCCTCAACACGATGCCTACACGAAACTAGATATGTTCGTTAAACTTGAAATGATCAGGTCGTTGATTGAAGAGACTCAATTTTCTTCCGTTCGATTGTCCCAGATTAATATCTGGCGACGATACGTAATGTGGCGATCCTGAGACCCGGTTTTGGGGACGCCATTTCACTTTCTCACCTCACTCACTCGATCGAGATCCCGGAACAACTCACGTGACTATCAGACATCGTCGCTTCGCCCTTTGTTTGCGGACCGCGTCTTGAATTTGACAGCTACAAAAACTCCTGGAGTCGCGGGGGGCACAACGGGCCGGTTACTGGAAGCTCCTTCGTCAGTTAATGCGGAAGCCTATCAGGATGTGTCACACAATGGACAAGAAGTCCGTCATTGACGAGAAACGAGGTACCTAGTCGCTGGAAAGTGGACAAGAAATTCAGTTATCGACGAGAAACGACGGACCTGGTTGCTGGAAAGTTGACAAGGAATCAGTCATCGACGAGAAACGAGGTACTTAGTCGCTGGAAAGTGGACGAGAAATTTAGTCATCGACGAGAAACGAGATACATAATCGCTGGAAAGTGGACGAGAAACGAGATACCTGGTCGCTGGAACGTTAATGAGGAATCATCATCGACGAGAAACGAGATGACTAATCGCTGGAAAGTGGAGGAGAAACTTAGTCATCGACGAGAAACGAGATACCCGGTCGCTGGAAAGTTGACGAGGAATCAGTGATCAACGAGAAATGAGGTATCTAGTCGCTGGACAGTGGACGAGAAAGCCGACCGTCGTCGAAAACTGTGACCGGCCGATTGGGCTCCCGCGCTGGAAAACTGCGTGGTCTGGCGCGCTACGGGCGTCTGCGCGTTGCGCTGGTGCGGCTGTCGATGCTCTCGCTCCACAAGGTCATCCACTGGATACCATCATCATCGTTTTGCATTTCAGGCGTGCTTCTTAGACCAATGCGCTGCATCTGTATTCTCTCTGCCGCATTCGCGCATTTGAATTTTTTGCCTTCAATCTGAGTTTTTTCTCTTTTTTTCCAGCCTCAAAATGTAGATTCGTCGAGTCTGCTTTTTTTTGAGGCGTCGAAGGTTGTCAAGGCTTTGGAGGGCCCCGGCGAGTAAATTATTTCGATAACTCTTGTCGTCTTCTCCTGTCGGGATTCAACATTGCCATCTAAAGAGGGCGATCAGGTAGAGACGGAGCTCGCGAGTTCGTGGACTTTTGTTTTGAGTGAATTTATTGTCCCTAACCCTTCGAACCTGGTTTCTCCAGTATCTGTGTAATTCGGTTGACGCATTCTTGACGAAGAATATGTTCACGGGAATTTTGAAACTTAAAGAAACTCCTCAACGTCAGGTATGCGTCTACATCTTCAGTTTTGCATTTATAGGTGCTAGATCTGCTTTTCTCGCGTAGACAATTTGTTTGGAAATTGTCCGATTTCCCGGACCTTCTTTTGTTGGTTTATTTTTGCTCTGCAATCGGTATCTAGTCATTATCCCGGCGACAAATCACGGTGCTTACCGTCTGCAGGCTGACTGCTTAGTCATCGGTCTAGCGGAGCACGACCGGCAACCTCGTCCTCCGACTATTTTATTCGCTTCTCACTCTTTCTTTTAGGTAGAAATTTTGTTATTCTTCTTTTTTTGTTCCCTCCACCTGAGTCATCTGTCTACGCATTGTATCCGGGAGCTCATCTCCTGGATTTTCTAGTGAAATTGTGCTATTGCCGCATCAGCACCTTCTATTATCTTCCTCATCAAAAAGCGATACGATCATAGCACTAACAATTGTGGGGATATGAGCGCAAGTCCAACTGTTTGCAAGCCTGCTTCTACTCTATACGTTATGGACATCGGTCGACGCTACCGCACACTCCAAGAATTCCTTCTTAATTATCTTGGAAAGCTGGCTTGCTAGCCCTGGTTCCGTATCTGGGCACACTTACATTACCAGTAATCACAAGTCCTGTTTCTAGAGTAGATTTTCTTTGAACTGCTGCTTTTCACAATAATAACTCCAAATCCAATCACTTTGGGCGTGCTGGGATTGCAGTCTTCACTTGATGAAGGGAATTCTTAGCTTACACCTTGATTGAGGACCCAGAATAATCCTGTTGCCTAATTCGGGAATGTTGTCATGGTGGCCTGCAGACAGAAACAGAGCGTGTACAAGTATTACACATTCATGTGGAGGCATTTTTGCAGATGGTATTTGAGGTTCACATTGTGTGACAATGGGGAAAGGCATACTATCATGAGAGTAAAATTTCATGTACAGACTCCTTATTAACCTAGACCAGCACTTGGATGCTCAGAGGCAGCAGCACTACAGAAACTTCATGGCTTTCATCAAATTGGAGAAGGCCTAGGAGATACCACACAACATTCGTATGCCCCTCAGTTGATACCACAGACTCATCAGATGTCACAGTTTCACTGGGGTTGTTGACAAACCCAAAAGTCAATTCACTCGGTCCTGCTTCAAGCTACTTTCAGTACAATAAGAGGGTATTTGAGAATCTGAACATTTTAGCCCTAAGAAATGCAGCGCTCATCAGGAGTGCCATCTTCACACAGACCACCTAGGCCACCTTACACAAACACAGCATCACAGATGGGGTCAATCCTCAGGGATAAAAGCTACTTCAGAGATATGGAAAAGGGAGATAAGCTCCAGTGCAGGTTCCAGGAGGAGTGGGCAATCCACTTGATTCCAGTTGTCCTATTGATCTGCATTTTCATTCTCTACATTTGCTCATCTTTACCATTTGAGGGTGAGTTTGAAAAGAAACTTCCATCCCTATCTCCACTTACTTGAACTTAATTGTTGAAAGCCTCCTCTTTAAATTCAATTGTCAATGTCATGCTAGTAGTAATCAGATTGCCCTGCAGTAATAGTATCCATACATTCCAGATTTCTAAATTCTAAATATAGTTTTTTTTTGTTGCAAAGTTCAATACTACTATTGGGCTTTGAAGAGAGCTATAGTTTTTGAAGCAATGAATAAGCTCAGGGTTTGATGTGAACAGCACATGAAATACAAGGTAATGATGCAAGTCATATCATCGCAGAAAAGTCAGCAAAGTCAGAAAGGCACTTGCAAGAGGCGAGCATGTTGCAAGTGGCAGAAGAATACTCATTTAATGAACATCAAAATACTACTAGCATTGATGTGGAGCAGCAAAAATTGAACTTGCCAATAGTGCCACAAATGCTGCTCAGAGGTGCTGCCAATTGAGAGCACATATACCAGAGGACATTGCTGAAGACCTCAGACCATAAGTTCTCCTTCCAGCTGGAGTTCCATCATAAAAGGCCAATGGACCAAAACACCCATTGTTTACTTGTCCAATTGTCCAGGAATTTGATGGCTTCACCCTTCTCAATTCTGTCATCCAGTGCTAATAGATTATTTCCTGGATCCAAGCTGAAGTAAAAAAGGGGTAGGGAATTACCAGCATTCTCAAGGGACAAATTAGTGCTCACTTGATGTAGTCTTGATAAAGCAATGTTTTTCACTGATTAATTTAAGTTGCAGTCTCTTGTAGCTGTGGCAGGCCATTCGCTCTAATACAGGTCAGTGCCCAAAAGTTACAAGCCATGTTCTACACAAATCCCAGTTCTAAGGACTTCAGAGACCCATAATAATCCAAGCACCCATTTGAGAATCCTAATTCAGCTCGGTACATATAGAAATTATTGTCTGTACAGATTTGTACACAGTGACACTGCCACTTTGACAAGTCTAACCTCATCCTCTACGTGGTTTCTTTGACACTGCAGAGAATTGAACATTTCATCAATGATCATAGATAGAGGAATTTCACTGGTTCAAGTATGAACCTGGATGCAGATGTGAGAGCTGATCACTCCGATCCATGGCAGGCTCTTTCTGCAGCAAAGATGTACAGTAAAAGAGACCACCATTTCAAGTCAGAAAATTGTCTGCCTATGTTCAGCAGGGAAAACTAGAGCAAAACTTGGACAGTAGCCAAAGTATCAACATGCAGTGACAGGAAGACTCAGCCATGATGATGCTAGCTAAGAAAAACATAAACAAGATGGAGATGACCAAGAAAGAAGAAAAACTGATAAAAAATTGCAAAATGAACCAAAAAAGGAAGGTGGAAGAAACAACAAAGGCACATTCAAGAGCATGATCTTTTGAAGTGGGCTTTGAAAAACTTACCACTCCCTGTTAAGAATCCCTTGAAATAATCATTTTGAACATTGCAGCAATAACAAACATATATCTTTCTTTGTTAATCAAACCTCTTGTTAAATCTAATAGCTTTGATGAGTAAACTTTTCTCTTAAGCTTGTCATTTGAGTTATGAAGAACTCTTTTGAGCTACAAAGCTTTAAGAAGCTATGAAGTTGACTGTTGACACTCCAAATTTGTCAGAATCAAATACAGGAATCCACAACAAAAGGTTTACAAAATTTGAGAATATCTGCATGTTTTTGCTGAGAAGACTAATCAAAAGTGTCGATGTTCAAGCCTTTTTGAATCTTTCATTATTGCTAAATCCCATAACTTGCAAGAGAAGCCAAAAGAAGTACAAAATTATGCTCACAAATAATCTAGGGACATGGTACTTGAAGAAACTGGGATGGAAATCTTTTCAAATCTCTTCAGCTTTTCAGAAAGTATGGTACAAGATGCTTGTCACTGCAGCCCCAAATCTTACCACATGCAACCCGTTGAAAAAAAAAAGGTGATGTTCAGCATCCACCATATACTGTCATCCCACAAATCCTGAGTGTCAAAATGGTTACTGATAAAAACAAAAGCTTCCTGGATGGATATGAATGAAAGAAACAAATAATGTGCTTGGCACAATCTCTCTGTCCTATAGTTTGTAAACAAAATCTTTTGGAAGCATATGATGACTTACCTTGCACTGATAATGAAAGAGAAGGAGCTGGGAAAGGGCATTGATTTAAGAGAATGACTAAAGAGAGAAATTCCATCAAAACATATGGGGTATTGTCTCTGTTCCAGCCACACCAAAACAAGCATGACAAGAATAACGGTTTTAACCTTGTATAACTCACAAAGGATCAGACCATCACATTCACCATGAAGAGCAGTGACTAAGCGCCATTACTCACCAATAACTTCATCGGCTCCCAACAGTGGGTGTAGGCAAGTACATAGTAATCTGCTCAAAACTTAAAGCAAACAATTGTGCAAAAATCTGTGTTCTGAGTCTCTGTTGCATTCCAGGACACAACAGGTAGCTTCAATCATAGCTACCACTCAAGAGCCAAAGCCAAAAGTCAAAAGTATCCTGATTCAAAATGCAACAAGCTTAGAGAAATATGAAATCCAGGTTTTTCCACTGTCTGATTCTCTACCAATTATATACATATAGAATCTTGATAGCAGGTCTACGTCATGTAAGTATGAGTCATGAAGTTGTCAATGCGTACCAAGAGTCTCTGGCCGCCCATGCACCACATACCATTGCTGGCTGCACAGTTCACAATACAATCCACAAGAATCTGTGAACTGGAGACAATGATGAACTCAGCTAGAAAGGAAGACACATTTGTCTACAAAGGAATTAGGCTTCGAGAGCTTTCTCTCTCTATTCTAAACCCTAACTCACAGCCCCTCTCCAACCCTCCTCAGCACACTTGCTTCATGAAAATATATTTCACCTTTGAAGCCAAGCAACTTCAAGGAATCCAACCTAACAAAGTCTATCTTTTCCTTCCCATCCATCTGAAGACAACCAGTCTTTTCTATGCTGTTCTTTGCGCACCATCTTTCCATTCCTCAAACACACCAAACTGCCAGCAAGTGCTTCAAATTGCTTGTGGCTGCTGTACTGAAATCCTAGGATCTCCCACGCTCTGTGTCATCTGTACCACATTCTCTTGCAATTTGGGCCTTGGCATTGCTGTTTCATAGGGCTGCAGAAGTGTCAATACATGGAGCTCTGGAATAGGGTGCTGCTGATTCACATGAAGAGAAAAAGGATGAACAAGATAAAAGTTATGTAGGAAGCTCAGAGTAGGCAGGCCGGCGTCCAAACACTTAAGGTAAGGTTTGCTTGCCGTTTTTGCAGGTGGGCCCATTGTTTATGATGTCCAAAGAGCAGATGGAGCCTCCCTTATGGCGCATCTGCTGCATTCAAAATTAACAAAAAAAACAGACTAGAGGCGAGAAAATTACGACCCCTCGAAGTATTGGGCGAGAGGGTAGTTGTTCTTACAGGAAATTCTCGACCGAACATCATAACCTATTTTCAAACCCCGCAAAATATCTTTAAATATTATTTTGTTGCTTTTAGAGTTAAAAGATGATTTGTAGAGCTTAAGATGACAATTTCAGAGCGGTTTAAATTGCTCAATTTGAACCAAAAATTTTGAGAAAGTTATGCACTGATGAAGTAGGAGGGTCAAAATGAAGAAAAATGAAAAAAAGTTTTTTTTTTTAAACTGCTTTTTTGGGCTGCTACTTCGGCTTTGCATTGGAAAGGAGAGTTCATAAGGTGCTCCTATCACATTTTTAATCACTCAAAATGGAGAAGAATTGAGAAAGGTCTGTCAAAATTGTTCGACTATAGGCTAGTGTTTTGGTGACAGGCCTATCTACCCTATACCATCTGCTAAAAGTTGACGACATATTTACCGAAATGATTGCTTGGTTAATGGCTTGGACTACAAGAGATTTGGAGTTCCAGAATTTAAACCGGCTGACAAATCAGTTTCAACATTTGTGAAATCTTTTAATATGTTTACAAATAGTAGTTATCATCTTGCTTTACAATTCATTTTGATATGAATGCATTTGAATTATTAGGTAATGAAAATCAGTAAAACTGTGAAGTAACCAATATGGGTACCAAAGAATAGATTTCAGCTTCCCCAAAAATTGTATCCATAAGTGGCTAGAAGTACTAATTTTTATCCCAAATACAATACAAATCTGCAGTCTCATAATAAAACCAAAATTTTAAAAAATACATATTTCAACTAACAAAACCTATAGAAACACAACAATTTTAACTGTGTATTTCAAATAAGGAACTTTGTCATATAAAACCATAACTTAAAAATAGAATAAAAATAGACATATTCAAGCAATTAGATATACGCATATAAAATCATAATGCAAAACAGAAAATAGAATTGTAAAACAATTTCTTCTTCCTATTCTTGAATCTTCATATCTTGGCTTTTGTTCTACAAGTATTTTCAAACTCCCACAAATGTACAATACAATGCAATTTCACATGGGTAGAGAAAATAGTTCCAAATTTCCTTCCAAAATCCAATTTGAATTCAAACAATAAGTTCTATTTATAACTATTCCTCTTTCTTATTATTACTTATTGTTATGCCTTAACATTATCCCCCTTACTTTGGATTCAGTCCTCAAAATCCTTGAAGCCTACATACTTAAATTATCTGTTAAAAACTATAACTAGAATTATTACTAAATTTTTACTTTTTCAAATAATTGTTACTCTACCATAGACTATTCTTGGTGTTGTGCCTCTTATTGTTGATTTGCATGTACAAATTATTGAAGCCATGTCTCTCCATTATTATCCCCCTCTTTTGTTGAAAGTTTAACAAAAAAATGCCTTAACATATTCAATAGATTCATGTGCTAACCTTAGTTTGATTTGGTGGTTGAATTGATTGAAAGGGTTCAATTTGCTAATGTACCCTTATTTCTATTGTAGTCAATGTTCTTAATCTTGTGGTTGTGGATTAACTATATAGCTTCTTCCTCAATGTTTGTGACTATACCACCACCTTGTATCTCCTATTGTTATGTAATTTATTATTCCAATAATTATGGTACTTCATTGATTCATAGATTATAAGACCTAAGGGCATTCCTTGATTACAAAATCACACTCCTTGATCATCTAATTCAAATTTGAAGTGGGGTGAAAGCACATTACATTGACCCCCTTTGGGGTGTCACATTGTACTACTTTCCAAGGATGTGCATGTTTGACTATATCCCACTTCAAACTTTCGGAAGATTTTCATAATATTTTTGCATATTGTGTTAGAATATAACTTAGGCAAGAGATTAAAAAATAAGTTATTTCATTTCATTTTATAAAGTAGGAGATTGGAATATATTTGTGAAAATGAATGTAATGTACATGTGTACTCAAAAACACAAATATATTCCAAAAATAATTTAAATGATTTTTAGTTTTTATGAAAGTTGAAGGTATATTAAACCATGTTTGGATACCATGTGACTATTTTGTAAATTTTCATCTCAAAAAATGAGTTTTCTGAACAAGGATGTCATAAATGTGTGGTAAATTGAAATTTTGATGAAAAATCACGTCCACATAAAAAATGACAAGCATGGCTAGATGGGCCATTTTTTTAATTTCATTCAAATTGATTATTTTAATGACCAATGAAGCCCTAAAGTTAGTGTAGTCAAAACGAGATTGTGGCCCTATTATACCAATGTATATTATAAATATACTCATGAATCTTTCAATATAGATCATGAAAATTATTATAATTATTAAAATAATATTAAATAACATTTTTTTATAAAAAAATTGTTGTAATGCCCAAAAACCAACATTGATACCCAAAATTAAATGTACCATGCTTTTGGAACAATTATACTATATGTAGTATAATACTAAACCCAAAAGTGCCTCAAAGGGGGTCATCGTAGTGTGCTTTCACCTAGTGTGACACATAAAGTTAAGGTAAACATGTTTGTATGCCTTGATCTTCTATAAACACAACTCCTCATTTGCTTTGTGTTTGGCAAACATTTTTCCAAGTTTTCTACCACATATTTGCACCAAATTTCCACCATGTGTCTACTTTTATGGCTTGTAATTCCATAGCCTTCTACTTCATTTTGACTATGGTATAGTTCATCTTCAATTCATCATATTCTTGTAATTTACTTGAAGTAGTACGATTCCAATGTTTTCATCTTTTCCAAAGTTGCTTACAATGGATAGGTCTCATTATGCATAGGTTGATTGGATCCATCACATGTGGCCTTCATATGATTTCAATGCAACCATGCTACATTTCTATCTTTATTTATTCATTCCAAATCCAATTTTAATTACTGAACTTTTGTTTTTCCTAATCCAACATCACAATTTTCAACCTCGTGTTAGTTAGAATAACACATTATGTTGCAATTTTATAAATGCCTCCTTCATCAAAGCCCAATATTTAACATCCTTTTATTTAAATTATTATTGTAACATATTTTTGTTGACCTTCACCTTCCCTAATGCTTGAATGACTTGTATGTCCAAATTGAATCTCCTTTGATATTCCTAAAAGAAATCCATATGTTTTTTATTGATATGTTGTTGCTTACTATCAACTATTATTTATTAGAAGCTTTTTATGCTACCAATTATCGCTTTAGCTATTGAACTTTTTGGACTATCGTATGGAATTATTGACGCATTTGCAACTTGTCAATTTCCACTTGATGTTTAACATTTGGCAACCATGTTGGGGATACATTCCTGAAATGTTAAAGGTGGAATTTGGCAACCTAGTTACCATAAAAAAAAAGATTGCCAAATTAAAAAAGCAATAAGAAAAAAATGAAAACACATGAAAATAAGACTTGTTTATTGTTTGTTTACCATCCTACAACAACTATCGTCCTATAGCAATTACCGTCATGGAACAACTACCATCTTGCACATACCATCATTTACAAACTTGAAAAAAGACCCACAACCGCCTACAGACCTCCGATAGCTACTACCTACCGTTTGCAGCACTTGCAAACCTTTTTGTACTTAATGCCTACCATTTACACTACCTTCAGACCCTTTATGGTTGTTGCCTACCATTTGCAACAATGTTACCTTCCCTACAAACCCCAAATTTCATATTTACCTCCTTGTTGCTACCTTTTAATGGCAACTATCGTCCTATGGCAAAAGGCATTTTCTACTCTAAAGACAAAAAACAAAGAAAGAATATCCTATTGCTCTTATAAATTTTTATAAAAGTAAATTTTAAAAAAAAACTATTACATAAAACATAACAAAACATTATGTAATTTTAATGTGTATTACCTTCCCCCACTACCTAACATCCTCCAAGTAGAACAAAAACAATATGATATACTTTCAACCATTTTCCATTGCAAGAATCAAAATACAAGATATTTCCTTACTTTCCAACTTTATCCCCAATGTCACATACACACTTCTTCCCCAAGAGAACTTTCTTGGCCACATCCAATCTAGAATCATACAAAGGAATGATGCTCAAAGGATAAATAAAGAACCTAAAAAGGATATTCACTAGACAAAGGTTGAGTTTTTAATCTTCCTAAATTTCCTTATCCTTTTAAATCTCTTTATCATCATCCCTTCCACACATATTGTAACAAATGCAAACATTAGACACCATTTTCCAATGGATGGAATTCATCCATAATGTTCATCCATAAATCATAGTTAATTGTTAATTAAGACCTAATTAATTTTTAATCAAGTCCTAGTTAAATCCTAGTTAATTTTAGTTAACTCTAGATTGACTCCTAATTAAGTTTCAATTAACTTTTAATTAAGTTTCAATTAACTCATAATCGACTCTCAATTAGGAAAGTTCTGAAGGAGCTTCCTTATTTGATGCACACATAGAAGCCTCCTTAGAAGCTTCCTTGAACTAGGTCCTCAAGGGGTATAAATAGGGATAGGACCCCTCATTTCTTTTAGCCTATTCAACATTAGTTTTAAGCACGATCTTGCACCATAGCCTTGTCATGTTCTTTTCATATTCATGTTTGCATATGTTAACATAATAAATATATGTTTCCACATTTGTCTTGCACATCTTGTGTTCTTATTTTTGAATCATGTATTCTTGTTTTGTTCCTTGTTTGGAAATTAGACTTAAACCTTTCCTTCAACCTTTATTATCGTGATTCTTTGTGTCCATGGCACATCTTAATTAAGAAAAATCCATCCATCCCTTATCCACTTGGATTAATTAACCTAGATGGCTTCACCCCCTAATAAATAAAAGATGGTAAGTAGGATCTTTACCATTAGTAACTAAATAATTTTAGGATTCCTCTCTAAATGAATTAGATTAACATATTATTTCTAGTAATTATATTATTTTTATTAAAATTCCTCCCAAAATTAGCTTCTAATTATTTTGTCCCATGAAGGTAATTCACTATACTAACGATATTATCGTCAAAAAACACTTTCACTTAAAAAATTTCTTGAGATTATTTTGTCATCTGATGGTGATTACCATCTAGTGACAATACTATCGTTTCCTAACATCCATGGTGTTTAATCAACATAGGACACTTTCTTACCATTAACAATAGGTTTGACAATAATACCGTCACTAGTTTTCCTACAATGGAGAATGTCAACTTCCCTGTTTTTTAACATTCATCACAAGACCTACATAAATGCAAAGTATCTTTGTAGATGATAGGCCACCAATAACGTGCATCCTAAATTTTCCTAATAATAATCTTAGTAGAAAAATGACCTCCTCCTACCCCCTTGTGTAGTTCAATGGGGATGGTAATGGCCTCATTAGGGTCCAAACAACATTTCAATACTTTGTCTTAGTGTAAGTAATACAAGTTACCCTCCAATAACATGAAGTGTAAAGTTTTTAGCGCAATCCTCTTTTTGTACTCCACAAGGTAACTATTAAGGAATACCCCAATGAGAAAATAGGTCCTAACATCAAATAATTAGTCAAGTTGTATAATAAATAAAAGGGCATCTACTATATGGTCAGCAACTCCCTATGGTTATGTGTTGTGAGGGAGAGGAAATAAATCATTTGCCATTGAATGAATATTCCCTTGTTTGTACATGATGGTAAAGTCACATTCCAAAAAAATAGTAACCATTTTGCAATTATGCCAAACAACTATGGTTTGTTGACGAGGTAGGTTAATGCTATGTGGTCCACATACAAGACAAATCTATTGCTAAGGAAATAATGGCAAAATTTATGTAGGGTGTAGACCATGGTTAACGTTTTTCGCTCCATTGTAATGTAATTCTACTCCGTTGAACTCAACAACTATGACGCATGTGCAATAGGCTAATCGCATTTACTATCTAGATTTTGGGCCAACATGGCCCCTACCACCAAGTTAGATGCATCCGTATGTACATGGAATTCCTTTTCCCAATTTGGTGCAATTAAAATGGGAGCCTCCACATATTTCCACTTGATGGTCTCCCACACATCTTGGCACTTTCAAATCCAAATGAACTCCTTTGACTTTCCATATTAGTTTTGTGATCAATGTCATAATGAAGGCAAAGTGTTTCACAAAACACTAGTAGAATTGTGCTAAGTTGTTGAAATCTTGGAAATCATGAGGGTTCTTTAGAACAAGGATTTTGACGATCACTTCTACCCTCTTGGGATCCAGTAGCTTCCCCTCCTTTGAAACAATAAACCCTAGTATTATGCTTGAGAATACCATAAAGGCACATTTTTTTGAATTGAAACTTATTTCGTACTCCCGACACTTTTCACATCACTTCCATAATTTGGATACATGTGTATCCAAATCACTATAGACTATGAAATCATCTAAAAAAGTTTCATAAAATCATCCAAATAATCCTTGAAAGTTTTACTCACCGCTCTTTGGTATGTACATGGCACATTTTTAGGCCAAACGGCATTACCACTCAAACAAATTCTCCCCAATCCGTAATGAATGTCATTTTGTAACGGTCCTTAATGGCAATTTGAATTTGATGGTATTTAGAAAAACCATCCAAAAACAAGTACACCTTGTCCAAAACTTCATATGTGAAGGTTAAAGGGTATGGGTCTTTTTGGTGGCAACATTCAACTTCCAAAAACTAATGCATATTCTCAATTTATTGTTATTCTTCAATACTACCACAATTGGCAATAGCCAAGTCACTTGCTCCACTAGCTTGATGAAGCCAACCACCAACAACTTGTCAAGGTCTTGTTTAACAACTACCGCATAGTTGAGATTCATGCGGTAACACGTTTGGTGTGAAGGGGGGATGGTAGTGTACATGTCTAGTTCAATTTTGTGCTCCATAATGTGAGGTGGGATCCCTTTGAGTTCTTTGTAATTCCACGTGAACACATATGTAAATTTTCACAACAAATCCTCTGTTACTACCATTATTGTCCCCTCTATATCAATGTTTAACTTGAGGTAATTTGGTTCTTCTATTGTCCCCATGTTTATCTTTTGAACTTAAATCCTAGGTCAAAGTCCATGTTGCAATCTTGAAAATCTTTACCTTTTCCATTTCAAGGGTTTCATCCACCACTATTGTCCATGGTTCATGCTTAAATTGAGTATATGGTTCAGTTACCTCTTGATTAGGAAGGATATTCATCCCAATGGAGAATATGTCTAGTTTAGAGGAAAATATAATTTCCTTTTCCTCATATGTCACCCTTTCCATGAAATTGTAATTGATTACCATTTGTGGTCATCTAATATTGCCATTCAAGTACTTGGAAACAAATATTATTTTGACAATGCCATTACCTTCTATGGTGACCATATTGGTTCCCCAATCATGGATCACTTTGGCATTTCATAACCATGGGTGTCCTAATAGCATGGAGGGCATAGGCACACTAAGCCCCCAAAAATTGTAATCACAAGTATAATTTTTTTGCAATTAATTTTTTTGGTAATGTATGGATATCACATCTTGGATTATTTTTTCTTGTTTTAAGTATATTTGATTAATTTTTAAAGTTAATTTAATCAATTGTTTTAGAAAATCCAACAAACGATGAAAAACTTAAATGTATGAAATATATTTGTGACAAAATAATACATGTCACAAAGTTTGAAAATTTTGCATATATATTTCAAAACTAAGGTTGTGAATGCAATTCTTGGGTGAATTTTATTATGGTGTATGATATTGATACAGTAGTACTTTTTCAGGTTTGGTATAAATTAAATTATTTTCTAGTTTGTCGATTTTTTTGGATATTAATAATTAATTATGAGGAAATTTTTTTTAATTCATGCAACCAACCAAATTTGATCCTTGAACCTCTCCGAGTAGCTTTCAGCAATAACTTGCTAACCACCTTACCACAAAAGCACTAAACTTTTCTTCTATAAGCCTTTGGTTATAATAAATTTAATACATAGTGTTGAAATTTTCAGAATTCAAATTTTAATCGCCAAATTAAAAATAGAAAATTAAATAAATTATTTGGCACCTCAATGCCAAACCTAAAAAGGTACTACAATATACATGAATTAAATTTAAGACCATTTAGAGATTTTAAGTTTTGGATGAAATTTCATTTTTAAAATATGTGTTTTTTTCATTTTTGCAAAATAAATGCATAATAAAAAAAATTTAGGAAAAATACCATGACCATATCAAAAAGGAGGAGATTTATAAATGGGTATGGCATTATTTTTTCAATTTTCTTTTGTTTGGTAATGTTTTATGAACCACAAACATGAGGCCCTATGGTTGTTGAAAAATTGTAAGTTATATATTATATGTACATTAATTTTAATCAATCCTTTTCATTTGACTGTTGGATCAAAATTAATTCTGACTCAAAGCAAACTTTGAGTTCCAAAAGGGTGTGGTGCAAATTTTAAAATTTTTTACTTGTGTTTAAGATAGCCAAAGCATACCATCAAGATATTAACTTATTGTGTATTATAATACTCATTAAACATCAACTTTTTTGGTGAAAAGTGGATCACCTTTAACATGCTTTCACCTTGGAATAGGTAGGGTCTACCACTTTGTTGTTCATGACTATGAAAATAACTATGTATGGTATGTTGTGAATTCTGATCCTAATATTGGGAACAATCCCAATGGTTTATTGAATGAAAAATCAACCATTCATAGGTTAAATGGAGTTGGATATGGGGGTGGTAACCTTAATTTTTGCCTTAACCCATATGTTATAGCATTCACCCTTGACCCTTAATCCAAAAGCACATCATCTACCATGTTTTTCCCAACATGTATTATTATTAGTCCCATATGATGGTCTACAGTTGCAATAACAATAGTGACTATGACCTTGAAGGTATTACCCTCACTGTGAGCAAATTGTTTATTAATTGATGTCAAGTACGTATTAAGATTAGGTGTTAACTTCAACAATTGGCCAATGGTGACAATAATCTTATTGTCTAGTATCCATTGTCCCACTTCCTTCTTGACTTCCAAAGTAGTTAGGGCTAGCATTACTATCGCAACCCCACTTTGAAGGAAGTGTAAGGTCGTCACTCACATTCCCGAAAATGGGACTTGGGAGTCCTTCGGGACTCCTGAAAACTCAGAGCATGATTACAGGGGTCAAAACACCTTGCATTGAAGTGTTCTTTATACCGTTGGAAAATTCTTGAAGTGTAGATGTTCGAAATGGCCTTGCATGAGCCATTTGGGCATCTACAGCATAAGTTATGTTCGAAAGAAGGGCCGGAAGTCAAACTGGCAATTTGACTCCCGACCACTAAAATTCAGGAATCAACCCGATCCCGGTGTGTGCAGGTGAAGTGTGACACACCGTTGGAAAGCTCTCAAGGAGAGCTACAACTTTTTTTCAGACCTCGTCCCAATTCGAGCTTGGGGCGAGAAGTTATGAATGCCCAAAGTCTCGGGAGTCCAAACCGGGATAGTTTCGGGACTCCTCTTTGGGAGTCCCGGGAAAAAGTGCCATTCGGATGCAAGTGTGACGGTGAGACGCAGAGAATACTATATGGGGGAAGGTGGTGGCCTCCCTTGAGTCCGGGCCATGGCGAGTCAAGTGAGTCCAAGGTTGCCCGTGGCTAGTCCCAACACCAAAAATGAGTTCTAACTAACTTGTTGGTTGGATTTGGATGCAGGACTGAATAACTAAGTAGCTTGTCCCTCTTCCTAGTCTAATCCCGGAGCTTTCAGCACGCCCCTCTTAGTGCTGGAAGCTGGGAGCGTGCCCCAAGTCCCCCACATTTCCGCAACTTGAATGAGTTAGCCCCAACTTGGGGCTAACTAGGGACTTGGGAGCGCGTCAATTACCTTTGGATGTTCCATAGCAAACAATAACCCCACCCATTCAATGGACTAAGATGGGTTTGGGATAGTAGCTATGTCCTGTTATAGTTCATGTATTTTTTCATCCTTTTACAACTTTTGGAGAGTCTTTACCATCAGTTGCTTGAACTTCTCCTCTTCTTACCAATCTTGGGGGTCCTTCCTTTTGAAAGGCTTCCCTCTCCTAGAAGGCTACCTCCTTAGGTGTTTTATTTGTGGTTGTCACAACCATCACCATATTGATGGTGGCCTCCTCATTCTTCTTTTCACTAGGCTCATCCATTTGAACCTTGCAGTATCATCTATAAAACGTTTGGGCAAACTCATTAAAGGTACAGTCTAGGTGGTTGTTCACAAAGTTGTCCCCCCAAGCTAAAGTTATGTTTCATAGCGTCCATTGGAAGTGAACAATTTTTGTACCCTCCTAGGTAACACCATTAACTTGTATTACTCATTTGAACACCTATACATGAACGTCTAGGTTTGAGTTTTTAGTATACTCAAAATAGTTCAAGAACTTTTTAGCCCCATCAAAATTTATAGTTGTTATTGTCACAGGTGGCATGGTTGGGTACCATGGAAAATAGGGATTCAAGTTGGGTGGCATTCCTCCCCATCTTGGAGGTACTTGTGGGAGGGGAGGTTGGCCCTTCTTATCATCCTCTCCCTCATTTGAATATGATGACACTAATAGAAAATTGTCATTTTGCAACTAGTCCCTGCAACTAATTTTAATCATAGGCAACATTTGCAACTAAAATAGTTGTGTTGGACAAGTTGCATGTGACACTAATCACAAATTACAAGGAATTATGGATCAAAGAAAAAGTCAACAAAATACACCTTCATTGTTTGATTAGACATATATGTATTGTCATTTGCAACTAGGGTGCAATTCTTTTTGTGAACAATGGGAATAAATTATGTGTTGTCACATGTCCCAACTTTTAATAATTAAAAATATTGTTATTATAATCTTGAAATAATCTAAAACATTTAATTTTTATGTCTGGATGGTTTTAAATTGTGCCATGTGGTGCAATAGAAATTTGCCAGATGGCATATTAATTGAATTTGTCCAAAATAAATTTAAATCAATATTTAAATATGTAGGTTGAATTAAATACCTACTTACCTACCTAGGTTAAATATCTACTTAGGTAGGTAGGTAAGTTAGGTGTAAATACATAAATAGTTTTATTTTATTTTGGGTTCAACATTTTTTATTGGCTCATTCCATATGCCCAATTTTTTAAATATGAAAATGTAAGACAAAACACCTTGTTTATATACTTTTCAAAATGAAAATGAAAGCCAAAACATATGGGATAAACCTTTTAGTTGCAAATAGTTTATAACTAAAATTGTTTAGTTACAAATTACTTGCAACTAAAAAATTTATCCCAGATTTTTATCCTCATTTTAATTTCTATAAATTATATAATTAAGTAGGTAAGTGACTCATTAACTAGCTACCTAACTAATTAATTAACTCATTAGTTAATGAATTAATGAATTAATTATATTTTTATTTACTATTAAATAATACTATATTTATTAGTGAAATAAATAGTAATATTATTTAATTATAATTATATATTAACTATAATCATCTATCAATTAATTTATTTAATATTTTGTAACCAAATAAATAAATATAATAACAGAAATATTCAGTAATTAGTAATTATTAACTATTAATTATACATATGTTAAATACTTATTTTTAAAATATATAATAATATAATTAAAGTATAGCCTAGGCTAACTATTTTATTATAAATATTTCCACTATTATTTCATTTTATAGTTAATAATAAATATAAATATAAATTTTAACAATAAAAATAGAATTAATTTTATTATTATTGTAGCTAGTTGGTAGCCAAGGTTAGCTATTTTATTTTATAATTCATATTGGAACTTCATTCATTATAACTATTTATAAACTATTACAATAAAAATTATAAAATAATACAATAATACATTCGAACATAAAAATTATATTTTAGTGTTGATTATAATCGTTGACTAATTAATAATTAATATATATTAACTATAAATTTGAAATTAAGAAAAACTTAAAACTAGATATTAGTATTTCAATCATTATTATAATGTAATGATACTTCATAATTGATTACTTCTAATAATAATAATAATAATAATTTTAGTTATTTCATTTTATATATATGTATAATTATGTCACTTGTTATAGTTATAATGATTTTTATAATTATTAATAAATAATAATAAATGTCATTTGTAATAATTTTAAGAAGTATAATAAGATAGCTTGGATAAACTTATAATATGGGCACAATATATTTAAGTATCTTACATAGAATTTTAATATACTCAAAATATATACTTAATGTAACCATAATATCGAGGTCATTTATGCTAATAATAATTCTTGAACACACATGTAATATGGTCGTTCATATACATTCAAAATATATATTTATAAATCTTAATATATTGAATTATATTCCTTAGAATACACAAAATACATGCCTTTGTACATTCATAAACTAAATTGATCACATTTGCAACTATTGGGACATAAGTTGTTCTTCTTAAATGAAAACCAAAATAGTCACAAATTAGTTGTAATGTAATCACAAATTGACAATGCTAGTGGGTGAACATAGAGTGGGTGAGTGAACTCAATTAAGCAACAAAAAAAATTTATAGCATATTCCATGCCACATCATCAAATATTCTACAAATATTTTCATGCCATGTGGGTTCACTTCTATGACGTGGCAAAATATTCCTTATTGACTTGCAAAATATTCTACCATGTGGATTAAAGTTCAATTTCAAAACACACAAATTAATTTATTTTGGGGGTCTTTATGGTTGAAAATGGTGGTTTAGAATTGTACCCATAAACTTAGGGATATTTTAAAGATTGCAAACCACATTAAAAACAATCACCCAAAAAAAAAATGATTAACCCATCGAAGGATGTTAAAAATACAACATATTCCATAAATGATATTCATTACACCATGAAATTAATTTTCCTATATCATCGTTGGATGTTCTCCACCAACACTAGCAAACAATAAGGTATGTGAATAATGAAAATGAAATAGGCACTCGTATAGTTTCATTATAATCTCATTAGCTTTCAAATGCTTTAGCACATGCCAACAATTGTTGAACCTCATCCCAACTCCACATGGGATAATGAATGAAATCTTCAAACTAGCCATAATACATTATGTTTTGTAGGATATAACACAAGTGTTTACATTGCACCCATGCTCCACGCCCACCCAAAGAAGCTACTGACATGATAACAAAGTAGGAACAACATGGATAATTTCTGTCACATTGAAATGTTTTGTCCATACCCAGGGGGTTGGACATCTATAAGGGGTAGACCAAAAGGAGTGAGAAATTTACCGACATCCCAATTGTTGGTGTGTTGGTGTGTTGTTGTATTGATTTAAACATTGAAGGCCTTTCACCTTCTTCCCACAACGAGATGTGGGCCAACTACTTGCATCTACAAATATGATTACATCCGGTTTGTAGGTTCAAAGAACCTAGAAATTGCTTGAAATGGAAGGTTCACCTTTAAACAAACTTCGAGGGTTGCTACACCATTCTAAGTCAAACAAAAACCCAACTTCTTTAAGGGATGATACTTCTTTTCGAATAAGGTTGACACCATGTTGAACAAGCCATACAAACAATATGTGACCTAGTGACAACATACTTTGGTGAAGACCCACCCACACAATGGTTGAAATCATCTAGACAAAGCCAATGCTTATGGTGCTTAGGAGCCCCGGATCAATACTAGGCCCAAAAACCAAAATAACATGGAACTAAGGTCTCAAACGTTGTCTTATGTGTTTTGATTTTATTTGTGCACTTCACACCGATATTCTTTTGCAATGCAAAACATTGAACAACAAAATTAGGAAGGCACCAATCAATATGCCAAATGCCACCCCCACACATAATCTCACTAACTGCTACGTCACCTTGAGAAAGTATAGGAAACATATTTTGTGCAACACATGGTGACTTGGGGACAAATAAGCCGCTGACATTGTTGGGTTGACAAGTAGGAATAGCCACACAAGGACAAGATAAATTCACTGGTCACGCCTATGCAACTCATCATCCACACTTGGTGAAAAGTTAACACCACACTTGGTAGAACCAAACGATGCCCTGCCTTCCAAATGAAGAGTCCATGTGGTGATTAAAAATCCAAAAGTATAATTGGCAACAACTACCATAAGCTTGGAAACATCCCCCAAAAAATGGGCCTTCAAAAGGAGTTCATTTCTATCAAGACCTTTCCCAGAAAGACCTCCTTGCAAGTAATGTCAATATAAAATGAACTGTTTAAAAGCCTAAACATAGTCGTCATAGGTGGTTATGTACAAAGAGGTGCCACACTTTCTCGACTATTGTAGCCAAATGTTATGCACAGTTTTAACAAGATTGCAAGTCAGCATATTTGCCCACTCAACGTTGCTAAACTTTTGCAAATACCAAGAAAAGCAAATTAGACCAAAAATGTAGAAAAAAAGAAGATAGAAGATAAATCCTTGAACATAATATATGAAAGGAAAATCTTACATGGGCCATGAACCCACTCCATTGTTTGACACGAAAGTGCCAGAAGGCAAGCCAGTTACCAAGTTCGTGAACAACAAATTTAGTCGTAACTCTCAAGAAGAGCCACCAACAATGGATAGTTGCATACAGAGTGTTTGCCTCTTTTAAATACTTGGATTTTTTATAATCAAAACAGAGGACCTTGTGTTGATCCTGCAATTCCTGTTTGATTAGTTATTTGGTATGCCTATCAAGCAATTGAGTCCAGTGGAACAAACATGTACATTCTTTGTCCACCATCCTTACAATGGCATCACTAGAATCTTAAACAATTATAGAAGCATTCCAATTTGCTTGCATGTTATTCGCCATGAATCCTTTGAAACTGGATTCAACATACCCGTGTTTGAGCATCGTTCAGTTGAGCTTTGTCCACATTATCTGTTGTGCTTCTATGTTTTCGAATTGCATGTCGCAAACTGTAATGGTCATGACTTTGTAATATCTCGGATCATAAACATGACAGGCCATTATTGTCCAACCAATGATTCGTTTTACATGGTCAAACATGATCCATGAGTTTTCCAAATCACCCCTAGGTTGCATTCATGCAACAAGCCCAACTCCGCTCCTAACCTTGTTGATGAACATCTTGAAGAGAAAGACCTTTTGACTAGGTATTTGGCCTAGGAAGCAACATTCCTAAATGAAATCATAACAACTTTTAGATTTCAATTCAAGGATATGGTCAATGTAACCTCCACCTGGGCGATGTTTGAAAGAGGCAACAAGGTTGCACACATTCAACAAGCTCAACACAATGAATTTGTCTTGAATTTCTTCGAGTTGATGGCCCTTGAAAACCTCACAATTGTTGTCATTGTTGTCATTGAATAGATGTTTTGTAAGGAAGGATTTGCTGGTGATCAAAGAGATGGTAGATATTTTGGCATTGGGCATTTGATTAACCTCCTTTTCTATCAACTTCTTATTTTCATCCATAGCCTCTCTGCACCTCCCATTTGCAACAAGGTGAAGATGCACACCAAGGTGAATCGCAACTCTCAAAATAGATTGTTGTTTATGGACAACATAATAAATTCGACCTTTACATGGGTCAACACAAGAAGGTGGGGAATTGCAAAATTTGCAAGCAAAGGACGAACTCAAAGGTCCAAGAAGGACATGTCCTTCAATGGCATTTGGGCTGATTTTCTGACCCAAATAATTTTGTTCCAAACCTAGAACAAATTAAACAATCATAATCCATCTTGACACAATGCAAATGCCCCAAACAACAAGCCTTCAAGAATTTCAAACCAAAACTATTTTTTATGTTGGTTGTGATGATTTTCGACTAAGCTTAACCATCATATTTTCTATCCATGCCTTGCATCTACGTCGAGGATGGATTACTAGGAGATAGGGGAGGGAATTTGAACAAAATGTCATCGTTGAATGTCGTGGGCAGAAATGAGACAATTAGAATTATAATCTTGTCATAGTTCAAATTACGCAACTTGTTAGATGCATGTTTAGTTACTGACATTACACACAAACAATCAACAACAGATTGTATTGATGAGATTGATGTGGAGGGCTCCAATGTCAACTTACATAGCACATCCTCCAAAGGAGTAATTAAATTTGGGTGCAATCGCACTATTGAACTCTTCACCAAGGATGGTGTGCCTTTTTCAAATGAAGAACCAAAGAACCAAACAAGTCAATGAACATAGACAAAAGAACTATGTTTGAGGTATGGAGATTTGTATCAAGGTCAAAACTGTCTTCCGTCTTGTTGCATCTTGAAATCATTGCTTTTACCATTGACACCGATGTTCCTAGTGTCAAGATGGTTTCTTGGGAATGAGCAAAGACATTAGCACCCACAACCCTATAATATCTAGATTCACCACCCATTCCTAACCTTGAACTATAGTAATGGATATTTGATACATCGAACTTGAAACATTGTTATAAACAACATCCTCGAAAATATGTTGTGATCCAAGCTGGAAACCAAACATAGCACACAAACATTTTTCAATCACAATAGTAGTATCAATTCCATCTACTAAGATGGCAAATTCAAGCCAACCATTAGCACGAAAAGTTGCCATACTAAAAACAGAAATAAGAAACAATGGAAGATGAAATGAAATGAAATAACAAATAAAACATGAAAACCTATTCAAGCTATTGTGAGGGAGCAAGTCAACATAACATGATGAAGTTGGAAAACAAATAGGAGTAGGTTAAATTAGAAATAAACATGAGGTAATAACAACCTCCAATAGAAGATTCCACTGAGTTATGCAAAAAAACATAGGTGGACACTTAATGAATGCATGGGGGAGAAAAATATGCAAATCAATTAAATGCACACCATACTATGGGTTGTTAAAAGGCATGGGTAGAAAAGTGCCAATTGGTGATATGACAATTGTTTACTAGTGGAAAATAATACATTGCTAATAAAAAAAATGAATTGAATTGGTCAACCAAATGTAGGCTAAACCTTTAGATGCCCAATAAATGAGGTGGGGGGCATTAACAATTTGACAATTGTTTCCCAATTGGAAGCACAATACATCAAAATCAAATGTGGAAATTTGCAAGAGGACGTACAAAACATAAAGGACATATTGTTAGAATAGTAAATGGACAAGGGACAATGAAAATAATTCCAAAAACGTAAAAGCGAATGTGGTAAAACATTTCTCTACACTTCTAAAGGACAGAGGTTGAACGTGCAACAATGAAACAACTTCGTGCAAGTTAAAATTCATGAATCAAATCTAGTGCAAAGTATCTATAAAATGACTAGAAATCAACACAAAGGAGTCTTCATCTCTAGCTTGATTTTTGGCCACATTTTCTAGTATGGAAAATACACTTTCTCTCTACTATCTATAGCACCTTGCATTCCCTCATAACAAAGACTTACCACCTGCAATGGTACCTTTCAATTTGCAAGCGACTATTTGTTGGCTTTCTCCCTCTGCCCTCTATTACTAGTTACTAGTTACTACCTTCCTAAAGCAACCTGTACCTTGTTTCTCCAAAGGCTACCACGTGGTATGCCTTGTTACATAATGTTTTAAAAGAAAGGCATCATTAGCATTTCAAGGCAGCAGACTTACTTCTCCAATGTCCAACTAACCTACCTTCTACACTTGCTAGTAGAATATAAATACAACACAAAAGATGCAAGTCCTTCAACCATCTTCCATTAGAATCACACACAAAAGTACGTACACATTTCTCCATTCCTCCCACATTCAATAAAAGTCTCGAATGCCATAGAAGTCCCCTAACACTTTTTATAATCATCTTTCTCCACACACCACACAAGGCCCACATTGACTTATAAAAAATAGGGCCCTTATCCTAATCCCTTCCTAAAAATTTCCTAGATGATTGAGTGGATTAACCCCCAACCACTCACTAACCTAGGTTATTTAATCCCTCTATCTTCACCCCTTGGGTGAAGAACGATAAGTCTACCACTAGTAACTATTAGTTACTAGGAGGCCTATGGAACTAACAAGTCTAGAAATTTCTACCCATTAACAAAACAATCGCCCACTTCATGCGAATCTAGAAGTTACAGCTTTCCAAATATGATTTGATCTCCTTGAGAACGTAGAGATCATACTGGTGGAAAAGCAAGAGCACCCTATCATTAGCAAGGAACTTTTTAGCAAAATTAAATATGGAAATAATATGGTCGTCCATTTGCATGTTCCCACTAAAAGAAAAACAAGTATTTTCGACTATTCTTTGTGACTAAATTTTAATCCCAAGAGACATTTTGCAATTAAAATCCTTTTAGTCACCTAAGACAAGTCACATGTGATAAACTAGTTGCAAATGACAAAAGGTATTGTATGAAAGAAAAAGTCAACAAATACATTTCATATTTTGACTCCATTGTATACATATTGTCACATGTGACTAAGATGCAATTATTTTGGTCACAATTGAGGGCAAATCATGTGTTGCCACATGTTTCAAATATAATTTTAAAAGTTTTAAATATATGAATTTTAAATATTTATTTTAAAATTATAAATAATGAATTAACAATTGTTATTGGAAAGTAAATTTTTACACGAATTTTTTAAAATTTATTATTCAACTAATTACATTACTTATTGTATAATTACATTTATTGTTGTAAAAATTATTATAGGTCAAATAATTTTTTCTCTTAGTAATTATTAACTATAAATATAATAATTTGTTAAACATAACATTAATTTTCATAATTACTGTAAAATTATTATAAAATATTTCTCATAGATGATTAATCACAGAAATTTTTTAAGATAATAATATTATATAATAATTTGTGAAATTAAAATCAGTAAAATAATTACTTTAACTCCACTATAATTTTTCCAAAGTTTTAATTCAGGTTTCAAGTTATAAATTAAAGAGTGTGAATAATTATGTTCAATAAGAAAATAATTTTGCACATACTCATTAATTCTTATCTGAAGTAATTACAATGATTTTAAAGTAATATCACATTAATTTAATTAATTAATTGCTTCTAATATAAGAATATAAATTATATAATATACAAATCTATGTTATAACAATAATTATTTAATGTCACTTAGATTTAATAAACATAATCATTTATAGTTATTTATAAAAGTGATTTATTATGGATAACACTAGTAGAAAAAACCCTTGAAATTCAATCAATAATTTTTTGAATTAAAATATAAATTTAAGATTCCAAAATAGTAATTCAGAATTCAAATATC